>NPIG01000755.1_pt1 | contig 21451 bp, 16 predicted proteins | sample 8637441 | NCBI WGS metagenome assembly NPIG01 (sample SAMN07420675, study PRJNA396082) | bioreactor metagenome | isolation source: sample BR6 brine-fed electro-methanogenic bioreactor BR | place: Japan: Kochi | collected 2016-06-14 | reverse complement strand
CTCGCCGCGCAGCTCCGTGATGATGGCCGTCTTGACCGCTTCGAGAACGATCCGGCGGGTTGCCTGATCCATCGTGTACTCCTCCGGCTCCGGTGGTCTCACCGTGGCTCGATCAACGTGTCCACTGCTGTTGGGTAAGCGAGTTTAGCACCCGCACGCGCCCCGAGGTAATTCGGGGCCGGGTTTTACCCCGGCCCCGCAGCACTTCAGCGCATCCGAGTCGTTCAGGCGCCCTTCGCTGCCTGCGCGTCCTCGTGGCGCTTCATCATCGACAACGCCGCCTGGATCGCGACGTTGAGCGTCGCGTCCATGTCCTGGGTCGTCGTGGCGAGGAAGGTGTCGACGTCCTCGGCCGGCAGGCGGGAGATGCCGACGACCGCGAGCACGGCCGCGTTGGCCGGCCCGGCGTCCTGCTCACCCTTGAAGCGGTTGAAGACCGACTCGAAGAGCGGGCGCAGGGACGCGTCAGCCCCCTTGACCAGCACTTCCATCGCGACGTTGGAGCTGTTGCCGTCGCTCTCGGCGGCCTTCATCAGGAGCGTCTTGACCTCGGGGCTCATCGTCGCGTCGGCCAGACCGGTGGCGGCGGTGTAGCGCACCTTCTCGCTCTCGCTGTCGAGTGCGCGGCTCAGGACGTCGAGGATCTCCTCGTCCTGCACACCCATGTTGAGGAGGGCGCCCGCGGCCGCGGCTCCACCGTAGAGGTCGTTCTTCTTCTCGGCCTTGCCAAGCGTCGCGCGGAGCTTCTTCTCGGCGTACTCGCCGTCGATGTCGCCCAGCGCGGTGATCGCAGAGAGGACGTTCTCGCTGTTCTTGACGTAGCTACCGATCTTCTTGGCGTCCCGCTCTTCCTTGGAGATCAGCGCCAGAGCGGCGATCACCGGGTTGCGCCGCTCTTCGCGGATCTTGTCGATCCCGAACGCGGCACGCAGAAGGTCGATCGACTTCGGACCGCCCATCTCGCCGAGTGCAGCAGCAGCAGCCGCGCTCGCGGGGGTGTCCTCGTCCGTCAGGCCCTTCATCACGTGATCGAAGCAACGCTCGTCGCCGAGCTTCGCGAGGAGTCCGCAGTTCTCGGGGACCAGGCGCTGCTGACCGTCGAGAATACGCCCGGCGATGATCTCGAGGCCCGCCGGGTCGCCTTGCTTGGCCAGGGCCTTCGCCGCGGCGATCTTGACGAGTTCGTCGGAGTCCTGCAGCAGCGGGGTGATCTTCGCGGTCGCCTGCGGGTCCTTCCAGTCGACCAGCAGGTTGATCGCCGCGAGCTTGAGGTCCCGGTTGGTGCCTGCGAGGACCTCGTCCAGCTTCGCCGAGATGTACCCCACCCCAGGGGTGTTGCGTCCGAGCTCGAGGATGACGCGCTGGGCGTTCACGCCCTGCTCCCACGATTGATCGAGCATCAAACGGGAGTCGGCGATCTCGGAGGGCTCGGAGCTCCCGCCACCGCAACCCACGAGGAGGCCGACTGCCAGGACGAGGAAGGCGGACGAGAGAAGCAACCACGTCTTGCCGCGCACGGTTTTCTCCTTCGATATCTTCTGAGAGTCGCTGCGAACCGGCCCGCCGGACCGCCGCGATCATCGGGGGAACACGATCCAGGGGGCCGTGACCACGGCCCCCTTACCAACTAAAAGGTTAGCATAGGCCGGTAGAAGAGGACACTAATCGGGGGGTCTCGAACGATTCCCGCCGAAGCTCGTCAAGGCCGCGGATCTTCGCGCAGGAGACGGTCCCCGACCTGGACCGGCGGGCCGGGCTCGAGCTGGAGTTCGATGGGCGCGTCCGGCGGCGCCGCCGTCACCCGGCCCCGGCGGACCTCGGGACCGTGCCCCGAGGAGATGGCGACCCGCTGCCCCCCGGTCAAGGAAGTCGGCGGCTCGAGGCGAAGCGTGACGGCCCCACCCTTCTCCGCCACCTCGACGACGGCCGGTGCCACGGGCGGGGCGGGCTCGGACGCTTCGAAGATCGGCGCGCCCGAACGCGGGATGCGCAGCGCCCGCCGCCCCGAGCGCCAATCGGGCAGGACGTAGAGCCGTCGCCCCCCGGCCTCATCGCCGAAGTCGAGACTCATCTCGACGTGGACGTGTCCGATCGCCCCGGCGTCGTAGCCCTGCCGAGCGAGCCACTCGGCGTACCCGGCGAATCGCCGCTTCGGCGCCGAAGTCTTGTGCCGGAGGTTCCGGTGGCGCATGCGGCGCTCGAGCCAGCCCGAGAGCGCGAGGCCCATGCGGGCGGGGAGCAGGCCGAAGGCCCCGAGGACGATCCGCGCGCGCACGAGGCGGTGGAAGAGCCAGTGGCGCCGGTCGTCGCGATTGAGCAGGTCCCCGTGCGCGAGGTACCAGCGCTCTCCCTCGAAGGTCTCCGCGACGAAGCCTGCGGTCACCTCGTCGAACGCGCGGCCCCGCCACGCGCCGGCACCGAACTCGCGATTGCCTTCGACGAAGACGACGCGGGTGCCCCGCGCGCGCAGCGCGGCGCAGCCGTCGAGCACGGCCCTGTGATGCTCCTCGGTGTACTTCTCGCGGCCGAGCCAGAGAGAGAAGATGTCGCCGAGCAAGACGAGGACGGCGGTGTCTTCGGCGCGCGCTTCGAGGAAGGCGAGGAACGCGGGCAGGTCGGGGTCGTCGCGCCCGATGTGCACGTCCGCGACGAGCACGAGGTCCCCGTCGACCGGCCCGGGCGCCATCACGGAGCAAGCCCCTCCGCGAGGCGCGCATGGAACGCTTGCCGATAGGCCGCGAAGCGGCCTTCGGCGATCGCCGCGCGCATCTCGCGCATCAACTCGAGATAGAACCAGAGGTTGTGCAGCGTGCCGAGGATGCCGCCGAGCATCTCGTTCGAGACGTAGAGGTGCCGGACGTAGGCTCGCGAGAACTGACGGCACGCCGGGCAGCCGCAGCCCTCCTCGAGCGGGCGAGGGTCGCTCTTGTGGCACGCGTTGCGCATGTTGAGCAGCCCGCCGCGGGTGAAGACCTGGGCGTTCCGCCCATGACGCGTCGGCATCACGCAGTCGAACATGTCGAATCCGGCCGCGACGGCCTCGACGAGATCGTCCGGCTTGCCGATACCCATCAGGTAGCGCGGAGTCGCGGCCGGGAAACGCGGCCCGAATTCGGCGATCACGCGCCGGATGTTCTCGCGCCCTTCCCCGACGGAGACCCCGCCGAGGGCGAGGCCGTCGAAACCGGCCGCTGCCGTCGCCTCGAGGCTCTCCTGCCGGAGATCGTCGAAGATCCCGCCCTGCACGATGCCGAAGAGTGCGGCGCTGTCGTCGCGACGCGCCGCGATGTTCACGGGCATCCAGCGCGTGGTGCGCCGGAGCGCCTCGGCCGCCGCCGCCCGCTCCGTCGGCTTCCCGGTGCAGTCGTCGAGCGCCATCATGATGTCGGCGCCGAGCGCCTCCTGGATCTCGATCGAGCGCGCCGGTGTCAGCCGCCGCTCGGAGCCCTCGATGTGGTCGCGGAAGGTGACGCCGTCGTCGTCGAGACGCCGGCGCTCTCCATGCGAGAAGACCTGATAGCCGCCGGAGTCGGTCAGGACCGGGCCGTCCCACCCCGAGAAGGCCTGGATCCCCCCGAGCTCACGCACGATCTCCTCGCCGGGCCGCAGGTGGAGGTGGTAGGTGTTCGCGAGGACGATCGAGGCCCCGAGCTCGCGCACCTGACCCGGCAGGAGCCCCTTGACCGATCCTGCCGTCCCGACCGGCATGAACGCCGGGGTCGGCACTGGCCCGCGCCGGGTCCAGAGCGTACCGGTCCGCGCCTCCCCGTCCTGGGCGGAGACATCGATCCGCACCCTCTCCCGATCTCGAAGGCCCGCTCTCTCGTCAGTCGTCATCACAGCACCAGCATCGCATCCCCGTACGAGTAGAAGCGATAGCCTTCTCGGATCGCCTCCGCGTACGCGTCGAGCACGAGTTCCCGCCCCGCGAACGCCGCGACGAGCATCAGCAGGGTGGAACGCGGCAGATGGAAGTTCGTCAGCAGCACGTCCACATAAGAAAAGCAGTGTCCCGGCCGGATGAACAGCGAGGTCTCCCCCGCTCCGGGCGCCGGCACACGCGCGGCGCGCCCGGGCCGGGACTCGAGCGTGCGCGTCACCGTCGTGCCGACCGCGACCAGCCGCCCTTCCCGCGCTCGCAGCCGAGCGATCGACTCCGCGGTCTCCTCGGGCAGCTCGAAGCGCTCGGGATGGAGCGATATGTCGGCGAGGCGCTCGGCGCTCGGGGTGCGGAAGGTCCCCTCCCCGACGTGCAGGGTCAACGCCTGGCGCTCGATCCCCGCCTCGGCGAGTCTCGCGAGCAGCTCGGGCGTGAAGTGCAGCCCGGCCGTCGGCGCGGCCACCGCGCCGGCCTCACGCGCGAAGACTGTCTGGTATCGCTCCCTGTCGTTCGCGAGACGCGCGTCCTCGACCTCGCGCCTGATGTACGGCGGAAGCGGGGGCTGACCGTGGGCGCCAAGCAGCTCCGCGACGGGCGCGGGGCCGTGGATCTCGAGCTCGGCGACCCCGCCCTCCGCCGGGCCGCGGACGAGCGCGGCGACGAAGCCGTCGGGGAGGAGGACCTGGGCCCCCTCGCGCGGGGCGCGCGACGCGGAGACGAGCGCACGCCAACGCTCGCGGTTCGGTCCGTCGAGCGCCAGGCGCTCGAGCAAGAAGAGCTCGACGCGCCCCCCCGATTCCTTGCGCCCGTGAAGGCGCGCCGGAATCACGCGCGTGTCGTTGACGAGCAGGAGGTCGCCTGGGTCGAGCAGCGAGGGGAGCTCCGCGACGCACGCGTGGGTCCACGTCCCGCTCGCCCGATCGACGACGAGCATACGGGCGGCATCCCGCGGCTCGGCGGGCTGCTGGGCGATCGCCGCCTGCGGCAGCTCGAAATCGAAGAGATCGACATCCATGGCGGGCACAGTCTTCAGCGCCCCCGCGCCCGCCGCAAGCCGACCCCGCTCAACTCAGCGACCAAACGAGCGGAAGCAGGACGAGGACGACGACGCTGATCACGACGAGCGCGATCAGGTTGGCCCCCGCTCCGGCGCGGAGCATGTCGGCCAAGCGCACGCGCCCGGTGCCGAAGACGATCGCGTTCGGCGGGGTCCCGGCGGGCATCATGAAGGCCATCGAGGCAGCGAGAGCCGCCGGGACCATCAGGAGCGGCGCGGGCAGTCCGAGTGCGGCGGCGCTCGCCGCGAGAAGCGGCAGGATCATCGCCGTCGACGCCGTGTTCGACGCGAACTCCGTCAACAGGATCACGGCCGCCGCGACGAGGACGACGAAGAGGGCGCGGGGCAGCGCGCCGCCGCCGACGACCAGCGCGCCGAGCGCGTCCGCGAGCCCCGTCTCGGCGAAGCCCTTCGCCAGCGCGAGGCCTCCACCGAAGATGAGAAGGACGTTCCAGGGCAGCTCCCGCCACACCTGGCGCTCGAGGAGGCGCTCGCCCTCCGCGCCGGCCGGGACGACGAAGAGAAGCAAGGCTCCCGCAATGCCGACGCTGGCGTCGCTCAGCCGCAGCGCACCGGGGATGAGCCCCTCCCACAGCGGCCGGGTCAACCAGGCGAGCGCGGTCAGGGCGACAACTGCACCGGTGCGCCGGCCGCCCGGCGTGAGCGGGCCGAGCTCGCGAAGACGCTCGGCGAAGAGCGCCCGCCCTGCGGACAGCGTGCGGGACTCCGGCGGGTACGCGACGAAGACGAGCCAAGCCCAGACGAGGGGCAACGCGAGCGCGACGACGGGGACGCCGACGAGCATCCACTCGGCAAAGCCGATGCGGATCCCGGCGAGGTCCTCGAGGGTCGCGGCGAGCAGGACGTTCGGAGGGGTGCCGACGAGAGTGCCGACACCGCCGATCGAGGCAGCGTAGGCGATGCCGAGCATGATCGCCGTGCCGAAGCGGCGCGTCGGGCTTTCCCCCGACGCGTGAGTCAGAACGGCGAGCCCGACCGGCATCATCATCGCGGCGGTCGCCGAGTTGCTCACCCACATCGAGAGGCCGGCCGAGGCCACCATCATCCCGAACACGATGCCCCGGGTCCCTCCTCCCGCGACGCGAAGGACGAGGAGCGCGATGCGCTCGTCGACCTGCCAGCGCGAGAGGGCCCGCGCGAGGAGGAATCCGCCGAGGAAGAGGAGGATCAGGTGATGGCCGTACTGTGCGCAGGTCTCGGCCGCAGGGAGCAGGCCGAGGACGGGGAACAGGGCTACGGGCAACAACGCGGTCGCGGCCAAAGGCAGCGCCTCGCCGACCCACCAGCACGCCATCCAGAAAGCCACCCCCGCCATGCGCCACGCCGCGCCGTGCTCCGGGTCCGCCGCGCCCATGGCGATGAGCGCCAGCGCTCCCGCCGGCCCGGCGAAGAGCGCGATCCGCGCCGCCGCGCTCCGGCCCCCGCGACTGTGCCTCACCTCATCCTGCACCGCTTCGCTACTCCTCGTAGGGCAAGGGGTCGCGCGCCCCGGCTCGCGCGAACGCGCGCAGCCTGAGCCTACAGGACTCGCAGCGCCCGCAGGCGCGCTCTTCCCGCTGATAACAGGACCAGGTGTGCTCGAGCGGTGCGCCGAGCTCGAGGCCGTGACGCACGATCTCGGCCTTGCTCATTCCGACGAGCGGCGCTTCGAGGCGCAAACGCTCGCCGGCGGCCGTGCCGAAGCGCACGGCGCTCTCGAAAGCCCTGAGGAATGCGACCGTGCAGTCGGGGTAACCCGAGCTGTCCTCCTCGACCGCCCCGATCCAGACCGAGCTCGCACCGAGCAGCTCGGCCCAGGAGACCGCAGCCGCGAGCAGGTGCGCGTTGCGAAACGGCACATAGGTGATCGGTACACCCGCGCCCGGCTCCTGCTCGGGCACCTCGATCGAGGGGTCGGTCAGGGCGTTGCCGCCGAGCGCTCCGAGGAACGCGAGGTCGAGCACGCGGCGCCGCTCTAAAGGGACGTTCAGCGCGTCGGCCACCGCCTCGAAGGCCCGGCGCTCCCGCGCCTCGGTCCGCTGCCCGTAGTTGGCGTGCAGGAGCGCGATCGGCCCCTGGCGCGCGGCCAGTGTGGCGGTGACCGTCGAGTCGAGCCCCCCCGAGAGCAGGATCACGGCGTGTGGTGCGCTGTCGAACACCGTCAGACTCCCTTCTCTCGACCCGGCCAGAGCAGCTTGTGGAGCTGGAGCTGCACCCGCACCGGGAGACGATCCGCGAGCACCCACTCCGCGAGCGTCCTCGGCTCGAGCTCCCCGTGGACGGCGCCGACGAGCCGCTCTCCTCCGAAGTCGGCGAGCGGCCCGAGGACGATGTCGCGCGCTCGCTCGTAGTCCGCGCGGCTCGCGATGACGAACTTCACCTCGTCGTCGGGGGTGAGCGCGGCGTAATTATCGTCCAACATTCGCTCTTCCATGCCAGAGCCCGGGAGTTTGATGTCCAAGATGCAGCTCGCCTCGCGTGCGAGCTCCGCGATCGGACGATCGCCTCCCGTCTCGACCGAGACGTCGAGCCCGTGTTTGGCGAGCAGGCGGTCGATCAGCGGGAGGATGTCGCGCTGAAGCAGCGGCTCGCCCCCCGTCACGCAGACGCGCGGGACACCGGCCGCGAGGACCCGCTCCTCGAGCTCGCCGAGCGTCATGAAGGTGCCGCCCGTGAAGGTGAACGCGCTGTCGCACCAGCGACAGCGCAGCGCACAGCCCGTCAGGCGCAAGAAGAAGGTCGGGAGCCCCACCCGGCTCGCCTCCCCCTGCACCGAGACGAAGAGTTCGCTCACGCGGAGCCGACGGCCCGCGAGCGATGCCCAGTCGGTCTCGCGATGCCGGTCCGCGGCGCGCGGCCTGCACAAGGTCACGGCAAATCCTCCCAGGAGCCGCGCCAGTGTAGCCCGCACACCGCGCGCCGAGTGCGCGCGAGGCGTCCGGTCTGCGCCGCGTTGTTCACCTTAATATCGCCGCTGCCCCAATTAACGCTCAACAAAGACCCTCCCCAATCACCCCGCTTTGTTTTTCTTTTTCTAAAGGACTTCCGTCTGGCAGCCGACTAAGTTGTCAGAGAGGGACGGACTCCCGCTCCTCGACCAACGGTGGACCTTCGAAAGGGCCCGGTCGCTCCCAGACCGCCGGGCCGACGAAGAGAGGCGCAGATGACTGAGTTTGACGGCCAGGACGAGATCGTCAAAGAGTTCCTTGTCGAAAGCTACGAGAACCTGGATCAGCTCGACCAAGACCTGATCGCGCTCGAGCAGGACCCGGGCAATCGGGAGATCCTGGCGAGCATCTTCCGCACGATCCACACCATCAAAGGAACGTGCGGGTTCCTCGGATTCGACAAACTCGAGAAAGTCGCCCACGTCGGCGAGAACCTCCTGAGCCGGCTGCGGGACGGCGAGCTCGTCCTCGATCAGGAGCGCACCTCGGCGCTGCTCACGATGATCGACGCGATTCGCCAGATCCTCTCGTGCATCGAGGCCGACGGCCAGGAAGGCGACGTCGACTACAGCGCGCTGATCGCCGAGCTCGAGCGGCTCCAGCAGATCGACGCCAGCGCGGCGGCCGCCCCTGCCGCCGAGTCGGGCGAGGAAGCTCCCGCTGCCGAGGAACAGGCCGAGCCGGCACCCCAGAGCGCCGAGCCGGTCGTGGTCCAGCGCGAGCTCGAGAACTTCGGGGACATCCTCCTCGAGTCCGGCCAGATCGACGGCGACCAGCTCGACGCCGCGGTCACCGAGCAGGTCAAGGGCGACCCGCGCCGCATCGGCGAGATCCTCGTCGACCAGGGCGCGATCGATGGCAGCGCCGTCAAGGACACGCTGAAGACCCAGGCGGAACAACGCGGAGGCTCTCTCTCGGAGAGCACGATCCGCGTCGACGTCGAGCATCTCGACAAGCTGATGAACCTCGTCGGCGAACTCGTGCTCGCCCGCAACCAGATCCTCCAGCACACGACGGGGATCGACGACTCGGCCTTCGTCGCGACCTCCCAGCGTCTCAACCTGATCACTACCGAGCTGCAAGAAGGCGTCATGAAGACGCGCATGCAGCCGATCGGCAACGTCTGGAGCAAGCTCCCCCGCGTCGTCCGTGACCTCGCGACCTCCTTCGAGAAGGAGATCGACCTCGTCATGGAGGGCAAGGAGACCGAGCTCGACAAGACGATCATCGAGGCGATCCGTGACCCGCTGACCCACCTGGTCCGCAACAGCGTCGACCACGGGATCGAGCCGCCCGAGGTTCGAGAGGCCAAGGGCAAGCCCCGCGAGGGCACCCTGCTCTTGCGCGCGTTCCACGAGGGCGGCCAAGTCAACATCGAGATCGTCGACGACGGCGGCGGCATCGATGTCGAGCGCGTCAAGCAGAAGGCGATCTCGAACGGCGTCATCACGAACGACCAAGCGAATCGCATGAGCGAGCACGAGCTCTGCAATCTCGTGTTCATGGCTGGTCTTTCCACCGCGACGCACGTGACCAACGTCTCCGGGCGCGGCGTCGGGATGGACGTCGTCCGCACCAACATCGAGAAGATCGGCGGGACGATCGACCTCTCGAGCCAGCCGGGCGAAGGCACGACCTTCCGCATCAAGATCCCGCTCACACTCGCGATCATCCCCGCGCTGATCGTGACGACGGGCAGCGACCGCTACGCGATCCCGCAGGTCAGCCTGCTCGAGCTCGTGCGCCTCGAAGGCGAGCAGGTTCTCAGCGGGCTCGACGTCTTCGCGCGCGCGGGCGCGGACACCGCCCTTGACTACACCTTCGAGGAAATTGCGGTCAGCGACGGTGTGCTCGACATTGAATTCGTGAAGGAAGTGGAGTTCCCCTGCGTGGCCGCCATTGCGGTCACGGGCGCGCAAGGGGAGTGGAAAGTGAACTGCGGCGGGGGCGCCTATGAGGACTATGCCGCCGATGCGGGAGCGGGCCTCGTCCCGGCGGAACAGCGCCGGGAACTGTACCGGGGCATGTTCGAGCGCATTCAGCGCACCCACCCCCTGGATTACTATTGGCTGTGGACGCCCGAAGGCTGGACCTGGCAGGACGTGGCTGAAGGGGAGGTGGAGCGCACGGTCGAAGACATCAACGCCGCCTATGCGGCATTGAAGGAAACGAACGCGCCTTTCGGTCTGGCCACCTGCGGCTGGGTGCTCGGCCCCCAGTACAACCGCGCCTACCTCGATGAGGTCCTGCCAAAGGACATCGGCATGAGCTGCATCAACCGCCAGGTGGGGCACGACCCCGTCGAGTCCGGCTTCGCCGAAGTCGAGGGCCGTCCCCAGTGGGCCATTCCCTGGCTGGAAGACGACCCTGCCATGACCTCCATCCAACTGTGGGCCGGACGCATGCGCCGCGACGCGCAGGACGCGCTCGAATACGGCTGTACCGGCCTGATGGGCATCCACTGGCGCACGCGCATTCTCGCACCAAACGTGTCCGCCCTCGCCCGGGCCGCATGGGACCAGTCCGGCTGGCCCGAACCCGAACAGACCGAAAAGGGTGAAACGCCGCGGCACCTGCCCGCCCGGGACTTCTACGCCGACTGGGCAGCGCATGAGTTCGGACTGGAGGCCGGCATCAAGGCGGCGGAAATCCTCGCGCGCGTGGACGGGGCGCTGCCGCGCCCCTCCGACTGGGTGGGCGGCCCCGGAGGCTACACACCCGACCCAACGCCCTGGGACGAGGTGCAGGCCGCCTATGCGTTTATCGACGAATTCGCCGCGCTGCGCCCGGAGGTGAAAGGCAAGGCCAACCTCGAACGCTTCGACTACTGGCTGCACAATCTGGAATTCCTGCGCGCCACCGGCAAGATGCGCTGCGACTGGCATGCCTTCAATATCGCGCTCGAGGCGGCCGAAAAGGCGGAGAGCCCGGAGAAGAAAGTCCAGCGGGCGCGACAGCGCGCCCTGCCGGCGCGCATTCAGCTTGTCGAGACCGTGGCAACGGCCTTCAGGCACCTGCTCGCGACCGTCACGACGACCGGTGCCATGGGGACGGTCACCAATCTCGAGCAGCACACCTTCCCCGGCATGCTGAACAAACCGGCGGAGAAACTCGAGGGCCTGCTCAACGAACCGCTACCCGAGGACGCGTTCCTTCCCGGCCACTACAGCGGCGCACCCCGCCTTGTGGTCACGACACAGCGCGCTTCGGTTGAAGAAGACGAAGCGCTGCCGCTCACGGCCGCGCTGCTCGACACCGCGCCGCCCCGGAAGGCAACGGTCTTCTGGCGGCCCCTGGGCATGGGCGAGTTCCAGGAACTGCCGATGCGCATCGCCGCCCGCAACACCTGCCGCGCCACGCTCACTCGGGAAAACCTCGACGGACGCGACATCGAGTACTACATCGAAGCCGAAACCGCGGATGGCGAGACCTTGCGCTGGCCCGCCTCGGCGCCTGAAACCAACCAGTCCGTAGTCTGCCTCGAAGGGCAGTGAAGAAAGCAAGAGGAGAATCGACCATGCACCGCACCGCTATTCGTCTGGCTCTGGCTGTCCTCGCCGCCGGCGGACTCGCCACTTCGGCCCAGGGCAACCCCATCGCGCCCGAACTCACCCAGGCCGAGGCCGAAGAATCGTGGGTGCTCCAAGAGCCGCTGGCATGGGTCGCGGACGGAGTGCTCACCCTCGACGGACGCACTGAAATGGCGAAAGCCTTTTATGTCCCCTATTCCTGGGAGGATGTCTCCCTGAGCGCCGAGTTCAAGGTCGAGCCCGCCGAAAAGGGCGTGCTTGCCTGCGCCTTCATTGTGCGCGCCCAGGACCCCGACACGTGCTATTTTGTGCACTTCGACCGCGCACAGGCCATTCTATGCCGCGCGGACAAGTCCTCTTCCTGGAATGAACTCGCACGGGTGCAGAACCTCGACAAGCCCGCCGGGGAATGGCACAAGGCCAAGCTCGAGTGCGCCGGCAGCACGCTCCGCGTATGGCTCAACGGTGAAAAGCTCCTCGAAATTGAAGACAAGCATCTCGCGCGCGGCCGGGTCGGTTTCTACGCCAACCAGGGTCTGGCACAGGTGCGGAATATCGAGGTGGCCGGGGAAGCCGAAGAAGCCGAAGAAGCCTTCCCGCGGCCGGCGCCGATGTATGTGACGGTCTGCGCGGACGCCGGGTCGGGCGCCTACGAGGCCTTTCCGGACGTCTGCCGCCTTGCGGACGGGCGGCTCATGTGCGTGTTCTACGCGGGCTATGGCCATGTGGCGCTGCCGAACGAGGCGCTGCCCAGGGGCGGGCGCATCGCCTGCTGCCTGTCGGCCGACGAGGGCCGCACCTGGACCCCGGCCGAGACACTTTACGACGGACCCGACGACGACCGCGACCCGTCTATCGCGCAACTCTCCAGCGGCCGGCTGCTTTGCAACTTTTTCTCTCTGCGCAAGGTGGAAGGCGAAGACCGGCGCTGGGACGGGCTGGGTTCCTGGCTGGTCCACTCCGACGACGGCGGCGCGACCTGGTCGGAGCCGCGCCAGGTCGCCGGCGACTACTACTGCAGCTCGCCCGTGCGCGAGTTGTCCGACGGCCGCCTTATCCTCGGGCTGTACGCCGAAAACGACACTGGTTCCTGGGGCGCGGTGACCATCTCCACGGACAACGGCGCCACGTGGTCAGAGCCCGTAGACATCGACAACGGCGGTATGCGTTTGGACGCGGAAACGGATGTCATCGAGTTTGAAGGCGGCACGCTGTACGCCGCACAGCGCGGCCGCGATGAAACCATGGGCTGGGCCACGTCCGCCGACGGCGGCTACACGTGGACGGTGTCGAAGCCGTTCGGCTTCCCGGGCCACTGCCCCTACCTCCACCGCACGCTGGACGGTATCGTGTTGATGGCGCACCGCAGGCCCGACACCAGCCTTCACTACAGTCTGGACGGTTGCCGCAGCTGGAGCGAAAACGTGCCCGTGGACACCAACCACCACGGCGCCTACCCCTCCATGGTCACGCTGAAGGACGGCACCACGCTCATCGTCTATTACGAGGAAGGCGAAGGGTCAAACATCCGCGCCCGGCGTTTCCTCGCCACGGCAAAGGGCATTGAGTGGATACCGGTCGCCGGGGGCCCGGTTCCCGAAGCCACGCTGACGCATTACAAGCGCATCTGGAACCACGCCCCGCACAACGCCTTCACCTCGCTGACACACTGGCGCGACCAGTGGTGGTGCGTGTTCCGCGAAGGCCAGGGCCATGTTTCGCCCGACGGCGCGCTGCGCGTGCTCTGTTCACCCGACGGCGACACCTGGCGCCCGGCCGCCCTGGTCAGCCGCGACGATGCCGACCTGCGCGACGCCCAGATCGCCGTCACGCCGGATGACCGGTTGATGCTGAGCGGGGCGGCGGCGTGGCATGCGCCCAAGCCCGCCACGCACCAGACTTTCGCCTGGTTTTCCGATGATGGACACACCTGGAGCGAACCCACGCCCATCGGCGACCCGGGCATGTGGCTGTGGCGGCTCACGTGGCACAAGGGCGTGGCCTATTCCGTCGGCTATGCCTGCGGCCAGGAGCGCAAGTTCGCCCGGCTCTACCGCAGCGAGGACGGCAAGCACTTCGAAACGCTGGTGGATGAACTGCACACGGAGGAGTATCCCAACGAAACCTGCCTGGTTTTCCTGGAAGACGACACCTGCCTGTGCCTGTTGCGCCGCGGCGGCACCGGACTCATCGGGCGCGCGGCGCCGCCCTACACCGACTGGACCTGGAAGGATCTCGGCGTGCGCATCGGCGGCCCGAACTTTGTGCGATTGCCCGATGGGCGCTACGTCGCCGCGGTGCGCCTCTACGATGAGCAGGTGCGCACCGCGCTGTGCTGGCTCGACCCGGATGCCGGGACGCTCGACGAGTTCCTCGCGCTGCCTTCCGGCGGCGACACCAGCTACGCCGGCCTCATGTGGCGGGACGGGCTCCTCTGGGTCAGCTATTACGCCTCGCACGAGGGAAAGACCAGCATCTACCACGCGCGGGTGGCCTTCGAGTGACGCGTTATGCGCCGCGCGGCTGACCTGACACGGAAGCGGACCGGACCATGAACCGGCCTCATCTCGACATTCCACCGGGTATCCGCGCGCACATGGACTACCCCAAGTTCGTGGACGCCGCCCCGCGCATGCTTGTGCTCGAAAGCGATTATTGGCTGGACGGCGCATGCCTGCGCGCCGCGGACCGCCTGGGCTGGGCCACACAACGCAGCCCCGTGCGCATGGAAGGCCGCATGCCGCGCGAGATGGTGGCCGCGCTCATCGAGGCGCTTATCGCCTTCCGTCCCGACTTCGTGTTGTCCGTAAATCTCAGCGGCATGGACGAGGCCGGGCTTTTCGCGGGGCTCTTCGCCGACCTGCGGGTGCCCCTTGTCACCTGGTTCGTCGACGACCCGCGCACCATCATCATGGGCCGCACCTGCTACGGCGGCGACTACGCCGTCGCCGTCACCTGGGAACGCGCCTATGCCGGCTACCTCCAGGCCTGCGAATTCGCGGAGGTGCACACGCTGCCGCTCGCGGCGGACACCAGCTTCTTCAACGCCGCGCCGGGCGACACGCCCCGGTTCCCCCCCACGTTCGTCGCCAATTCGATGCGCGAATTCGCCGCGCGCGAATGGGCCTGGACCGACAGCCATCCGGCGCTCGGCGATGCGGTGCGCGAGGCCTTCGACGCCGGCCGCGTCAATCGCATGGCTTTCGCAGAAGGGCCGGAGGCGATACTCGGTCCGGGGCATGCCCGCTTCGACGCAGATGAACTGCGCCACGCCGAAATGCTGTTCTTTATCGAGGGCACGCGGCGGAGGCGCGACGAACTGGTGCGCGCCCTGGCTCCCGAAGGGCTCGAAGTGCGCGGCGACGCGGCCTGGCGCGAGGTCACGCCCGCATGCGGCCCCTACATCAACTACCGCGAAGACCTGCCCGGCTACTACCGCCATTGCGCTGTAAACGTCAACTCGACCAGTATTCAGATGGCCACCACGGTGAACCAGCGGGTGTTCGACTGCCCGGCCGCGGGCGGCTTCCTGCTCACCGACGGGCAGTCCGCGCTTTCGGAGTACTTCGACCGGGACGAAGTGGTGGTCTACGAAAACCTCGACGAAGCGCGGGAGAAACTGCGCTTTTACCGGGACCGCCCCGCCGCGCGCCGGCCCATCGTTGAGAAAGCACGCACCCGGGTCCTCGCAGAACACACCTACGAGCACCGCCTGCTGGCGTTGACGGCAATCCTGAAGCGCCGCTTCGCCTGACGGCCGTCACTGTCCGCGAAAGACCGACAGCCCCATCTCGCGCAGCAGGTCGCGCCGCTCGACCAGTCCCGGCGTGCCTTCGGGCACATCCACGGGATATAGGCGCCGGAAATCATCCGGATTGCCGGAAGTCATGAGCGCCGGCCGCAGCGACTGATACACGCTGTAGCGTTCCGTCCACCGGTAGGCGCCAAACAGGCTGCTTACCGTGAAAAGCAGGCCCAGCGCAACCGTGGCCCCCAGGCGCGCACGCCCCGGGCGGCACGCCGCAGCGCTCAGACCAATCAGCGCCAGCCACAGCGGGTTCGCGAGCGTCACGTACCGCGAACTCATGGCCTGCTCGACCCCCATTTCCGCACGGCCCGCCGCCGTCATCAAGGCGCTCAGCACCGCATAAGCGCCCAGGCCAAACGCCCACGCGCGCAGACCTGCCGTTTCGCTGCGGCCCCGCATCCGCCAGAGCAACGCGGCCCAGAGCAGCACGCCGAGCAGCCCCGCGAGCATGGCCCCGGCCGGAAGAAATGCCACGAGGGGCTGACCGAGCCATACTGACACATACCAGATAAATTCCAACGGATACCGCCATATTTCAAGGGGTGACGGGTGGGCTGTTGGCGTCTGATAATCGTATAGGTAGACCGCCCAAACCAAGACCCCGGCCACACCCCATACCACCGCTCGCAGCCGCGCCTTTTCCCCACCGGCTACCCAAAGCACCCCGAGACCCACAGGCCAGACCAGCAAGCCATTGCCGAAGCTTCCGGAAGCCACCACGCCTGAGGTTAGGCCGACGGCCAGGCGCCACCACCCGGGTCCGGTCTGGCTCAAGCAGCCTATTGCGAAGACTGCCCCGAGGACATTGAGAAACTCCTGAAGCTGCCACCCGAGAAACCAGTTCTGCCACTGGCTCAGCGAGAAAAGACATAAACTGATAAGAATCGCCACGACGGCCCGCATGCCGGGTTTTCTAATATGTCGATTCAAATAAATGCAAACCGTCGCAAATATGGCCATACCGAGCAGAAAATTGCCGGCGAGTTCGACGTGGATGTTCCAGTCTGTGGCCAGGGCCAGACCCAGCATGATGAGCCGGGGAAAGACCAGCCGATGCTCATTGTGCTGCGCCCAGAAGTCGTGCCAGCCCAGTTCCCCCGCGTGGTACTTGCGCAGGAACAACACAAACTCCCACTGGTCATAGTAGGGGAAGTCGAGGCTGAACCGCAGGTACATGGCCGCTAGAAAGGCGGGCGGCAGCAGCGCCACGCCCCAGAGCGCGATGATGCGCCAGCGTCCCCCGCTACTCACGTGAGTCCCTCCACGAACTTCACAATCTCCGTGATGGCCTGCTCGCGGTCGTAGTCGAAAAAGAGATGATGGTTCGAGTTCTCAAGCCAGAGGGCGCGCTTGTCGTCCGCCGCCATGCCCTCGAACGCTTTTGCGGCAGCATCGCGGGAGGCCGCTTCATCATCCGTTCCGTGCACCAGCAGCACCGGGCAGTTCACTTTGTCCAGGACGGTCCGGGCGCGTGCGCGGCGGCCAAGCTCCATCAAAGTCTTCACGGCCTTCATGGGCACCCAGGTGTACGAGTAGATTTCTTCCTTGGCCTCCCGCCGGTTCACCTGCAGAAACAGTTCCCCCTTGTACAGCCAGGGCACGACCGGGCTTCCAATCTTGACCCACTGTTCCGGCCGCAACCCGTAGAACCACTTGTGCGTCACTCCGAAATAGGGCGCCGCCAAGACGAGCCCCGCCACCGGCTGCTCGGCCGCCACCAGCGTGCTCAGTGCGCCGCCCATGGAGTGCCCCACCAACACCACCTTCCCGTGCGCCTCCCGCAGTTCCGCGGCCTCCGCCGCCACCGCCGCGCACAGGTCGTCCGCAGTGACCCGCTTCAACTCCCGCGCGCGGGTGCCGTGCCCCGGCAGGCGCATGCAGCGCACCCGCCAGCCCTTTTCCGCCAACGCCCCGGGCAATTCTCCAAAGTTGTTTGCCCCGCCCACGAACCCGTGAACGCACAATACCGCCAGCGGGGCGTCTTCCGGCCCAAGCGTAACCGGCCGTGCGCCCGGCGCGACCGCCACCTCCTTTTCCGAATCTGTTGCCTCGCCCGACGCTGCCAGCGTGACCACGAAGCCGGCCACGAAAGCCAGCACCGCAAGCGCAAGGACTATCGGGAGCAGACGCCGCATGGTCATTCCCCCTTAAACCGGCACTTGAGAAAAGCCTCGAGCGCCTGAAGGCGGTGAGCGTGGGTGTGATTCTCCAGCACGCGTTTCCGGGCGCGCAACACCATCTTCCCCCGCGCATCCGGGTGTGCGAGCCACCACGCGGCCTGGTCCCGCAGTTCCTCCGCGCAGGTGTACACCGCCATTTCCTCTTCCACGTCAAACAGGTCGTGCAGGTCGTCCTGCGCGTCCGTGAGCAGAAAGCCGCCCGCGGCCGGGCAGTCGAAGACGCGCTGGTTCACGGCGTGGCGCATCTGGAGGCTGGTTGTGTTCACGTTCACCCGGGTGGACCGGTAAAAGGGTGCGAGGTCGTCGAAATAGCCCACGGGCCCGTCGACATTTTTCAGCACATGCAGCCAGTTGGCGTCGCCGCGCACCTGCAACCCGAGGGGGGCCAGTGCCTGTGCCACCGCTTCGCGCTGCCGCCGCGTGGCCTCGTAGTTCACAAGGAGTTCCACATTGCGCCGTTCCGACTCATTCAACGAGTCAAGAAGCGATGTGTCCAGAATAGCACCCATTCCCCGGGCGTAGTTCTCGCGGGTGACCTGGTCCGCATCGAAAGCACGCGCCACCGCCTCGAGCACGTGCGGCAGATGCTTGTGCTTCTCAATGGCTTCGTGCGACTGCTCGATCATCGAGGTGCCGACGAAGGCCACGTCGCGCGCGAAGTTGCCGCCGGGCATGCCGTTGAACAGGCCGGGGTCGGTGGCGAGCGGCATGAAATGGATGTGGGGGAACCCCAGTTGCTCGAAGTGCGGGATGTACGCGCGCTCCCAGGTGGCGGCCACGCTGTAGTGCGAAAGGTGCATTTTGCGGCCGTAGAGGATCATGCGCGGCGTATCCGTGAACCAACTCACGTAAGGAATCCGGGCGTCCTCGAAGAAGCGGGCGAAGATGCCCTCGGTGTCCATGCCGGCATAGTTCGACGTCAGAATGAAATGGGGCTTGAATTCGCCGATGGCGGTGAAGAGCTGCTGGATGTCGTCGCGGGTCAGCCCCCCCACCATGGCGGAGCGCACGGTTTCCACCGCCCAGCCGAGGGACTGCGCGGCCCGCACCCAGCTGCGGTCGAAAAAATACTCCGTGGTGAGAATGAGCACCCGGATGTTGCCGGTAAACTTCGGGTAGTCCAGGAACCGGCGCATGCCCGGGCTGATCTGTAAGCGGGGCTCTCCCATGGCCCCTTAGGATATAGAAAGACGCGGGAAGAATGAAGCCGCTGGAACGGGGACAACCCCTCAGCCCGTGCGCTGCGCTTCGGCCTGCGCCACGGCCGTCTCCAGGTCCTGCGTCTTGTGCTGCAGCATGCTGCTGAGTTCGAGCCAGCCGGTCTGGCGTGAAGTGTCCAACGAAGAGAGGACCTGGCCCAATTCGCGATGGGCGGCGCGGAGACCGACCAACTGGTCACGCAACTGGTTGCCCCGCTCCTCCGGGCTCACGCCGTTCGCGGATTCCAGCGCGCCGATACGCTCGTCCAAGCGCTTGATGCAAGCGCGCATTTCCTCGATGTAACGCTCCATCTGCTCGGGTGTCTGGCCTGGCTTCTTGGTAGTCATTGCGGTTCACCTCCGTTTCCCCCTTTGGCGGTGCACGCGCCGTGCCAAGGGCGCCCCGCCCTATATATCACATAACATCTTGTCGGTCTGTTTCGTTCCAATTGTGCTGCGCCGGGCGCCAGGAGAAGAAAGAAAATGGCGCGGCCGGAACCCACGGGCACATGGGCAGGCACACCGGGCCGCGCCAAAGGCTCGCCATGAGGGTAGGCAGCGAGCCGTCGGGGGGAGGGAAGCGCTGTACAGAAGGCCAGAAAAGCTGGGTCCCCCCGCTATTTGCCTGCGCCGTTTCCGGCGCATCGTTTTCAATTCTGGTTCTGGATATGCAAGTCGCGTGCCAATCAAAACTCCCATATTCTCAAGCCGGTTTGTCCCCTTCCTGCGCGCCGGGCGCGCAAAGAAGTTACAGCGGGCATATCGAATTTATACAGTGCCCTGCGTTCCCGCGGGGGTCCGGCGGGCAATTCGAGGGACCCGCTTCTGCACGCTCCACTCAAGACGACTGTCCCTTGAAACGCAGTGCAACGGCGGCGTCTCCGTCGAGCACCCGGAATGTGAGCGATTCGGTAATGTAGAGTTCGATCTCTTCGCGGGTGTGCGACGCATAGCCGAGCGACAGGTCCTGGCCCACAGTCAGTTCAAAATCGCCGCCCCGGCGCGACAGGAGCACGCCTCCGTCCAGTTCGGGACTCCAATGCAGATTCCCGTCGACAAGTTCCTTGACGACCCGGAAAATGGGAAAGCCCACCTTGGTGCTGCGGGTCAGGCCGGTATAGGCTTCGGTCCCCAGGACCAGGGCGTAGGGGCCGTCAACACCGGTCTGTTCCAGCGCCAGCATGGCCTTGGCCACGGCTTCGGGAATATCTTCCGGCGCCTTGGGCAGCGGCACCGGCTTATGGGCGCTCTGCTCACAGATGCCCTTGATGCCCCCCGGCTTGAAGCCGTTGAAAACCAGGTTGTTTTCAAACCGGCCGACGGCGCGCGCAGCCTCGTCCAGCGCGCCCAGGTCGGCATCCTTTGCACCGCGGACCACATTATCCAGTTCAAATTGATTGAGGGTGAACGGCACGCGCACCTCAATGAGCGGCAGCACGGCGCGTTGCCCCCACGTGACGCTGTCCACCGGCTTCTTGTCCACGTCAAGTCGGCCGAGATTGACCGCAGCGGTTTCCCAGCCGAGCGGTCCGCAGAAGTCCACCACGAAGCGCGCCGACAAATGGGTGTGCAGCCTTCGCTGCGCCTCTTCGTCAATCTCCGCCCAGGCCGCGTCCGCGAGCGGGGCCAGTCCGCGTCTCAGTATGTCTGTCATTGTTCCGTTACTCCTCTATCCGCATGGGGTTGACTCGTTACGTTGGTCCACTGGGCCGGCATCACACAGAGCCGCCGATCTTCAGGTCGCCGCGGTCTTCGGCGGCGGTCTGCTTGCTCTCGCCGCCCTCTTCCGTTTCCGCCTGCTCCTCCACCTCGAGGGTGGGGGCCGACGTGAAGAGGTAGGTGCGCAGCATGTCATCGAGCACGGGCATTTTTCGGCGCAGCCATTCCAGCCCCATCGCCATGTGTTCCAGTTCCTCGTTGCGGTTGTGCTCCACAATGGCGGCCAACTCGGGGTCGTTGGTCAGGTCCATCCGTTGTTGATACCAGTCCGCCGCCTCCAACTCCTCAATGATGGTCGCGATGCCGCGGTGGAGTTCACGGGTCTCCTCGGACATGCCTTCCGGCGGCTCGTGATAGAAAACGGTCATATTTCAGTCTCCTTCCTGGCGCGTTCCGCGGTCCCTTCCTCGTCGCGCGTTCTGCTGTGCCTTGACTTGTATGCCAAGTCCTCCGAAACCGGCTTCGGGTGGGCCTGGGCCTCCGGCAGTTTCTCGGGATGGTGTCCGTAGTAGTCGTACAAACGCCGCTCCGCTTCCTCGCGCACGGCATTGTCGGAGCGGAACAGGGGCGGTTCATCCAGCGTGGGGGCGTGTTCCACCTGCTCGCCGGTCAAGTCGAGCACCACCTGCTTGCGGTCCCATTCGATGCCGCGCACGTGCTCCACGGGCACGTACACGTGCTTGCCCGGCAGCCAGTTACGCGTATCCACGGCCACCAGCTTCAATTCCCAGTCGCCGTCGCTCAGAAGAAAGTCCTCGACGTGCCCCAGGCCGCCGTCGCGCACGGAAATGCCGTAGCCGCGCACTTCCCGGAAACTCCGCAGGGTCGCCTTGTCATCGCCGGACGGACGGGCCGCCCCGGCTGTCGGCACATCCCCGGGCGCCGGCGGAACCGGCGGGCGGCCCGCAACGGCCGGCCAGTAGGGAAGCCAGTTGTAGTGCTGGAAGAGCGCCTCTTCCTCGCGCCGCGACACGGGGCGCGCCGCGTCCACCGGCGGGCTTGCTTCCACCTCGTCGCGCGTATGCCGCACGGGGAGCGTTTCCCCCCGCCAATCGGGGGTGAGAAAAGCCTCGGGCGAAAGGAGGCGCAATGGTCCGGGAAGCCACCGGCCGGTGTCCACCACCACGTAG
>NPIG01000575.1_pt1 | contig 21508 bp, 23 predicted proteins | sample 8637441 | NCBI WGS metagenome assembly NPIG01 (sample SAMN07420675, study PRJNA396082) | bioreactor metagenome | isolation source: sample BR6 brine-fed electro-methanogenic bioreactor BR | place: Japan: Kochi | collected 2016-06-14 | reverse complement strand
GTGGAGATTTAGGAATAGAAGTTCCGTATTATGATGTTCCAACCATTCAAAAAAAGTTAATTAAAAAAGCCAATTTATCGTGCAAACCTGTTATTACGGCAACTCAAATGTTGCTTTCAATGACCACGTCAGAGCGAGCAACAAGAGCTGAAATTTCAGACGTTGCCAATGCGGTTTTAGATGGGACAGATGTGGTGATGTTAAGTGAAGAGAGTGCCATTGGTGAAGACCCTGTGAATGTGGTTGATACCATGAGCAATATTATCTCACGAACAGAAGATATTTATAATTATGAAAAACAGTATAAAATGCCTTATTTGGACGAGTTTGATGTGATACAAGCCACAGCAACTAAATTGGCAGATGATATTGGAGCAAAAGGAATCTTAGCAGTTACGAGTTCAGGACACAGTGCCATTAAAATGTCAAGATACCGACCCAAAACAAAAATTTATGCTTTTACTCATAAAAAGAAAGTCTTAAATTCTTTAACAGCTATTTGGGGTGTGATTCCTGTGGGAATGATTAAAGAAGCCCATGCCTCTATGATGTTTAACAAAATGTTAAAAACATTAGAAAAAAGTGGCTTATTGGATAAAAAAGGTCCTTATATTACAACCATTGGTTACCCAGTTGGAATGCCAGGAAGTACCAATACGATTAAGATTTTAAATGAAGCTGAGATTCAATACTATTTGAGTTTGAAAGAGAAAAGCAAAAAGTAACGCAAAAGTGAGAGGTAAGAGCAATGAAGTGAGTGGTTAAATTTCCACTTACTGCTTACTCTTTACGATTCACTTGTTGCAATTTTTGCATAAAGCTCAAGCAGTTCAATTTGCCGTTCAAGTTCTAAAATTTGAATATCAAATGATTTAATTTCTTTAGAGTTATCTAGGGTTTGGACATCGGCATATGAGTTTAATCCCGCTTGTGCAGCTTGGGTAATATCTTCTAAAAGAGAGGTATAAAGGGCATAATCCTCATTGGCAATACTTTTTTTAGACTCAATCATTTGAATTTTAGAAAGAGCTGTTTTATAAAAGTTTTCTTCTTCTAAAATGGTATTATTTAAAGAAATTCTCGATTTTAAATAGTCAATTCGACTGCTTTGAATATCATTAATTGTTCTAAAATCAAATGGAATCGTAAGATTTAATCCCATTAATTCTCGATTCTCATTAATGGTTAAGTCATTATCATAATCATGATATTTTGTGTAATCATAGGTAAAATTAATGGTGGGTAAATATTTGGTTATGGTCATAATACTGAAATGATTTTTTGAACTCATGTCCTCTTTGGTTTTTAAAACATTAAGGTTGTTTTCCATATAGGTTTTATCTTCAATAAGCGTAAATGTAGGTAACTCAAATGCTTCATAGGTATTGCTAGCAAGAGTGTTGAAACTGTTGACTAACTCATTTTTTTGATGAATTAACTCTGCTAAAACATTTTTTTTAGTATTGGCATCTAAAATGGCGTTGTCTAAAAATGAAGTATCGCTAATTCCATTGAGTACTTGCTCTCTTTTTCGCAAAACATCCAAGTCGGCATTGGCTATTAACAGCTCTTGTTTTTTTATGGTGTAGTTAATTTTATGAATTTCAAAAAGCAATTTTGTGGCATCTTTAATCATACTCTTTTTTTGAATTTCAATGTCCAAATTCGAATACTTTTCAATGGAATCGGCATATAAAATGGCTTGATATATTCCTCCACTTTTAAAAATGGGTTGATTGACTGAAATGGTCGATTTTAAAGGATTATGATCTTCTTTTTGAGTCTTTGAAAGCTTGTATGTAATAGGATTAATCCAATCTTTTTTTAACTTTGAAGCATCTTCTTGAGCTTTTTCTTTGCTTAAATCAAAAATCTCAAGCCGATCTTTAGATAAAATGGCTTCATTCGCATACAGCGACAATGAAGCCAAAATAGTTATAACAATAAAAGGACTAAAGCGTTTTAAGTGCATTACTTAACCTTTTAAATCCCTCATCAATTTCCTCTTTGCTAATCGTTAATGGTGGTAACAATCGTAAAGTGTTTTTTCCTGCTTTTAAGACCAAGACTCTTTCTTTGAATGTTGCTTTAATAATGTTTCCTAAGGTCTCTTCATCTTTGACTCGCAAACCTCTCATAAGTCCAAGACCCACCTCTTTGGTAAAAAGATGGGTATTGTTTTCATAGAGTTGATTGAGTTTGTTACCAAAATAGATAATGGCTTCATCCAAAGCACCCGAGGTTTTATATTCATCCAAAATGGAAACTACTTCTAATGCTGCACTTGTTACTAAATAGTTCCCTCCAAAAGTAGAACCGTGATCACCTGGTACAAATATATCTTTAAGTGTGGTCATGACAACTCCCATAGGAACACCTCCTCCAACACCTTTTGCGAGAGTTATAATGTCAGGTTGAATCTCATATAAATTGGAAGCCAAAAATTCACCTGTTCGGTAGCAACCTGTTTGGACTTCATCTATGATAAGCAAAATCTCTTTTTCTTTTAAAAATTTTGCCAATTTCTGAACTTCTTCTTTGTCTAAAGGCTGAACGCCGCCTTCTCCTTGTACCAGTTCAATCATCACAGCCACGGTTTGGTCATCCACTGACGTATAAATATCTTTTAAATATAAATCGTAAGAGAATCCTTCAGGGTAGGGTGCAAAATTTGGGGTGTGCATTTTTTCTTGACCTGTTGCTTTAACCGTAGTTATGGTTCGTCCATGAAAAGAGTGTGCTAAGGTAATGACTTTGTATTTTTTGCTGTTAAATTTGGTTTCACCATATTTTCGAGCAATTTTAATGGCACCTTCGTTTGCTTCAGCCCCTGAATTGGCAAAAAACATCGCCACATCATAGCCACTTTGTTCTTGTAATTTTTGTGCTAATAACGCTTGAGGTTCGATTAAGTAAAGATTGGAAATGTGTGTAATATTTTTAACTTGTTCGTAAATGGCATCGGCAACTCTTTGGTTCCCATGACCTACACTTACTACACCAATTCCTGAAGTGAAATCGATATAATCATTGTTGTTTTCATCAAATAAAGTGGCATTAACGCCTTTTTTGAAGTTAACATAGTTTCGCGCATAAGTGTTTAAAACATATGTTTTATCAATATTTTCTAACATTTACAATCCTCTTAAAAGTATAAATTTAAGAGGATTATATCTAAAAAATATTTATAGTAAAGACCGTGTTTTTATTTTTTATTTTTAACTTTTAATCGATAACCAATCGCATAAACCGATTCAATAAGTTCATAATTGATTTTAAGTTTTAATCGGTAAAGTAAGGTTCTAAATTTACTGGTATTGCAAATTGAGTCATCGTAAATAAACTTCATAATCTCTTCTGTTGGTACAGTTGAATTGAGTTTTGAACTGAGTAATTTAAGTAATTCTGTCTCTTTTTTTGTCAGTTTAATCTCTTTATTGTTTTTATACAATTTATCCAGTGTTTTATCCCAATAGAAGTTATTGGCAAGTTCAAGTAAGTTAACTTTTTGGTCATCCTCTTTTAACTCATCAATGGCACGTCTGATAATAATGGCTAAATCTTCCGCATTAATAGGTTTAATAATATACTCTGTTAAGTGGAGTTTAATGGCAATTAACAACTCTTCGACATTGGTATCATCGGTTAAAATTACAATTTTACACTTTTTGTCCAGTTCTCTGATTTTTTGTGCCAAATCTAAACCATTGATTTCAGGCAGATTCATATCCAAAATTAAGATTTTTGGTTTTTTCTCTTTGTATATTTCCCACGCATTTTTTCCTGTGTTGGCAACATATACATTCTTAAACAGACTCTTTAAATACGATGCACCTTCATTTTCATTTTCTCCTTGTGCATATAGGAGAGTATAGTTTTCTATCATAGGCTACTCTTTGTGTTGATTTTATTGTGTATTTTATCAAAATATTGCTAAAATATTGTCACATTGAACAAAGAAAAATTAGCAAATTTTAATTTAAGTCACATTGTAACATTTTTATTTGAATTATAATTTAATTTAAGTCAAGAAAGAATAAAAAAAAGGTAAAAGTAAGTTTACTTTTACCTTTTTTATAAGAGTGGGTATTAATTATCGAGAAAATGCAGCTTCTGTTACATTCTTTGTATTTACAATATATGGTACTAGTGCCATATGTCTTGCTCTTTTAATGGCATTTTCAACCATTTCTTGAGAGCTTTTAGAGTTACCTGTAAGTCTTCGTGGCATAATTTTACCTCGTTCACTCATTGATAATTTTAAAATTTCTACATTTTTGTAGTCAATAAAATCTACTTTCATTTCTGTATATTTACAGAATTTTTTTCCGTATTTTCTTCTTTCTGCCATGGTTATTTCCTTATTCTAAAACGGTATTTCGTCTTCATCAATATCAATTTCAGGAATAGCATGATGTGCTTGCATAGAAGCACCTCCAGCCATTCCACCTTGTGCTGCACCATAGTTTTGATTACTTGTTGGTTGTTGCACTTGATTGTATGCAGTTGCATTTTGCTGACCATAATCAGAAGTTTGATACTCAGAAGTGTTTTGTCCTTCTGCTTTAGTATCTAACATTTTCATCGTGTCTACACGTAAAGAGTGTTTACTTCGATTACTTCCATCTTGACCAGTCCATTGCTCTAATACAAGTCGTCCCTCTAACAAAACTTTAGAACCTTTTCTTAAGTATTGATTCGCAACTTCGGCACTTCTTCCAAAAATATTAAAATCTAAAAAACATACTTCATCTTTTTGTTCACCCGTTGAAGTTTTATATTTATAAGAAGTTGCAATTGCACTTTTTGCAATAGCTGCACCACTTGGTAAATATCTTAGTTCTATATCTCTGGTTAAATTTCCGACCATTACTACTTTGTTATACATAATAGGTTCCTATACTTTTTAATTATTTAGCTGCTTTTTTAGCTGCGTCTTCACTCATTTTTGTCCAAGCAGCAACTTCTTTTTTGCTCTCATATTTTATAAAAATAAATCGAATGATATTTTCATTGATTCGGTAATTTCTTTCTAATTCTAAAATTGAATTTGCAGGTGATTTAAAATAGATTACGAAGTAGTAACCTCTTTTATTTCTTTGGATTTCATACGCTAAAGGTCGTGTACCCATATTATCGAAGCTTACAATCTCTCCACCATTTTTCTCAATGTTAGCTTTAACTAACTCAATTTGTGCTACGGTCTCTTCTTCAGTTAACGTAGGCTTTAAAATAAACATTGTTTCATAATGTTTAACTTTTGACATTCATTCTCCTTTTAGATTTCGCCGATACTATAAAAATACCAGCAAGGTTTTTGTAAAGTCTGTGATTTTATCTAAATAAAACTGAAAATTTTCTAAGACTTGCTTGAACATATGCATTTTGGTCATTAATTTTCAAAGTTTTAAGCTCCAATTCTAAATTATTGAGATATTCAAGCATGGCTTGAAATTTTTTGGGATGTATGGAAATGGCTAATTTGCACTTCTCTTCCCAAATCTTTTTAGGTGGAATAAAACCTAAAATCTCTTTGGCATTGGGTGCACCCATGGTTCTTGCATACGCATTAATCATAAAGAGTTGTTGAACATAAGCTGTAATTTGTGTGACCAAGTAAATCTCATTGGCTCCTTCTTCTAACAAGGCATACAAATCTTTGTTGATGTTGCCTTGTGCAAGTAAATTGAATAAAAAATCCTCTAAACTGACACTTCCAAAGCCAAAACATTGTTGGTCTATGACTTTTGAACTGATGGTTTCATCCAATACAGAGAGTTTTTTTAAGTCATTAATGGTCAAGCCCAAATCATGTCGATGCATAAAATAGAGATGATTGAGTGCGGAAACATCATATTTTAAATTGAGTTTTTTTGCCTCTTGTTCAATTAATTTAAGGGCTTCATTGGCAAATGGTGTAAAAAAACGAACGCAGACTGAATTGGTTTTTGTACTAAAATAACTCTCCATGGCTTTAAAATCACCATCACCCATTCCGCAAAAAATAACCACACTGTCGGGGTTAATATTACATGCTTGAATAAGTTCAATTACCTCTGCTTTGGGGATTTTTTTATCCACTTTGATGATTAAAATATTTTTTGAAGCAAACAATGATGATTGCAAAAGTTTATTTTTGCAATATTTAAAATCGTATTCATCGTAGTAGATTTTTTCGATTTCATCTTGATTTCCCAAACTCAAGGCGACATTTAAGGCGTAATGTTCTATTAAAAAAGCAGATTGTCCATAAAACATATACGCACTAAAAGTTTTATTTTGTCGTAATAAATTGTCAAACTCATTTTTATACATTTAAAAACACCCTGCTAATACTTAATGGAAGCCACAATGGTTTTAGAGATAATATCTACTTTTTTAATGACCACTTTTAATTTACTAAAGAGCAGTTGACCTTTGTAGTTATCTAAAATGACTCTTAATCCGGGCATATCTTTATACAATTTGGCAATGCCTTTTTCTTGCTCAACAATACGGGCTTTAAACTCTTCATTAAGATGTTTAGCAGCCCATCGGGCATATTTTCTCTCTTCAAAATCCCAAACGAGTTGATCAACTCTTCGTTGAGTTGTTGAAATATGAGAACAAATATCATCGATGTTTTCAGGAGTTTGATTGGTTTTTAAGATTCGATGCAAAACTAAGTCTGAATATCGTCGAATCGGGGAAGTAAAATGTGAATAGGATTTAAAGCCTAAACCAAAGTGTCCTAAATTGATTGAACTGTAGTGAGCTTGAACTTGCGCTTGAATAATCAGTTCATCCACTTCATTGACAAACATTGAAGTTTTGGCTTTTTGTTGAATGGCTAAAATGGTATCATGAACATTACTTTGCATTTTGACTTTCAAGCCCAAATTATTCACCAAATCCACCAATTTAGAAATGGCTTCAAAAGAGGGCTCTTCATGCACTCGGTAAATGGCAATGGTATTGACTTTTTTGCTCGCTTCGACATTGGCTAAAAGCATACACTCTTCCACCAATTGATGAGAAGCCGTTGATTCTTCTATGGTAATGGATTCCAGTTCAAAAGAGTGGTTTAATTTTTGTCGAAACTCTTGTGTTCTGAAATCATACCCATTTTGCAATCGTTTGGCACGCAATTTTTGAGTTAAGTCGTACAAAGGTAAAATATAATCAAAAATGGCTTTTTCTGTGGGATTGTATTGGTCTAAGTGCCCTTCTAAAACTCTGTCTATTCGTCCATAAGAGAAGTTTTTATGAGATTTGATAACGGCTTCAAAATATTCAGAGTGTGTAACATCAAGATTTTTTGGGTTCAATACAATTTTAAAAACATAGGCAAAACGCGTGGCATTCTCTTTGAGTGAACATAACTCTTCACTCAAACTTGCAGGTAACATGGGCAAGACTTTGTTGGGCAAATAAATCGAAGTCGATTTTTTTAATGCCAATTTATCCAAAGCAGAATTCTCTTTGACAAAATAGGAAACATCAGCAATGGCAACATATAACGTAGTTTGCGTTGCATCATAATAAATAGCATCATCATGATCTTTTGCACTGCTTGGGTCAATGGTACAAAAAGGTAAATGACGCAAGTCGGTTCGCGTCCCAAAATCATTTAAATCATAATCGTTAGGATTAATGTCAACAGGCGTACTTAATCGATAAAATTCGCCGTATAAAAAGAGTGATATTTTTTCATCGATTTTAGCATCATTTAGATTTCCAAATCGTTCAACAACGCAGTCATCTTTGTTATTGTAGAGAAAAACATCGCCTTGGGTTAACTCTTTTGGAGACTCTTTTTTAATTAAAATAGATTCTTTAACTGTGTAAATGGAGCCATCTTTAACAAAAGCTAAAACACTTTCACTTTTGGTATTGATAATTTTAATGACTTTAGATTGACTTTGACTTCGGGGATTAAATACCCTCTTGACAATAACTAAATCACCATCAATAGCACCATTTAAGTTATCAAATTCAAGCTTGAGATTTTTATGTTCACTGGACAAGTCATTGAGTACAGCAAAGTTTTTTTGAAACGTAATGGTGCCAACTTTGTATTTTGTATCCAAACGATATTGATTTTCTTGCAATTTCACAATGTTGGCTTTGACTAAAGTATTTAAGTATTTTATCTCTTCATCGTGGTCAGTGGTATAACCATCATAAAGTTTTAAAAAGAGTGTTTTATCCAACGGTTACCTTTAAAATTCTGTTTTAATAGAGTTATCTTACCATAAACAAATTTAAGTCCTTGTTGTAAAATGAATTACCTAATATTTAGTTTTCATTCGATATAATCCCCTAAAATTATATTTTAGAGGAAACAATAATGAAATTAAATGTTTATTATGACAAAGATTGTAACATCGAATTAATCAAGTCTAAAAAAGTGGCTATGATTGGTTTTGGTTCACAAGGACACGCACACGCTGAAAACTTAAGAGATTCTGGTGTTGAAGTTATCGTAGGTTTACGAAAAGATGGTTCTTCTTGGGCAAAAGCTGAAGCGAAAGGTTTCAAAGTTTTAACTGTTGCTGATGCAACAAAAGAAGCAGATGTTGTTATGATTTTATTACCTGATGAAAATCAAGGTGATATTTATGCCAATGAAATTGCTCCTAATTTAAAAGAGGGTGCTACCATTGCATTTGGACATGGATTTAATATTCATTATGGACGAATTGCTCCTAAGAAAAACATCAATGTAATGATGGTTGCACCAAAAGCGCCAGGGCATACTGTAAGAAGTGAATTTGTTAAAGGTGGAGGAATTCCTGATTTAATTGCGATTCACCAAGATGCAACGGGAAATACTAAAGAGTTAGCATTATCATACGCTTCAGCTATTGGTGGTGGAAGAACGGCAATTATTGAAACGACATTTAAAGATGAAACTGAAACAGACCTTTTCGGAGAGCAAGCTGTACTTTGTGGTGGAGCGGTATCATTGGTTCAAGCAGGATTTGAAACATTGGTAGAAGCTGGATATGCACCAGAAATGGCATACTTTGAATGTTTACACGAACTTAAATTAATTGTAGATTTAATGTTCGAAGGTGGAATTGCAGATATGAGATACTCAATTTCTAATACAGCTGAATATGGAGATTATGTATCAGGTAAACGAGTTATCAATGCAGAATCAAAAGCAGCGATGAAAGAGATTTTAAAAGAGATTCAAGACGGACGATTTGCTAAAGATTTCATCTTAGAAGGACAATCAGGATACCCACGAATGAATGCAGAAAGAGCCAATGCAAAAGCTTCTTTAATTGAGCAAACAGGTGTTAAATTAAGAGAAATGATGCCTTGGATTTCATCAAATAAAATCGTTAATAAAGATAAAAACTAATTTTAAACAAGGATTAAAAGGACAAAGCAGCTTTGGCTGCTTTTAATCCTTGCACATCATGACAAAAAGAAAATCACGAACCCCAAAACGAAAACCAAAACCCAATACCATTCAAAAACTAAGACGAATTAATTACATACTTTTATTTTTACTTTTAACATTAAGCAGTGGATTAATAGCCTATTATTTTTTCCAAAAAACTCCAACACAAACTCAACAAAAACCAGTTTCAATCCCTACTGTTAAAAAAGAACCCAGTAAAATTCCAGAAATAAAGATTGAACAAAAAATCATTGAAGCCAAAAAAAATTTTGAAGAGTATACCGAAGAGTTAGAAAAAGAGTATATTCATGAAGTCATCAAAAAAGAAGAACCCAAAGAGCCTCAAATTGTTGAAGAGAAATCTAAACTTCCTAAATTGGCTATTGTGATTGATGATGTTACCTTACAATCACAAGTGGAGAGCTTAAATACCATTGATTATACGATTAACATGTCTTTTTTACCTCCTACAAAGTTACATCCCAATTCTGCTAAAATTGCTCAAAAACTCCCTTTTTATTTGATTCATTTCCCCATGGAAGCTTCCAGTTTTAAATTTGAAGAAGAGAATACTTTGCATATGGGAGACAGTTATGAAAAAATCGAAGCAATGGTGAAAAAACTTAAAAATCTTTACCCCAATGCAACGTATACCAACAATCATACAGGAAGTAAATTCACCGCAGATCATGAATCTATGGATAAACTTTTCCAAGCATTAAAAAAGTATGAGTTTACATTTTTGGACAGCCGAACCACTTCTAAAACAGTAGCAAAAGAGTATGCTTTAAAATATGGAGTTCCTTTTTTAGGACGAAATATTTTTTTAGATAATAATTTAGAGTATAACTATATTTTATCGCAACTGCAAAAAGCAATTAAAATTGCCCATAAAACTGGCTACGCTATTGCCATTGGGCATCCTCATGATATTACCATTAAAGTTTTAAGAGAAGCCAAACCTCTTTTAAAAGGGTTAGATATTGTTTATGTGAATGAAATACCAACGCAGTAAAAGCGAATTAAGTTAAATGAAGCAGTGTTAAAAAGCCATAGAAGTTACTATGGCTTTTTTTATGGTTAGTCAAAACTGGGTTTAGGAGTTTTGTCTGTACTTGCAGGTAATACGGGGTAAACAATGACTGGTTTTTCGCCTGTTAATGCTTTTAAGAACGTTACAATATTATCAGCATCTTTATCATTAATTTTAATGCCTAATTGCGTTGAACCCATCTCTTTAACGGCTTCTTTTAAAGACCAAATAGCCCCATTATGAAAATAAGGAGCTGTTTCGGTAATGTTTCTTAGTGTTGGAGTTTTTACCATACCTTGAGCATNNAAATCACCTACTTCGGCAAACTTGTATTTAGCTGCAATTTCAAATGGTTGTAAGGTTCCCCCTAGAGCAATTCCATTATGACACGAAGCACACCCTTTATCAATAAAGGTGGTTAACCCTTTTTTCTCTTCTTTACTTAAGGCATTCTCATTGCCATGTAAGAATTGGTCAAATCGAGATGGAGTCACTAACGTTTTTTTTTTTTTTTTAATGGTTCCGGTGATTCGTTCAAAATCAATTTTGACACTGTGGCCATAGGCTACTTTAAACTCATTAATGTACTCAGGGATTGAATTAACTCTCTCTTCAACTAAACCTTTTGGTGCTGCCATTTCAGGACCAGCTTGCACAGGACCTTGCGCTTGATCTGCTAAGTGGGCACTTCGTCCATCCCAAAATTGAGCATCAAAAAAGACTGAGTTGTACACAGTAGGTGAGTTTAGGTGTGATGGATTGGCTGTCCATTTGTGACCAATAGCAGCCCCTACATTATCAGCACCACCCAATGCCAAGTTATGACACGTATTACAACTGATTAAATTACTTCGTGAAAGTCGTGGGTCAAAATAGAGTTTTTTACCCAACTCAACTTTAGCATTGGTAATGGGATCTTTGGGATCATCAATTAATTTCAACAATTCATAGTTGCTTGATGGAATGGGTTTCATTCCACTGTTTTTAACTTTCTCAACCAATGAACTTCCTAATGCAATAGTTGTTGCTAGTGCAGTTATTCCTAATATTTTTCCAATTTTCATTTCTTCTCCTTTAAAATTGAAGTGTAATATTATAAAATAATATTTATTAAAGAATAATTATTTTCTTTAGAAAACTAATACTCTTTAATAATTTGTATTTTATCATAAGAAAGCTATAATTAGAGATATATTATTACGTTTATGTTACAATATGGAAAGGAAAATTATGATTAAGCCAGTATCATTTCATATTAAGGCATTGGATGCCATGCAACGCTATCCCAAAGAGTTATATTATAAAGGCAATGAAATATTATTACACAAAAGAAAAGTTTCCATTGTGGGAACACGCAAACCTTTTTATAGCACGAAAGTGTTAACTCAACAATTAGCATATGGTTTATCACAAGCTGGTATTTGTATTATCAGTGGGGGAGCATTAGGGGTTGATGCTATTGCACATGCTTCTGCAGGTGTCAATAATACTATTATGGTAAGTCCCACTGGTTTAGATATTATCTACCCAGCAACCAATCGAACACTGATTCGCAATATTCAAGAACATGGTTTGGTCTTAAGTATGTTTGAGTCAGATTTTAAAGCCACACCTTGGAGTTTTGTGGCACGAAATGAAATGGTTGTTGCCTTGAGTGAAATATTAATTGTTACTCAAGCTGATCAAAACAGTGGAAGTATAAGAAGTGTTGAATTTGCCTTAAAAATGGGAAAAAAAGTTTATGTGCTTCCTCATCGTATTGGAGAGAGTGAAGGAACCAATATGTTATTGAAAAACAATTTAGCAGAAGCAATTTACGACATAGAGGCATTTATTGATTTTCTTGTCCCCAAAAGAAAAAAAGAGAACATAAGCGATGACTTTTTAGAGTATTGTAAACAACATCCACTATATGATGACGCTGTTTTTAAGTACAACAATAAAGTGTTTGAGTATGAGTTACAAGGTAAAATTGAAGTGAAACACGGAAGAATTAATCTTCTTACATAGGGGTTGTACAAAATTTCTTATTTTTTGAATATTTTAAAATAAGGTAACCCACAATACCAGAAAGTAAAGAACCGACTAAAATGGCCAATCGGTCGGTGTGCATAAAGGCATCAGAATCGTTATAAGCTAAGGAGTCAATAAATAAACTCATGGTAAATCCTATTCCTGTTAAAACAGCCACTCCATACATTTGTGCCCAAGTGGCACATTTAGGCAGTTGGGCTAAGTTAAATTTTACGGCTAAATAGACAAAAAACATAACACCAATTTGTTTGCCTAAAAACAGACCAAACGTAATACCCAAAGCTACATCATTGGTTAAATCATGCAATGAAATACTTCTTAAATCAACTCCTGCATTCATAAATGCAAAAATAGGCAAAACAAAATAAGCCACCCAAAAGTTTAAATTGCGTTGTAAAATTCGAGCAGGAGAGATGTGTTTGCCATTATCATTTTTCATATTTAAAGGAATCGTAAACGCCAAGATAATACCTGCAAGAGTGGCATGAACACCAGATTTTAAAACACTCACCCATAACAGTATGCCCACAATAATATACGCGGTGATACGTACCACATTGAGTTTATTCATAATGATTAAGACAAGGAAACAACAAAAGGCTAAAAACATAGAGACAAAGGACAAATCGTGGGTATAAAAAATGGAGATAATTAAAATGGCACCAATATCATCCATAATGGCTAATGCCATTAAAAAAATCTTTAAGGTCACAGGAACTTTGTTGCCCAAAAGCGATAAAATACCTAAAGCAAAAGCAATGTCAGTAGCAGTAGGAATTGCCCAACCTTTTAACGCAAAAGCATCATCATAATTAAAGGCAATAAAAATCAATGCAGGAAAAAGCATTCCTCCTATGGCAGCTAAACCAGGCAGTGCAATTTTAGACACAGTTGACAAATGACCACCAAGCAACTCTCTTTTAATCTCTAAACCAATAAGCAAAAAAAACAGAGCCATTAAACCATCATTGATCCATAAAAGAAGAGGTTTTTTGAGTTCTAAAAGTTCACCAATACTAACTTGAATGGGCGTTTGCAAAATATTGACATAATAAACAGAAAAAGGAGAATTGCGTAAAAATAGAGCTAAAAGGGTAACAAAAATAAGAATAATTCCTGACGAGGACTCTTTTTTGATAAACTCTTTAACTAATATTCTCAATGGTTTTTCCTTGGACGTGATTTACACATAGTATTACAAAGTCGCTTAAGGTCTTAACTGGTACGTAATATCTCCTGCTCCAACGCCGACAATTAATCCGTGAGTATAACTTTTAATAACAGAATCATTTGCATCAACAATTTCAACTTTTCCCGAAGTTGAAATCACTTTTTTTGCAAAAATGGGAGAGTATTTACCAAACTCATGTTTAAAATCGATTTCAACTTCAGTTTCACCCGCACTGTAAACGGGCAAAATAATTAACTCGTCGCACCCTTTAAAACACTCTTTAAATTCTGCCAAATTGTCAATGGTACGTGAATATTTATGCGGTTGCCAAATGACCACGGTTTTATTCATATTTTTTAAATTGCTGTACAAGCTGATTGATTTTATCGTGGCTTTTATTTCAGTAGGGTGATGGGCATAATCATCAATGACAACCAAACCATTGGTTTTTTGAACAATATCAAATCGTTTTTTGATGCCTTTATATTTTGCTAAATTGCTTTTAATCTCTTCCAAACCAATTTCATGCAGTGCAGCTAATATTGCCAATGAAGCATCTAATGCAATGTGATGACCAAATCCCCACACTTCAAAACTGCCTAAATCTTTAAGTTCAAAAGAGGTATAGGGTTCTCCATTTTTAAGCGTAAAGGCAATCTCTTTGATGTCCTTTGAGGGGTATAATCGAATGGCATCTAAATTATCCAGCGTAGAGAGAAACTCATCTTCTGCGTTAATGACTCTCACTTTTGCCATGTGTAAAAATTGTCCGTAGGCGTTGTAAAAACGTTTTAAATCGTGGTTGTAATACTCCATATGTTCAGGTTCAGCGTTGGTTACAATGGCACAATAAGGGTTTGAAAGTAAAAAACTGCCATCGCTTTCATCGGCTTCAAAGGCAACAAGATTATTGACGTATCGAAAATTTGAATCAAACTCTTTGGAAATGGCACCAATGAGTGCTGAACTTTGTAAAATGGAAGCCAAAATTGCTGTTGTGGTACTTTTTCCATGAGCACCTGCTACACAATAATTTTTTTTATCCGACAATACGATGCGTAGGGCTTCTTTTCGTGAAAGTGTTTCAATGTTGTGTTTGGCGGCTTCAATGATTTCGACATTACACTGTTTAACAGCAGCTGAGTAAATCACAATGTCTTGATTGGTAATGGCACTTTCGTGATGCGGTATGGTCAAAGCAATCCCTTCATTTTTTAACGCTTGCGTTAAGGGGGTTTCTTTAATATCTGAACCACTGACGGTATGTCCGTCATGTTTTAAAATTCGTGCCAGTGCAGATAAGCCAATGCCACCAATACCAATAAAGTGTATTTTCATATGTTAGTCCAATAAATGTTTTAAGTTGTTAAATTCGTTTTGTAATGTTGCGATGTTGTCTTGAATATAAGCATTGACATCAAAAGTAAAATTGATGATAAAATAGCCATATTGTTCAACCACATCCATAACATTGGTATCCACACAATTGTCGTAAAAACTGTCCAAATCAATCTCTTTGGAACACGCAATCAAATGAACTTTAAACGCATCAATGAGTTTTTCATCGTCAATAATATGTATGAGTAAAAACAGAAACTCTTTGGCACCATTAAAATCATTGTAACTCCATTTTTCAATGGCATGTTCGTAAAATGAGCGAATATAAAGCAACTCATCGTTTTTAAGTTGCAATTTTTTCCCACTATTAACGATGGTTTCAATTTTCTCAAATGCAATTTTTAAAATGGTTTCATAAATGGCATTGATTTTCTCTTCATCCAAATCCAAGATTAACATCGAATCAAGCACTTCGTATAAGGCTGAAATATTTTCTGTTTGGATGGCATCCAACCTTGTTTGTTCTAAATAGTTTAGAAACTCTGGATTGGTTCTGGCTTCGTGCAGTTCTGCCTTATCCATTGATAAACTCCTTAAGTCGTGTTAATACTTCTTTGGTTTTTGTAGCATTTTCAACTAAGGCAATTCGCACATAGCCTTTTCCTTGACCATGTCGTCCTAAAAAACTTCCAGGCAGTACTTTGATATTTTTTTCTTCATAAAGTTTTTGGGTAAACTCAAGTTCATCTTCCACTTCAAGCCAAATATAAAACGTAGCATCGGGAATCTCTACACCTAAAAGAGCTTTGGCAATTTCAAAATTCTCTTTGTAGGTTTGTCGGAATGCTTTAACGTGTTCTTCATCATTCCACGCATCGGCACTCGCTTTTTGTAAAGGCACAGGAGAAGCACATCCCACATAGGTTCGATAGTTTAAATACTCTTTTAAAATCATTTCATCGCCTGCTATAAATCCGCTTCGTAATCCTGGGGCACTGCTTCGTTTTGAAATGGAGTTTAAGACCAAAACATTTTTAAAATCAGGATTTCCAGCTTGAATGGAAGCTTCGAGTAAACTGTGGGGTTTTTTGGCTTCATCAAAAAAGATTTCACTGTAACACTCATCGTTGATTAAGACAAAATCAAACTCTAAGGCTTTTTTCACCCATGAAGTTAAGGCTTCAAGTTCCATGACTGCTGAGGTGGGATTGTTGGGGTAATTTAATATAACCAAATCACATTTTTTAAGTTCTTCATCGCTTAATAGGGCTTGAAAATGGTTGGCTTTGGTTAAATTAATGTGAATCACATTCGCACGTGAAGCAATAGCAGCTCCCTCATAAATTTGATAAAAAGGATTGGTAAATGCCATAGTAGGATTTTGTTTATCAAACAAATAAAATTGGGGGAAGTTAAACAACACTTCTCGTGTTCCAAATGTTGGAATGAGTTGCGAGGGTTTGAGTGTAACAGTAAAGCGAGTTTGCACAAAGTTAAGCATCGACTCTTTTAAGTACTCTTCTCCTGCTGTTTTTGGGTATTTATTGAGTAAAGAACTGCTTTGTTGCAGACTCTCTTGAATAAATAAAGGAGTGTCAAATTGTGGTTCTCCAATGGTTAATGAACTCAATGGGTATTGATTGTTAGGAGTAATATCTTTTAACAATTCATTTAATTTTTCAAATGGATAGGCTTCAAAATTCATGGATTTCCTTTAAAATAGGGCGGTTATTCTTCAACTACTGGAATAAGCAGTTGGTTAAAACGATTTGAATCAAAAGCGATTAAATCGGAATTGGTGTAAAAAAACTCATAGAAATATCGTTTTTTAAACATGGATTGCTTCAAAAGCATAATTTGTAAAATATCACTTTGCTCTTTTAAAACACGAATGGGATTTTTTTCATCACTGATGAGCTGAATCTTTTGGTTAAAGATTTTTGCCAAATTCTCAAAATGGTCTAAAATATCGGTTTTGTTCTCAACACCAAGTGGGTCAAGGTTGTAAATTTTGGTTTTGGTTTTTAATTGACTTGAAATATCAAACACAATGGGTGAAATTTGTTCATACGATTTTTTATCATCCAGTACTACAACCGTTTCTTGGACTTTTTCCACTTTTTTTAGACCCAATTTTAAAATGGGAATTCGTAAATTAATGATCTCTTTAATCTCAAGCTTATTGGCAAAGAGTTCATAAGAGAGCATAAATAGTCCTACATCAAAGCGTTTGACATCTTTGCTAATAATCTCTTTAAATCCTATATTATGGTAATCGATTTCCAAAATAATGGATTCACAATCAAGCAGTTCAGCTTTAATCATATTCATAATACCCACATTTGAAGGTCGGGTTACTTTTACAATGAGTTTGCGGTTTTTAAGTTTTTCATTTAAAAACTTTGCTTCTTTAACGGCTTTAATGACTTCGTACTCTTTTTGTGAATATAAATCCAAATACAAATAGATATTGTGTCCAAATGGCATGGGAAATTGCCCTTCATTTTTGGACATGGCATTATACACTTGCATTAAAACTTTGGGTTTTCCAATGATTAAAATGACATCATTGGGTTTTAAAATCAGTGAGGGTTTAACGCTAATAAGTCGGTCATTTCGATACAAACCAAAAATTTTCCAATCGACTTGCTCAATGGAGCCGATGTATCGATAGGCATACGAACTTCCAAAAGGAATTCGAATCTCCATAATTTCACCTTGTCGTAACCCAATATTTTGAGCAACAACGGGAATATTGGGCAGTCGTTCAACCATACCATTGGCTAAAACATCAATCCCTTTGTAAATATTAACATACGGGTCTTTTAACTCAATTCCCCAATAATCCAAAATATTGATTTGCATATTGGCTTTTTTTCGTTTGATATTTTCAATGACATTGAGCATATCGTCTTTTGAGTTTAATGCAATTAAGGCAACGGTATGAACATCTTTATCCAAAATCATCGAAAGTTTTGAAAAAGAGGTGGGGTCAAATTTGTAAAAAGTAAAATTGGATGGTTTTTTTGTCGTCATAATTTGGTCATTAATATAGACCACATCATAATAATTTTCACCCGTATTGGATTCAACAATACGATGCAACAGTTTTTTGGCAACAATACCATCTAAGATAATTAATATTTTTTTCATGGACGATATTATAGCTAAAAAACATCATAACTCAATTAGTACACAAATAGTTTTTGGTACAATGGCGTTTTAGATAACACAAGGACAAACAGTTTAATGCAATTTACCATTGATGCAACACAACAAAATGCACGAGCTTGTACGATTAAAACGGCTCACAGCACCATACAAACACCTGTATTTATGCCCGTAGGTACGCAAGGAACCGTTAAAGCACTGGATGCGAATGATATGTTAAGTTTAGGGGCAAAAATTATTTTGGGCAATACGTATCATTTGTATTTACGACCTGGAAGTAAGCTGGTTAAAAAATTTGGTGGACTTCATGGCTTTTCAAAATTTCCCCACTCTTTTTTAACCGATTCTGGAGGTTTTCAAGCGTTTTCACTTAGTGATAATTCCAAGCCCGATGAAAACGGGATTATGTTCAAATCCCATATTGATGGCAGTCGGCACTATTTTACGCCTCAAAGTGTATTGGATACTCAATACGATTTAGGCAGTGATATTATGATGATTTTAGATGATTTAGTCGCATTGCCCAATACCAAAGAGCGAATTAAACTCTCCATTGAGCGAACCACGGCTTGGGCAAAGGAAGCCATAACGTACCACAAAGAGCAACAAAAAAATGGCATTGGAATCAATCAAAATATTTTTGCCATCATTCAAGGTGGCATTGATAAAGAGTTTCGAAAACAAAGTGCGGAACAACTTTGTGCGTTAAGCGATTACGATGGGTTTGCCATTGGAGGTTTAAGTGTGGGTGAAGCCAATCAAGATATGTACGATACCGTAGAGTGGACAACCCAATTTATGCCCAAAGATAAACCTCGCTATCTTATGGGGGTTGGCACGCCTGAAGATTTAATTGAAAACATTGAACGAGGTGTGGATATGTTTGATTGTGTGATGCCCACACGAAATGCCAGAAATGGTACACTATTTACAAGTTTTGGACGCTTAAATATACGAAAAGCGTGTTATAAAGAGGATGCCTTGCCCATTGATGAAAGTTGCGGATGTTACACGTGTCAAAACTTTTCACGGGCATATTTAAATCATCTGTTACGTGCAGGAGAAATCACCTATTTTAGACTGGCGTCCATTCATAATATTTATTACTATTTGGATTTGATGAAACAAGCACGAGAAGCGATATTGGCTCAAAATTGGGTTGAGTTTAAACAGGCATTTTATGCCAAAAGAGCAGTTAAAGAGGAGTAAACCTCACTTTTGATACAATAAATTCATAAAAATAGAAGGAAAAAAATGACCGTTGATGATAAAACCATTGAAAAACTGGCAAAGTTGTCAAGTTTAGAGATTGATGAAAATAAAAAAGAGAGCTTAAAAAGAGAGTTGGGTGATATTATCAATTTCGTTGAAAATCTCAATGAGATTGATGTCAGCCATATTGAAGCCACATTTACAACCGTTGAGGGAGGAACCCCTTTGCGAGAAGATGTTGCGATTCAAGATTTAGAGATGTCAACTCATATTCTTAATCATGCCCCACAAAGTGAAGAGGGCTTTTTTGTTGTACCCAAAATTATCGAGTAACTCATGATAACCGTATATGGAATCAAAACATGTGGAAGTGTCAGAAATGCACTGAAATTTTTTAAAGACCACAACATAGAAGTAGAGTTCTTTGATTTTAAAAAACAAACGCCTTCAAGCGAAAAAATTCAATCTTGGATTGAAAAATCCAATATCAATCTTCTGTTTAACTCAAAAGGAACCAAGTACAAAACTTTGGGATTAAAAGAGTTAAATCTTGATGACCAAGGCAAATTTGAGTGGCTATGCAAAGACCCCATGCTGTTTAAACGTCCTGTTATTGAATTTGAAGATAAGTTGGTTGTGGCGTGGGATGAAGAAATTTACAAGAACACTTTTTTGTAAAAGTGTTCTTGTTAAGTATTGAAGAACCCGAAATGTATTTCGGGTTTTTTATTTACCGATTGGCTCGGGCTTCTTTTAACGTGTCCGCAATCATAAAGGCTAACTCTAAAGCTTGATCCGCATTAAGTCTTGGGTCGCATTGTGTGTGGTAACGACTTGATAGGCTTTCTTGAGTCACTGCAGATGAACAAGAACCCGTACACTCAGTAACATTTTGTCCTGTCATTTCTAAATGGATTCCTCCTGCATATGTACCTTCACTTTTGTGAATTTGGAAAAACTGTTTGACTTCACTTAAAATGGCATCAAAATCTCGTGTTTTATACCCGTTATCGGCTTTAATGGTATTGCCATGCATTGGGTCACATGACCATAAGACATTTCTTCCTTCAGCTTTGACTTTTTTCAAAAGATTGGGGAAAATATCGCCTACTTTAGACGCACCCATTCGTACGATTAAGTTTAATCGTCCAGCCTCATTTAAAGGGTTAAGGGCATCAATGAGTTTGATGAGTTCATCCTCTTTCATAGAAGGTCCGACTTTACATCCAATAGGGTTTTTAATGCCTCTAAAATACTCAATGTGTGCGCCATCAAGTTCTCGTGTTCGATCACCAATCCAAAGCATATGGGCACTGCAATCAAACCAATCTCCTGTAATAGAGTCTTTTCTTGTTAAGGCTTCTTCATAGTTAAGTAATAAAGCTTCATGTGACGTATAAAGCGTCGTTTGACTCAGTTGTGGTGTATTATCACTGGTGATTCCACACGCTTTCATAAACTGCAATGTTTGTGAAATTCGATTTGCCATCTCTTCATATTTAACACCCAAGGCATTGTCTTTAACAAAATCCAAATTCCATAAGTGAAGTTGATTTAAATCTGCCATTCCTCCGCGTGAAAAAGCTCGTAAAAGGTTGAGTGTTGAAGCGCTTTGATTGTACGCTTTTAAGAGTTTTTTGGCTTTAGGGTTTCTTGATTTTTCATCAAAGTCAATATCATTGATTATATCACCTCGATAAGAAGGAAAAGAAATACCATTAATCTCTTCAAAATCGGCACTTCGGGGTTTGGCAAATTGTCCTGCCACACGTCCTACTTTAACCACAGGGCATCCGCCTGAAAAGGTTAAAATCACTGCCATTTGCATCATGACTTTAAATAAATCTTTGATGTTATTGGCATTAAATGCAGCAAAACTCTCTGCACAATCTCCGCCTTGCAGTAAAAAAGCGTCGCCTCTTACCACTTTTGCCAAATCTTTTTTTAAATTCAGTGCCTCTCCTGCAAAAATCAAAGGAGGGTAAGTTTTTAATTCGTTTTCAACTTTATGTAATTTTTCAATATCTGTATAAGTGGGTTGTTGTTTGATTGGAAAATCTCTCCAGCTGCTTGGATTCCAATTGTTCATAAAATGACCTTTATTAAATTTTTAAGCGATTCTAACCAAATGTTACTTAAGATTGTTTAATTATTC
>NPIG01000396.1_pt3 | contig 21784 bp, 20 predicted proteins | sample 8637441 | NCBI WGS metagenome assembly NPIG01 (sample SAMN07420675, study PRJNA396082) | bioreactor metagenome | isolation source: sample BR6 brine-fed electro-methanogenic bioreactor BR | place: Japan: Kochi | collected 2016-06-14 | reverse complement strand
CGAGAGTGACGGGACTCGAACCCGCGACCTTCGGCGTGACAGGCCGACGCTCTAACCAACTGAGCTACCTCGGCACGTGGCGCAAATTGTAGCAAACCGCGCCGGCGCGCTGCAATGGGCGCGCCTCAGAACGTGACGCTGTCGATACTGGGTATGCAGGACTCGAGCGGCACCGTTTCGATGCCGGTGGCGCCGAGCCTGGCGAGTTCGTAGCGGACGCGGGCGATAGGCAGGGCGGAGTTGCCGAGGTCCAACTGCACGCTGAACTCGGTGAAATTGACGCCCTCATTCATGGTCGGCTCGTCTGCGAACAGGCTGTTCTCGCGCAGGTACGCGAGTACCTTGTCGACGCCTTCGCTGCGAACATTGAAGAGGATGAGGACCTTGTTTTCGGCGTAGATGGAGCCGTAGAGGTTGAGGAGGAACATGTGGGCGAGTTCGCGCTTGCCCGGGTTGTCTCGAATCCCGGGGTTGATGTAGACGGCGGTTTCGGATTCGAGCAGCACGTCGGCGATTTCGAGGCCGTAGTTTCGAATGGCGCTGCCGGTCTGGGTGATTTCGACGCCGAAATCGACGGCCTCATGGACGACCTTCGCCTCGGTCTTGCCCCAGGTTTCGTAGACCACGAGCCCGCGCTCGATTTTGGGCGGGGTGTGGAATTTCTGTACGGAGAATCCGCTGTGGCTGTCGCCGAAACCGAGCGCTTGCGCCTTTTTCTGGAACCAGTCGATGGCGAGATAGGGCATTTCGGAGACCATGGTGACGAGCGGTTTCTGGTCGAGCAGCGCCTTGAACCAGGGGTCAAACTCCATGCCGCGTTCGAGTGGGCGGTGAATGATGACGATACGCACGCCGCCGCGTGCGAGGGACAAGACCTTTTCGAGGGCGATTTCCCTGCCGTACTCGTACTTGAACTCCAGGGACCGCTCACGCATCCAGTCGTCGCCGCCGATGGCGATATCGAGTTCATTGAGTGCGAGCTGCGCGCCGAACTCCTGGGGCCGCCCGTCCCAGCCGACCATGAACTCGTGCAGCGGGAATCGGGTCGGTCCGCCCTTGTCGTATCCCTTTGTGGGGAAACCGGCCGCGCGCAGGAAGGCAATGAGGTTGCCGCCGCGCTGGGGGTCGGCGAGAGAGCCTGCCGGCATGCCGATAATCAGCTTTTCGTCATTCATTCGAGAGAAATCCTTTCCGCCTGGGTCCTTCGGCCCGCCATGGGGGCGCGATTACTTCTTTTCAGGCCGGCGCATACCGCCCTTACCCCAGTGGCGCGGCATGCGCATTCCCGGTTGCCGCCCTGCGCGTGGTGCGTTCAGTCGTCCACGGCCTGCGCTGAATCGGCGACGGCGCGCCCGGGCGCGGCATAGACGGTTGCAAAGGGGTAGAAACCGAGCGAGAAGAGGACATGGCCCGGCCCCCAGGGCAGCCCAAGCCATGGCCCTTCGGCCAGCAGCGCGACGGCCAGGCCGAGCGCGGCGCCGACAAGTATAGAGGCGACGGCGAGCTTTCTTCCAGTCTGTGGCCAGGGTTGCATGCCGGGTCTGGGCCGCCGCTCGAGGAAGAAGCCGAGGACCAGGAGCAGAACGCCGATGCACGCCAGCCCGATTGTGCCGCGGGTCAGCCAGTAGGGCCAGGTGCCTTGAGCGGCGTAGCCATTGGCGAGCCGGGGGTCGAAAGCCGCCCAGCGCGCGAGCCCGGCGAGCAGGACGAGGGCCGCGCCCTCGGCCTGCACGCGCCGGAGCCTTCCGCCGCGGAGCCTGAGCCTGCGCAGCGCGCCGAGGAGGAGCAGCATCCACGGCCCCAGCACAACGAGGACGATGAGATAGTAGAGCACAATCATGATGTTTCCAGTCAGAGCAATTGGCGAAAGAGCATGTATGCCTCCGCGGCGGCCACGGAGACCTCGCTGCCGCGCACGCGGGCCGCGTATTCGACATTCTGCACGCTGGAGTGGTGGATGGCGTCGCGCATCTGGGAGGCGTGCATGGACAGCGCGGTGAGCTTGCGGTCCAGGTATTCCGAGACATCGACATAGAAATTGGGGTGGAACTTCTCGCGTTCGAGGCTCCAGAACAGCGAGGTGTTGTCGTATCCGAGCACAAGCGGCTGAAAGGGCTTGATTTCGGGGACACCGGGGCGCGCGGCGGTGAAGGCGGCGCGGAACACGGCCTCATGGTCCTGGTTGTAGGAGCCGACAGGGATGGCGAGCATGGTCGGCCTGACCTTGTCGAGGGCCAGCTTGCCGTCGCGCTCGAGCAGGGCGATGAGTTCACGGCGCGGCAGCATGTCCAGCCGGAGGTGCGTGTCGGCGTCTCGGTAGAGAATGTCCCAGTCGTCGACTTCGAGGTAATCCATGACGGCGAGGAATTCCTGCTCGCGGGTGCTGCCTTCGACGCGGGCGGCGGTGCCGTCATAGTGCTTGAGGGTGCCGACGGAGCAGCAGACGACATAGACCTCGCCTCCGAGGTCCTTAATGCGGGCCATGGTGCCTGCGCAGCCGAAGCTCTCGTCGTCGGCGTGCGGGGAGATGACCAGGAGCCGCTGCCTTGCGAGAAACTCATCGCCGGCTGTGGCGGGCTTTTTCATCGAGCAGTTCCTCATAAATGTTTTCGATGCATTCGACCATTTTCTCGAGGCCGTACCTCGGCACGACCTTGGCGCGCGCGGTGGCGCCCATCAGCCGGCGCCGTTCCGGCGACCGGGCCAAGGCGAGCACGGCTTCCGCCAGGGCATCGACCTCGCCCGGCGGCACGAGCAGGCCGGTCTCATTGTCGTCGAGCACGTCGGGAATCCCGCCGACCCGGCTCGCGACCGTGGGGATGCCCGCGGCGCCGGCCTCGAGCACGACGCGTCCCATGCCTTCATTGCGGCTCGGCGCGACCAGCACGTCCATGGCGGCCATCAGGGCGGGCACATCATTGCGCAGGCCGAGAAACCGGACACGCCCGCCGAGCGGGGCGGCCGCGGCCTTGAGCGCGCCGGCCTGGGCGCCGTCTCCCGCGAGGAGGAAGCGCGCTTCGGGCGCCGCTTCCGCGATACGCTTCGCCGCTTCCACAAAATAGTCAAAACCCTTGATGCGTTCAAGGCGGCCTACCCCGCCGACCACAAAATCATCGTGGGAGAACCCGAGTTGCCGCCGAGTTTCCTCGCGATTCCGGACCGCCTTCTCGAAGGGGGCGGTGTCGATGCCGCTGAACACAGCGGCGTACTGCTCTCTTCTTCCGATGCCTTCCGCCAGATGTTCCTCGATGCCGCCCCGGGTCAATTCAATCAGCCGGTCGGTGCGGCGCGCCGCGTGGCGTTCCATCCAGACGAAAAGCCGCGTCTTCCAGGCCGGGAAGTACCCGTGAAAGATGTTCCCGTGCGGGGTGTGCACGACGAGGGGCACGCCCGCGCGCTCGGCGGCCAGCCTTCCGAGGAAGCCGGCCTTCGAGGTGTGCGTGTGCACGATGTCGTAGCGTTCCCGTCGGAACCGGCGCTCGAGCCGCCGGAGCGTGAGCCAGTCGCGCAGGGGCGCGGGTTCCCGGACCAGAAACGGTTCGCGCAGAATGGGTATTCCCGCGGCCTCGATTCCGGGCTCGATGGTGCCTTCGGGTCCGGCGGTGGGGCCACTGATGAGGTCGGGCGCGAAGCGGTCGCGCTTGGCGAGGCGCACGGTGTGGAAGGTGTTTTCCTGCGCGCCGCCTTTGCAGAGCCGGGTGATGACATGCGCCACACGCACCACGCTCATGGGCCCGCGCCTCGTGCCGGTACGCCGGCGGCTTCGAGCACGCCTCGGGTGAAGCACGCCCAGTTGAGTTCCTTTTCGACACGGGCGCGGCCGGCCTCCCCCATCTTCTGCGCCCGGGGCGCGTCGAGCAGCAGGGTGGCAACGGCATCGGCGACAGCGTCGACGTCCTCCGGGTTGACGAGCAATCCGGTTTCCTGGTTGCGCACGGCGTCTGCCACGCCGCCGGACCTGCCGGCGACGACCGGTTTGCCGCAGGCCTGGGCCTCGCAGAAGACGAGCCCGAAACCTTCGACCTGACCGCCCTCTTCCTCGGCGGAGGGCAGCGCAAAGACGTCGCAGACGGCGTAGAGCGCGGCGAGGGTCTGGCCGTCGACATAGCCGGGACAATGGACCTGACCCTCGACGCCGTAGGCGCGCGCTTTCTGGAGACAGAGGTCGCGGATGGGCCCGCGCCCGGCCATGACGAGATGGGCGTTTGGGCAGCGGTCGAGCACGCGCGGCCACGCCTGCACGAGGGTGAGGTGGTTTTTCCTGGGGACAAAGCGTCCCACGGACAGGACGACCTTGCCGTCGCCGAGGCCGAAGCGCGCGCGCACGGCTATCCGGTCGGTCTCGGGCAGGGGCGCGGGCTGCGCGGCGCCGGGCAGCACGACGGCGACGCGGTCTTCGGGCACGCCGAAGCCGACGAGCCGGCTGCGGGTGAAGCGGCTGATGGCGACGCACCTTTCGCTGCGCCGGTAGACCGCGCGGAAAAGCAGTCGCGCGGGAAAGAAGTTCCATTTCATGAACTCGTAGGCGTAGGCAAAGGTGATGTAGGGCACGCGGCGGCGCAGTGCGGCGGCGAGACCGAGTAGGCCGCCATAGGCCACATTGACGGCGAGGACGAGGTCGGCCTCCGCGGCGAGGGGCATGCCGCGGCGCAGAAAGGGGAGTATGCGCATCCAGCCCCGCTCGTAGCCGGTGAATCGGATGACGCGCACGGGCTCGGCGGCGTCGAAGTCGGCGACATCGGCGTATTGGGGGTTGGTTTTCGCGAGTGCGGGCGCAAGCACGGTAACCTCGTGGCCGAGCCGGGCGAGTTCGCGCGCCAGGTTGAGCGCGACAGTCGCGATGCCCCCCTCGATGGGCGGATAGTCGATTGTGGGTATGAGAATGCGCATGCGGTTCCTGCCGCTTCTCAGTCCTTTGTCAGCACATAATCGCCGAGCACGAGCGCGTCGATGCCGGTGGCACAATAGCAGCGCACGGCGTCTTCGGGGGTGTTCACGATGGGCTCGCCCATGACATTGAAACTGGTGTTGAGCACCATGGGGACACCGCGGCGGCGCTCAAAGGCCTGTATGAGCGCGTAGAACCGCTTGTGGCTCTCGCGGGATACGGTCTGTACGCGCGCGGTGCCGTCGACATGGGTGATAGCGGGGACGCGTTCGCGCTTGTCTGGGGCGACGGGATAGACGAAGAGCATGAAGGGGGAACGCTCGCATCCGGGGAAGAACTCGGGGGCGCACTCTTCGAGCACGGCGGGGGCGAAGGGCCGGAACTCCTCCCGGTGCTTGACATAGGTGTTGAGCAGGTCCTTCATTTCGGGGCGTGTGGGGTCGGCGAGAATGCTGCGCGCGCCGAGCGCGCGCGGCCCGAATTCCATGCGTCCCTGGAACCAGCCGACGATCTTGCCCGCATGGATCGCCCGGGCCACGGTGCCGGGCAGGTCCGCCGGCTCCTCGATGCGCAGGGGCACCGGGCTGGCGGCCAGCGCCGCTTCGATCTGGGCCCGCTCGGGCGCCGGGCCGAGATAGGCGTTGGGCAGGTCGGTGCGCGGCGGCGGCGATCCGGTCAGACGCTCATGCGCGATCAGGGCGGCACCGACCGCGTTGCCGCCGTCGCCCATGTTGGGAAAGACGAAGACGCCCTCGACCGGGGAAAGCGCGGCGACGCGCTGGTTCAATTTCACATTGGCAAAGACACCGCCGGCCAGCGCCACGTTACGCTTGCCCGTGGCCTTGAGCCAGTGGTCGACATAGGCGCAGACCGCCTCTTCGAGGAAGGTTTGCACCGCGGCGGCCTGATCCTCGGGCGACAGATGCGCGATGCGCTGGGCCACCTTGCGCGGGCGCGGACGATAGAGGTGCGGCCTGCCCCGGCGCAGGCTGTCGGCCAGCGACAGCGCGGCGATGGTCCCGGCGCCGCCGCGGATCGAAATCTCGCCCTCCGTGACCGAGACCGCCTGCCACAGCAGGGGCAAGCCCTTGGCCGGATCGCCAAAGGCGGCCAGCCCGGTGATCTTGCCCTCGTGCCGGGCGATCTTGTAGCCCAGCTGGCGGGTGACGTGGGAGTAGATATTGCCCAGCGAATCCCGGTCCGAGACCGCATGCAGGCGGCGCAGGCGGTCGCCCGCCTCCAGCACCGAGACCGAGCCCGACAGCCCGTCGCCCTCGCCATCCAGCGTGACCACCAGAGGATCGTCCAGCGTACAGGCATAGGCGACCGAGGCGGCGTGGCAGCTGTGGTGATCCACCAGCTCCACCGGCGCGGAACAGCCGTGGCCGTCGAGGATCTCGCGCAGCCGGTCGAGGAAGGCCGCGCGCACCGCGTCGGGCAATTGCGCGCGGTCGAAGCGGCGCTGGCGAAAGGCGAACCCCTCGGGCGCGGGAGAGTTCATGATGTCGTAATAGGGCACGTCGTCGGCCATCTCGAACTCGAGGATGCGGTTCGACCCCTGGCGGAACTGGTCGATGGCCACCGCGACGCAGTCGACCGCGTCCGGCGCAACCAGGCCGGTCTCGAACACATGGGCCAGCGCCTGGAAGGGAAAGCCGATATGGCCCTTGTTGCGGCTTAGCCGCTCCTCGGCCACGGAAAACACATGCGCCCCGTCCCGCAGCAGCGAGAGCGTGCCATCATGGCTGATCGAGATGCCCAGGATTGTGGTCATCGGTTGCGCCCTGCCTGTCCTGCCGAAATCCGCGCCTGTCTAGCCTGCCGGCCTGGGCGCGTCCAGCCCCGCGGCGCCGGGCCGAAGCGGTTTACGACAAAAGGGGGAATGGTGGGTGATAAGAGATTCGAACTCCTGACATCTTCGATGTGAACGAAGCGCTCTACCACTGAGCTAATCACCCGTGCGAGGGGGATTTATACAAGCTTTCGGACGCGTGCAAGCCCCTAATCCGGAGTTTCTGGACCCCCCGGGCAAATGGCCCGGCTAGGGGTGCTCCGCGCCCCCGTCCCGGTCGGGATCTTCGCCCGTATCCTCCGAACCGGCCCCCTCGCCCGCCCCGGCGGTTTCCAGCCCCTGGCGCAGCTTGCAGATCACGATGCGGCGGCTTTCCTTTTCCTCGATCCGGTTGATGCGCAGCTTGCCCATCGGCTCCAGGTTCAGGCCACGGCCGGCCGACAGGGCCTCGCCCAGTACGGCCAGCATCGCCTCGATCACCGGCTTGGCATCGCGCTTCTTGACCGCGGTGCGCTCCAGCACCTGATCCATCAACTCCTTCTTGCGCAGGTCCGGGCGGCTCACCGCCGGTTCGGCGACCCGCACCACGCGGGGCTCGGCGGGGGCGTTCTGTGGCGCGACATCCGGCGCCGTCCGGGACGTTTCCCGTTGCGTTGTGCCGACCTTGCCCGGTTCCCCAGCCTTTTCCTGCTGCTCGGATTGCTCGGTATCTGCCATCGGGTCCCCCTGCCACCTGTTACAGGGCGACCCTAGCGCAGCAGGCGCTTCAAGGCCAGAAAACGCTGGCCCACGCGGGTCCGGACAGGGCCGCTGTGCAGAAAAAAGGCGGGCCCGAAGGCCCGCCCTAACGATGTCCTGCGTCAGCCGCGCGGATCAGTGCGCCGTCGCCCCGGCGGTGCCGCCGGAGGCGATGGCGGCGCGGGCGGCGGCGGCCTCTTCCTCGGCCGCCTCGTCCCATTCCACCGGCTCGGGCGCGCGCACCAGCGCCAGTTTCAGAACCTCGGACACGTGGCTGACCGGAATGATGTCCAGCCCTTCTTTCACGTTGTCCGGGATCTCCGGCAGGTCCTTTTCGTTCTCCTGCGGGATCAGCACCGTCTTGATGCCGCCGCGCAGCGCCGCGAGCAGTTTCTCCTTCAACCCGCCGATGGCCAGCGCGTTGCCGCGCAGGGTGACCTCGCCGGTCATGGCGATGTCCTTGCGCACCGGGATCTGGGTCAGCACCGAGACAATCGAGGTCACCATCGCCAGGCCGGCCGAGGGGCCATCCTTGGGCGTGGCGCCCTCGGGGACGTGCACGTGGATGTCCCAATGGTCGAAGCGCGGCGGCTTGATGCCCAGCTGCGGCCCGACCGAGCGGACATAGGACGACGCCGCCTCGATCGATTCCTTCATCACATCGCCCAGCTTGCCGGTGGTCTTCATCCGGCCCTTGCCAGGCAGGCGCAGCGCTTCGATCGACAGCAACTCGCCGCCGACACTGGTATAGGCCAGCCCGGTTACCACACCGATCTGGTCCTCTTTCTCGGCCAGGCCATAGCGGTACTTGGGCACGCCGAGGAACTCATCCAGGTTGTCCGGCGTCACCGTCACGGTTTCGGCCTCTTTCTTGATGATCTTGGTCAGGGCCTTGCGACAGACCTTGGCGATCTCGCGCTCCAGGTTCCGCACCCCGGCCTCGCGGGTATAGGTGCGGAGGATCGCGGTCAGCGCCGCGTCGGTGAGCGCGAATTCCTTGGCCTTGAGCCCGTGGTTCTTGACCTGTTTCGGGATCAGGTGCGCCTTGGCGATCTCGGCCTTCTCATTCTCGGTATAGCCCGCCAGTGGAATAATCTCCATCCGGTCCAGCAGCGGCCCGGGCATGTTGTAGCTGTTCGAGGTGGTCAGGAACATCACGTTCGACAGATCGTATTCGACCTCGAGGTAATGATCGACGAAGGTGTTGTTCTGTTCCGGATCCAGCACCTCCAGCATGGCGCTTGCCGGGTCACCGCGGAAATCCTGGCCCATCTTGTCGATCTCGTCGAGCAGGATGAGCGGATTGGTGGTCTTGGCCTTTTTCAGCGCCTGGATGATCTTGCCCGGCATCGAACCGATATAGGTCCGGCGGTGGCCGCGGATCTCGCTTTCGTCACGCACGCCGCCCAGGCTGATGCGGATGAACTCGCGCCCGGTGGCACGGGCCACGGATTTGCCCAAAGACGTCTTGCCCACGCCCGGCGGGCCGACCAGGCACATGATCGGGCCCTTCATCTTCTTGCTGCGCTGCTGCACGGCCAGGTATTCGACGATCCGCTCCTTGACCTTTTCCAGCCCGTAGTGATCGGCGTCGAGGATCTCCTGAGCGCGCGACAGATCCTTTTTCACGCGGGACTTGGTGCCCCACGGGATCGACAGCATCCAGTCGAGATAGTTGCGCACCACGGTGGCCTCGGCCGACATCGGGCTCATGTTCTTGAGCTTCTTCAGCTCGCCCTCGGCCTTTTCCTTGGCCTCTTTCGACAGCTTGGTCTCGGCGATGCGGGCCTCAAGCTCGGCGATCTCGCCCTCGCCCTCCTCGCCGTCGCCCAGCTCCTTCTGAATGGCCTTCATCTGCTCATTCAGGTAATATTCGCGCTGGGTCTTCTCCATCTGCGACTTGACGCGGGTCTTGATCTTCTTCTCGACCTGCAGGACGGACATTTCCCCCTGCATCAGCCCATAGACCTTTTCCAGCCGCTCAGAGACCGAGAGGGTTTCCAGCAATTCCTGCTTGCGGTCCACCTCGATGCCCAGATGACCGGCGATCAGGTCGGCCAGCTTGGCCGGATCGGTGCTTTCGCCCACCGCCGCCAGCGCCTCTTCGGGGATGTTCTTGCGCACCTTGGCATAGCGTTCGAACTCGTCGACCACCGTGCGCAGCAGCGCCTCGGTCGTGGTCACGTCGCCCGGCATCTCGGTCAGGTATTCGGCACGGGCCTCGAAGAAGGAGTCGTTTTCGAGGAACTCGGTGATGCGCACGCGCGCCTGCCCCTCGACCAGCACCTTGACGGTGCCGTCGGGCAGTTTCAGCAGCTGCAGCACGTTGGCCAGCACGCCGGCCTTGTAGATGCCGTTGGTATCGGGATCGTCCTCGGCCGGGTCGATCTGGCTCGACAGCAGGATCTGCTTGTCGTCCGCCATCACCTCTTCCAGCGCCCGGACGGATTTCTCGCGCCCCACGAAAAGCGGCACGATCATGTGGGGAAACACCACGATGTCGCGCAGCGGCAGGACGGGGTAGGAGGAATTGAGAGGCTCTTGCATTTGTGTTCCTTGGTTCCTGGCAAGATGGCGCTGGCCCCTCAACGAGGCGGCGCTCGTCCATCTCCTGTCAACGGGTTTTAAGGTGGGGCAGCACCCCCTCCATTTCAACCTCACCCCGCATAGGGGCACCGGCCAGAATGGCCTGCCGGCGCCGGGGCTGCAAGACGGCAAATGCCCTTGACCGAAGGGGAATCGCACCAATGGCACCGCGCGGCACAGCGGGGCCGACCGTCAGCGCAAACCGGCCCGATGCAAAATTAATCCATTGTTAACCAATGGCACGGCTAGATCGGACACGCATCAGGATAAATCTGATTCAAATTTTCTCCTTAAGGGGGATTTTCCGCCCGCACCTTGTTTTGATCCGTACAGGTTTGCCATGGGAACTGCCGCACTTCTCGCCCTTCTGGCCCTGACCGGGCTGGTCTTCAGCATCGACAGCGATGACGGGGATGACGCCGCCGATCCCCCGCTCAGCCTGTGACCGGACACTGGACCACCGATGACCGATCTGAGCGTGATCGTCCCCTTCTATGATGAAACCAGTTACCTGCAGAGCGCGCTCAACTCGATCCTTGCCCAGCGCATCGACGATATCCAGATCATCGTCGTGAACGACAACCCCGACAGGTTTGGGCCAAAGGACCTGGCCGACCTGGGGGTCGGGCGTGCGAGGGCCGAACTGGTCCAGCATCCCGAGAATCTGGGCCTGTCGGCAGCCCGTAACAGCGGGTTGGAGCGTGCGCGCGGGCGCTATGTCGGGTTTCTGGACGCCGACGATTACTACACGCTCGGAGGATTGGCGCGGCAGCTGCGCCTGGCACAGGAGAGCCGGGCGGATATCGTCCACGCCCCGACCTACTTTCGACCGATCGGCAGCGCGCAGGCCCATGTCCTGCCGCGCGATCGCGCCTTCTTCCAGGAGCGCAAGACCGCGCAGGGCCTGCTCCAGGCCGAGGAGGCGCAATTCATCGCCTCATCCTGGTCCAGCCTCTATGCCCGCGATTTCCTGCGGGCAAACGACCTGCGCTTTGACCCGGACCAGCGCAAATTCGAGGATCGCCTGTTCGTGCTGCACACGGTGGCGCGGGCGCGGCGGCTGGCCTTTCTGGGCCAACCGACACGGGTCTGGCGCGGGCGGGCCGGGTCGATCTCGGTGTCCGCCGGCGCGCCCGAGTTGCACCTGTTGCAGGTGCAGCTGCTGGAAAAATGCATGGCCCATATCCGGGCCGAGGTCGCCGCAGGCCGCCTGCCGCCGCGGTTCGAGAAGCGCGAGCTGTTCAACACCGTGTCCCGGCTGATCTGGGATCTGGAGGTGATCGACGCCATCGCCGCCGGCGCCGATCCCGCCTATGCGGAAATGGCGGCGCGGATCGTGGCCCTGCTGGGCCCGGACAGTTTCAGCCATTCGATTTTCGAGGACCGCATCCTCGCCCCGACCAATCGTGTCGGCATGCGCACGCGGCGCGGTCTGATCACGCGCACCGCCTTTTTCGCGATTCACCGGGCCTTGCGCCAAGGGGATTTCGCGGCGGCCCGGGCGGCCATTGCGGACTGCGCCCTGCCCGCGTCCCGTCCCCGGCCACGCCTGGTGCAGCACGCCGCCCGGCTGGTCCTGCATCTGGGCCTGCACAAGACCGGCACGACCCATATCCAGCATCATCTGCGCCACTACCGGGACCGGCTGGCACAACGCGGCGTGCTGGTTCCGCAAACCGGGTTCGAGTGCCCCGACACCCCGCTGCGCAGCGGCGCCACCCCCGGCCACCAGGGGCTGGTGCGGGCGGTGCGAACCGGAGAGGACCGGATCTGGGAGGCGCTGCGTCGTGAAATCGGGCGAAGCGGGGCAGAAACCGTACTGTTGTCCTGCGAGAACATGATGTTTCCGTTACAGGCCGGCCGGGACCGGCTGATCGCAACGCTGGCCGAGCGGCTGGGCGCGTTCCGCCGGGTCGACCTGGTGGTGCTGGCGCGGCGGCCCGACGCCTATGTCGAGGCCCTGTACCGCGAGCGGATCGCGCTGGGCCAGCGCCCCGGCGCCCGCGGGATCGGCGGGTTTATCGTCGATCACGGTACGGGGCTGACCGATTGGGCGGCGTTGTTGGGCCCCTATGAGGACCGCTTCGCCACCCGGGTCCGGCTGGCCAATTTCGACGCCCTGAGGGGACCCTTCCTCTGGCCCGGTTTCGCCGCGCTGGCCGGGCTGCCGGGGGACCTGCCCGCGCTCGACCTGCCCCGCTATGCCAGCCCCGGGCGCGACACCGTGGTGATCCTGCAGATGCTGAATTCGCTGATCCCGGATCCGGCCCTGCGCGACCGTCTGCTGCGGGGCTGGTTCGCGCTGCATTCCGAACCCGGCCCGGATACCAGCCTGCTGCCGCCGGCAGACCGCGCCGCGCTGCTGGATCTGTGGCAGGCGCAATCGCGGGATTTCGCCGCCCGGCGCGGCTATGCCCCGAACCTTGACACCGCCCGCGCGGGACTCGCCGCCGAAAAATGGCAGCCGCCGCGCACGCTCCCGGCCGAGGCGCTGCTGGACCTCGTCGACCTTGCCCAGCAGGCGGCCGACCCGCTGTTCGCCCCGGCGGCTCCGGCGCGGAACAGCAGCCACAAATCCCCCGGCGAGATGGCCCTGACCATCCGCCTGCGCCCCTGGGCCGCGGGGCTGGTGCGCAAGCTGCAGCGGCGTCAGGGGTGACCCCGTCGGGCGCCGTCCCGCCGGCTCACACCCTCATGATCTCGTCCTTGAGCGCATAGGCGATGGCGAGCACGTCCTTGCGGGTCTGCTCGTCGATGCCATGCGCCTCGAGCGTCGCCATGATGTCATCGGTCGCCGCCATGTATTCCTCGGCGCTGATGTTCATTCCCCGATGCGCCTCGGGCATCGAGCGGCCGCTATAGGCTTCCGGCCCGCCGCTGCCCGCACAGAAGAAATCGCACAGATGCTGCTTGACCGTGTCCAGGTTCTCAAGGTCCTCCCGATAAGGCAGAAAACGTGCCTTGATCACCGGGTTGTTCATATGCGCCTCGACGGTTCCGTCGACCAGCCCCCTGATCCCGGTGGCACCGCCCAGGCGGTCATACAGGCTGCGTTCCATGGCAATCCTCCCTCGTTGCAAATCATCCCAGGGTACAAATCGGCCCGACGCGCCCGGCGCCCGCGGCCCTTCTCCCATGCCGGCGATTCTATCCAGCGGCGGCGCGGCGTGATAGTACAGGAACTGTACCGCCCCGCCCGCCGGGGCCCTGAGACCGAAGGGGGAGTGGCGATGACGCGACCCGGATACAAGCAATTCTGCCCGGTGGCGATGGCGGCCGAGGTTCTGTGCACGCGCTGGACCCTGGTCCTCTTGCGGGAACTGATCGCGGGTTCGACCCGGTTCAACGACCTGCGCCGGGGCGTGCCGAAAATGTCGCCCAGCCTGCTGTCGCGCCGCCTGCGCGAGCTGGAGGAGGCCGGCATCCTGACCCGCAGCCCGGTGCCGGGCCAGCCCGAGATCCAGGAATACCACCTGACCGAGGCCGGGCGCGAGTTGCGCCCGGTGATCGAGGCGGTCGGGGTCTGGGGCCAGAAATGGGTGGAATCGCGCCCGTCGCTGGAAAACCTCGATCCCTCGCTGCTGATGTGGGACATGCGCCGCAACCTGAACCCCGCGCCGCTGCCCAGGCGGCGGGTGGTGATCCAGTTCCACTATCCCGAGCTGCCGGCATCCAAGCGCGACTGGTGGCTGGCGGTCGAGCCGGACGGAACCGTCGACCTGTGCTGGTCGCATCCGGGCTTCGACATCGACCTTTACGTGACCACCGACCTGCGAACGATGACCGCGATCTGGATGGGGCTGACCACGGTGTCCGGGGAAACCGACCGCATCGCGCTGGACGGTGATCCCCGCATCGCGCGCAGCATGCAGGTCTGGCTGGGCCTCAGCCCCTTTGCCGGAACCCGCAAGCGGGTGCCCTGACCCCGCCGGGTCAGATCGGCGCGATATCCCCCTGCGCGCGCTGGGCGTGGAATTCCGCCTGCCAGGCCGCGAACCGCCCCTCGGCGATGGCCGCGCGCATGCCCTGCATCAGCTCCTGATAGTAATGCAGGTTGTGCCAGGTCAGCAGCATCGACGAGATGATTTCCTGACTGCGGAACACGTGGTGCAGATAGGCCCGGCTGTAGCCGCGGCAGGCCGGGCAGCCGCACAGCTCGTCCAGCGGGCGCGGATCATCCTGGTGGCGCGCGTTCTTGATGTTGAGCTGGCCATAGCGGGTGAACACCTGCCCGGTGCGCCCCGAGCGCGATGGCAGCACGCAATCCATCATGTCGATGCCGCGCGCCACGGCGCCGACGATATCGTCGGGCTTGCCCACCCCCATCAGGTACCGCGGCTTGTCGGTGGGCAGCATGTCGGGGGCGTAATCGAGCACGCCAAACATCGCCTCCTGCCCCTCGCCCACCGCCAACCCGCCGACCGCATAGCCGTCAAAGCCGATCTCGGTCAGCTTCTCGGCGCTTTCGGCGCGCAGCTCCTGCGTCACGCCGCCCTGCTGGATCCCGAACAGCGCATGGCCGGGCCGGTCGCCGAAGGCATCGCGCGACCGCTGCGCCCAGCGCATCGACAACCGCATCGACTTGGCCACCTCCTCCTCGGAGGCCGGCAGCGCCGGGCATTCATCGAAACACATCACGATATCGCTGCCCAACAGGCGCTGGATCTCCATCGAGCGTTCCGGGGTCAGCTCGTGCTTGGATCCGTCGATATGCGATTTGAAGGTCACCCCCTTCTCGGTCAGCTTGCGCAGCCCGGCCAGGCTCATCACCTGGAACCCTCCCGAGTCGGTCAGGATCGGCTTTTGCCAGTTCATGAACCGGTGCAGCCCGCCCAGCCGGTCGACCCGTTCCGCCGTCGGGCGCAGCATCAGGTGATAGGTATTGCCCAAAAGGATATCGGCCCCGGTTGCCGCCACGCTTTCGGGCATCATCGCCTTGACCGTCGCGGCGGTGCCCACCGGCATGAAGGCCGGCGTGCGGATCGCCCCGCGCGGGGTGTCGATCACGCCACTGCGCGCCTTGCCGTCGGTGGCCGAGAGCTGAAAGGAAATGCGTTTCGTCATCGCGCCGGGTCTCCATCTGGTCGGGCCGGTATTGCGGCAAAGCCGCCGGGCTGACAAGCCCCTGGGCGGCGGACGCATCGGCGCCTCTTGCATTCCCCGCCCGCCCGCGTCATCCCGGCGGGCATGACCCGCGCCGCCGCCTCCCCCTGGATCACCATCCTTGCGCTCTATGCCGCCGGCCTCGGCGCGGCCGGGCAGTTTTCCAAGATGGCCGTAATCCTGCCGCTTCTGGCGCAGACCTATCCGCAGGCCGGCGCCGCGCTCGGCTTTCTGGTGTCGCTGATCAGCCTGCTCGGCGTTCTGCTGGGGCTGGTGGCGGGCCTGCTGGTGGCGCGCATCGGGTTCCGCCGCACGCTGATCGCCGCGCTTGGCCTCGGCATGGCGGTGTCGCTGCTGCAGGCGCTGCTGCCGCCGCTGCCGGTGATGCTGGCGCTGCGGGTGGTCGAGGGCAGCACCCACCTGGCCGTCGTGGTCGCCGCCCCCACCCTGATCGCCCAGCTGGCCCCCGACCGGATCCGGCCCGCCGCGCTGACCCTCTGGGGCACGTTTTTCAGTGTCGCTTTTGCCGCCGTGGCGCTGCTCGGCCTGCCGCTGGCGCAGCGCCATGGCCCCGAGGCGCTGTTCGCCGCGCATGCGCTGTGGATGGCCGCGATGGCGCTGCTGCTGTCCCGGCTGCTGCCGCCCGACACGCCGGTCGCGCGCGATGCCGACGCGCCGCTCGGCCTGCGCGCGCTTCTGCACCGCCACCTGAGCCTCTATCGCTCGCCCTTCCTCGCCGCACCGGCCTGGGGCTGGCTGTTCTACACCCTGACCTTCGTCGCGGTCCTTGCGGTCTGGCCGCCCTTGCTGCCGCCCCGCGCCGCCACCCTGGCCGCGACGCTGGCCCCGATCGCGGCGATCACGTCGTCGATGACGCTGGGCGTGCTGCTGCTGCGCCGCTGGCCGGCGATCCGGGTGGTCCTGCTGGGCTTTGCGCTCGCCCTGGGGCTGGCGCTGTTGCTGCCGCTGGCCCCGCACAGCGCGGTGCCCGCGATCGCGCTCTTTGCCGCGCTGGGGCTGGTGCAGGGGGCCAGCTTCGCCGCGATCCCGCAGATCAACGACAGCGCCGCCGACCGGGCGATGGCCAACGGCGCGCTGGCGCAGATGGGCAACATGGGAAACATGCTCGGAACGCCGCTGATGCTGATGGTACTGAACATCGGCGGCCTCCCCGGCATGACCCTTGTGTTGGCCGGCTGCTACGGGACCGCCCTGTTGGTCCACATCGCCCTTGACCGCGCCCGTCGGCGTCTGCTCCCCTGAGGGGCGACCCGACCCCGCCTGATCCCCCTTGCGCCCCCCCGCCAAACCGCTAGGGAGGCGGCAAAGCGCAGGACAACAAAGGGCCCGCCATGACCGATTCCCCCACCCCGCCCAGCCCGCTGACCTTCGGCTGGGAAGAATGGATCTCCCTGCCCGCCCTCGGCCTGCCCGCGATCAGCGCCAAGGTGGATACCGGCGCGCGCACCTCGGCGCTGCACGCCTATGACATCGAACTGTTCGGCCCCTCCAACGCGCCCAAGGTGCGGTTCTCGGTGCACCCGATCCCGGGGCGCGGCGACCTGGCGATCCCCTGCTCGGCGCTGGTCACCGACCGGCGCGAGGTGACCTCGTCCAACGGCGAGACCGAGCTGCGCTATGTCATCACCACGCCCTTGGAGGTCGCCGGCCAATCCTGGCCGATCGAGGTCACCCTCACCAACCGCTCCAGCATGACCAGCCGCATGCTGCTGGGCCGGCAGGCGCTGACCGATCACATCTCGATCCTGCCCACCGAACGGCATCTGCAGCCGCTGCTGAGTTATGATGTCTATCATTCGTCGCGGATGCGCCAGGCGGCGCCGAAACGGTCGCTGCGCATCGCCGTGCTGAGCCGCGAGAACAACTATTCCACCCGCCGCCTGGTCGAGGTCGGCGAGGCGCGCGGCCACGCGGTCGAGGTGATCGACACCACGCGCTGCTACATGGCGATCAACGCGCTGGCGCCCGAGGTGCATTACGACGGCAAGCGCCTGCCGCGCTACGACGCGGTGATCCCGCGCATCGGCGCCTCGATCACCCCCTATGGCACCGCCGTGATCCGCCAGTTCGAAACCATCGGCACCTTCTGCGTGAACGGCAGCGCCGGCATCACCGCCAGCCGCGACAAGCTGCACGCGCATCAGGTGCTGGCCCGACACAAGATCGGCATGCCGGTCACCGCCTTCGCCGCCTCGCCCAAGGACACCAACAACCTGATCGGCCTGGTCGGCAGCGCGCCGCTGATCGTCAAGCTCTTGGAAAGCACGCAAGGCAAGGGCGTGGTGCTGGCCGAAACCAAGAAGGCCGCCGAATCCGTGATCTCGGCCTTTCGCGGGCTCAAGGCGAATTTCCTGGTGCAGCAATTCGTGAAGGAGGCGGCGGGCGAGGATATCCGCTGCCTGGTGGTGGCCGGCAAGGTGGTGGCGGCGATGAAGCGCACCGGCGCCGAGGGCGATTTCCGCTCCAACCTGCACCAGGGCGGTCAGGCCACCGTCACCCGCATCACCAAGGCCGAGCGCGAGGTGGCGGTGCGCGCCGCCCGCGCCTTCGGGCTGAACATGGCCGGCGTCGACCTCTTGCGCAGTTCCGAGGGACCCAAGGTGCTCGAGGTCAATTCCTCGCCCGGCTTCGAAGGGATCGAGCGCGCCACCGGCAAGGATCTGGTCGGCAAGCTCTATGACGCGATCGAACAGAAGGTGCGCCCCGGCCCGGTGCCGCGCCGCAAACGCACCGGGTGACGCCGCACCCTCTGGACGCCCGGCGCCGCATTTCCTATATAATCGCTCAGGAAAAGACACCGAGGCCCTGATGACCAAAGTCCCCGAACCGCTGGAAGGCGCGCCGCTGATCGCGCCCTCGACCGTCGATCACCCGCTGTACGAGCAGATCGTCGAAGCCTGCCGGACCGTCTATGACCCGGAAATTCCGGTCAATATCTACGAGTTGGGCCTGATCTACACCATCGAGATCAACGACCAGAACGAAGTGCGCGTCATCATGACCCTGACCGCGCCCGGCTGCCCGGTGGCCGGCGATATGCCCGGCTGGGTCGCCGAGGCGATCGAACCCATTCCCGGGGTCAAGCAGGTCGACGTGGACCTGACCTGGGAGCCGCCCTGGGGCATGGAGATGATGAGCGACGAGGCCCGCCTCGAACTGGGCTTCATGTAGATCCCGCAACGGCGCCCTGCGCCGTCACAAAACCTTTACCCATCTGTCACCGAACCGACCAGTTCCGGTTACATCGCCCGACCAAGCTGGCCGCGCTGTCCGCCCTGACCGGCGGCGGCGCAACGGGCCCTGTGATCGCACCGCCACCCCCCGGCGTCCGGCCCAGAAAAGGGCCGCCCGCTGTGCCAGGCGGCCCTTTTTGCACCCGCCTCTTGAGCCGGGGACCGGTGCCGACTAGGTTAAACATGAAGGAGACCCACATGTTTGGCATTCCCGGCAAGCAAGCCGTCACGATGACCCCCCGCGCCGCGGCGCAAATCGCCAAGCTGATGGATCAGGCCGGCCATGCCGGGCTGCGCATCGGCGTGAAGAAGGGCGGCTGCGCCGGCATGGAATACACCATGGACTATGTCGACCAGGCCGACCCGAACGACGAGGTGGTGGAACAGGACGGTGCCCGGGTGATGATCGCCCCGATGGCGCAGATGTTCCTGTTCGGAACCGAGATCGATTACGAGGTCAGCCTGCTGGAATCGGGGTTCAAGTTCAACAACCCCAACGTAGCCGAGGCCTGCGGCTGCGGCGAATCGATCAAATTCAAGGACGCATCCGACGCGGCCGCGGCCAGCGCCGGGAAATAACCACGCCTTCGGGCCCCGGACGCTCCGCGCGCCCCTGTCCAATTGCCACCCTGCGCGCCCGGTGCTACCAGAAACCGAAAACAGCGACAGGGGAATGGCATGCGGCGGAAACTGGCGGCAGGAAACTGGAAGATGAACGGCACCGGCGCGGCGCTGAGCGAATTGCAGGCGCTGACCCGGTCCCATCCCGCCCCCGCCTGCGAGATCCTGATCTGCCCGCCCGCCCCGCTGATCCACCGCGCCGCCCAGACCGTGCAGGGGGGCCAGATCACCATCGGCGGCCAGGATTGCCATGCCGAAACCGCCGGCGCCCACACCGGCGACACCAGCGCCGAAATGCTGCTGGATGCCGGGGCGCGCTATGTCATTCTGGGTCATTCCGAACGCCGCGCCGATCATGGCGAAAGCAGCGAGGACGTGCGCGCCAAGGCCCGCGCGGCAATGCAGGCCGGGCTGACCGCGATCATCTGTCTGGGTGAAACCCTGGCCCAGCGCGAGGCAGCCAATACGCTCGACATCATCGGCGGACAGCTGTCGGGCTCGGTCCCCGACCTGGCCACCGGCGAAAACCTGGTGATCGCCTATGAACCGGTCTGGGCCATCGGCACCGGCAAGGTGCCGACGCTGGCGCAGATCGGCGAGGTGCATGATTTCCTGCGCGCCCGGCTCGAGGCGCGCTTTGGCCCCGGTGTCGGCCGCTCGGTGCGGCTGCTCTATGGCGGTTCGGTCAAGCCGGACAATGCCGCCGAGATCTTCTCGGTGCCCAATGTGGACGGCGCGCTGGTCGGCGGCGCCAGCCTGAAGGCGGCCGATTTCTCGCCCATCATCACCGCGCTGGACGCCGCAAGCTAGCCCACTTCCCGCCCACCCGGAACGAAAACGAAACGCGCCGCTGGGATCCCCATCCCCGCGGCGCGCAAAGGTTCCGTGAGCGGAAGTATCAGGCGATCACTCCGCCGCCTGGATGTCGGCCTCGCTCAACTCGCCGGTTTCGATCTGCTCGCGCTCGATCGATTCGAACAGCGCCTTGAAATTGCCCTCGCCGAACCCGTCGTCGCCCTTGCGCTGGATGAATTCGAAGAAGATCGGCCCGATCACCGTTTTCGAGAAGATCTGCAGCAGGATCTTGGTCTCCCCGCCATCGACCACGCCTTCACCGTCGATCAGGATGCCGTGTTTCTTCATCCGCTCGACCGGCTCGTCATGGCCGACCACGCGCGCGTGGCTCAAGTCGTAATAGGTGTCCGGCGGCGCCGGCATGAACTGGATGCCGCGCTCCGAGATCGCATCGGTCGACCCATAGATATCCTCGGTGCCCACCGCGATATGCTGGATGCCCTCGCCCTTGTACTTGTTCAGATAGGCCACGATCTGGCCCTTCTCGCCTCGATCCTCGTTGATCGGGATGCGGATGCGGCCACAGGGCGAGGTCAGCGCGCGGCTGAACAGGCCGGTGTATTTGCCCTCGATGTCGAAGAAGCGGATTTCGCGGAAATTGAACAGCCGGCCATAGAACGCGAACCACTTGTCCATATTGCCCTTGTAGACGTTATGGGTCAGGTGATCGAGATAGTAGAAGCCCACGCCCGCCGGCTTGGACTGTTTCAGCCACTCGAACTCGGCATTATAGGGCGAGGTGTCGTAATACTGGTCGATGAAATAGATCAGGCTGCCGCCGATGCCCTTGATCGCGGGCACATCCATCGTCTTGTCGTCGCCCTCATAGGGTTCCGCCCCGTTTTTCACGGCATGATCAAAGGCATGCTGGGCGTCGACCACGCGCCAGCCCATCGACGGCGCGCAGGGGCCGTGCGCCGCGACGAACTTTTCGGCGAAACTCCCCTTTTCGGCGTTCAAAATGTACGTAATGTCGCCCTGCTGCCAGAGCTCGATGCCCGGCTTGGCCTTGTGGCGCCCGACCATCTCATAGCCCATCTTGCCGAACAGGTCGCGCAGCGCCTGCGGGTCGGGGTGGGCAAACTCGACGAATTCGAACCCATCGGTGCCGGCCGGGTTCTCGGCGCTGATCACCGATTTCGGGGCGTTGTGCGGGAACGGTCCCATCGCGCGTCTCCTGTTCTGCTGTGATGTTCGCTGCTGCGAAAAATACGGCATTCGGGACACGCGATTTGCGCATTCTTTCGCATGGTTCGGTGTTGATATGCGCGAAATCCGCATTAAGTTCGGTTTTAGCGAGGAATATCCGCATATGCTTGACGAAACCGATACACGCCTGCTGGCGGCGCTGCAAAAGAACGCCCATCTCACCGCACAGGAACTGGGCGATCTGCTGAACCTGTCGTCCAGTCAGGCCGGCCGCCGCCGGCAGCGGCTTGAGGCGGAAGGCTATATCACCGGCTATTCGGCCCGGCTCGACCCGCTGAAGCTGGGGCTGCATGTGCAAGGCTTCATCCAGGTCCACCTGAGCACCCATGGTCCCGAGCAGGCGCGCAGTTTCGCCCGCCTGGTCCACACGCGCCCCGAGATCATCAGCGCCTGGACGATGACCGGAGAGGCGGATTACCTGCTGCGCGTCTATTGCGAAGACCTGCCGGCGCTGAACACCTTGCTTCATGAGATCATCCTGCCCCATCCTGCGGTGGCGCGCGTGCAAAGCCAGATCGTGATGGATCAGCTCAAACGCGACGCGCCGCTGCCCACCTGAGCCCCGAAAGGACCGAATTTCATGGAGACTTTCCTGTTCCAGGCCACGATCTACCTGGCCGCGGCGGTGATCGCCGTGCCCTTTGCCGCGCGCATGGGGCTGGGATCGGTTCTGGGCTATCTCGCGGCCGGCATCGTGATCGGTCCGGTGCTGGGGCTGGTGGGCTCGGAAACCCAGGA
>NPIG01000666.1_pt1 | contig 21844 bp, 17 predicted proteins | sample 8637441 | NCBI WGS metagenome assembly NPIG01 (sample SAMN07420675, study PRJNA396082) | bioreactor metagenome | isolation source: sample BR6 brine-fed electro-methanogenic bioreactor BR | place: Japan: Kochi | collected 2016-06-14 | reverse complement strand
TCGAAGAGCAGAACGAACCAACGCTTGCCCTCGACACGCTCGCGCGCAGCGCGCCCGGCGCTGACCGGGTCGGGCCTCTCCTCGGAGCTCAGGCGCTTAATGGGCTCGGTGCGCGTTTTCTTCTTGCGGAGATCGGGCTCCTCCACCCCCTCGAGTTTGCGTTCCTTGCGCGGTGGGCCGAGGTCGATCTCGTCGAAGGTGAAGAGCGGTACCTCGCGGCGCCCCTCGTAGATGCGGAACGCCGAAGGAGGCAGGCCGTGAACGTGCCGCCCCCTCTTGTCGAGCACGACGACCTCGATCGTTGCCAGCCGCACGTCGACCGTCTCGACTTTGCCGATCTTCGAAGGAGCTTTCTTCTCGTTCGTCCCCTCGGCGATGACGGACAGCGGACTCAGACCGACGGCGACGGCCGCGATCAACGCGGCCGTCTCTCTCAAGCTCTTTCCCAAGCGCACCACGTCCCCCTCACTTCTTGCCGAGTGCCGCCACGATCTGCTTGGCGAAGTCGGCCTCGTCACCCTCGGGCTCGAGCTCGAGGTACTTCTCGAGAGCCTCCACGGCCTCGGGCATCTTGCCGAGGTTCAGCTGCACCTTGCCAAGAAGGAGATGTGCCGCGGCGAAGTTGGCGTCCGCCTCGATGCACTGCTCGAGGTACGCAACGGCGTCTTCGAACGCCTTCTCGTTGAAGCGCTCCGCGGCGAGGTTGTAGAGCACGGCCGGGTCGGCCTGCCCCCCGGCCTCGGACACGCGGTCGAGCAACTCCTTCGATTTCGCCTCGTCGCCAGCCTTGAGGTAGAGGCCCGCGAGCTCCTTGAGCGCCGCCACGTCGTTCGGACGAAGCTCGAGCAGCTCCTCGAGCGTCGTGATCGCGCCATCGTCCTCGCCGAGCTGGACCATCCCGACCGCAAGCGCGAGCAGGGCGTCGCCACGCACCTGGTCACTCATCGCGACGTCCTTCTCGAGTTCGAAGTGCTTGACCGCGCCGGCGACGTCCTTCTTGCCCTCGAGGATCTTGCCCTTGATCAGGTTGGCGCCTTCGAAGCTGTCGTTCGAAGCGAGGGTCTTGTCGATCGCCTTCTCCGCGTCGTCGACACGCTCTAGCGTCAAGAGCGCAAACGCGTGGAGGTAGTTCAGTGTCGGCTCGTCCGGCTTCCCGGCGAGGTGCCTTGTGATCTCGGCCTCGGCGGCAACGGCGTCGCCGCTCTGGATCATCCCGACGATCTCCTGCAAGCCGATCAGCGGAGCTCCGGTACCCCACTCGCCCGGTCCCTTCGCGTCCGCGACGAGCGTAACGTCGTAGGTCACTTTGCTGACCCCGGTGACGGTGATCTCGGGTGGCTCGCTCCCGACCGGGATCGGGCCTTCGTAAGCCCAGAAGCTGTCGTCGTCCGGCAGCTCGATGTTCCCGTCCATCGCCGAAGCGCGCATACCTTCGTGGGCGATCTTCACGCGGTAGCTCGAGTTCCGCACGAGCCCGAAGATGTAGTGACCACCCTCGTCGGTAACCGCCTTCATCGTCGGCAGCTCCGGGCGGGAGATCGGAACGAGCTCCACCGTGATCCCGGCGAGCCCGGCACCGTCCGCACCGGTCACACGGCCCCGAACGTTGCCGTCTGCCCACACGAGGCCCACCGCGGCGACAAGAAGAGTGATGAGAACGAAGAGACGTGTCCTGCCAAGTTTGGTAGTCATCGGTCTCGCAGCCCTGAGTCCCGAAGGACGTTAGTGCGCGCAGCCGTCGGGGGAAGTGCGGGCGTGCGCGCTATTTCACTCGAAAGCGCACGAGGAAGGTCTCCCCGTGCTCTCTCGTCTTCACCAGCAATCCGAAGCGTTGCCCCTTCAGTCCCCCCTCGGGAATCGGGAAGTAGAGAAGCCCGATGGCCATCTCTCGGCCGGCGATCTCCTTCTCGTCGACGGCGAGACGATTGAGACTCGCCGTGTTCGGGAAGAAGCCGAGCTGGCGCTGCCGATAGATCGAGCGACGCGTCGACAAGGTCTCGATGAAGAGATCCTGCAGACGGGCATCGGAACGCGAGCGCTTGTAGCCCTCGCGATACTCTTCGTAGCTTGCGAGTGGATAACGTCGGCCGCTCTCGTCTTCGAGAGCGAAGGACTCGCGATCCACGGTCAGCGCCTTGCGGTCGTTGTTCGCCACGGCGACGCCGAGCGCGAAGAGCCGATCACCCCGCGCCATCGTCGCGGCACGCGTGTCGACGGCAATCATCATCAGCTCGCCCTCGTCGTAATAGACGAAGGGGCTGAGAGTCGACGAGGTCCAGTCGGCGTCGTTCGGCCGCGAACGGGCGGGAGCCGCACACGCAGCGAAAAGAGACACGAGGAGTACGGCGAGCAGAACGCGCGAGGGTTGGGGAGGCAGCATGGCTTTCTCCACCCGGCTCGACAGAGCGCGATCCGCCCCGTACGTCGGCCCGTCTGGCGCCGGAAAGCGACCACTCATGATAACTCAAGGTCGATCCAGGTTCAGGTTTCTGAGGCAGGATGATGAGCGTGCACGCGGGACGCGCGCGCGGTGTAGTACGGGGTGAAGGTGGCAGGGGCCGCCGGAAGGGAGTGCCGTGAACGACCGATCCCTCCATGTGGTGCGCGGAGGTCGAGCCCCCGGAGACGACGCAGCGCGGACGTCGAGCGACCTCGACTCTCTCGCAACACGTGCCCAGGACGGAGACGAGCTCGCAACGACCCGTCTTTGGGAGGAAGCGCGCGAGTTCCTCGCGAGGCTCGCCCTCGCATACGGCGTGCCGCCCGACGACGTGCCCGACCTGGTCCAGGACACGATGTACGCCGCGCACACGCATCTCGCCGACTTCGACCTCTCCCGGGGACGCTTCGAAGCGTGGGTCGGCACGATCCTCGTGCGCCGCGCCCGGAACCGACTCCGCCGCTTCCACCGCCAGCGCCAGCTCCTCGAACGTTTCACGGAGAGCCTGTTCTCGGGCGCGAGGCGTACGAGCGCCGCGGATCGCGCCGAAGCGCGGTGGACCCTCGACCGTCTCCTCTCCGAGCTCACCGCGCGGCAACGACAGGTCATCGCGCTGTACGACATCGCCGAGCTCGAAGCTGCGGAGGTCGCCACGATCCTCGGGATCAGCGAAGCCGGCGTCCGCTCCGTCGCCCGCCAGGCGCGGCAGCGACTGACACGCGTCGCCGCCCGTCTCGAACAGAGCCAGACAAGGAGGCAGCCATGAACGACGACCGCACAGGCGTCGATCTCCTGCGCACGCAAGTGGCGCGGGTGGCCGCAGAGCTGCCGAGAGCTGCTCTACCGACCGAATTGAACGATGCGAGCTCCCCGGTGAGGATCGCCGACGCACGCATCGACGCCTTGCTCGCACAGCGTATGGAGAGGCCCCAGCGCAAGCGCGCCACGCTCTTCGCAGCAGCGTCCGTGGTCCTCCACATGGTGTTCTTCACGATCAGCTTCCCCGAGTTCGAGACGATGACGGAGGACGTGACGCAGAACAGACGGGTCATGGTCGTCAGGAAGTACGTGCCGCCGCCGCCGCCTCGCATGCAGCAGAAGCAGGTCCAGCGGAGGCTGACGAAGAAGCTCCCGGTGCCGGACCCGACTCCGGACGAGCCGGAACCGATCATCGAGCCCGAAGCGGAGGACGATCCGATCGTCTTCGACGACGACGTCGAGATGGTCATCGGCGATCCGGAGCCGCCGCCGGCGACGGGACCGCTGATGCCGGGAATCGGCGGTGTCACCGAACCCGAGCTCATCGTCGAGACCAAGCTCGAGCCGGTCTACCCGGACATGGCGCGGCGCGCGCGCATCGAGGGGAAGGTGATCCTGCAGGCGGTGATCTCGAAGACGGGCGAGGTCAGCGACCTCACCATCATGCGCGAACCGGCCGCGGATCTCGGCTTCAGCGAAGCCGCGATCGAAGCCGTGCAGCAGTGGCGCTACCGCCCCGCGACCCAGAACGGGCGCCCGGTCGACGTGTTCATCACGGTGGTCGTGCATTTCTCGCTGGACTGAACGAGGAGGACGAGGAGAGGGACCCCACCGAAGCGACGAGCTCACAGAAAAGAGGAGGCCGCATGAACGAAGCACCGAGTCGAAAGCCGCCACTTGCCGCTCCCGGAAACTGCGGAGCCGCCCCGCTCCCCGCAGCGCTCCCGAGCTCCCTCGCGCTTGCGCTCGAAGACGAGGGAACGCGCCCCTCGCGCGCGCTCGTCATCGCAGGCCTGTCCCTCCTCCTGCACGTGGGCATCTTCCTCCTGCCGTTGCCGGCGATCGAGGGCAGCCCGGAGGTCCTGACTGAGAGGCACTCCCCGATCATCCTCAAGCGCGCCGTCATCCCTCCGCCTCCCCCCGCAAAGGAGCGGAAGATCCGCCCCGTCGAGCGCAAGATGATCCCGGTGCCCGACCCCGACCCGGACGCTCCCGAGCCGATCATCGAGCCCGCGCCCGAGTACCCCGACCCGGTCTTCGACGAGGAGATCGAGATCGAGGGCTACGCCACCGAGCCGCCGCCCGAGCCCTCCGTCCTGACCCTCGTCAGCGGGATCACCCATCCGGTATTGATCGAGTCGACCCGGGTCGAGCCCGGTTACCCCTCGATGCCGCGCAAGGCGCGGTTGCCAGGGAACGTGCTGCTGCAGGCCGTCGTGCAGCGCGACGGGACGGTCGGCGAGATCGTCGTGATGAGCGCGAGCCCGGCCAAGCTCGGCTTCGAAGAGGCCGCGGTCGCGGCGGTGCGCGAGTGGCGCTACGAACCCGCAACCCAGCGCGGCCGGCCGGTCGCCGTCTACATCAGCGTCAAGGTCACTTTCTCGATGCTGTGAGGAGCTCCTCGTAGACCGCCAGCGTCTCGCCGACGAGTTGCGCGGGAGAGAAGGGCCGCGTGAGCGCAACGAGCTCGGCGGCCCGCTCTCGCGCCGCGGCCGGGGCCGCCAGGCGCTCGTGAAGAAGGCCGGCGAGAGCCTGGCCGTCACCCGCGGGAAAGAGATCCCCATCGCCGAGGCCGATCTCCCGATGAGCGTCGAGCGCACTTGCGACGGTGGGCACGGCGAGCGCCAACGCCTCCTTGAGAGCCGCGGGTGAACCCTCCGCGACGAGCGAGGGGCAGACGGCCACGTCGGCCGCGGAGAGCAGGCAGGCGACATCCTCCCGCTCGCCGGCCCAGACGCATCGCGCCTCGAGGCCGAGCTCCACGGCCCGTCGACGCAGCGCCGGCCCGCCGGGGCCCTCCCCGATGAACAGGAGCTGGGGCGTTCCGGGGGCGAGGCGCGCCGCGGCATCGAGCAGGGTCCGCTGCCCCTTCTGCTCCTCGAGCGAGCCGACGGTCGCGACGAGCTGCTGCGTCTCGGCGACGCCGAGCTCCTCGCGCACGGCAGCGCGGGAACGGCGCGGAGCCCGGCGCGCAGGGTCGAGGGCGCTCGCGACGACGCGGACACGTTCCGGGGCGACACCATCCCGCTCGAGCTGCCGTCTCACGCCGTCGGACACCGCGACCCAGCGCTCGGGCCACCGCGCCTTCATCCGCGCGAGAAGGTGAGAGCGCATCGGCTGCGCGAGGCGGCGATGAGCCACGAGGGGGAGCGTCACGGGCCGCGCGAGGTGAGCGTGCGTGATCGCGTGCGCGCTGTGTGCGTGGAGCAGCGACCAAGCGCCCGAGCGCACCAAGCGGCGCAGCGCCCAAGCCGCGCGGGGCGACCACTCTCCAGAGAGGGGCAGCTCGTACGTCTCGACACGCCCCCCCGCACGAAGGAGCGCCGCGAGCGGCGCCCCTTTGGGGACAACGACGCCAACCCGGTGACCACGCTCCGCCAGCCCCTCGACGAGCAGCCGCGCCTGACGCTGACCGCCGCGCAGCGTCCGGCCGGTGTCGATGTGAAGGGAAGCCGGAGCGTCGCTCACCGCGCCATCGCGATGCGCGCCTCTTCGAGCAGCGCCCGGAGCACGCGATCCGGGGCGAGCTCCTTCATGCAGCGGTGATGGCCGAGCGGGCAACGCGACCCGCCGCGCGGACTGCACGGCCGGCACGCGAGCGGCTCCGCCAGCACGCGGAAGCGGCCGCCGTCCCGAACGCCGTTCTCGTCGGTGGGACCGAAGAGCACGACCGCCGGGACGCCGAGCGCCCGTGCGATGTGCGCCGGACCCGAGTCGTTACCGAGGAAGACGCTCGCATGGGAGAAGTCCGCGACGAGCCCGTGGACCCCGCGATCCCTCCGGTCGAGAACGCGCGGCCGGCCGCGGAGCAGGCGCCCGATCAGAGCGTCCTCGCGCGGCCCCCCGTAGAGGGCGGGACGTAGGCCCGTCTCGCCGAGGGCACGGTCCAGCAAGGCCTCGTAGTGGTTCTCCGGCCAGATCTTCGTCGCGTAGTTCGAGCCCGGGGCGACCGCGAGAAGCGGCTCCCCTTCCCAGCCGGCGGCGCGCAAGGAGGCGAGGGCTTCCGCCCGCCGCTCCTCACCGACCCGGAGCCCCATCGCGCGGGGTCGCACCGCGACACCGAGCGCCTCGAGCAGCGCGAGCGGGCGTATGGGGGGAGCCCGCCCCACCCCGCGCTCGACGCGCGTCGGGTAGAAGAGCGAGCGCCCCCGCCCCTCGAAGCCGACACGGTGCCGCGCACCGGAGAGGCGGCCGAGGAGCGCGGTGCGCTAGGAGCGGGTGACCCCGACGAAGAGGTCCGTCTCGCGCGCACGCAAGGTGCGCGCGACGGCGAGCAAGCCGCGCGCACCGCGGCGCTCCGCGTCCTTGTCGTAGGGCAGGCACTCGTCGACGGCCGGGTGATCGACGAGGGTCTCGAGAGCCGCGGGACGTCCAACGACGAGAATGCGCGCGAAGGGGTAGGCCTCCCGCAACGCCGCGAGCAGCGGCGTCGTGAAGACCATGTCCCCGATGAAGGAGAGCTGGCCGACCGCGATCGTGCGCGGAACGTCCGCCCCACTCGTCGTCATCTCGGCTCCCCGTTCGTCCGGCCCCTCCGGCCGGCACGGATCCCCGCGTGGCCGCGCTGCCACAGGCTGTCGCCCGGAAGACACGGCCGAGGCGGCACCGCGCGACACGCGGCGCGCCAAGCCCTTGAAATACCGCGAGTTCTGTACCTGGGCCACGATCAGCCGCCCTGGTACGACCCTTGCGCTGTCATCGGGGGACAACAGGAGGTCCTCTCGATGCCCGCGACCCGCAGATTGTGCCGCACCACCCCCGTCCTCGCGAAGCGCCACGCCCTCGGACTTGCGCTGCTCCTCATCCTCGCGCTCCTCGCCAACGGCCGGCAGAGCGCGGCCCAGGAGCCGACGCCCCCGCGCCTCCACGGCGAAGCCGCCCCGATCTCCCTCGCCGCCATCGGCGCCGGCGAGCTCCTCGAGCGCGCTCCCGACGGCTTCCGGGCACTGCCCCACCTCGAGACGCGAGTCCGGGTGCGGGTCGCGGGCCCGATGGTCCACGGCTCCCTCGTCCAGCACTTCGTGAACCCTGGCAAACAGACCATCGAGGCGCTGTACGTCGTCCCGCTGCCCGAGCGCGCGACGCTCCACACGCTCGAGCTGCGCGTCGGCACACGCCGCATCGTCGCCGAAGTCCACGAGCGGGTCGAGGCGGCACGCCGCTACGAGGCAGCGAGGCAAGAGGGGCGCCGCGCCGCGCTCGCCGAGTCTCACGCCGGGAACCTCGTGCGGCTGGCGGTGTCCCACGTCGGCGCCGGCGAGCGCGTCGTCGTCTCGCTCGGCTACATCGAAGAGGCGCGGCTCGAAGACGGGCTGTTCTCCCACCGCCTCCCGCTGACCTTCACGCCGCGCTTCGGGGCGCAGGCTCCCGCCGCCATCGCCCGGCAGGACGCAGGGACCCCCTTCGTCCCCGCCACGGACATCGCCGCCCCGCGCGTGGACTTCGAGGCGCGGCTCGACGTCGGGCTGCCGCTCGCGCGGGTCGAGAGTCCGACCCACCCGCTCGCGGTGCGTCAGGAGGGCCCCGTCGTCGTCGCGACGCCGCAGGACGGCCTCCTGCTCGCCGACCGTGACTTCGAGCTCGTCTGGGAACCCGCTCTCGAGCGCGACAGCCAAGGGACGCTGCTAACGGGCGAGGGGCCGGACGGACTCTACGGACTGCTGATCGTCGCACCGCACGATGTCGACGAGCACGGTGCGACCGGCCTCCCGACGGAGACGGTCTTCGTGCTCGACGTCAGCGGCTCGATGCAGGGCCCGTCGATCGAGCAGGCGCGCCGCGCTCTCGTGCGCGCCCTCGAACGCCTCCGCCCCGGCGATTCCTTCGAGGTGCTCGCGTTCAGCGACACGCTGCGCGCGTTCGGCGGGAGCCTCCGCCCCGCGCACGAGGCCGACGAGGCGATCGCCTGGGTGCGCGGGCTCGAAGCCGACGGCGGCACCGAGCTGCGTCCCGCGCTCGAGCGGGCCCTCGCCCTGGCCGAGCGCGGCTTCGAGCAGGCCTCGAGGCGCGTGATCTTCTTCACCGACGGCGCCGTCAGCGCCGAGGATGCGGTCCTTGCGCGCATGACCGAGAACGCGCCCGGGGTACGCGTCCACACGCTCGGCATCGGCAACGCGCCCAACGGCTGGCTCATGCGCGAGATCGCGCGCCTCGGACGTGGACACGCCGCGTTCATCGCCGACGTCGACACGGTGGAAGACGCGATGACGCGCTTCCTCGATCGCATCGAGCGCCCGCTGCTCGCCGAGCTCGAGCTCACCTGGGACGGCGCCGAGCCGAACGCCGTGCGCCCCGTGCTCCTCCCGGACCTGCACGCGGGCACGCCCCTCGTCGTGTCGTTCCGGGCGGATGCCGGCGCGCCCATCGCGGGCGTGCACCTTTCCGGGCGCGGTCCGGACGGTCCGGTCGAGCTCACGCTCCCCGCGCGCGAGACAAGGGACGGCGTCGCGCTCGCACAGCGCTGGGCGCGCGCCGAGATCGAGGCCCAGCTCGACCGCCTGCGGGCGGGCGCGGACGAGAGCGCCGTACGCTCGCTCGTCCTCCCCCTCGCGCTCGAACACGGCATCCTGACGCGCTACACCAGCCTCGTCGCCGTCGAGAAGCAGGCTTCCTTCTCCGCACCTGGAGAGACGCGCGCGTTGCCCCAGGCGCTCCCCTCCGGCTTCGTCGGGAGCGGCAGCCTCCCGCGGGGCGGGACCTTCGGCCCGCTGATGGTGCGCCTCGGCTTCCTGCTCGTCGCGCTCGGCACCGCCGCTCTCGTGCTCCCCGCCTGGCACGAGCGGCGCCGCACGCGGAGGACCGCATGAAGGGGCGCCTCGTCCGGGCGCTCGGCGTCCTCGCCATCGGATTCGGCGCCGCGCTGCTCGCCGACGAGGCGCGCGTCGCCTGCAAGGCGCGGCTCGCGGAGGTCTTGATCGACCGTGCACTCCTCGCGCACCTCGCCGACGGGAAGCGCCATCGCCCGTGGCCCTGGGCGGACACCGCCCCGCTCGCCCTGCTCGAGGCTCCACGCCTCGGTCTCAGCCGGACGATCCTCGCCGGCGCCTCCGGAACGAGCCTCGCGTTCGGCGCCGGCCACGTCGACGGCAGCGCCCCCCTGAACGCCGAGGGCCACGCGGTGATCGCGGGCCATCGCGACGGCGCTTTCCGCTTCCTCGGCGAGCTCCGCCTTGGCGACCGGCTGCGGCTGCGCACGCCGGGACGTGAGCAGCGCTACGAGGTCGTCGACATTCGCGTCGTCCCGGAGAGCGCGACCTGGCTGCTCGACCCGGCGGGCCCGACCCGCGTGACGCTCCTGACGTGCTGGCCCCTCGACGGGCTCGGCCCGAGCCGTGAGCGCCTCGCCGTCAGCGCCCGGCTCGTGACCGAGGAGGGCCTTGATCTCGATCAAGGCCGGCTCTCGGCCCACGGGATACGCTCCCCCTGATCGGTCGAGGACGCGCACGAGAAGTCCGAGCGTCCTCCTTCTCGCGGGAGCTCGAGTGAGACGACTTCTCGCACTGTCCCGCTGGTCCCACCGGTGGGCCGGCCTTCTCTTCGCCCTCTACCTCGTGTGGATGGGGGGGACGGGTGTCCTGCTCAACCACCCCGCGCTCCTCGCGGGCCTCGACGTACCGGGCGTCCTGGTGCCGCCGGTGTACCGGATCGAGGCGTGGGAGCGCTCCGCTCTGATCGACCTCGTCACCGATCCCGAGGACTCCCGCGTGCTCTACGGAGGCGGGCGCCTCGGTCTCTTCCGCTCGCTCGACGGCGGACACTCCTTCTACCCGTGGAACCCCGGGCTGCCGGAACGGCTGTGGCCTCGCAAGACAAGCGATCTCCACCTCGTGGCAGAGCGCGGCCACGCGGCGCTCTTCGCGGCGACACGCGGCGGGCTCCACGTGTCCTCACCCCTCGGGACGGCGTTCCGGCCCGTCGACGGCCCGGCCGGCCGGAGCGCAGTGATCGCGCTCGTCGAGACCGAGGAGGAACTGCTCGCGTTCACGGACAGCACGCTCTTCGCCGCGCCCCTCGGCGCACGGGCGTGGCACTTCGAGGAGAGGCCTCTTCGCCGCGCAACACCCGCGGAGGGAGTCGTCGCGGTATTCGGCTTCCTGCACCTGCACGACGGCTCCGCATGGGGCCTGCCCGGACGCCTCCTCTTCGACGCGCTCGGTTTGCTGCTCGTGTTCCTCTCCGTGTCGGCGCTCTTCGTCTGGTACCTGCCCCGCCGCAGGCGCGTGCGCGGCGCGCTGCGCCTTCGCCGCCGTGGCCTCCCCCCGCGCGCAGGCGTCCTCCGAACGCTTCTTCGCTGGCACGTCGATCTCGGGGTCTGGGCCGCCCTGCTGCTCGCGCTCGTCTCGCTGACCGGCGCCTTCCTCCGACCGCCCATGATCGTGGCCCTCGACGAACGAGAGATCCCGCGCGTGCTCTACCCGGCCCCCTTCGACGGCACCGTCTTCGCAGGTACGATCCAGAGCGCCACCTACGACCGCCTCGGCAGCCGCCTGCTCGTCCAGAGCGCCGAGGGCGTGTTCGCGACCGACCCTGCCGCCCGGGCGCCGCTCGAGCCGGTGGAGATCGCCGCTCCGATATTCGGCATGGGCGCCCCCGTCTTCGAGCGGGAGGAGGACGGCAGCCTCCTCGTCGGGTCGTTCTACGGTCTCTTCAGGCAGCACCCGGACGGGCGGATCGAGGACGTGCTCCTCCGCGAGGAGATCGACGCAGTGCCGCGAGGGCGCCCCGGGCGCCACATGGTCACCGGCCTCTTGCGCTTCCCGTCGGGAGAGAGCTTCGTCGCCACGCACGAGGACGGTCTCGTGCCGTTGCCCGGAACGCATCGCCCGGCACCTTCGATGCCGGCACTCGATCGCGACGCGCGGGGCATGCCGCTCTGGAACTGGCTCTTCGAGTTGCACAACGGTCGGATCTTCCGCGACCTCGTCGGCGACCTCTACGTGCTGATCGTCCCGGTCGGAGGTTTCGGGCTCTTCCTCCTCACGTTGAGCGGCATCCTCGACTGGTGGTGGGCAAAGCGCCGTAAGGCCGCGAGAGAGATCCCGCGTAGGGTGTAAGCTCTCCGGCATGTCTTCGCGCCCGAGCCCCGATCACGACCTCCATCAACTCTTCGTCGACACCGGCGGCACCTTCACGGACTGCCTCGCGATCGACCCCGAGGGGCGTGCCCACCGCCTCAAAGTGCTCTCCTCGAGCCGCCTGCGCGCGACCGTGCGCGCCGTCTCGGGCACCGAGCTCCTCATCGAGCCCGCGTGGCCCGCCGTCGACGAACTCGTCACCGGGTTCGGGTGCCGGCGTCTCGACGCGAGCGGTGCCGAAGAGCGCCGTGTCGTCGCCTTTCACGCCGCGAGCGGCCGCGTCGAGCTCGACGCCCCGCTCGACCCCGGAGTCGAGGCGGGGGACTCGATCGAGCTGAACTCGCCCGAGCCCGCTCCGCTCCTCGCCGCGCGCCTGATCACCGGCACGCCCGCGAACGCGCCCCTGCCACCGATGTCGATGCGGCTCGCAACGACCCGCGGCACCAACGCCCTCCTGACCGGAAGTGGCCAGCCTCCAGCACTCATCGTCAACCGCGGCCTCGCCGATCTGCCCGAGATCGGGGACCAGTCGCGCCCCGCTCTGTTCGCCCTCCACATCGACAAGGCCGCTCCGCTCAGCGCCCGCGTCGTCGAGATCGACGGCAGACTCGATGCCGCGGGTCGCGAGGTGGAGGCGCTCGACGAAGCCGCGCTCGCGTCTCTCGCTGCGGAGCTCGCCGCCGCTGGGATCCGCACCGCAGCGGTCGCGTTGCTCCACGCCGACAAGGAGCCCGAGCACGAGCGCCGCGTCGCCCGCGCCCTCCTCGAAGCGGGCTTCACCCATGTCTCGAGCTCGTCGGAGCTCGCACCCTTTCTCGGCATCCTTCGGCGACTCGACACGGCCGTCGTCGACGCCTACCTCTCCCCCGTCGTCGACACCTACCTCGCGCGCATCGCAGAGACGCTCGAGGACGGGAAGCTCCACGTGATGACGAGCGCGGGCGGCCTGGTCGGCGCCCGGGACTTCCGCGCGAAGGACAGCCTGCTCAGCGGGCCCGCGGGCGGAATCGCAGGCGCCGCGGCCGCCGGCCGCGCGATCGGCGACGAGCGGCTCCTCGCCTTCGACATGGGCGGAACGAGCACCGACGTCGCCCGCTTCGACGGCGACTTCGAGTACGTCTTCGAACACGGCGTCGGCAATGCGAAGCTGATGGCACCCGCTCTCGCGATCGAGAGCGTCGCGGCCGGAGGGGGCTCCGTGTGCCGCCACGACGGCCTGCGCCTCTCCGTCGGCCCCGAGAGCGCCGGCGCGGATCCAGGCCCTGCCTGCTACGGCGCCGGCGGCCCCCTCGCCGTCACCGACGTCAACCTGCTGCTCGGCCGCCTCGACACCGCGCGTTTCGAGATCCCGATCGACGCCTCGGCCGCGCGCCGCGCCGCCGAGACGCTCGCCGACGAGCTCGAGGCCGCCGACGGCACACGCCCACCGCTCGAAGACCTGCTCGAGGGGCTGCTCGACCTCGCGAACCAGAAGATGGCCGACGCGATCCACCGCGTCTCCGTCCGCGCCGGTTACGACCCGAGCGCGTACACGCTCGTCGCGTTCGGAGGCGCGGGGCCGCAGCACGCGGTCGCGGTGGCCGAGCGCCTCGGCATCGAGCGAGTCCTCGTCCCGCCCCACCCCGGACTGCTCAGTGCCCACGGGCTCGCCGTCGCCTCGATCGAGCGCTTCGCCGAGACGCAGATCCTTCGCCCCCTGAAGGAGGCGGAGAAAGTACTCGGGGAATCCCTCGAGGAGCTCGCGAAGGAAGCCACCGCCGCCCTCGGCGCCGAGGGCCTCGACGACGAGCAGATCGCGATCCGGCGACGTCTCGCCAGCCTCCGTTTCTCGGGGCAGGACGCGACCCTCGACATCGACGTCCCGGAGAAGGGCGCACTCGGCGACGCCTTCCTCGCACGCTACCGCGAGGTGTTCGGTCACCTCCCCGAAGGGCGCGAAGTCGAGCTCGTCTCGCTACGCGTCGTCGCCGCCAGTGCGACCTCGCCGCCGCCCACCGAAGCGACGCGGACAGCCAAGGCGGGAGCCAAGGCGGAGACCCGGCGCGTGCGCTTCGGCGGTCGCTGGTGCGAGGTCCCGCTCGTCGAGCGCGAGTCGCTCGCCGCGGGACAGCGCTGCGCCGGCCCCTGCCTCGTGCGCGAGCACTACAGCTTGACCGTGGTCGACCCGGGTTGGAACGTCCACGTCGCCGAGAGCGGCGCGCTCGTGATCACCGCCGACGCGCGTGATGCGCAACGGACGGCCGCGCGGCCCGAGGCGGTCGAGCTCGAGCTGTTCTCCCAACGCCTGACCCGCATCGCCGAAGAGATGGGAGAGGCGCTTCGGCGCAGCGCCATCTCCACGAACATCAAAGAGCGGCTCGACTTCTCGTGCGCCGTCCTCGACGCCCGCGGCCACCTCGTCGTCAACGCGCCCCACATCCCCGTCCACCTCGGATCGCTCGGGCTCTGCGTGCGCGAGACTGCCAAGGCACTCGCGCTCGAGCCCGGCGACACCGTCGTCACCAACCACCCCGCATTCGGTGGCTCGCACCTCCCCGACGTCACACTGATCTCTCCCGTCCACGACGGGAAGGGGCGACTCGCTGCCTACGTCGCGAGCCGCGCGCACCATGCCGAGCTCGGAGGTTTGGTTCCCGGTTCGATGCCGCCCGCGGCGACGACGCTGGCCGAGGAGGGCATCGTGCTCGCACCGTTCCTGCTCGTGCGGGACGGCGTCGCCCGCTGGGACGCGCTCTCCGAGAAGCTCGCCGCGCCTCCCTATCCGAGCCGCGCGATCGCGGACAACATCGCCGACCTGCGCGCCGCGCTCGCCGCGAACCAACGCGGCGTATGGGCGCTGTCCGGCCTCCTCGCCGAGCAGGGCCTCGAGACGGTGAGCACACGCCTCGCCGCCCTCGAAGGGCGCGTCGAGCGCAAGGTCCGGGCCGCGCTCGTCGCCCTCCCCGATCGCGACATCGCGCTCGTCGAGCGCCTCGACGACGGCCACGAGATCCGTGGTCGCCTCACCCTCGAAGCCGGGGATCTGCACATCGACTTCTCGGCCACGGACACGCTCCACCCCGGAAATCTCAACGCGACGCCCGCCATCGTGAACAGCGCCGTGCTCTACGTGCTCCGCGTGCTCCTCGACGAGGAGCTCCCGCTCAACGAGGGCTTGCTGCGCGCTGCCACAGTCACGCTCGGGCCGGGACTGCTCGCGCCGGAGTTCAGCGAGGACCCCACGCGCTGCCCTGCCGTCGTCGGCGGCAACGTCGAGATCAGCCAGCGCCTCGTCAACGCGCTGCTACGCGCCCTCGGCGTCGCCGCCGCGAGCCAGGGCACGATGAACAACTTGCTCTTCGGCGACCAGCAGCGCAGCTACTACGAGACGATCTGCGGGGGCTGCGGCGCGATCGCGGGTCACGACGGCGCGAGCGCCGTGCACTCGCACATGACCAACACGCGCATCACGGACATCGAGGTCCTCGAACACCGCTACCCGGTGCGTGTCGAGCGCTTCGCCATCCGCCGCGCATCGGGCGGCGCCGGTCGTTGGCGCGGGGGTGACGGCGTCGTGCGCGCGCTCCGCTTCCTCGCCCCGCTCGAGGTCTCCCTCTTGAGCCAACACCGCCACGAGGGCCCGGCCGGCCTTCATGGCGGCAGCCCGGGACGCGCGGGACGGCAGCGCCTCGTCCGTGGAGACGGGAGCGAGCTCACGCTGGGCGCGATCGACGGCTGCGAGGCGCGGGCCGGCGAGCTCCTGATCGTCGAGACGCCGGGGGGCGGAGGCTACGGAGCTCCCGAAGACCCGTCCGGAGACGACGCGTGAGACGCCTCGGCAACATCCTGCTCTGGTCGGCGATCAGCGCCGCGTTCATCGGCCCCGGCACGGTGACGACCGCGGCCTCGGCCGGCGCACGCTTCGAGCTTCGGCTGCTCTGGGCTCTCCTGTTCTCGACGCTCGCGTGCGTCGTGCTCCAGGAAGCGAGCGCGCGCCTGACCGTCGCGTCGGGCCGCACGCTCGGCCAAGCGCTGCTCGAGCACTTCGGCCGCGGCCCCGCCGTCGGGGTGGTCTCCGCCGTCGTCCTCGGCTGCGTCGCCTACGAGGCGGGCAACATCCTCGGCGCGACCGCGGGCGCGAGACTCGTTCTCCCCTGGTCCAGTAGCACGGTCGGGCTCGCGGTCGGCCTGATCGCGGCCGTGCTCCTCTGGAGCACCTCGCCGGTCCGCGTCGCGCGCGGGCTCGGTGTCGTCGTCGCCTTCATGGGCGTCGCCTTCCTCGCGAGCGCCATCCTCTTGAAGCCCGCGCTCGGAGCGATCGCCAAGGGCGCCCTCATACCCACGTTCCCTGCGGACTCGAGCTCGATCGTCCTCGGCCTGATCGGCACCACCGTCGTGCCCTACAACCTCTTCCTCGGCTCGGGACTCGCGCGTGGGCAGTCGCTGCGCGACATGCGCCTCGGCCTCGCGATCGCCGTCGGCGCGGGTGGCTTGATCTCGATGGCCGTGCTCGTCACCGGGACGGCGATCGCGGGCAACTTTGATTTTCTTTCGCTCTCCAACGCACTCGAGCAACGCCTTGGCTCGTGGAGCGCGTTCGTTTTCGCGTTCGGCCTGTTCTGCGCGGGCCTCTCCTCGGCCGTGACCGCGCCCCTCGCCGCAACGCTCGCGATCCGAAGCGTCCGCCGCGAACGGGACGACGCGAGCTGGCAGAGCGGAGGCCGGCGCTACCGCGGGGTCTGGCTCGGCGCCCTCGTCATCGGCGTGCTCTTCGCCGTCCTCGGCGTCCGGCCGGTGCCGGCCATCGTGCTCGCCCAGGCGCTCAACGGCCTGCTCCTGCCCGTCGTCGCCATCTTCCTGCTGATCGCAACCAACGATCGCGCCCTGATGGGAGAGCGCGAACTCAACGGAACCCTCGCGAACATCGCCATCGGCTCGGCGACGCTCGTCGCCCTCCTCCTCGGCCTGCGCGGCCTTCTCCGGGCGGCCTTCACGGTGCTCGCGCTGCCGAGCCCCGGCGAGCTTCTGCTGTTCACGCTGACTCTGCTCTGCGCCGGTGGGCTCGCGTTCCCGGTCGTGCGCGCTGTTCAAAAACGACGCCGCTATATCCCAGCTTGCCCGGAAACATCCCCCGACTGATATTGCTGGCAGGACAAGAGATGGGCGCGGTGTCGCGCCCGTGTGGGGGAATGGCANNAGTGCCGTCTTGTGCTTCGAATCGGAGCCATACGACGAGGGGTGGGAGCGCATGGCCCGCGCCACACCGCGAGACTCGTCAGTGAGCCCGACGACGACATGGGCGCCTCCCGAGGAGGCGACGCAAGCGCGCACTCGGGCGGTCCTCGAGCGTCACGAGGTCTTGACCGAGACGCTCGCGCGCAACGGCTCGATCAGCGTCATGCTCGTTGATCTCGCCGCGCTCGAGCCGATCGAGCGCCGCTACGGCACCGCCGCCCACGCCTCCGTCATGCACCGCATTCTCGAAGCGCTGCGCCAGGCTGCCGCCCCGCATCTTCGCGAGCGCGACATCGTCGTCGGCGGACACGCGGACGACGACGCCCTGCTCGCGTTCTTCTTCCGCGGCCAGGGTGAAGACGCTTTCTACCGCACCGACCTGCCGGCGCTCGCGCGCCTGACCTACGAGCAGCTCGCCCGGGACACGAACCGCCTGCTCTACCCCTACCCGTCCCGGGGCATCGAGCTCCCGATCGGCCACGGCCTCGCCATCCACAACCCGAGCGTCCGCCCCGAGCGCAGCGTCCGCGCCGCGATCGACCAAGCGCGCCGCGACGCGCAGCTCCACGCCGCGTCGCACCGGCTCGACGCCGAGCGCGCGTTGATGCACCTGCTCGTCGCGGAGGAGATCCGCACGGTCTACGAGCCGATCGTCGACATCACGACGCTCGAGCCGACGGGCTGGGAAGCGCTCGCACGCGGACCGCGCGGCACGCGCTGGGAATCACCCGCGACTCTCTTCGGCGTCGCGGAACAGACCGGACTCGTCTACGAGCTCGACAGCCTCTGCCGGCGCAACGCGATGCGAAGCGCCGCACTCGGCCGACCCGAGGGCACGCGCCTCTTCGTCAACTGCCTGCCGTCCGCGATCCACGACCCGAGCTTCTCCGGAGACGCTCTCGCGCACACGCTCGAAGCCTGCGGCATGCAGCCCCACGAGCTCGTGCTCGAGATNNTCTCGGAACGCGAGACGATCGAGAACCACGCGATCTTCCGCCAGGCCCGCGACTACTACCGCAGCGTCGGCATCCAGATCGCGCTCGACGACACAGGCTCCGGCTACGCGAGCATGGCGGCCGCGATGGACGTCGCCCCCGACATCATCAAGATCGACATGTCCCTCGTCCGCTCGATCGACATGGACCAGGCGCGTCAAGCCCTCGTCCGCGCGTTGATCAGCCTCGCGGACAAGCTCGGCGCGACGACGGTCGCCGAGGGCATCGAGACCGAAAACGAGCTCGAGCAGGTCCGCAAGCTCGGCGTCGACTTCGGCCAGGGGCACTTGTTCGGTAAGGGCGGCCCGATCGGGCAGCCGCTGAGACCCCGCTCAGGGACCTGACTCTAGCGCTTCAAGAGCCCAGTCGACGCAACTCCCGCACCAAGCGCTTGAGCGCCTCGCGGTAGCCGTCCACCCCACGCCCTTCGACCGCGTCGATGCACGCCGGGCGGACGACGCTCAGGCGGCGCCAGGGCTCGCGGGTGGAGATGCGTGAGAGGTGGACCTCGACGGCCGGCTTGCCGAAGTCGAGCAGCGCGTCGTGGAGCGCGTAGCTCGTGTGGCTGAGCGCGCCGAAGTTGACGAGGGCGCCGTCGACACGCTCGACCGCATCCTGCAACCGGTCGATCAGAGCCCCCTCGTGGTTCGACTGGAACGCCTCGAGCTCGTAGCCGAACGCGGTCGCCCACCGGTCGACGCTGGAGACGAGGTCGCTCAGGGTCAGGTGCCCGTAGTGCTCGGGGTCCCGCCGCCCGAGGGCGTTCAGGTTCGGTCCATGGATGAGCAGTACGCGGGCCATGCTCATGCCTCCCCGAGCTCCGCGGTGACGTCTTCGCGCGCGACGGTGAGACAGTGGAGCTGCCCCGTGCGCGCCGGGAGCACCCAGGTATTCTCGCCGCTCCGGCGTTTCTTGTCTTGCGCCATCGCCGCGAGCAGCTCCTCGCGCCGCGCACCGAGCTCTTCCGGCAACTCGACGGGCAAGCCGAGGCTCGCGAGCAGCGCCCGCACGCGCTCGGGCAAGGTGTCGTCTTCGAGCACACCGACCCGCGCGGCGAGACGTGCGGCGAAAACGGTCCCAATCGCTACCGCGTCGCCGTGCGAGACCGGGGCCCCGCTCCCGGCCGCGACCGCCTCGATCGCGTGGCCGAGGGTGTGGCCGAGGTTGAGCTGCATGCGCTCGCCGCGCTCCTCGAGGTCGCGGGCGACGACGCCGAGCTTGACCGCCGCGGAGCGCGCCGCGACTTCCTCGAGCCTGGGCAGCGATCGCCGCGCCAGCTCCGGCGCACCACGTTCGATGCTCTCGAGCAGCGCAGGGTCGCCCACGAGCGCGCTCTTGACCGCCTCGGCCAAACCTCCGCGCAAGTCGAGCTCGCTCAAGGTCAGCAGGAAGAGCGGATCGAGGTGGACGCCGTCAGGCTCTCGCACGGTCCCGACCGCGTTCTTCACGTGATCGAGGTTCACGCCGTTCTTACCGCCGAGCGCCGCGTCGAGTTGAGCGAGAAGCGTCGTGGGTAGCAGATGGAGCGGCAGGCCGCGCTTGAAGGTGTGCGCGAGCAAGCCGCCGAGGTCGCCGAGCGTGCCGCCGCCGAGCACCCAGAGCGGCGTGTCCTTGTCCGCGCCCGCGTCGCGCAGCTCCCGCCAACCCAGAGCGACGCTCTCGAGCGTTTTCGCGCCTTCGCCACCCACGCGTTCGAGCACCAAGAGCGAGCCGCCGGCCCGCGCCCGAATGCGCTCGAGCAGCGGTGCGCGCTGTCCTGTCGGCAGCGCGCTGTCGACGAGGAGCAGCGCGGAGCGCACGGCGGGCAACGGCAGGGCGCCGCGGCCGACGGTCACGCGCGGATCCCGCTCCGGAGCGACGGAGCGCGCAGCGGTGCGCCACGGCCCGCTCTCGGGGTCGTAGAGCGCTCGCAGGAGAGCCAACGCGACATCGTCCCGGGCACCGGCCGCGTCGATGGCGAGTTGGGCCCGGCCGTATCCGGGCGCACGCTTCTCGCGCAGCGCGTCGAGACGCGCCGCGGGGTCGTTCGCCTCGGCGAGGAGCGGCCTCGCGTTTCGCCCTTCGGCGTCGAGACGCGCGGCGAGCACGGCGCCGGGTGCGTCGAGATGGACGAGCGTGCGCGCCGCGAGGGTGTCGGCGAGCCCGCCGTCCTCGAGGGTGCCGCCACCGGTCGCGAGCACACGCGCCCCCGCCCCGGCCGCCGCGAGCCAGCGTTCCGCCGCCCGTCGCTCGGCGGCTCGGAAGTGCTCCTCGCCACGCGCGAAGAGCGCGGGAATCTCTGCGCCCTCGGCCGCAACGATCATGGCGTCGAGATCCGTGAACTCGGCCCCGAGCCACTGAGCCACGCGCTGGCCGACGGCGGTCTTGCCCGCCCCCATCGGCCCGGTCAGGACGAGGTCCTTCTTCATCACGAACCGCTCTCGGGAGCCTGGAGCGGGAGGCGCTCGCGGTAGGCGACCAGCGCCGCCCGCAGGTCCTCGAGGTGGTCGCCGCCGAGTTTCTCGAGCAGCGCGTCGCCCACGGTCAGCGCGGCGACGGCCTCGGCGACGACACCGGCGGCCGGGGCGACGGCGACGTCACTGCGCACGTAGCGCCCCCGCGCGGCCTCCCCGGTGTCGAGGTTCACGGTATCGAGCGGGCGGCGTTGCGTCGGGATCGGCTTGAGGACCACGCGTCCGACGAGCGTCTCCCCGTTGCTCACACCGCCCTCGAGTCCGCCCGCTCTGTTCGTCGGCCGGACGAGAACACCCTCCTCGACGGTGACGACGTCGTGTGCGGAGCGGCCGAAGCTCCGGCTGACTTCGAGCGCGTCGCCGAGCTCGACCGCCTTGACCGACGGGATCGACATCAGCGCCTGGGCGAGGCGCCCGTCGAGGCGCCGGTCCCACTGCGAATAGCTGCCGAGCCCGGGCGGGACTCCCCACGCGCGCAGCTCGACCGTGCCGCCCAGGCTCTCGCCACGCTCCCTGGCCTCGTCGACCCGCTCGATCATCCGCCGGCCTGCTTCCGCATCCCAGCACGCGACATCCGAACGCCGCCTCAGGCGCTCGAGCTCCGCGGCGCCGATCTCTTCGGGCAACGGAGGTGCGTCGACGCCGCCGAGAGAGACGACGTGGGAGCCGAGGCGAATCCCGAGCTCGTCGAGCAGCAATGCGGCGACGGCGCCGAGGGCCGTGCGCATCGCGGTCTCACGCGCGCTCGCGCGCTCGATGACGGGGTTCGCGTCGTCGAAGCCGTACTTGAGCATTCCGGCGAGGTCCGCGTGCCCGGGGCGCGGCACCGTCTTGCGCCGCTGCGTTCGCCCCTGGCGGTTGGAGCGGTTCTCGACGATCAGGGCGAGGGGCGCGCCGGTCGTCCGGCCCTTCCACAGGCCAGCGACGATGCGTGGCGCGTCCTCCTCGAACTCCATCCGCTTGCCGCGTCCATAGCCCCCCTGGCGGCGGCGCATCATAGGGAGCAGATCCCGATCGGCGAGTGCCAAACCCGCTGGGACCCCCTCGAGAATCCCGACGAGCATCGCTCCGTGGGACTCCCCCGCGGTCACCCACCTCAATCCACCCATCCGGCCTCCTCGTTCTCCCGTGAGCGTACGGCAAACGCCTCGCGCGCGGCCACCGTTTCGAGAAGATGAGCCCGGTGGCCAGTGAGTCGGGGAGCGATCACGTAGAATCGGAGCGCGCGATTCCAGCGCGAGGAGCCGATCATGACGGAGTTCGTGTACCAGGAGCCCTTCCCTCTCGGGGAAGACAAGACCAAGTATCGCCACCTGACCGGGGATCACGTCGAAGTCACCACCTTCGACGGCAAGGAGATCCTCAAGGTCGCGCCCGAGGGACTGACGCTCCTCGCACGCGAAGGTCTCCGCGACGTCTCGTTCCTCTTGAGGCCTGAGCATCTCGAGCAGGTCGCCGGCATCCTGCGCGACCCGCTCGCCACCGCCAACGACCGCGGCGTCGCAATGGCGATGTTGCGCAACGCCGAAGTCGCGGCGCACGGCGTGCTCCCCCTGTGCCAGGACACTGGCACGGCAACCATCGTCGGCAAGAAGGGCCAGCAGGTGTGGACCGGCGTCGACGACGCGGAGTTCCTCTCCCGCGGCGTGTTCGAGACCTACCGCGACGAGAACCTGCGCTACTCGCAGA
>NPIG01000354.1_pt3 | contig 21878 bp, 22 predicted proteins | sample 8637441 | NCBI WGS metagenome assembly NPIG01 (sample SAMN07420675, study PRJNA396082) | bioreactor metagenome | isolation source: sample BR6 brine-fed electro-methanogenic bioreactor BR | place: Japan: Kochi | collected 2016-06-14 | reverse complement strand
ATCGCCGAGCGGATCGCCAAGCTCGGCTGGCATATCGTGGTCTATTTCGAGGCGCCCGACCTGGAGGATCTGATCCCCTTCCTCGAAAGCCTGCCCACCACCATCGTAGTCGACCACATGGGCCGCCCCGACGTAACCAAGGGCGTCGATCACCCGGATTTCGAGCGCTTCGTCGACCTGCTGGCGCGCAACGACAACATCTGGACCAAGGTGAGCTGCCCGGAGCGGCTGACCGTCGCCGGTCCGCCCTATGACGATGTGGTCCCCTATGCCCGGCATTTGGTCGAAAGCTTCCCGACCCGCGTGCTCTGGGGCACCGACTGGCCGCATCCGAACATGAAGTCGCACATGCCCGACGACGGCCAGCTGGTCGATGTGATCCCGCAGATCGCCCCGACCGAGGCGCTGCAAAAGGCGCTGCTGATCGACAACCCGATGCGGCTGTACTGGCCCGAAGAAGCCTGAACGCGGAGACAACGAAATGGAGATTACCGAATTCGACCATCACAGCCCGATCCCGGGCACCACGATCTTTGACGGCAAGATGGCGATGAAGGGCTATGCGCTGAACAAGATGTGCTATTCCTTCAACGCGGCCGAGGCGCGCGAGGCCTTTCTGGCCGACCCCGAGGGATACATGGAGCAATTCGGCCTGACCCACGAACAGAGGCAGGCGGTGCGCGACAAGAACGTTCTGGCGATGATCGCCGCCGGCGGCAACATCTATTACCTCGCCAAACTGGCCGGCATCTTCCGGCTCGACGTGCAGGACATCGGCGCGCAGCAAACCGGCATGACGAAAGAGGAGTTCAAGGAAAAACTCCGGAAAGCGGGAGACTGACCAATGGCCAAAATTCTGGGCGGGCTGACCACCTCGCACATCCCCGCGGTGGGCAATGCCATTCACAACGGGCTGTTTGACGATCCCTATTGGAAACCGTTCTTCGACGGCTATCCGCCGATCCGCGAATGGCTCGACGAACACAAGCCCGACATCGCGATCAACATCTATAACGACCACGGGCTGGGCTTCTTCCTCGACAAGATGCCGACCTTCGCCATCGGTGCCGCGCATGAGTACCGCAACGAGGACGAGGGCTGGGGCATTCCGCAGCTGCCGCCCTTCCCCGGCGCGCCGGAGGTGAGCTGGCACATCATCGAGAGCATGGTGGAGCAGGAGTTCGACATCACCTCCTGCCAGGAGCTGGCGGTGGACCACGGCTTCGTCGTGCCGATGCAGCTCTTTTGGCCGGGCGCGCCCAATAACCCGGACATGCCGCGCAGCATCCCGATCAGCGCCAATACCGTGCAGCACCCGATCCCGACGCTGAAACGCGCGCTGGATTTCGGCAAGGCGCTGCGGAAGGCGATCGAGAGCTATCCGGAGGACCTCAAGGTGGTGGTGCTGGGCACCGGTGGCCTCAGCCACCAGCTCGACGGCGAGCGGGCGGGCTTCATCAACAAGGAGTTCGACCAGTACTGCATGGAGAAGATCGTCGACGATCCCGAGGCGCTGACCAAGATCAGCCGCAGGGAGCTGGTCGAGAAGGCGGGCGCGCAGGGCACCGAATTCCTGATGTGGATGATGATGCGCGGCGCGCTTGGCGACAAGGTGGTGCGGCGGCATTCGAATTATCACATCCCGATCTCCAACACCGGGGCGGGCACCATGTTGCTGGAATGCGTGGGGTGATCTGACGGGGCCCTCTGATTGCGCCCAGGCGGGTGTGGCACGCGGGCAAGGAGGAGCCGCTCTCGGCGCTCCTCATTTGTCCAGCGGCGCGGACAGAGCGATCGGGTTCAAAGGCGTCAGATCTTTTGGCGCCAAAACGACGCAGATTTTGCGGCACAAGGCCACCATGCTCCACGACGATGGGCCGTGCGTGATGGACGATGCTGCGCGCGCTCGGCGCAAAGCGCGGGCGGCCGTCGGCGCCCGGGCAATCGACCACGGTCCGGCCAGGGCCCCTGCCGCGCCCCGCATGTCCACGTTGACCGCGAAACGGGGCGCAGAGCGGCGCAGCGTGATCGTGACCGCGCCGGAAACGGGGCGTGGACAGACAGGGGATTCAGTGCGTCACCAGAGCGCCCGCGAGACGACCGCGCCGGCCTATTTCTCGAACGATATCAATCGCTGATGCCGATCCGGGCCCAGGTCCGGCAAAGCTGGTTTTGATTGATCGCACTGTAATCTCAGCTAAGATTGAAACGATGGATGGGGACATGAGCGGCTACGCGCATGGAAAGGTAACGCCGATTTTGAAAAAAAGAAAATTGCTTGCGGGCTTCTCTGTCTTGGCGGCATTCGCTGTTTCCGTCTATGCGCTCGAGGCCGCCCGCTACAAAAGCGTCGTGAACACCGAGAAGCGCGAAGCCAAGCTGTTCGCCGAAGATCTGAGACAGAGCGTCGACTTGGTCCTGCTCGACTTCGAGTCGAGGGCGCGCGGTCTGGCCGCGGCGCTCGAGCTGAGCGGGGATATCGGCCAGGAGGGCTTTTCGCAGCTCGCCGGACGGTTCATGAAACCGAACGCGTCGATTCTCAATCTTGCCGTCGTCGAGGATGGGACAATCGAATTGGTTCACCCGTTCGAGGAGAACCGTGCGGTCGTCGGGCGCAATCTGCGCGATAACAAAGACCAGTGGCCGGTTCTGGATCGCGTGCAACGCACGGGCAAGGTCGCCATTCAGGGCCCCGTCGCGTTGCTGCAGGGCAAGAGCGGGCTATTGGTCCGAATGCCCGTGACCGCGGGGGTCGCCGACGCCGCCTCATCGGGCATCAAAAGGGTCGTTTCGGTCGTCATCGACGCAGAGGCGGTGTTTCGGGAGGCACTGCAGCGCAACATGGCCCCCGATGCGCCGGCACAGGCGTTCCAAGCCGCGTTGACGACCGCATGGGACGGCGGCGACGTGGTGGGGAACGCAGATGTGTTTTCCAAAGACCCCGCCACGGTGTCGTTTGACGTGCAGGGAGCGCAACTGAAACTTGCCGCGGCGCCCGCCGCGGGTTGGGGGGCGGGCTATACAATTGCCTGGCTTCCCGATCTTGCGATCATATTGACCATCGTTTTGGCGGTCTATGCCGTGCATGCCTTGCGCAGCCAGCGCGCCGAACGCGACAAGGTTCGCCTCCAACTCAACGCCGCCATCGAAACCCTGCCCGATGGGTTTGCTCTTTTCGACGCCGATGACCGGCTTGTCGCCTGCAACGAGAAATACAAGGAGCTTTACAAGCAGAGCGCGCCGGCCATGGTTCCCGGCGCGCGGTTCGAAGATATCCTGCGGTTCGGATTGAATCATGGGCAATACGCCGAGGCCATCGGGTGCGAGGAAGAATGGCTGGCCGAGCGCCTGATCGCGCACAACTCGGCGAATTCGACCATCGAGCAGGAACTGAAAGACGGAACATGGCTGCGGATCTATGAACGCAAGATGCGCGATGGGGGCCGCGTGGGTTTCCGGGTCGATATCACCGAACTGAAACGGCACCAGGCCCAACTCGAGGCGTCCAACACCAATCTGCGCCAGGCGCTGGCACAGCGCGACCGGGCCGAGAAACGCTTCGCGGACGTCGCCGAACTCAGCCGGGACTGGGTTTGGGAAATGGACAAGGACTTTCGCTTCACCTTCCTGTCCGAAAGCGTCCTGCGCGGGGATGTGTCGTTCCTGGTCGGCAAGACGCGCCTTGAGGCGTACAAGGACTACCCCGAGATCTTTGACAGCGCCGACTGGGAATGGCTGGAGGAGAAGGAACGCGCCCACGAGCCGTTCTATGACTTCATTTACCAGGCCTACGGCGCCACCGAGGGCGACAAGTGGATCCGCATCAGCGGCTTGCCCATATTCGACGAGACCGGCGAATTCGCGGGCTATCGCGGCGTCGGTTCGGACATTTCGGATGTCTACAACGCCCTGCGCGAGGCCGAGGCGGCGAGTGCGGCGAAGACCGAGTTCCTCAACGTGATGAGCCATGAGTTGCGCACGCCGCTCACCGTGGTTCTGGGGTACAACGCCCTGCTGGCAAAGCCCGAACTCCTGCCGTCATTTAAGGCGTTTGAAAGCCATATCGAGACCGGCGAAGTGACCGGGGAAAGCGCGGGCCAGCATGTCGCGGCCGTCAAGAAAGAGGTTGCGAGATTCGCCGGAAAAATGGAGGTGGCCGGCAAACACCTGCTGACGTTGATCAACGACATTCTCGACCTCGCCAAGATCGAGGCGGGAAAACTGAAGGTCGAGCCAACACCCATTCCGCTTGCCCCTGTCATCGCCTCCGTGGCGGATCAACTGACCGAGCTGGCGCAGCAAAAATCGCTGGAGCTGAAGACCGAGACCGGCGATGAACTCGTTGTTGCCGATGAGGTGCGCCTGCGTCAGATCCTGATGAACCTCGCGGGCAACGCGCTGAAATTCACCGAACACGGCCATGTCACAATTCGCACGGAACGGCGCGGCGACGACATCGCCATCCACGTCGAAGACAGCGGCTCGGGCATTCCCGAGGACATGCAGGAGTTGGTCTTCGGCGAATTCGACCAGCTTGACCTGTCGTCCACGCGGCAAAAGGGCGGCACGGGCCTCGGCCTGCCGATCTCACGGAAACTGGTCGAACTGCAGAGCGGTGAGCTGACGCTGGAGAGCGAAGTCGGCGTCGGGAGCATCTTCACCTTCACCCTGCCGGCGGCAAGTCGCGGTGCCGCGGAAGACGCGGCATCGTGACCCCGGGCATTTTACCCGAAACGGGCGCGGCCCGGACGGCTGTGCCCATGTCCGGGTCCGGCGCCAAGGGTTTATCCGCTGTCAGCAGGCCGGTTGGCGCATAGAGGCCGGCCCCCGTTCACCGCTTCATGGCGCTCGACTGGCCGGGCGCAGACGCCCTCACGGACCCGCGGGGATCAACGCGCGCTTTTCGCACCCCACCTCGCAATCACCTCATCGGCCAGCTCGGTCATGCTGTTGGCGATGAGGTCGGGAACCGGAACACCCTGGGCGGGAAAAAGTGCGTTGCCGGCACGCCGTATGAAGGCCCCTTTGCAGCCGGCCGCCTGCGCGCCGATCGTGTCCCAAAGATGACACGCCACCATGCAGAGGTCGGCAGTGCGGACCCCCAGCCCCTCAGCCACCAGCCGGTAGGTTTCGGGCGCAGGCTTGAACCGTTCGACCTGATCCACGCTGAAGGACTGTTCGAAATATCCGTCGATGCCCGCCCGGTCCAGCGGCGTCGGCCCAGCACCCGGCGCCGAATTCGTCAGGGTGACAAGCCTGAATCCGGACGCGCGCAGTTGTTCGAGCGCGGGAACAACGTCGGGCAAGGCAGGCATCGTGGTGATATGTTTCTTCAGGTCGTCGACATCGGCCGCGGTCACCACAACACCCGATGTTTCGCCGACCATCCTCAAAGCGCCCGCCGCCAGCTCTCCGAACGGTGTGTAAAGGTCGGCCAGGGTCAGCGTTTCGGAATACAGGATCAACTGTGCGAACCACTCCCGCATCACCATCCTGTCGCCGAATACCCTCTCGAACACAGGCTCGAGCGTGGTCAGATCAAGCAGCGTTTCATTGACGTCAAAGACGAGGACGGAGGGGACGGCGTGTTCGGTCATGACCCTTCTTTCCGGTTTGGGGCGCCACGCTGAAGCCGTGATCGCCATACCGCAGTATGAGCTGCGGATCGCTTCGGGACATCGAGGCGGGCGGATCGCGCGCCCACCTCTCTTGCGCGGAGTCAGGCGGCCGACTTGCCGGCTTTTTGCCAGGCAAAAGCCTGCATCGGCCTGTCCACCGGCGTCTGTGCCAGGTGGTTGGTGTAATTCGACATCACCTTCTGTGCCACTCCAAGAACGACTTCCAGAACCTGGCGCTTGGTGAAACCCGCGTCGAGAAAGGCCTGCACGGCACTGTCGTCGGCCTCGCCGCGATCCCGCACGACGCAAAGCGTGAACGTACGCAACGCCTCGAGCCGGTCATTGGGCAGCGGCGTCTCGTTGCGCAGCGCCTCGGTGATGGCGTCGTCGACCTTCATCATCCGGGCAATACCGGTATGGGCGGGCACGCAGTAATGGCACGCATGTTCGACATTGACCGTCTGCCAGACAACGGTCAGTTCGTCTTTGTCGAAGCTCGTCTGCTCGGAAAACAGGCGATGAAGCTGCTTGTACCCGTCCAGCAAGGCCGGCGCCTCCGCCATCACGGCGTGCAACCCGGGAACGCGCCCAAAGGCCTTGTTGGAGTCCTCAAGCAGCGCGCGGCTCTCCTCCGGGGCGGTTTCAAGTGTGTGGAGAACAAAGTCAGCCATGTCGGGGTCCTTCTATTTTTGAGTGAATGCTCAACAACGCGACTCGGACCCTACTTTACTTGAGCGATTATTCAACTTAATAATTGAGCAATCACTCAATTTTCAGGGCATCGACGAAATCCGATGGGACGAAAAGCCACCTTCGACCGCGAAACCGCGCTGAATCAGGCCATGGAGCTGTTTTGGTCGCGCGGTTATTCGGCCACCTCTCTCAAGGATATCGAAGCCGCCCTGGATATGCGGCCCGGCTCGATCTACGCGGCCTTCGGATCGAAAGAAGCGCTTTTTCACTGCGCTTTGGCGCTTTATGCCGAGACCGGTCAAAACGCCCTGGAAGAAACCCTGTCCACCGCCCCCTCGCCACTTGAGGGGCTTGCGGCGCATGTGCGCGGCGTCGGCCAACTGATCCAGGAGCAGTTGCCGTCCCGGGCCTGCATGCTCGTGAAAACCGTTCTCGAAATGCCCGAGGACGATGGCGTCCTGCGCACCGCGGCCGAGGATATGCTGCGGAAGATCGAAGCCGCCTTTTCAAAAGCCTTTCGTCAGGCTCAGGATGCGGGTCAGATCTCCAAAGACAAGGATCCGGACTTGCTGGCATCCCGACTGCAGGCCGCAATCATGGGTTTGCGCGCCTATGCGCAGCGCAGCGACGCCGCGGCGCGGGTCCAGGATCTTGCCGAGGACATCGCGCGCGATCTCGAGGCCCTCGCAGTTTCTTCGCACACCCAGGTTGCACCGGTGTGATGCCAAGGCGGTCGCGCCGTTTTCGTTTCCCCCTTGGCAGTCGACCGCGGCGGCGCAGATAAAGGAACCGGACCAACATAGGAGAGAGCATGCCGGAGCGTCTGGAGGCCCTGATCGTGGCCCACGGCCAGCCGTCCGACCCAGCGCCGGCCGAGACCGCGCTGGCGCAACTGGCGGCGCGGGTGCAGGCCCATCTTCCGGCGCGGAGGGTGGGCGCGGCGACGCTGGCCGCCCCCGGCGCGCTGGAGGCGGCATTGCAACGGCTGGTGCCCGACGGGGTGGTCTATCCGTTCTTCATGGCCGATGGCATCTTCGTGCGCCGGACCCTGCCCGAACGGCTGGGCGGTCACCCGGCGCGGATCCTGCCGCCGCTGGGGCGCGATCCCGGCCTGCCGGCGCTGGCCGCCGGGCACTTGCGGGCCGAATGCGCCGCGCGCGGCTGGGACGCGGCGGCGGTGACGCTGCTGATCGCCGCGCATGGTTCGGCGCGCGGGCCCCGCGCGGCCGCCGCGGCGCGCGACTTCGGCGCGGCGCTGGCCACGCTCTGGCCCGGGCCGGCACCGCAATACGGCTTTGTCGAGGAGGCGCCGTTCCTGGCCGAGGCCGCGCGCGGGCTGACCGCGCGCACGCTCTGCCTGCCGTTCTTTGCCGCCGAGGGCGGGCATTACCGCGAAGACGTTCCTGACGCACTGGTCAAGGCCGGATTCACCGGCGTGCTGTTGCCGCCGCTGGGCCAGCACCGGCAGGTGCCCGAACTGATCGGGCAGGCGCTGGCGGTCTGAGCCTGCAGAACCTCAGATCCGGAACAGCGGCTGCAGCAGGCGCGGCACCAGGCTGCTGAAGCGCAGCGGCGCGTCGGTGGCCGCCAGGCAGATGCAATCGGCGCCCTGGCCCGCGATCGGCGTGTGCTCCAACTCCTCGTCGGCCATCTCGACGTCGCCGACGCCGAAGCGGCCGGTCTCGTCCTCGAAACTGCCTTGCAGGACCAGCGTCATTTCCATGCCGTTATGGCCATGGTCGGGCACCGCCTGCCCGGCGGGAATGTACAGAAGGCGCACGCTGCCCCGCGGCCCGGCCTCCAGGATCGTCTGGCGCACGCCGCCGCCCAGCCGTTTCCAGCGCGGCGCGCGCCCCTTCAGCGCCTCCATCACCGGGCCGGGATAGACCCCGGAGCGGCGATAGACCGGCGCCGGCTCATGGGCGGCGTCCAGCATCGCCATCAGGTCGGCCTTGCACTGGGCCGACAGCAGTTCCGGCGCGGCGTCTTCCAACAACGCCCCGCCCACGGCCTCATGCGCCTCATAAGCGGCGCGGCAGTCGTCGCAGAGCGACAGATGCGTCGCGACCACCAGCGCGAAGGGGTAATCGAGCGCACCGGCGGCATAGGCCGCCAGGATATGCTCGGGGATATGATGGGTGATCGGTCTCATGTGTCTCGGATACTCTTCAGTTCGTGGCGCAACCGCTCCAGGCCGAGGCGGATACGGGATTTTATCGTGCCCAGCGGCAGGCCGGTCTGGTGTTTGATCTGTTGATGGGTGAGCTCGCCCAGATAAGCCTTCTCGATCATCTCGCGCTGCTCCGGCTTCAGCCTGCTCAGCGCCTGTTTCAACTGCGCGGTCTCCTGCTCCAGCGCGATGACCTGGCCGGCGTCCGGCTCGCTGTCCGGCTCATGCGTCAGCGCCTCGGGCAAGGGGCGGTTTTCGCGCCGCATCTTGTCGATCTGCCGGTTGCGCGCGATCTGGTAAATCCAGCTGGCGACCTGGGCACGCTCGGGGTCGAACATCGCCGCCTTGCGCCAGACCGTCAGCATCACCTCCTGCACGATCTCCTCGGCCTGTCCGGAGCCGACGCCGCCGCGCATCACGAAATGCTTCAGCCGCGGCGCGAAGAAGTCGAACAGCGATGCGAATGCGGCGCGGTCCTGGTGATCGCGCACCGCGATCATCCACCGGGTCTGCTCGGACATCTTCGGTTCGGGCTTCACCGCGTTGCGTTCTTTCCCCGCGCGCCAGGATGCACGTGTGACGCGCGGGGCGGACGGCCTGTCAAGGGTTTCGCTTTCCATCAGCATACCCGGGATACGCGGCATGGAAACAGCCGGATCAAAAAATGATCCGCCCCCGGCCAGGGCGCGTATCCGGGTGACAAAAGCGGAACAGAGGGCAGCATGACCTTTCAGAACGAACGCATCGAGGCGCAGCAGGTCGCCATTATCGGCGGCGGCATTTCCGGGCTGGCGGCGGCCTATCTGCTGGCGCCGCATCACTCGGTGACCCTTTACGAGGCCGCGCCGCGCCTGGGCGGGCATGCGCGCACCGTCATCGCGGGGCAGAACGGCGATCAGCCGGTGGACACCGGCTTCATCGTGTTCAACGATGCCAATTACCCGCATCTGACCGCGATGTTCGAGGCGCTCGACGTCCCCACCGAGAACAGCGACATGAGTTTCGGCGCCACCATCGACGGCGGCCGCATCGAATACGGTCTGAAGACGCTCTCGGCGCTGTTCGCGCAGCGCCGCAACATGGCGCGGCCCGGTTTCGCGCGGATGATCCGCGACATCCTGCGCTTCAACGCGCTGGCCGAGCGCACCGCGACCGACGACAGCGCCACGGTGGGCGAGTTGATGGGCGCGCTGAAGCTGGGCCGCTGGTTCCAGGACTATTACCTGACCCCGCTCTGCGGCGCGATCTGGTCCACCCCCACCGACCAAATCCGCGCCTTTCCGGCGCGCAGCCTGGTGCAGTTCTTCCGCAACCACGCGCTGCTCTCGACCCGCAACCAGCACCAGTGGAAGACGGTCAGCGGCGGCTCGGTGGCATATGTGCGCCGGCTCGAGGCGCATCTGCGCGCGCGCGGCGTGGCGATCCGCGCGGGCCACCCGGTGCAAACGGTGCACCGCGACGGCACCGGGGCGACGGTGCACGCCGCGAACGCACCCGAGGCCCGGTTCGATCAGGTGATCTTTGCCTGCCACTCCGACGACGCGCTGCGCCTTTTGGAGCGGCCCACCGCGGACGAGACCGCGGCGCTGTCCAATCTGACCTACCAGGACAACCACATGATCCTGCACCGCGACACCGGCCAGATGCCCCGCCGCCGCCCGGTCTGGTCCAGCTGGAATTACCAGGCCGACAGCCGCCTGGCGCAGGACCGCATCGGCGTCACCTATTGGATGAACCGGCTGCAGAACATCCCGGAAAACGATCCCCTCTTTGTCACCCTGAACCCGGCGCGCCCCATCGACGAACGGCTGATCTACGACCAGGCCACCTTCCGCCACCCGGTCTTTGACCATGCCGCCCTGCGGGCGCAGCGGGCGCTGACCGGATTGCAGGGTCAGAACAACACCTGGTTCGCCGGCGCCTATACCCGCTATGGCTTCCACGAGGACGGCTTTCTCAGTGCGGTGAACATCGCCCGCGCGCTGGATACCCACCAGCCCCAGGGCCGCAAGGCGCCGCAGGCGGCATGATCCCCTGGCCCGACCATATCGCGGGGACCACCACCCATGCGCGGCGGGGCGGGATCAAGAACGCCTTCCGCTATGGGGTCGACTACGTGTTGATCGACCCCGCGGCGCGGCGCGGGCCCTGGCTGTTTTCGCGCAACCGGTTCAACCTGGCCTCGGTGCATGACCGCGATCATGGCGGCCCGCTCCATGACGGGCGCGGCGCCGGCTGGGCGCGCGACATCCTGGCCGAACGGGGCCTGACCGATGCGCGCATCCTGCTGCTGACCCAGCCGCGATTCCTTGGTTACGTGTTCAACCCGGTCAGTTTCTGGCTGGCCTTCCGCGGCGACGACCTCGCCGCGGTGATCTGCGAGGTGAACACGCCCTTCGGCGACCGCCACAGCTATCTCTGCCACCTGCCGGGGTTCGCCCCGATCACCGGCGCGGACAAGATGGCGGCGCCGAAGCGGCTGCACGTGTCGCCGTTCCAGGACGTGGCGGGCGATTACACCTTCCGCTTCGACATCCGCCCCGACCGGATCGCCATCCAGATCACCCATGTGAACGGCGCAGAGGGGGTGATCGCCACCCTGACCGGGCGCCGCAAACCGGCCAGCAGCCTGGGCCTGGCCATGGGATTCCTGCGCCGCCCGTTGGGGGCGGTGCGCACCATCGCCCTGATCCACTGGCAGGCGCTGAAGCTGAAGCTGAAAGGCGCCCGCTTCCGCCGCCGCCCCGAACCGGTGCCGGAGGAGCTGACCGGCTGATCCGGCCCCCCGCGCTGCGCGCACACCGAGACCGATGGAGTGACCTTGATGACCGCCGCTGTAACCCTCCTTCTGGCCGCGATCCTGCTGGCGCTGATCGCGCGCCGCTTGCTGTCGTTTCCGGCACAAAGACCGGGCGATTACACCGGCACCGGACCCGAATTCGACCTGCGCCGCCACCTCAACGGCCCGCTGGAGGCCGAGGGCATGATCTATGGCCCGACCGGCCGGGTGACCTCGCGCTTCACCGCGCGGATGGACGGCCGCTGGAAGGGCGCCGACGGACGGCTGAGCGAGGCATTCCTCTACTCCACCGGCGCCCGGCAGGAACGGGCCTGGAACCTTAAACTGGGCCAAGACGGCCGCTTCACCGCCACCGCCGCCGACGTGATCGGCGAGGCGCAGGGCCAACACAGCGGCGCCACCATCCGCATGACCTACCGGCTGCGCCTGCCCGAGGACGCCGGCGGTCATGTCCTGTCGGTCACCGACTGGCTGTACCTGTGCGACAACGGCGTGATCCTGAACCGCTCCGAAATGCGCAAGTTCGGCATCAAGGTGGCCGAACTGATCGCGGTGATGCGCCCGGCGGCGGAGACCGGCGCCGCCTGACCCGGGCTGCCGCGCGACTTCCCCCGGACCTGAAAAAATCTCGCGTTTCCCCGATGAATCCCCTTGACCCTGACACTAATGTCAAGGGGCTAGAGCCGTCCGGGAAAGGGAACCGATCATGCAGATCAAAGAAGCCGCCGCGCATCTGGGCGTCAGCGCCCGCAGCCTGCGCCATTACGAACAGGTCGGCCTGTTGACGCCCGCACGGGACGCCAACGGGTACCGCCATTACGGCCCGGCCGACCTGCGCCGGGCGGGGCGGATCCGCGACATGATCGCCACCGGCTTCTCCACGCGCGAGGTGATGGCGATGGCCCCCTGCCTCAGCGACGACGGTGCCGGCGCCTGCGAGGCGGGGCTGGCCGATATCGAACACAAGCTGTCGCAGATCGACCGGCTCATCGCGGACCTGCAGACGCGCCGGCACACCACGCTGGAGCGGATCGCTCAGTTCCGACGGGCCCTTTCGCATGACCTCAACGAAAGGGAAGACCCCGGATATGACCCCGACACCCATCCTTCTGTTCCTGATCGCCTTTCTTGTTGGTAGCGACGAGTTCCTGCTCGGTCCGATCCTGACGCCGATCGGTGCCGATCTGGGCGTAGCGCCCGAGCGCATCACGCTCTTCATCGGCGCCTATGCTTTGCCGCTGGCGCTGCTGGCGCCCATCTTCGGCGCGCTGTCGGACCGGATCGGGCGGCGGCGCGTGCTGTTGCCCGCGGTCGCGCTGTTCTGCCTCGGCTCACTGGGCACCGCGCAGGCGCCCGGCTATGTATTCGCCGTTCTCACCCGCGTCGTGACCGGGATCGGCGCCGCCGGGATGCTGCCCGTGGCCTTCGCCTGCGCCGCAGATAGCGGGGCGGACCGCGCCCCCGTCCGGATTGCTGCCGTGCAGGCCGGATTGACCGGCGGCATCATCCTGGCCCCGGTCTACGGCGCCTGGATCACCGGGCTGTTCGGCTGGCAGTTCGCCTTTGCCGGCCTTTCCTTCGCCGCCGCGCTGACGCTGCCGGGTCTGGCCCGGCTCCGGGGCGGGGGCGCACAGGTGCCCGGCGCGGCGCCTGCCGGCCCCGTCCTCGTCCCCGGCGCCTTGGGCGCGATCCTGGCAATGGGCTTCGGCCTTGGCGGTGCGGTCGGGATCTATGCGCTGGCGGGCGAACGATTGCGCGACCTGACCGGGGTGGGAACCGAGGGCGTCGGCCTGATCTATGCCGGGTTCGGCATCCTCACGCTGCTGGGCAACCTGCTGATGCCGCGCGCAATCAGGCTGGTCCGCGACGGGCGGCAGCTGATGCGGATTTGCCTCTGGGGCGTTCTAGCCGCCATCGTTGCGCTATTCGCGCTGCCGCTGGGCCTATTCGCGGCCTGTCTCGCCATGGCCGCATGGGCGCTTGTCGGCGGGATCGGCGCCCCGGCTCTACAGGCCTATCTGGCCGGGCTGTCCGAACACCGTCGCGGCACGTTGATGGCGCTGGGCTCCAGTGCCCTGAACCTCGGCGTCGCGCTGTGGTCGGCCACCGCCGCTGCAGGATTTGCGCATTCCTCCCTGCTATTGGCCATACAGGCGTTGCTCACCATCGGGGTCGCCATTCTGGCCCTGCGCCCCGCGCCGCGGCGCGAAACGCACCGGTTGCGTCGGGTCGCATAACCGATAAAGTCGCAAGCAAAAGACACCGGCCCGCCGCCTCGCCGCCGCGCCACGATTCCTTTGCGATCGGGCCACAGCCGCGTCATGACCGGGTCGCCAACCGCGAGGAATGCCCATGCACTATCACAAACCCGCAAGTTTCGAGGACGCCGTGGCGCTTGCCGCCCGGGCCGAGGGGGTGACCCGCTTCCTTGCCGGGGGCACCGATGTCCTGGTGCAGATGCGCTCGGACATCGTCACCCCCGACACGCTGATCGACATCAAGGCGATCCCCGGCACCCATGACATCGCCCGCACCGAGGACGGCGGCTGGCGCCTGGGCGTGGCGGTCACCGGCGCCGAGATGCGCGAACATGCCGAGCTGGGCCGCGACTGGCCCGGCGTGGTCGAGGCGATGGACCTGATCGGCTCGACCCAGGTGCAGGGCCGCGCCACCCCGGTGGGCAACCTCTGCAACGCCTCGCCGGCCGCCGATTCCGTTCCGGCGATGATCGCCGCCGGCATGGTCGCGACCGTGACCGGCCCCGGGGGCAGCCGCGACGTGCCGGTCGAAGAGATCCCCACCGGCCCGGGCAAGACCAGCCTGGCCAAGGGCGAGATGATCACCGCGCTCACCCTGCCGCCGCGCGGGACCAATGGCGGCGACGCCTATCTGCGCTTCATCCCGCGCACCGAGATGGACATCGCCGTGGTCGGCTGCGGCATCAACCTGACGGTCGAGGGCGACACCATCACGCATGCGCGCATGGCGCTTGGCGCCGTCGCCCCGACCGCGGTTCTGGTCCATGCCGCCGAAGACGCGCTGGTGGGCCGGACGCTGGACGAGGATGCGCTCAAGGCGCTGGCCGACCTGGCCGAGGCCAGCTGCAACCCGATCGACGACAAGCGCGGCACGGTGAAGTTCCGCACCCATATCGCCGGCGTGCTGGCGCAGCGCGTCGCCAAGATCGCCTATGACCGCGCCAAGGAGGCCGCGAAATGAGCAAGATTCACGTCACCACCAAAGTCAACGGCGACGAGGTCGAGTTTCTCTGCGACCCGCGCGAAACCCTGCTGGACGTGCTGCGCGACCGGCTGCAGCTGACCGGCGCCAAGGAGGGCTGCGGCACCGGCGATTGCGGCGCCTGTTCGGTCACCGTCGACGGCCGGCTGGTCTGCTCCTGCCTGATGCTGGGGGCCGAGGCCGAGGGGAAGGAGATCGCCACCGTCGAAGGCATCGCCGAGGGCGAGGAACTGCACCCGCTGCAGAAGAAATTCATCGAATACGCCGCCCTGCAATGCGGCATCTGCACCCCGGGCATCCTGGTCGCGGCCAAGAACCTGCTGGAAAAGAACCCCGATCCGACCGAGACCGAGGTGCGTTACTGGCTGGCCGGCAACCTGTGCCGCTGCACCGGCTACGACAAGATCATTCGCGCCGTGATGGACACGGCAGCAGAGATGCGGGAGGCGTCGTGATGGCCCTGGACAGCTCGAAAACCAACGGTTTCAAATTCGTCGGCACCCGCCCCGACCGCCCCGACGGTCTGGACAAGGTCACCGGCCGCGCCAAATTCGGCGCCGACGCCTATGCGCCCGGCATGCTGCACGCCGCGATCAAGCGCAGCCCGCATGCGCACGCCCGGATCGTCAGCATCGACACCTCCAGGGCCGAGGCGATGGAGGGCGTGAAGGCCGTGGTCACCCGCGCCGATTTCGCCACCGGCCTCACCGGCGAAAACTGGAACATCCTTGAAAACATCATGGCCGGCGATACCGCGCTCTATGACGGTCACGCGGTGGCCGCCGTCGCCGCCACCTCGGCGCTGATCGCCAAGGACGCGATCAAAGCCATTGAAATCGAATACGAAATCCTTCCCCACGTCACCGATGTGGACAAGGCGATGGAGGATGGCGCCCCGGTGATCCGCGCAGGCGCCGCCGACAAATCGGTGCCCGAAGGGTTGCACCCCAACGTGGTGCGCTATCACGAAAGCGGCCATGGCGACGTCGAGGCCGGCTTTGCCGAGGCCGACCTGGTGATCGAGGATCACTTCGTCACCGAGGCCACCCACCAGGGCTATATCGAACCCCACGCCTGCCTCGGCACGCTGGGCACCGACGGCAAGGGCGAGCTGTGGTGCTGCACGCAAGGCCACTGGAACGTGCAGAAGGTCTGCGCGGCGCTTCTCGGGCTGGAAACCAGCCAGCTGCGCGTCACCGCCTCGGAAATCGGCGGCGGCTTCGGCGGCAAGACGGCGGTGTTCATCGAACCCGTCGCCCTGGCGCTCAGCCGCAAGGCCAACCGCCCGGTCAAACTGGTGATGAGCCGGGCCGAGGTGTTCAAAGCCACCGGCCCGACCTCGTCCACCTCGATGGACGTCAAGATCGGCATGAAGAAGGACGGCACCATCACCGCCGCCCAGGGCACCTTCCGCCTGCAGGGCGGCGCCTTTCCCGGTGCGCCCTGCGAAATGACGGCGATGTGCGCCTTTGCCCCCTATGACCTGAAACATGTGCGCCAGGTCGGCTATGACGTGATGACCAACCGCCCGAAACAGGCGGCCTATCGCGCGCCGGGCTCGCCGATGGCGGCCTTCGCGGTGGAATCGGTGGTCGACGAGCTGTGCAACCGGCTCGGACTGGACCCCATCGAGGTGCGGCTGAAAAACGCCTCGCGCGAGGGCACCAAGGCCAGCTTCGGCCCCAGGTGGGACCGCATCGGCCTGGTTGAAACGCTGGAGGCGGCCAAGGCGCACCCGCATTATTCGTCCCCGCTGAAGCCCGGCCAGGGGCGCGGCATCTCCTGCGGATTCTGGTTCAACTTTGGCGGCGAAACCTCTGTTTCCCTTGCTCTTTCCGAGGATGGAACCGCACAGGTCGCGGTCGGCACGCCGGACATCGGCGGCTCGCGCGCCTCGATGGCGCTGATGGCGGCCGAGGTGCTGGGTATTCCTTACGAGGACATCCGCGTCACCATCGCCGACACCGCCACGCTGGGCTATAACGAGATCAGCCACGGCAGCCGGGTGACCTATGCCTCCGGTCTCGCCACCATCAAGGCGGCGCAGGATGCGGTGAAGAAGCTCTGCGCGCGGGCGGCGGCGAAATGGGGCATCCCCGAGGATGCGGTCTATTGGGAAGATGGCTATGCCAGGCCCTCGGGCCCCAATGCCGGCGCGTTCGAGCCGCTGCCGATCAGCGAGATCACCCGCACCATGGGCCGCACCGGCGGCCCGATCTCGGGTCATTTCGAGGCCACGCCCGAGGGTGCCGGGGTCAGCTTCGCCACCCATATCGTCGATGCCGAGGTGGACCGCGAAACCGGTGCCACCAAGGTGGTGCGCTACACCGTGGTGCAGGACGCAGGCAAGGCAGTTCACCCCACCTATGTCGAGGGGCAGTTCCAGGGCGGCGCCGCGCAGGGCATCGGCTGGGCGCTGAACGAGGAATATATCTATGGCGAGGACGGGCGGCTGCAAAATGCCGGCTTCCTCGACTATCGTATTCCCGTCGCCTCCGACCTGCCGATGATCGACACGGTGATCGTCGAGGTGCCCAACCCGGGCCACCCCTATGGCGTGCGCGGGGTCGGCGAAACCTCGATCTGTCCGCCGCTGGCGGCGATCGCCAATGCCGTGTCCGCCGCCGCCGGGGTGCGGATGCGGCAACTGCCGATGCGCCCCTCGCGCATCCTCGAGGCGCTGGAGGCGCAGGCGAATGGTTGACGTCGCCCTCTGGTCGGGCCTGCGCCCGCTGGTGGACGGCAAGGAAAGCGTCGAGGTCGAGGGCGGCACCGTGGGAGAAATCCTTGCGGCTCTCGTCCGCGACTACCCCGCATTGGCACCCACCATCGAGGCCGGGGTCTCGGTGGTGGTCGACGGCCGGGTGATCGCCTCCAGCCTGACCGAGCCGGTCAGCCCCGACAGCGAGGTGGTGCTGATGATGCGGCTGAAGGGGGGGTAACCATCGCCCGGCCCACCGGGAAGCAGGCAGGGCCGGACGCCCTCCGAGACCCGGCGTCCCCTTCTGCCTGCCGCGATGGCGAAGGGGACATGACGCCGACGAACAGGCTTTTCGCTGGACCACGCCGGACACCCCGGTTGCAGGCGGGCAGCGCCCCGCCTTGCGCAACCTTTTTCCGTTTGAGACGGCTCACGCTTTTACAGACGCCTAGCCGCCGTGCACTGGACTGCCCAGGACCGACAGTTGTGCGGACATAGCGGGCGTTCGAAGTTGCCGACCGAAAGCCTGCTATTGCAGCTATCCCACGGTGACATCGCACAAAAATCACAACCTACTTGGGAAGTTCGCGCCAGACCTTCGGATCCATGCTGGCCGCGGCGAAGATTCCACCCCATAGGGCTCCGGGAATGCCCGGGCTCAAGACGTCCTGACCTGAAAGGATAAGGCCCGGCACCGGGGTCTTTGCCTGGAGTGCGTCGCTCAGCACGCGTTCGGGCGTGACGTCGATGCCGTAGAACCCGCCCTTATGATGTCCGGTGATCGCCTCGGTGGAGAGGGGCGTCGATAGGTTGCGAAACACCACGAGTTTGGCGAGGTCAGGGAAATATGTCTCGAACTGCGCGAACAGGATATCCTCGACCTTTTCCTTGAACTCCCGGTAGTCCTCGCCTCGCGCACCCGGCTCCAGCCGGGCCCATTTCTCCACCACCGCCCAGTCTGTCCATGCCACGATCTCCCCGGCGTATTTCCGGGACGGGCCGGGATCGTGCGCCCTGTCCTTGAGCGAAGCGAATGAAACGAACATGCCCTGGGGCGGATTGTCGGGTGCGTCGGTCCAGACGACGTCCACCTTTCCACTTGGGTATATCCAGTGGTTCGAGCGGGTCGCCCCGGCATCCTCGATATCGCCCTCAAAGCCCATGAACAGGCTGAAATGGGCCACCGAGTGTGGCAGGGCGTTGATTTCTTCGATCCAGTCCTGATGTCCGCTCCCCTCGGGCAAAAGCGAGTTTACCGTCTCGCGCGCCCCGATATTGGAGATCACGAACTTTGCGCGGATTTCCTCTCCCTCTGCCGTGCGGACGCCCACGGCCCGCCCATTCTCCAGAACCAGATTTTCGACTCTGGTGTTTGCTCGCGCCTCTCCCCCGGCCTTCGTGATCGTCGGCAGGATATGCTCTGCGAAGGCCGCGCCGCCGCCAGCCGGATACCAGGCACCGCTCTCAAGGTAAGAACCTGTTATCAGGGCATGCATCGCAAAGCTCGCCTTGCTGGGTCTGCCGCCGTGGTCGAACCACTGCGCGGCGAAGGCGGCGGCAAGATCGGGGTTATCGGTGATCTCGTCGATAACCTCTTGCGTCGTCCGCTTGCACCAACGGTCGATGGCGTGGCTGTGCCACCACTTCATCGCCGACCCGATGATCTCGGGCATCGCACGGGTCGAAGTGGCCGTGAAAGACGCCTGCCTGCCTGCCTTTAGCGCTGCGATCCACGCTTCGATGGCCTTGGCCTCGCCCGGAAACCGATCCTTAAGATCGCGCTCCTGCGCCTCGTAAGGGCGCGACAGGGACAGCGGCGCCGCATCTCCGATATGCAGGTTGTCATAAATCGAACCCATGGAGGTGAACTCGATCGGCGTGTCCGACAGCCAGTCCAGCATGTGGCGCTCGCGATCTTCCGGGGCGACGCAATTGAGGTAGTGGATGCCCGCATCCCAGGAGAACCCTTCCATGGAGAAGCTGTGGGTCAGACCTCCAAGCGTCTGGTACTGCTCCAGCAGAAGGACCTTGTGCCCAAGCTTCGACAGCGCGGCGGCTGCCGCCATGCCCCCCATGCCCGAGCCGATGATGATGGCGTCCCAGCCCTTGTCGTCAGAGGTAGCCAAATCCGCTCTCCTTCGTATCAAAATGGTTAGGCTAGAAAAATCTGTCTGCGCGGAAGGCTAACGGTTGGTCGCAACATCCGACTTGATCGCGATCAATTTATTTGTGGGGTCCAGCTTCATGCTTTGCCGTGCCACCGACATGTGCGGCAGGGCGCAGGCAATTCAGCAGCTGTTGCGGTTTTCTTTCATTCAAACCTGGCGCGGCGATGGCAAATAAGGGCTCGGACCAGAGCATCGCGGACACCGCGCCAGAGGCCGGTTCAAGCCTTTGCGGGAGGGCCCCGTCACAACACACGGACCGAGCCGGCCAGCCCCGACAGCGAGGTGGTGCTGATGATGCGGCTGAAGGGGGACCGAAAAGCTGCCAGCGCCCCGGACGCGACAAAGGACCAAGGGCCGCGCCCGCCCCGGCGTAACCGCCGGGCGCGACAATTGATTGAAGTTCCTCTCTCAATTCCGCTAAACGAACACACGACACGTTCCGGGGGGAGGAGCATCATGAAAACCGTTGCCAATTTCGACCGCATCGGCGAGGAAAACGCCTTTGCCGTTCTGGCCCGCGCCACCGCACTGGCCGAACAGGGCATGGATGTGATCAACCTCGGGATCGGCCAGCCCGATTTCCCCACGCCCCCGCACATCGTCGAGGCCGCCGTCAAGGCGCTGCGCGACGGCCAGCACGGCTATACCCCCGCCACCGGCATCGCCCCCCTGCGCGAGGCGGTCGCCGCCGACCTGCACCGCCGGTTCTCGGCCGAGGTCAGCCCCGACAACGTGCTGATCGTGCCCGGCGGCAAGGTCACCATGTTCGCCGCCATTCTGATGTTCGGCGAACCCGGCGCCGAGATCCTCTATCCCGACCCAGGGTTCCCCATCTACCGCTCGATGATCGAATTTACCGGCGCCACCCCGGTCCCGGTGCCGGTGCGCGAGGAGAACGGCTTTGCCATCTCCGCCGAGGAAACCCTGTCGCTGATCACCCCGCGCACCCGGCTTCTGATCCTGAACTCCCCCGCCAACCCCTGCGGCGGCGTCACGCCCCGGGCCGAGATCGACAAGCTGGTCGCAGGCCTCGCCGAGCATCCCGACGTGGCGGTGCTCTCGGACGAGATCTACGACCAGATGCTCTATGACGGGGAAACCCATGTCACCCTGCTGGACTACCCCGAGATCCGCGACCGGCTGATCCTGCTCAACGGCTGGTCCAAGACCTATGCCATGACCGGCTGGCGGCTGGGCTACTCGGTCTGGCCCGACGCGCTTTACGACAAGGCGCGCAAGCTGGCGGTCAACGCCTGGTCCTGCGTCAACACGCCCTCGCAATATGCCGCGCTGGCCGCGCTGACCGGCCCGCAGGACGCGGTGGCCGAAATGCTCGCCGCCTTCGACGCCCGCCGCCGCGTGGTGGTCGAACTGGTCAACGCCATGCCCGGCGTCACCTGCGCGGTGCCCAAGGGCGCCTTCTATGCCTTCCCCAATATCTCCGCCACCGGCTGGCAGTCGAAACCGCTGGCCTCGGCGCTGTTGGAGCAAACCGGCGTCGCCACCATCGGCGGGCCGGACTTCGGAACCCTGGGCGAGGGGTTCATCCGCATCTCCTACGCCAACAGCGAAGAGAACATCCACCGGGCTCTCGGCCGGATGCACGACTTTCTGGCGCGGGGGCGGCCGGAGTGAACCGCCGATGGCGCATCCATGCGGCGTCGCGGGCGGGATTTCCGTAAATTCCCCATTTCGCGCCCGAAACTGTACATTCCTGACCTTGCCGGGGGTGGACAGCGACCCAAATTTCCGTAGGCAAGATGTAATCGAATTTGGCCCGCCACTGCTGGAGATCCGACGTTGTCCCTGTTCCTGATCGCGGCCCTGCCCTTTCTCGGCGCCGTGTTCCCTGCCCTTCTGATCCGCGCCGGGCGCAATGCCGCCGCCGCCTCGACTGGGGCGGTGACCCTGCTGGCGCTGATCGGCCTTCTGTTGCACGCCCCCGCTGTCCTGCGCGGTGAAACCGTTTCGGCGCGGCTGGACTGGCTGCCCGGGCTGGGACTGAACGCGAATTTCTACCTCGACGGCCTCGGGCTGCTGTTCGCCGGGCTGATCCTGGGGATCGGCCTGTTGATCATCACCTATGCGCGCTTCTACCTCTCGCGCGAGGACCCGATGGGGCAGTTCTATACCTATCTGCTGCTGTTCCAGGGCGCGATGGTGGGCATCGTTCTGTCCGACAACATCCTGCTTTTGCTGGTGTTTTGGGAGCTGACCTCGCTCTCCTCCTTCCTGCTGATCGGCTATTGGAAGCACCTTCCGGAGGGTCGCCAGGGCGCCCGCATGGCGCTGGCGGTGACCGGCTCGGGCGGGCTGGCGATGATCGCGGGCATGCTGATCCTGGGTCATATCGCGGGCAGCTACGACCTCAGCGTGATCCTGCAGCACAAGGCGGCGATCCAGGCCTCGCCGCTCTACGTGCCGGCGCTGATCCTGATCCTGATCGGCTGTTTCACCAAATCGGCGCAGTTCCCGTTCCAGTTCTGGC
>NPIG01000730.1_pt1 | contig 22024 bp, 23 predicted proteins | sample 8637441 | NCBI WGS metagenome assembly NPIG01 (sample SAMN07420675, study PRJNA396082) | bioreactor metagenome | isolation source: sample BR6 brine-fed electro-methanogenic bioreactor BR | place: Japan: Kochi | collected 2016-06-14 | reverse complement strand
GGGATTGGAACGACTGCATCTCGCACGGCAACCTCGGCTGCTGGACCTGGGGCGATTGCGACGTGTACGACCCGTACCCCTACTGCCTCGGCGATACGGCCTACGTCGAGATCAACCTGAACATCGACGGTGAGGGCCGGCCGACCCTGCGCCCGTTCAACATGAGCATTCACGGGCTCAACGACAACGGCACGCCGAACGGCGAGTACCCCCGGGACCATTGCCTGTCGGTCAGTTAGGAGAAAACGCCCATGGCAATTCGCAGCATCAACGTCGGCGACAAGCGCATTCACCTCTGCGCGTACAACCCCAGCGATCAGCTCGCCAGGCTCTACTGCGAGTTCGTCGTAGCGCGGGCGATAGAGCTACTGGAAGCGACCGTCAGCCAGGCGGACGCCCACGCCTGGTTGCGCCGGCACCGGCCGGCGAGTGCGCCACTGCTCGACGCCGTGGAAGCCGGGATGTCCCCGCCGCGTGAAGTGCCAATCGGGCAGTTCCCCATCGACCCGACCGAGGCCGGGCCACAATCCGAAATCGCCGCGTACCTGACGGCGCGGCGGCAATTGAGAAACTCTCAAGGAGGAGACCGATGACCAGCGTGTATGACCTGAACAGTCTGGCCGCCGTCGTGCAGTTCGCCGGATGGACGCTCGTGGTGATCGCCGCAACCGCCGCCGTCTTCCGGTCGTTCCCGGCGCAGGAACTCAAGGCCCGGCGGCTCCGCGCAGCCAACGAGACCGCGACGGAGGTCAACAAGGCGATGTTCGAGATCCGAACCGGCCTCAAGTGGAACGCCGCCCTGGCCCGTGGCGACGAGATGGCCGCCAAGGTGCCGCTGTCGGATGCCGAGCTGGCCGAACGCAGGAAGCGGGTCAACGTTGAGTTTGACCGCACCGTCTGGCGGCGGGCGCTGTCGTATTTCCTGGAGTGCCCCATGTGTCAGTCGTTCTGGACGGCTTTGGCGATCTTCCTGCTCACCACCCCGGCCGCCAGCTGGTGGCCCGACCTGACCCCCACCGCGTTGGCCTACACCACCGCCAGCGCGGTCTTGCTGGCCCTGCCGGGCACGACGGCCGATGCGCGTCAGCGCCCGGCGGCTCGCAATGCGCGCCGTGGCGGCGGGTGCGGAGGCTGATTGGACGTACGCCTCATCGCTGCCACCACGTTCAGCTGGGGAGCTTTAGTCCAAGCCCCCAAAATGGTTGTAGGTAGCGTTCAGGAGAAGGTGCAGCCTGATTCACCCGCATGTCAAAAAGTGGCAGAGGCGCAGAACGCGAAAACGGACCTTTTTGGCACTCTGCCCGGTTTGCGCTGGCAGGAGCGGCGTATTCGACGGTGCCAGGGTCTTCGGTTGGCCACCACGGAACGAACTACCTGGCGATTGACCTGCCGCCTGAGCAGGCAATCTCGAAGTAAGCCGCTCTAGCCGCAATTGTGCGGCGCGCACAACTCTGCCACCGCCTCGGCATGAATCGCGCCATCGCGCAGACGTAGTGTTCGCTTGCAGCGCTCAGCGGCCCGCGGATCGTGGGTGACCATCACGATCGTGCGCCCCTCGGCGTTCAGTTCGGCCAGGAAGTCGATCACTTGCTGCCCGGTCTCCGGGTCCAGATTGCCGGTGGGCTCGTCCGCCAGGATCACCTTCGGATCATTCGCCAGCATGCGCGCCAGCGCCACGCGCTGCTGCTGGCCGACGCTCAGCTCTGAAGGTTTGTGATATCGCCGATCGCCCAGGCCGACGCGTTCCAACAGCGCGACTGCTCGCGTCTCCTGTTCGTGCGACGCGGTTCCCGCGATGTACAGCGGCACCTGCACGTTTTCTTGGGCGGTCAGGTACGGCACCAGGTTGAACTGCTGAAACACGAAGCCGACATTGCGGCGGCGCAAGCGAGCACGCTCGTCGGGCGAGAGATCGTAAAGCGACCGGGTCTCAAACAGCACCTTCCCGCTCGAGGGCGAGAGCATCCCACCCAGCATGAGCAGCAGCGTGCTCTTGCCGCTGCCGCTGGGACCGACGACGGCCACGAAATCGCCGGCGGGAATATCGAACGATGCATCATGCAGGCCAGTGACCGCGGTCTTACGATGGTTGTAGATTTTGGTAATCGCTTCGGTCCGCAGCACCGCTACACCTCCTGGAATGTCGCACAGGGATCGAGGCGAGCCGCGCTACGCGCCGGGAGGCAACTGGCGACCAAGGCCACACCCACCGAGAGTCCGATCGCCAGCAGCACGAGCGTCGGCATCGGCAGCACGACGATACCGGCCACACGGGGGCCGAGGACAACCGCCAGCGCCGTCCCCAGCAGAAAACCACCGAGGCCGCCGGCCAGGCCGAGCAGCAGGCCCTTGAGCAGGAACATGCGCAGAATCAGGCCCGAGCTGGCGCCAAGCGCCATCAACGTGCCGATTTCACGGCGGCGTTCAAAGACGTTGGCATACATGTAATTCGCGATGCCGGCGACACCCACCAGCACGATGATCCCAATGAAGATCATCGACAGCCGCGACATCATGCGGTTGGTCTTGACCTGCGTATCGACGACCTGTGTGACGGTCACCACCTTGGCATCCGGCAGCAGCTTGTTGATCTTCTGCACCAGCCCGCCGGAGATCTCGTTGCAGCAACCGACGATCTCGATCGCGTTGATGACCGGCCCTTTGCCGAGCATCTCCTGTACGGTATGCAGGTGGGCGAACACGCGGGCGTCGTCCACGGTGCCGGTTTGCGGAAGCACGGCGGAGACAGTAAACGTGCGATCCAGTACCTCGATGCTGTCGCCTTCTTTCAGGCCAAGCAGACTCACGACATCGGCGCCGACCAGCGCTTCGTCAGGCGCCAGGTCGTCCACTACGCGCTGTCGCACCAGGGACTCTTGCACGGGAGGCTTGAACACGTCCGGCACGTCGGCAACGTCACCGCAACCCTCCAGCGGACGGCCGAAAATCCCGGCGCCCTGCCAGGCCGCCTTGGCCTGAAACTCGCTTTTCGGCAGGATGCCGGTCAGTGTGAACCGGCGGCCCTGGATCTCGACCGCCGCGGACAGCTTCGGCGAGAGATTGTCGAGCCCCTGGAGATCGGAGAGCGTCAGCGTGGTGACGTATTCCTCGGGGATGTCATCGTTCTGCATGTCGGCGCTGTAGTAGTCCTGCACCGACGCAGACTTGGGCAGCACGAGGATGTTCGCACCGAGCGCATCGAGTTCCCGGGCAACAGCCTTCTCCGAGTAGAACGTGATGTTCTTGATCGAGACGACGACCGCGATGCCGAGCAGGATGGCGACGAAACTGGTCGCCAACTGGCTCTTGCGCTCGAACATCTCGCGCCAGACGAGCTTTCGAAGTTGCACGGCTTTACCTCAGGTTAGGGCTTCTTCTGGCCGCCGGTGGGCTTCGCGGCAGGCTTCTTCGGGCAACAGCCGCTCTTCGGATTGCAGCCGGAGCCGGCCGTCTTCGTTGCAGCGATGATGTCCGCCTTGTTCGTCGCGCCGGTGAAGGTCGCCACCGGGCGGCCCGGCGGAGCCATCAGAACCGTGACGGCTTCCTCCGTTTCTGGGTTGACGCGCAGCTTCTTGAGGAAATCAGCTTCCGCCTCGTTGGTGGGATCGACGGATAGAACTGCCGTCTGGGCCGCATAGAGTTTGTCCGACTTAAAGTCGTCGACGCCCTGCATCGCTTCGTCATTGTGGGTAGTTTTGCCGTTCTGGACGCATACCAGCACCATCTTACGCCCCTGTAGCGCTTTGAGACACTCGGCCTCGCCTGGACTCACAAAGGCCTGCTCGAGCTGCTTCGCATCAAAGTTGCGAAACCAGCTTTTCGTGACTGCGCCGGTCGGAGCGATGGCCAGAATCAGGGGCATCGGCGCCCGGCTGACACCGAACCGCTCGACCGCCGCCTTCTCCAGGGGGTCAGTTACATCGACCGCGATCACCTCGGCCTTCTCCGGCATCCCGTCGACGCCGGATTCGAGCGCCGTCCGCATCGCCTGCGTGCGTGCGTCGTCACCGCGGAAGAAGAAGACGAAGGCATACTTGTTGACCTCGGCGACGCGGTCGATCGCGACAACGCCGAGTTCCTCCTCCGCTGCCGACAGCTGTGTTTCCTGGGAGGCCACCTCGGCGGAGGAGTCCGCTGTCTCGTTTGTACCGGAGGACTGTCCCCATGCGACCGGGTCTGCCGCCAACGAGACTGCCACCATGACCACCAACTTGTTTGACTGCATCCACTGTCGTTTCATCTTGTCGCTCCACGCGCGGCGTGTTGACTCGCTTGCTCGCTTTGGTCCCAGCGTGCAAGCCGTCCCACCGCGCTTGTCAGAATGTCCGGGCAGCCTGGCTGCTCCTCCCCGTCCTCACCGCGACCGCATCGCCGTTGGGCGCGGCCCGCCGCCTTTCCGCACAAAGGGGTCCGCACAGACCGCCGCTGCGCTGCAGCCGCTTCAGCGCATCCATGTCCGCCGCGGCTTGTGGCAGTTCCCGGCGTACCGATTCCAGCCACGCCACGATCGACCGCTGTGTTTCGCCTTGGGGTTCCGCCAGGGAGTAATACATCCACATGCCCTCGCGCCGATCTACCACGAGCCCGGCCTGCCGCAGAACGGCCAAGTGCCGCGAGGCCTTCGGCTGGCCGATGGCAAGCACCTTCGTCATCTCACACACGCACAGTTCGCCGCTGCTGAGCAAGCTCAGAATCCGCAGCCTCGTTTCGTCTGCGAGGGCTTTGAACAACTCCACCGTTCTGCGCATCCCTGGGGCCTCGTGGTTCATACGGATATTCGAATAAACCGATATACTATCGGCACGATACCTCCGATGCAATAACAGCGGCCATCAAAAACCTCCGGTCCAACAAGGATGCCGCTGCACAGCCCCCGAGCTGGCGCCGGCCGCTTGGCACTTGTAACTGTTTGCATTGCAGGAGGTTATGGCGATCCGTCGTGAAGTGCGCGCCGCAACCCTAAACGGGACGGCGATGGCGGCGCTGGGTGTCGTTCCGACCCGCAACACGGGGACTCGGCGCTTTCCCGTTGGTCGATTCCACTGCAGTCCGCCGGCCGTCTCATTGCTCCTCTCGCTGGGGTTCTGATTGGACCGGGCTTTTATCTGTCTGCCGCCCTGCGGCCGAGGTGCAATCCTTGTTGACAATATCTCCGCGCCGCCCCCGATGCTCGTACTCGTCGGGAACCCAGCGAAAGTCCTTCACCGCCACGATCTGAAAACACTCTTCGGGCGGAGTATTCAAGAGACGCCTCGCATAGTCCCATCCCATCTGCTGACAGCGCCGCATCTCATCCATCGTGAACGTCCCGGCTCGAATCTTCTCTTCAAGGGCGAGCAACTCGGGAGGGAACACGCCACGCCTCAGCGTCACCTTGACAGTTTCATTCGTCGACAAGCGATGGAGAATGAACTCGTTGCCCAAGGCAGGATCGATCTTTTGCGTTCCGAACCGGATTCTGCCGCCCGTCAAGTATGCGGCCACATCGCCGTAGCAGGGCGAGTTGTTCGTAATGCAGCCTGTGTCGGTCCGGTCGATAACCCCGTCGGGATACAACGCCGTGAGGCCCACGGACATGGCACAGGCGGCGGTCACGAGCCCATCGCATGCATGGCCGTGCATCTTCACGAGGTCCTTCAAGGTGATGGTCTTTGACTCGGCGGCGTAGGGCCCGAGACTGCTCTCGGTGTCTCTCACGTGAAACACCGGCGCGAACGCGGCGTTGGCCATCCAGTCGAAGTAGTACCACGTTGGCGTGCTGTCGGCATTCGGTGATGCCTTCATTGCGCACACGCCGGCCTGGCCCGCGCACCCGCTGATCGCGATTAAGCTGACGGCCAGGACGCCCGCTGCGCCCAATAGATGGGATATGCGGTGAATGCGTTTCCAGCTCATTCGATTGCCTCATTCTACGGTCGCGGATTGATACCCAACAGCCAAAGGCTCGCAGCTCCAGCCGTCACAGCAACTACGTCCAAGCTCGAAAGCACAACGGGGATAACGATCATGGTCAGGAAAATCCCGACGGCCAGTCCAGAGGCCGCCACGATACCCTGACACCGTGGTCCGTCGGACGGCCGGAGCGACGCTTCCCAGGCACAGCCTGCCGAGTCGCCCCGAGTCACTATTTGGGCATCTCACCCGGCGGTCCTCGGAGCACTGGGCCTTTTGCCCATTGAGGCGCGATGTTCAAACAGCTCAAAACACTCGTCGCAGACGTAGCAATCGACCTTTGCACGACAGCTTCTGTACGCACCACAACTCGCTCATCGACCGGGTGCTCCTTCGTAGTCTGCATTCCAGATTAGGAGCCGATGATGCGGGTCGATCCGCACGTCCGTGGCTGCAGCGGCGGCCGGAAGCAGGAATGTCTGTTCTTGCTCGGACAGCGCGACCAGGTGCATGCGGGAGGCGGCACCAGAATCCACGGCGACCTCCAGCCGAAGGTCGTACGGCTCACCCTGCTGTTGGATCGTCACGCGCGCCGCCGGCCCGTCGGTTCCATCTTCCGCTGTCCAGGTCACAGTGAGTATCGGTGCACCCGGCCTGTCTAGCCATTGGTCGAAGAACTTCTTGAGTTCAGCTTCGGGCGGCGCAGCGGTGACGAACGCCGCGCGCAGATCCGCCAAGGACATCTCGCCACCGCCGTGCCGGGCGATCAGGTTCCGCAGCGTTCGGAAGAACAGCGCGTCGCCGACGCGCTGGCGCAGCATGTGATAGACCCAGTGTCCCTTGGCGTTGGCGAGCCAGTAGTCGCGGCCCTCGCCGGTCAGTTCCATCAACGGCTTGTCATGCTCCTGGCCGCGGATGCGGTCGAAATACGCCCGGGCGCACTCGCACGGCAGATAACCGTCGCGCGAGAAACGGAGGAACTCCGTTGCGGCCTGCTCACCTTCCAGGGCCTCGATCACGAGCACGATGCCGTACTGCGCCAATGCCTCGTCCACCATCTGGGCGGCCGGGTTCCGCGACCCGACGAAGTTACCCCACCACTGGTGCGCCACCTCGTGCGCGATCAGCGCGGTGTTGAAGCCTTCGGAGTGAAGCTCGCTCGAACCGACGAAAACCAGGCCGTTCTCCGCTGCCCCCTTCCATGCAGCGACGTTGTCTGGGATTTCGACGAGTGTGCAAGCCTCGTAGGGATACGACCCGATGCGTGCCTCCAGAACGCTGAGAACTTGCCGCATTCCCTCCCCATACGTGGTCGCTTCCGCGGCGTCTTCGCCGAGGAAGTACGTGACGACCGTGCTGCCCTTACCGGAAAATCGCCGCACGGAGTAAGGGCCGGCGACGAACGACCGAGCGGTCGGCACCTCGGACTTCCATGTGTCGATCCGACGACCTTCTGCGACCTGACTGTCGGCCAACGTGCCGTTGGCCAACGTCCGCCAGCCCTCAGGCACGTTGAGGCGGGTCGTCCCAGGTGCGACGACTGACCCTTCCAGCGGATGGGGATACCAATCGCCGTGGCAGCGAGCGTAGGCGCTCTTCGGCGTGACAACTACGGGACATGAATCCCCGCCGCTTTTGAACTCGAAGGAAACGTCGACTTCCTCGCCGGTATGAAACAACTGCGGAAATCTCACCTCCGCCCGTTGTGCCGTCACGCGGACTTCGCTGGCATCCCCGATATCAGCGGTGCATTTCGTAAAACGACTGACATCGCTGAGGACCAGCGTGGGTCCGTGTGACGGGCCGCGGACCAAACGGAGCTTCGCCGTCCCGTGGCCGAACAGATTGTTGTGGTACGGGCACAATTCGACTTCGAGATCCAGCCGCGCGAGATCCCACTGCTCCTCGGCGGCCTGCGCCGAGACGCACCCGTTGCCCAAGGCCATCAGGAGCGCAAGGGGCAGGATGGAGCGGAGCGACACAGGCGTGGGGCGCATCATGACTGTCTACCTTATGCAGAGACCTGGCTCGCACTGGGTTGGACGGCAAAGTACTTCCGCTGGAAGAACAGTGCCACGTTCACAAGGCCGATCAGCACCGGCACCTCGACCAACGGACCGATGACGGCAGCGAACGCCACGCCCGAGCCGATTCCGAAGATCGCCACGGCCACAGCGATAGCCAGCTCGAAGTTATTGCTGGCCGCCGTGAACGCGATTGTCGTCGTTTTGCCGTAGTCGGCTCCGAGCTTCTTGCCCATCCAGAAAGACACCAGGAACATCACGACGAAGTAGACGCAGAGCGGGATGGCGATTCGCACGACGTCCAGTGGCAGCTGCACGATGAACTCGCCCTTGAGCGAGAACATCACCAGGATCGTGAAGAGCAGCGCGATGAGCGTGATCGGCGAGATCTTCGGGATGAACTTCGTCTCGTACCAATCGCGGTTCTTGACCTTGAGGAACACGAAGCGCGTGATCATCCCTGCAATGAAGGGAATGCCAAGATAAATGAACACGCTCTTCGCAATCTCGCCGATCGTGATCCCCTCCACGTTTGCGCCCTCCAGGCCGAACAGGGGCGGCAGGATCGTGATGAAGAACCAAGCGTAGACTGAGAAGAACAGCACCTGGAAGATCGAGTTGAACGCGACCAGTCCAGCGGCATATTCGGTGTCGCCCTTGGCCAGGTCATTCCACACGATGACCATTGCGATGCAGCGGGCCAAGCCGATCATAATCAAACCGACCATATACTCCGGGTAGCCACGCAGGAAGAGGATTGCCAGCGCGAACATCAGGATCGGGCCAATGACCCAGTTCTGCACGAGCGACAGCCCGAGCACCTTGACGTTGCGGAAGACGTCGCCGAGTTCCTCGTACTTCACCTTGGCCAGCGGCGGATACATCATCAGGATCAGGCCGATGGCAATCGGAATGTTGGTCGTGCCGACCTGGAAACGATTGATGAAACCCTCGATGCCGGGGAAGAAATAGCCGCCGAAGACCCCGACCGCCATCGCCAGGAAGATCCACAGCGTTAGGAAGCGGTCGAGGAACGAAAGGCGTGAGGGACACTCGGCTTGCATGATGACTACTCCGGCTTTCTGGCGGTGACGTTCAGACTCGTAATGAAGTCCGCGGGCCGCGCGCCTGCCGGCAGTGCGGCGATAATCTTCTGGTAGAGCGGATCCTCGAACGAGGTCATGGCCTCGATGTACTGCGGCTTGTGCTCCAGATGAATATCGGTGAGGCCGGCTTCCTGGGCGAACCGCTCCGTGTTTTCAACCAGTTCCGCGCCGGCGATGCAGCCGACCAGTGCTTCCACATCGGCTCGCACCGCATCCGGCAACGGCCGCAACAGGGCGAGGTCTGACACGGCCACGCGACCGCCCGGTTTGAGAACGCGGGTAATTTCGCGCCAGACCTGCGGCTTGTCGGGCGAGAGGTTGAGGACGCAGTTCGAGATGACGACGTCGACGCTGTTGTCGGCGACTGGCAGGTGTTCAATCTCCCCGAGCCGGAATTCGACGTTGCCGAGGCCGGTGCGCTCGGTGTACGCCGCGACATTGCCTCGGGCCTTGCTCAGCATCTCCGGCGTCATGTCGACGCCGATGACACCTCCGGTCGCGCCCACCTTCGGCCCGGCGATGAAGCAGTCGAAGCCTCCGCCGGAACCGAGGTCGAGCACGACCTCACCGGTCTTGAGCGAGGCGATCGCGGTGGGGTTGCCACAGGATAGACCCATGTCGGCGCCGTCCGGCAGGTCCGCCAAGTCGTGTGCGCTGTAGCCGATGTGCTCGGCCAGGTGCGGCGTGCCACAGCAGGATGTTGCCGGCCCACAGCAGCCGCCCGTTCCGAGGGTGCTGTCGCGCGTGGCGATATCGGCATAGCCGGTTCGGACCTTCGCGCGGACCTCATCATGCGTCTTGGCATCGTGATTCATCGTTGTGTTCCTTGTTTATTCACTCGGCAGGGCCGCTTCCGTTCGCTACCCGGCTCATGACATACAGCATTTCGCGGGCGATTTGGGCACAGCGCTCGTCGTACGTCGCCGTCTCCTGCGGCGTGCCGTCGGCTGCCTTCGGATCAACGAATGGGATCGCGAAGCGGGCACTCGCGCCCGGCATCGCCGGGCACGCCGCATCCGCTTCGCCGCACACCATCACGGCCGCGAAACCCTCTCTCGGATTCGGGTCTTCGTCGAATTTCTTTGAGAAGCACGCGATGGCCGGCCGCTGCATACCGAACCGCACGGTGTACGTTGGATTGTGGCGCGCGGTCGACTTGTCAATTCTAAAGCCCGCCCGCGCCATGGCAGCGACCGCTCGCGGATTGAATTCCGTGGCCTCCGTTCCGCCGGAGAATGTGGCCACGTCCAACCGATACGTCGCCGCCGCGACCGCTGCCCAGAGATGGGACGTATGGCTGCGGCGGCTGTTGTGCGTGCAGACGAAGATGAGCCGTGCCGATTCTCCAGCCATCTGCCGTTGGCGAATGTACTGGCTCAATCCCTCGAGTACGGCCCGCCGCGGGACGTCTATCGTCTCGAACTCGCGTTGCCGTTGTGCGACGTAGTCAGTGATCGCGGTGTACAATACGCACTCCTCTGTGGCTGTGGATGCTCGATTCACGCCTCAACCCGCTTTTGTCTTTCGGGAGGACAGACGCCGCAGGATGCGTCTGCGCACACGCTTGGCGAACACCAAGCCTCGACGGCGTCTGCCAGAGCTCGCAGGCGCGCCGAAAGCTCCTTGCAGCGGGCCCGGTACCAGACCGTCCGGCCCTTTTTCTCGGATTCGAGTACACCCGCACGGGCCAGCAGCCCCAGGTGTCGGGCCACGACGGAGAAGTCCACGGAGCAGCATTCCGCCAACTCGGTGACCGAACAGGGCCGCCCACACTTCATCAGGCAGGCCAGCAGTCGGGCCCGCGTGGGGTCGGCCAGAGCTTTGAACAAGTCGGTATCGAGCTGCCGGTCCACGGCAGCCCGCCGCCGTCCAGCCTGCCGCGGCGTGGCGGACATTTTGTTGGTTATTGACGCCACCATGCCAATATCATAGCTCGCCACCAGCGAAGGTCAAGCCGCCCAATCGGCCGTCGCGGGTGTGACGGTCATCCTAGGCTTGTCGGCACGACGTTGAAAATGAACGCAAGGCAAAAATACACGCCGATCAGGAGGAAGATCACGCCGGTGACGCGGCGGGCCCAGCGCTCGAACGCACTGATGCGGTTGAACGCCTTGGCCATCGCATTAGCGCTGAAGGCGATGAGGATGGCGAAAAGAACGACCGGCAGCCCAGTGCTGATCCCGAACACCGCGGGCAGCATCACACTGGACTCGAACTTCACCGCCAGCGGGATCAAGCCCGCGAAGTACAGCGCCGCCGACGCCGGACAGAACGACAGGGCGAACACGCAGCCGAGCACCAGCCCCGCCCAGACGCCCCAACCGGCGACCTTTTGACCGACCCTCTGCCCGAAATCCGAGCCGCGGCCGGGAAGCGTGATCATGCCCAGCAGAAACATACCCAATAGGATGAGTATCGGGCCGAGCAGCTTGTTCATATACTTCTGCAGCACCATCGATACCGACGGAGCCGACAGCAGGCTGCCCACCAACAGAACGGCGATGACCACGTACACGATGCTTCGACCGAGCGTATACAGCAACCCGGTCAGCAGCGCCGCCCGCGGGTTCTCCACCCGCCGGCTGATGAACGAAATCGCCGCCACGTTGGTCGCGAGCGGACAGGGGCTGATGGCCGTGAGGATGCCCGTCCACGCTGCGGCCGCAATGGCCGTGACGAACTCCGCGGTCATCAAGACGCCTCCAGGTATTCGCGAACCTGCTCAGCGATGTACCGCTTGAAGGCTGTCTCGTCGCCATGCACGAGTTGCCAGACTTTGTCCATATTGACCCAGTCGCGCTCCTCTCCGTCGTACTCGTCGACCAGGATGACCGAGCTGCTGACCAGAGCGTAGTTGTCGACGTAGGGAGCATTCACTGGCTCGTCCACGTTGACCGCGTGCCATTCCAGCGTGCCTTCCTTGAGGGAATCGGCAAACTGCTCGCGCAGCGCTTCTTCCGTCAGTCGCTCGATCTTCAGGCAAGTCCGGCAGCGCTGCGTGCTGTGGAAATAGTACGCGACGACGGTGTGGGCCGGCGCCGCGTCCGCAGCTTCGGTCTGCGACGCTGCCGAAGCGATATCCGGTGTTGTCGTGGAGGCCGCGGACACGTTTGGTGCTGCCCCAGGTGTCGCGTCAGCAATCGCGTCTTTCGTCGCTACCGCCGTCGCCTCCTTGGACACCGCTGTCTCGCTTTTCGCCTCACTGAGAATGAGATAGCCCACGCTGATCGCTACGAACGCCAGCAGGACAATAGTACTGATTGTTTTGGCTTTCATACGTTCTCTTGCACTCCTTTCGCACTGCCCCTGGGCACACGCATCAGCCCCAGGGCCAGGGGCACGACGTTTCTTCGCTAAGTCACTGCGCTGTACCCACCAGATCGCCAAGACCATGGCAACCCCGAACGCCACCAGCGCCATCGTAGGATCTTCTCGATTACATCCACACATGAGACGTCCCTGCGGCGTCCTGTAGAGAACCTCATCGTCCTGTCTCCCATCGACTCATGCCCAACGGCCACCTGGAATCTCAGCTTCCGTGCCGGCCGTCAGTTCCTGGTGCCTCGGCTGCTTATTCCATTGCGCATTCCTCCGCGGGGCGGCGGAGTGCTTCAGCAGTTAACACGGTAAGAGCCGACAGCAGCACGCCCACCAATGCGAGATCGAACACGGTGTAGGCATACCGTGAGAGCACGTCGAGCGCCGAAATACGCAGCGCCATCAATAATCCGCTCGCCGCCGCGATGATCAGCAGCATCGCTGCAACCGGCGCGAGTCGCCGAATCACCGTTGCGCCGCCGCGGCCGTGTCCGGAACGGTACCGCATTCCGACCACGATGCTCACCAAGCCGAGAGCCATTATTGCGGTGGACGCCAGAAAATGGTGATTGTCCAGCCAAGCGCGCGACGGCAGCGCGTACTCGCGAAGCTCCTCTTGCAGCAGCAGAGGCAGCAGCCCAATAACAATGACAATCGTCACAAGCCAGCGCGTGGCGCGGGCGTGCTTGCTCCCCTCGGCCAAGCGTCCCACACCCCAGCCAGCAGCCAGGGCGACGACGACCAGCCACAGCAGGTATATCGCCGGCTTGAGGTATGTCTCGCGGAACACCCCCAACGTGACCGCCGACCGGCTCAGCCCCAGCAGTTCAAACTGCGGCACGGTGACAGCCTGCGCATTCTCGTCGAATGGCCGGTCTATGACGGACGCGAAAAACATCTCCGAACCGGGCGAATGGCACTCGGTGCAGCCCTTTGCGCCCAGCGCCGCGCGGGCCGGCATCACGTCGTGGTTGTACTTGTGCATGTTGCCGTACGCGGATGCTTCCCACGGCTCGATCGGGATCGTGCGGTACTCAGTACCTGAGCGATACACGCGATCGTCGCTTACCCAGACCACGCGTTTGCCTTCCAGCGGATAGCCGATCGTCGTCAGGTGCCTGGTGATGGCGGCGATGAGCGCATCGATCTCCTCCGGTCGGTTGACCTCGATCACCTCGTCGCCATTGTCGTCCGTGATCGTCGCCAGGTCGGCGTGCTGCGCCGGATCGTCCCGGTGAGCCTTCCACATCGTGTAGATGTCGGACATGCGCGGCTGCATCAAGCCCGGTTGCCCCTCGACCTCAATGCCCGGCCAGGACGAATGCACGCGATTGACCGGGTAGATCTTTCCCTTGTAACGAGCCAGCACGGGGCGGAACATGTCGGTGGGCTTGTCGTCGTAGCCCATCATTTCCAGGTCGCCGTAGTGGTTCCAGTACTTCATGTCCGGGCCATAGAACGTCCACAGGTGCTTGCCCTTGGTGGGGATCTTCGCCCCCGGGTTGAACACGTCTGCCAGTTGGGCCTGCGCGGCCTTGACGTGTCGCCAGGGAATATGGCACGTCTGGCACGCGATCTTGTCCAGATGCAGCGGCGGCAGACCTTCGTGGGTGGCGATCGGCGCCCCGAACTCGCCCGACGTGTGGCAGCTGTCGCAATCGCGGACGGTGTTGTCCAGATCGTTGCGTACCTGTCCGCCCGGATCATCGCCCTTGGCGAACTGGTGCATTTCGCGTTCGTTGATCCGCGGGTCGGCCGCCTGTGAGCCCGCCGGGTGACAGTCCACGCAACGCAGTCCGGCCGCCAGGTGAACGTCCGTCCGGGCGCGGAAGTTTGCGCCGCGTTTTTTCCAGCCGGGCTTCGCGTGGCATTGCAGGCAGGTCTCGTTGCGCGGCTCACGGACAATGTGCGGCGACAGCTTTCCGTCCGCGTCAAACTTTGACGCGTCATAGGTGACTGTGACCGCCTCGTCCTTGGAGATCGAGCCGTCAATCCGAGCCAGGCCGGCCGCGGCGACGGGCGCCCAGCGGAAGTTGAGTTGGTCGATCTGCTGATTCCGCGCCCCGAAGTCATACTCGGGCAGATGGCACAGCAAACAATCCGCTTCCAGCACGCCGGACTCGCTCCACCGGGCCTTGTAGTAGTCACCGTCAAGTTCGTTCTCGCCGTCGGGCGTGAATCCCGACGCCGGGTCAGCCATCCACTGGTCGTACCGCTTGCCGTCGCGATCGTATTCCAGGGGTCCGCCGCCGGGATGGCACTTGCCACAGCCGCGCGTGATGAAATCCAACGAAGTCATGTCGATCAGGTGCGGATCGTCGTTGTGCTTCGGCGACAAGTACGAATACAACGGCGCCGGTGAGCACCAGGTTCCGCCGAAGTTGCCTGGTGAACTGACCCACTGGCAGCGCTCACCGAGCACTCCGGGCCGTTGCTCATCCGCCCCTTGTTGAAAGTGAAACCCCTGCGTGATCTTCTCGTAGTCGTGACACGCGCCGCACGTATGCTTCGGGGAGTACGGTTTATCGGCATTCTCACCCGCGACCGGGTTGATGACGTTGCCGGCTTCATCGCGCAGAAAGAACGGCGGACAGACGTCGCCGGCGCGTGCGCTGGTGGTGACCTCCATACGCTGCGCGGGTTGTGAGCTTGCGAGCACGGCACCTGCCGCGCCGAAAAGCAACCCAGTAACGAGAGCTTTGACAGTCAAGATGCTCTCCTTCCTCAATGCCGGCCTATCCAACCTGGCGCCGCATCGGTCACCCGCAACATCCGATCCTGGTCCGCACCGCCTCGACAACGCGCTTGGCGTCATTGATCATCTCGGGCTTATCCGGTTTCTTGGGGATGCCGATGGTTGATACATCCAGGTGCAGATCAACCGGCAAGCCCGCCTTCTCGATGATCTTCCGGGCGCAGTGGTCTTCACAGCCGTCGATCACGACGCGCTGGCCGGCGTTGCGGGCGCGCTCGAGCTTGTCGGGCACTTCCGCCGCGACTGCCGCGACGCAGAAAAGAGCGGCATTACCATCGTGCATCAGGACGCCCGCCCGGTTCGCAACCTGCCCGGAGTAGGCGGCGCCGGCACACGTAAAAACCAGCGTTTCGCTGACGCTACCGCAACAACATCGTTCGCTCACAGGACACCTGCCTTTCGACTATCACCGAGATCGGTCGCGACGGTGGCTAGCCGGCGCGCAGGATCTTCTCAAGGTCCGCCTCGCTCGGCACTTTGCCGGACAGTTTGACCTGCCCATCGATCGCCAGCGCCGGCGTCATCATCACGCCGTATTCCGTGATCTTGGAAATGTCCGTCACGTGATCGAGCGTGTAGTCAAGGCCGAGGCGGTCGGCGACTTTCTTGGTCGCGCTTTCAAGCAGGTTGCACTTGGCACAGCCTGTGCCCAGCACTTCGATTCTCATCTGACTCTCCAAATTAATGTCGTCTTCGTTTAATAACGTTACCTGCAAAGGAAAAGAGGCGTTGGCGCCCGTGACGCCGTTGGCCGCGGGGCCGGCAGGCCATGATGCGCGTTACGATGATCAATCATAATGCACCACGGGCGGCAACGCCGAAACCTCTCAGCACGCGATCACAAACCGTGGGCCGGGATGTTCGGCGACGGGAACACCGGGTCGACGTGACAGGTCACGCAGTCCATCTTGCCCTGCGTGAAGTTCCCACCGGAAAAATCCAGCCCGGGCTTGTGGCAGGCCATGCACCCGGCCTGCTCGCCAAGGCTGGTCAGCGTCGGCTCGAATGTCACGTCAGAGACTGCGTTGAGAAGCTCGACCGCTTTCGCGGCCACATCGCCGGTCAGACGGGCGCATCGTTCCTTGCGCTCTTCCGAACCGCTGGCGTAGCCCGATTCCGACGCCCACTTGCTGACCGAAACGTGGCATAGAACATTGCCGGCCACGTTCTGAAGCAAGGCCTCATCGGTCTTCAGCTGCTCAACCAGATACTCGTGATTGGTGGCGTATTCATTCGCCTTGTCCGTCGGCAGCGCCGTCGTTGCATACCAGTTCATCAGCTCGGTGACCACCTTTGCGGCCGTCTCTTCCTCCGCAACAAGTTGGATTGCGGCCGCCGCACCGTTGAGCGCGCCGCACAGCGTGCCGTAGCCATACATGCCACCCTTGCCGTACCGCATCAGATCGGTCGGGAAACTCGTAAATGGCTCGCCCAGGTTTTGAGCAAGGGTATCGATGATCGCGGCAAACGCGCCGTAACAGCAGTCCCCCTCGTAAAAATGGGCGTGGCCCGCCTTGCGCACGTCTTCCACGTTCAACTTGGCGTACGGGAATGGCCAGGTGGCCGAAGACGGGGGGGTATCCGTCCCCGGATCGCTTGGTGGATCGCCCTCCGACAACACGTTACACCCGGCACCGGCCGCAATCGCGCCGAGGCCACTCGCCAAGCCGACTCTGCCCGCGTCCTTGAAGAAATCCCTGCGACTCCGTGGTTGCATGTCCTCACTCCTTGCTATACGACTGAGCCATAGAACACTCCCGCAATGGTCGATAAGAGGACGACCAGTGCGACATAGACGACCGTCTTCTGCGTTCCGACCACCGAGCGGATCACCAGCATATTCGGCAACGACAAGGCCGGACCGGCCAGCAATAGCGCCAGCGCCGGCCCCTTGCCCATGCCCGCGCCGAGCAGACCCTCCAGGATTGGCACTTCCGTCAGCGTGGCAAAGTACATCAATGCGCCGGCGAACGAAGCGAAGAGGTTGGCCCATACGCTGTTGCCGCCGACCAAGCCTGCGATCCAACTCTCCGGAATCAACGCCGGATGTCCCGGCCTGCCCAAGAGCAGCCCGGCGACCAGCACGCCCGCGAAAAGAAGCGGCAGAATCTGCTTGGCAAACGTCCACGTACTGGCGAGCCACGCCTTCAACTCGTCTTTCGCGAACCACGCGCCCAGCATGAGCAGCAGACCAAGCAGCAGCGCGCCCGTGATGATCCACTTGACCGATGCAACGGTTGCTCCGATGCCGGTCGCGTCGAGCGCCTTCCAGTTCGCGAACACGAGGATTCCGATCATCGCGGCGAAGTAGAGAATCGTCTGCCAAAGCGGCCGTTCGCGCTCATCCTCCCCCGTTACGAAACCACCCTGCGTATCCCGTGCCGCCTCCTCCTTGCGATAGATCAGGTGCATAGCCAGGCCGATGACCACGCTGAAGATGACCGCCCCGACCGCCCGCGCCACGCCCAATTCCCACCCAAGTACCCGTGCGGTGAGGATGATGGCCAGTACATTGATGGCCGGACCGGAATACAGGAACGCGATCGCCGGCCCGAGTCCGGCGCCTCGCTTATAAATGCCGGCAAATAGCGGCAGGATCGTGCAGGAACACGCGGCCAGGATCGTCCCCGACACGGCGGCCACACTGTACGCGACCACTTTGTGGGCCTGCGCGCCGAAGTACTTCATCACCGCCGCCTGCGAGACGAAGCAGGCGATCGCTCCCGCGATAAACAGCGCCGGAACAAGGCACAACAGCACATGCTCGCGGGCGTAGTCCTGCAGCATCAGCAGCGCTTCGCGGCCAGAGGCGCTCACCTTGCCCGCGGCAGGAAGGGCCTCGAACGGCAGAAAGTACGCCAGCAGGAATACCGCGACCATAATGGCCAGGATCACTGCCGCACGCCCACGGCCGCTCAACGCCTTCATGGCTAAAATGCCATGAATCTGCTGAAAAAAAGGGCGGATCGCAGGATCTACGTGCTGATCGCCGCCTGTTGCGCCTTCAGGTTGTCCTTCAGTACCGACTCGATACATTCCCATAATCCCTGCAAACAGCAGATTTTGAGGCGGAAGAACGTCTTCGTGCCTTCCTTGCGATCCGCCACGATGCCCGCCTGCTTCAACACGGCCAAGTGCTTCGACACCGTCGACTGGTCCAGCCGGGTGAGCTCGGTCAACTCGCAGACGCACCACTCGCGGTCGGCCAGCACGTCGAGCATCATCAGCCGAGAGGGGTGGGCGAGGGCCTTGGCCACCTGGGCCCGGGCCTCGTAGCGTTCGATAGGATGTTTGGGCTTCGCATTCATGGCGTTATGGCAATTATGGCATGAATATCGGCAATGTCAAGGGGGGTCATGAGCTAATCCATGCTGGCGGACTCCTCAACAAAGGGTCCCGAAGAAAGCGTGCATGTGTCGAGTTTTCGGGATTGCGGTGCTCGAAGACCGTTACGCAGACACTACACCACGGCCAGCGTGGTCCTGCTGGCCATGCCGGGCACGCCCAATGCGTCCCGCCAGGGCCCTGCGGCTCACGGTACGCGCCGTGGCGGCGGGTGTGGAGGTCGAGTTACGGTTCGCCCACCGCCTCCGCGCCATCGGCCACCTCTTCGAAGCCGAGGACGAGTCGCAGGAATGGCGGGAGTTGCACGCGGTGATTCGAGAGGCCCGCAAGCGGTATCAAGCGCGGAGCAGATGCCGGATTGGAACGGGCTGGATCGGATGCTGGCGGAGGTGCGAGAGCAGATCAAGCATGTGTCGGCCTGATCAGATTGGGCAGGTGATATCGACGTTTTTCTCTTCAAGAAGCTGCTTCCACCAACGTCGCTGCTTGCGCCAGTCGAGCACGGTTGTAAGCGGGCGGACGTGCCGTTCGCGGATGGGATCGCGGCCCGACAACGTGCGCGGCAGGAACAGAATCTCTTCCTGGATGTCCGGGGCCAACAGCAGCAGGTTCATGATCTGCGTCACGCGGGCGCGGCTGACCCGGCCAAGCCGAGACAACTCCGCCTGGTCGGTGATCTCGCCTTCGTTGATCAGCCGGTCGAAGCGTAACGCCAACGCCATCAGCTTCGAGATGCGCGGTGTGCGACCGACGGGCGACTCCTGTGGTGTGCCCGAGAGCGGACCTTCGCGGAGTACCTTGCGGCTCCCTTGTCCTCGCCCGAAATGCACCTCTTTCTGAATCGTCAGTCCCTTCACGCGGTTGCCTCCTGCGTGGCCAATTCATCGGCCAGCGTCTTAATGCCTGTCGGATGGAAGGTGATCGACACCGTGCCGTTCACCCCGTCGTAGTCGATCCGCTCGATGAGCAGGTTCAGAATGCGGGCCTGCTCGCGGGCGGTCAGCGTGTCCCAGAGCGGGTCGAACAGCGAGCACGCCTCGCCCACCTCGCGGGCGTCCACCAACTCGCGGGACAGCGCCACGATCTGCTCTCGCACCTCGGTGGTTCGCTCCTCGACGATCTTGATGCGATCCTGCACGTCGGCCATGCGGTCGGTGGTCACGCCGTTGGTCCGGCCTTTCGCGGCCAGATCCCGCAGTTCCGCGTTGTGGCGATGCAGTTCGCGTTCCAGCGTGCGCTTCTCGTCTTCCAGCTTGCCGATGGCCTCCTCTCTCTGGCGGCGGCTCTCCCCGAGCGTTTCAGCCAGCAGGGCCGTGTCCTTGCCGATGGCCTTCACCTGCTCGACGACGAACCGCTCCAACTCGGGAGCGGGCACCGATGGCGAGGGGCAGTTGTGCCAGCCGCGCGACTGGGCGTTCTGGCAGACGTAGTAGCGATACCGCTTGTTGCCGCCGCTGGACGTCGTCTTCGTCGCGTGCGTGGGCACCATACCACAATCGCAGGGCATACATCGCACCAGGCCCTTGAGCACCGCCCCGAAGCGGTTCCGCACGTAGGGAGCGCCACTGCGACCGTTGCGTTTGAGCAGGCGTTGCGCCCGCTCGAAGATTTCCTCATCGATGATGGGCGGGTGTTCGCCGTCGTAGACCTCGTCCTTGTAGGTGATCTTGCCGAGGTAGATGCGGTTGGTGAGCAGCTTGAACAGGCTGTTCTTGTTGAATGGCTTGCCGCCGCGCTCGTGGCCCTTGCGTGTCGTCCATCGCTTCGTGGTCCAGCCGCGAGCGTCGAGTTCCTTCACGACCTCGATCAACGACAGCCGGTTCAGGTACAACTCGAAGATCTCCCGCAAGCGGGCGGCCTCGTCATCGTTGACGTGCAGCCGTCCGCCCCGGGCGTCCACGTCGTAACCCAGCATCGGCATGCCGCCGGACCATTTGCCCTTGCGTCGGGTGGCGGCGATCTTGTCGCGGGTGCGCTCGGAGATCATCTCCCGCTCGAACTGCGCGAAGCTCAGTAGCACATTGAGCATCAGCCTGCCCATCGACGTGCTCGTGTTGAATTGCTGCGTGACCGAGACGAACGAGACGCTGCGACGCTCCAGCACGTCCATGATCTTCGAGAAGTCGATCAACGAGCGACTGAGGCGGTCCACTTTATAGACCACGATGCAGTCGACCTCGCCGTCCTCGATGTCGGACAGCAGGCGTTTCAACGCTGGGCGCTCCATGTTCCCGCCGGTGAACCCGCCATCGTCGTAACGGTCGGGCAGACATATCCAGCCTTCCGACTTCTGGCTGGCGATGTACGCCTCGCCTGCGTCGCGTTGGGCATCCAGGCTGTTGAACTCCTGCTCGAGACCGTCCTCGGTGCTCTTGCGGGTGTAGATGGCACAACGCAGGGTCGGCGGGCTGTCGTCGCGTTTACTCATCGGCGTCTCCGTTCTGCCGCAACTTGAAGAAGTGGTAACCGTTCCAGTGCTTACCGGTCACGGCCTTGGCGACGGCCGAGAGGCTGCGGTAGACCTCGCCCTCGTACTCGAAGCCCTTGGGCCTAACCTTCACCACGATCTCGCGGCCCTTGTAGATGCGGGTGACAAACGACCCCGGCAGCGGTAGGCGTGGGTCGTGGTCGGTCGGCGGCAGCGTCGCGGCCCTGGTGGTGATGCCCGGCGCGGTGTCGTCGGTCGGGTGCTTCGGTGCGGTGGTTCGCAGGTCGGCGTCGTTGGCCAATTGCTCGGCCCGGCGTCTTGCGCGTTCGGACAGGTCGCCCGCCTCTTGGGCCTGAAGCCGCCAGGCGATGCGTTTGACCAGGTAGTCCTTGTGGCCCGAGCGGGTCGGTTCGCCGAAGGCTTCGAGGTGCTTCTGGCGAAGCTGCGTCACCGTCATCCGCCGAAGTTCGGCGATCTGTCTGCCTACGTTCATCGTCATGATTCGAGCTCCTTCATGGTCTCGCGGTCGTTAACCAGCGGGCACATGAGGGCTCGTTTTGGCCCCCTCATCAAGGCAATCCTGGCCGGATTCCGGAGCTTTTTCGGCGGTCCAAGATGGCCGCGAGTCATGCGTGTTTTCGCAGCATTGGCGTAGGCGTAGCACGCCTCTGGCGAGGATGATCGCGATCTCGCGGCGGCGCTGCGGTGGGCTCATCGCGGCCGGGTCATCCAGCATGTCAGTCATTGCGGGCTCCTTACGGAAGCGCCCACAACGGCCTTCGCTTTGCGACCGGCTCGCTGTCTGGCAGGGTTACGATGCTCGTCTACTAGTCAATTACCCGGCGCAAGTTCGAAATGACGAAAGGGGCCGGAAGCAACCCGGCTGTTAACCCGTTTCAAACTGTTCACGAGAGAGTCCGAGAGTTCGCGGCCAGATTTTCGGGCAACGAGAGCAACCGTCATGGTTGCTCTCGGACCCCGGAATCTCACCTGCGGAATAGAGAGCGCGGGGGTGGGCGGCGGAAACGCCGTAACCCTTCGCCCGCATAGGGATATGAAAACGCCCGGCCAGTTTCCTGGTCGGGCGTTTCCGTTAACTTGAGCCGACGGCAAATTCCGTCGGATTGTTTTTGGCTCCCCGACAAGGACTCGAACC
>NPIG01000683.1_pt1 | contig 22054 bp, 24 predicted proteins | sample 8637441 | NCBI WGS metagenome assembly NPIG01 (sample SAMN07420675, study PRJNA396082) | bioreactor metagenome | isolation source: sample BR6 brine-fed electro-methanogenic bioreactor BR | place: Japan: Kochi | collected 2016-06-14 | reverse complement strand
CCCGGTTGGGCAGGCCGGTCAGGCTGTCGAAATGGGCGAGATAGCGGGTCTGGGCGTCCTGCTGCTTGCGGGCCGAAATGTTGCGGGCGATCGCTACGAAAAGAGCATGGCCGTTGATCCGGCCCTTGGAGATCGTCAGTTCCAGATCGAGGGCCGTTCCCTGGCGAGTCTGCCCCATGCACTCATGAGGTTTCTGCCCGGAAGCCAGTCTGTCCCAGATGGTTTCGGCCTGTTTCCCGTTCCTGGGCGGCGGGGCTGCTCGGTCACCGAAGATCAGCTTTTCGATGGTTTCGCCGACGATGTCCGCGGACGGATAGCCGAACAGCCGTTCGGCGGCCGGATTGAGCGAAACGACCCGGCCCTCGGTATCGAACGTTACGATGGAATCACACGACGCGGCGACGATGGCCTCCGCCACGTCGACCTTCGCCGATGTTTCGTTCCCCGCGGTTTTGCTCATACCGCCTGCCACAAGTTCCCACATTCCGTTCTACAGAACGGCCGGCCAACATGCCGTCATCCTCTCGGAAGCAGTCGGGCGTTCACGTATCAGCCGGCGTGTGGCCGGCCAAAGGAAACTACGCGCCCTATTCCTGCGGATGGCGGTCATTCGCCAGGCCGCAGGGCACCACCCCAAAAGGTTCCCATAGGCAACCCTGCCAACGCCCTGGCATTTAGGGTTACCTTCTCAAATATACAATGGAATGCGCCGCATCGCGACCGCTAAGCTGAGGGGGCCGCCGGGATGGCCTTGACGACCCCCGCATCGGAGGGGGTACAGTTCATGGACTGAAACCAATCGGGAGCACGCCCAGGGCGGCGTGAGTCAGCATGGTCGATCACCATACGGCACTCATCTATGTCATGGTCCTGGCGTCGGCTTCCGATACGGATATGACCGATGCCGAGTTGCGCCGGATCGGGCACATCACCGCCAATCTTCCCATATTCCGCGGCTGGGATTCCAAGTCCCTGACCAAGGCGGCGGCCGTTTGCGCCGAGCTGCTGGACGACGACGACGGCCTGGACAAGGCCTTCGACATCATCAAGGAATCGCTTCCCCACAGACTCCGCGAAACCGCCTACGCGCTGGCCTGCGATGTGGTGGCCGCCGACGGCGAGGTGCATCAGGAAGAACTGGCGTTTCTCGAACTGGCCCGCCACCGGCTGGATATCGACCGTCTGGTGGCGGCGGGGATCGAGCGAGGGGCCCGCGCCCGCTTCGCCGTGTTCAAGCCGGAGGCCAAGGCGGCGAACTGAGCGGCAGCCGCAACAACCGGACAAGGAAAAGGGGCCGCGCCCTGCCGGACGCGGCCCCGATTCGGTAAGCGTCTTGGGACGGCTTAGAAGCCCATGCCGCCCATGCCGCCCATGCCGCCCATATCCGGAGCCGGCATCGGCTCCTTCTTCTCGGGCTTCTCGGCGACCATCGCTTCGGTCGTGATCAGCAGACCGGCGACGGAAGCCGCACCCTGAAGGGCGGTGCGGACGACCTTGGCCGGGTCGATGATGCCGGCCTCGACCAGGTTCCGGTAGGTGCCGGTCTGGGCATCGAAGCCGTAGGAGTTGTCCTTCTGGTCCAGCAGCTTGCCGGCAACCACGGCGCCGTCATGACCGGCATTCTCGGAGATCTGGCGCACCGGGGCCTGCAGGGCGCGGCGGACGATGTCCACACCAACCTGCTGGTCCGGGTTGTCACCCTTGACCTTGTCGAGAGCCTTGGTGGCGTAGAGCAGAGCGGTGCCACCACCCGGGACAATGCCTTCCTCGACCGCGGCGCGGGTCGCGTGCAGGGCGTCGTCGACGCGGTCCTTACGCTCCTTCACCTCGATCTCGGTGGCGCCACCGACGCGGATCACCGCAACGCCGCCAGCCAGCTTGGCCAGGCGCTCCATCAGCTTCTCCTTGTCGTACTCGGAGGAGCTGTCTTCGACCTGGGCGCGGATCTGGTTGCAGCGGCCCTCGATGTCCTTCTTGTTGCCGACACCCTCGACGATGGTGGTGTCTTCCTTGGTGATGATGACGCGCTTGCACGAGCCGAGCATGTCGAGAGACACGTTCTCGAGCTTGATGCCGAGGTCTTCGCTGATGACCTGACCGGCGGTCAGGATCGCGAGGTCCTCGAGCATGGCCTTGCGGCGGTCACCGAAGCCCGGCGCCTTTGCCGACGCCACCTTGAGGCCGCCGCGCAGCTTGTTGACGACGAGGGTCGCCAGGGCCTCGCCTTCAATGTCCTCGGCGACGATCAGCAGTGGCTTGCCCGATTGGACGACCGATTCGAGGAGCGGCAGCATGGTCTGCAGGCCGGAAAGCTTGGCCTCGTGGATCAGAATGTAGGGATCTTCGAGTTCGCAGATCATCTTGTCGGCGTTGGTGATGAAGTACGGCGACGTGTAGCCGCGGTCGAACATCATGCCCTCGACCACATCGAGTTCGGTGGCAATGCCCTTGGCCTCCTCGATGGTGATCACGCCCTCGTTGCCGACGCGATCCATCGCCTTGGCGATCATGTCGCCGATCTCGACGTCGCCATTGGCCGAGATGGTACCGACCTGGGCGATCTCCTTGTTGGTCTTGACGGCGCGCGACCGGCCTTTGACGTCCTCAACGACGGTTTCGACCGCAAGGTCGATGCCGCGTTTCAAGTCCATCGGGTTCATGCCGGCGGCAACCGCCTTCGAGCCCTCGCGGACGATGGACTGGGCAAGAACGGTCGCCGTGGTGGTGCCGTCGCCGGCTTCGTCTGAGGTTCGCGAGGCGACCATCTTGACCATCTGCGCGCCCATGTTTTCGAAATGGTCGGAGAGTTCGATCTCCTTGGCAACGGTGACACCGTCCTTGGTGATGCGTGGCGCGCCGTAGGCCTTATCGAGGACAACGTTGCGACCCTTCGGTCCCAGCGTGACCTTTACGGCGTTGGCGAGCACGTCGACGCCCTTCAGAAGACGCTCGCGCGCGTCGCCGGAAAATTTCACATCTTTGGCAGACATATTCGTCAATCCCTTCTGATTGGGCAGGTCTGGATTGGCCGACCGGCCCAAGTGTGGAACCTAGGCGGCCTTCGTCTTGGCAGCGCCCTTGCCCGCGCTCCGGCTCTCGATGATGCCGAGGATGTCGGATTCCTTCATGATCAACAGTTCCTCGCCGCCGATCTTGATCTCCGAACCCGACCACTTGCCGAACAGAATACGGTCGCCCGGCTTGACCTCGAGTGGCGTCACGGTGCCGTCCTTGGCACGCACGCCCGAGCCGATGGTGACGACCTCGCCTTCCATGGGCTTTTCCTTGGCGGTGTCGGGGATGATGACCCCACCGGCCGTCTTCCCCTCCTGCTCGATCCGCCGGATGACCACGCGATCCTGCAGCGGCCTGAACATTGGTTTGGACATTCGACTTTCCTTCAATTCTTCCTATTGGTTAACGGGCGAATACCGTTTTCCGCCATTTTTGGCAGTTGGAATGGGTTATCCAGTATCCGGATGCCGACGTATGCCCTTGCCCTAAACCTGACTTGAACTCGCGTCGGCACACTGGCCCAGCGTGCGTCTCAAGCATTGGACTCGCTGTCTGAAAGAGATGCGGAACCCGAATCCCGCGTAAAACCGTCCCGCCAGATTCGGGTTTTGCCCTGAAATGTAAAATCGGGACGGAGCATCGTCCATCCTCTCGTTCCAACGGGCCAACCGATCAATTTTGATGTCGGGTTTTGACCAGCGATAGACTCGGAAACTACTTAACGTGCCGGTTGACGGAATTGCGGGTTCCGCACCGGGAGTCGTGCAATCGGTTCATGTGAAATCGAAGCAAAATGTTGCTTCCTCGGGTAATAGCATGTCTGAACGCTTGGAGCCGCTAAGTGATCGGAGTGCATGCCAGTATAGGCACACGGACGGGCAGAAGTTTGCGCGCCGCCTCGAGTTTTCGGTACGCAACGGCGAGTTCCAAGACTTCCCGGATTTGTACGCTGTCAGCAGCCATTCGGCTTCGTACAATCGGATCCCGAAGAACCTCGCACAATGATGGTTCGGTTCGAGCGGACACAGTGTGTGGCGCAGTGGCAACGAGATCTGGCTTGCTGCTTCTGGACCGGTCGCGTCCTCGTCTGAAGTAGACCATACAGATTCCCTTAAGGCTGAACGTTGAAGCGATGACCCGGGCGTTCTTCCTGCCAAAAAACCATGAAAAGCCTGCTTGGATCTCGCATGGACATTGAAACTCGTCCAATTACGAATGCTAGGCCTTGGTCTTCGGCTCCACTTTGATCGCGCGGTCGTCGGTTTCGGCAGATGGTTGGGCAGCCGGCGGTGCGTCGCGCACCTTCTCTTCGGGAGAGCTCTTGGCGGAAAAGCCGCGTGAAACGACCCGTTCCTTGGCAGCGAAATCTTTGAACGACATGAAATTATGCTCCAAAAGTAAAATAAAAACGCATCATCAAATAAATTAATGCACAATTTATTTTTTACAAGATCATCAATTATGTTTATTTTTTATTTAGGTAAATAACTAAATATCGTTGTGGTTTTCCTCTGTCCTATGGCTGATCATGAGCGTCGGCAGATGGACAGGGGGATTGCCGGCCCAATTCCGAACGAGGATCAAGTTTCCTGAAGTCATAAACCTGAGCGGAGAAACGCTCCCTTCTAAAGCAACAAAACCCGCCAACAACGGGCATGGGCAAGTGTGCGATAGACTCCGAGCGGAGACAGCCATTGACCAAGATTGAGATCCACCATCGGACGGCCTACCGATACCGACAGCCGCTCGAATTCGGCCCGCACAAGCTGATCCTTCGCCCCCGCGAGAGCCGCAACCTGCGCCTGTTGACGCATGACCTGAAGCTGACGCCGACCGCGGTCGTCACATGGGCGCACGACGTTTTCGGCAACGCCGTGGCGACGGCCACCTTTCAGGAGCCGTCGGAAATACTGGTCATCGAAAGCTTTGCGGAACTCACACTCGACGTCGACCAATGGCCGGTTTTCGATATCGCCGCATCGGCGGCTTCCTACCCTTTCCCGCTTACCGACGACGAGATGGTCGACCTCGGGGCATTGAGGCTCCAGGGCTACCTCGACTCTGACGGTCACCTCCGGGAATGGGCCCGCGGATTCGTCTCCGCCGGGCAGACCGATACGCTTACTCTTCTCAAGGATCTCTGTGCCGGCGTCGCCGCACGGGTCGCCTATGAAACCCGCGAAGACGAGGGCACCCAGTCGCCGACCGAAACGCTTCGCCGCAACCGGGGATCGTGCCGTGACCTTGCGGTCCTCTTCGTCGATGCAGTACGCAGTCTCGGGTTCGGGGCACGCATCGCGTCGGGCTACCTGTTCGATCCGGACCACGACGCCGTGGGCTCCGACGGCGCCGGATCGACCCACGCATGGGCCGAGGTCTACGTACCCGGCGCGGGTTGGATCGTGTTCGACCCGACCAACCGAAGTGTCGGCGGTTTCAATCTGATTCCGGTGGCTGTTGCGCGCCACATCGGGCAGACGACGCCCATATCCGGCAGTTTCGTCGGACACCCGGACGCATTCGAAGGGATGGATGTGCGAGTCCGGGTCGGGCTCTCAGGTCAGTCAACAAAGGCCCACGCCAACCCAGATACATCTTGAGGACCGCTCCGGGGCAGTATCCGAAAAGCGGTCCCGAGCCAAAGCGAGACAAACTAATCGTCGGTACCGTGCTCAGTTGCGGCGAGCGCCAGTCGGGCCAACGCCGGAAGAGACTTCGAGCCTGTTCTCTTCATGATCGCGGCGCGATGGCTTTCGACGGTGCGCTGGCTGATGCCGAGGTCCGCGGCGATGTTCTTGCTGGGATGTCCGGCGAGGACCAGTTCCATGATCTGGCGCTGCCGCGGCGTTAGAGTCCTGACGCGATTGGCCGCGTCCTCTCGCCAGGCGACGAGCTTACTCGAATCCCGCGACAATTCGAGGGCACGCTCGACGCTGGCGAGGATTTGGCTGAAGCTGATCGGCTTCTCGATGAAGTCCACGGCACCTGCCTTCATGGCCTGAACCGCTATCGCCACGTCACTGCTGCCAGTGATCATGATAGCCGGCAGCCGATGGCCCTCATCGCTGAGCTGCTGCAGCAATTCGAGACCGCTCATACCGGGCATATAGGCGTCGATCAGCAGGCAGGCTTCGCCGCCGGGTCGATAGGCTTCGAGGAACGCCTCGCAGGTCGAATAGGCTTCTACGGTCCGCCCATCTTCCTCGAATACACTGCAAATCTCCTCGCGGATGTGGCTGTCGTCGTCGACGATGAAGATGACCGGCGCCTCCGAACGACCGGCGGGTTCGGCAGGGAGCGGCGCTCCCGCGCGTGCCGTGGACCGCGACGGTGAGAGAAGACCCTGGATGATTTGCGTCAGCTTCTTCAACTTCACCGGCTTGTTGAGCCGGATACAGTTCTGGAGCGATATATCTCGCAAGATGCCGGTCGATATGTCCCCGGTCAGAATGACGACCGGAACCTGGCGATGAAGCCTTTCACGCAGCGTCGCGGTGACCTGAAGGCCGTTCATTCCGTTTGGCAGATTGTAGTCGGCTAGGATGATGTCGGGCCGGACCGTCCCGCGTGCCACCAGTTCCAGCGCCGCGAAACCGTCCGGCACCGTGGTCACGCGATGGCCTTCGTCCTTGAGAAGGAGTTCAAGGAGTTCACTGACCTCGGGATCGTCCTCGACGACCAGGATCGCGCCCGTGCGGTGAACGGCATCGTCGATGCCGTCATCGACGTCGTGCGGCTGGTGTTCGGGCGGCGGCACGGCCTCGCTCGCGGCGAGCATGACGTCGTCGATGGAGAACACCGAGCCTTTGCCCGGATGCGAACGGACGCCGATTCGATGGCCCAGCACGTTCCCCAGGCGCTGCACGATGGAGAGGCCGAGACCAAGGCCACGGCTCCGTTGGCGCGAGCTGTTGTCGAGTTGATAGTACTCCTCGAAGATCGCCTCAAGCTGGTCGTCGGGGATGCCGATCCCGGTGTCCCATACCTCGATGCTCAGCCGACCGGTGTGCCGACGGCAACCGAGCAGTACCTTGCCACGCTTGGTGTATTTCAAGGCGTTGGCGAGCAGGTTGCGGATCATCGGTTCGAGAAGATGTGGATCGCTGTGGATCGAAAGGCCGCACGGAACCACGCGCAGGCCAATCTCCTGCGCCTGTGCGTGATAGGTAAATTCCTCGCGCAGCCGCTCCAGCAGATCGTTGACCTGGAAATCGACCATTTTGGCGGAAACCGTGCCCGCCTCGATCTGGTTAATATTGAGCAACGCGTTCAGCATGCTTGTTATTGCGCTCAAAGTTTCGTCGAGCCGCACGACCAGTTTCTTAGCGCTCTCGCCCTCGACAGTCTTAGCCAGCAGCCCCTGAAGCAGGGCAAGCGTTTGCAGCGGTTGGCGGAGATCATGGCTGGCAACGGCGAGAAACCGCGACTTCGCGGTATTGGCCAGCAGGGCCTGCTGCCTGGCCTCCTCCAGCGCGTCCGCAACGTGCCTCCGCTCCGTGATGTCGATAAAGGTAATGACGACACCCTCGACCCCATTGTCCTGGGTGCGGTAAGGCAGGATGCGGCGGATGAACCAGGCTCCGCTCTGCGCCTCGATCTCCCGCTCGATCGGCGCCAGGGTCTGCAGAACCGTTCGGGCGTCGGGCAGAAGAGCGTCGTCGTCGGCCAGCGAACTGAGATCGGCGAGCGGTCGCCCGACGTCGCTGGGAAGGACACGGAACAGCGACGTGGTGGCCGGCGTGAAGAAGCGGATTTTGAGTCTGGTGTCGAGAAAGAGGGTCGCCACATCGGTACTGTACAGGACGTTCTGCAAATCGTTGGAGGTCGTGCGCTGGTGTTCCAATGTTTCCTGGAGTTGGCTGTTCAGCGCGGTAAGTTCCTCGTTGAGCGACTGTAATTCCTCCTTCGAAGCCAGCAGTTCCTCGTTCGTCGCCTGGAATTCCTCATTGACGGACAAGGTCTCTTCGATGATTCCCTTCTGCGCCTCGGTCGAAATCTCAAGATTGCGGATAGCGCCCTGAAGCTCCGTTCGCGTGGCTTCTAGTTCCTGCTCGAGTTCGGCAACCCGCGACGCCTCCCGCGGCTTGGTGGGACGAACGCTTTTCTTCTCGGACTGGGGCTCGTCGATGAAACCGATCAGCATCAGCTCCTCGCCCTCGTTCAGGACCGGTTGTGCGGCGATGCTAAATGACCGTGAGTGGCCATCATGTTCCGTCCGGCCGCCGCCGATCACAATGCGCGCGTTCTCTTGACCGGCCTGTTGGATGGCTGAACGGAGCTTGTTCCGCACGCCCTCGCGCGCCATGGCCAGCACATCATGGGTCGGATGCCCCGGCACCACAGTCAGATAGCGATCCGTCGGCCCGAGGGAATAGAGACACTCGTGCTTGCGGTTGATCAGCACCGCTGCCGGAGCATAGGTCTCGATTACCAGCCGCCGACAAAGCTCGGCGAGGGCCGCGTGCGAAGGCGCGTGGCTTTGCCCCGGACGCGCAGGCACCCGCATGCCGTCACCAGCGCCAATCGAAAAGCCAAAACCGCCCGCCCGCCCGCGGCCGATGTGCCGATAGATCCGCGCCGACTTTGAGACGACCTCGAAGCGGTCTTCATTGGCACCGACCGTTTCCGCGTTGCCGAGAAGGAGAATGCCACCCTCGCGTAAGGCAAAATGAAAAAGCGAGACCACTTTCGCCTGGGCCTCCGGCCTCAGATAAATGAGAAGATTCCGGCACGAGATCAGGTCGAGGCGCGAGAAGGGTGGATCCGCCAGCACATCCTGGACCGTGAAGACTACCGTCGCACGCAAGTCGGGCAATACCCTGTAACCTTGATCCTCTTTCGTGAAGAAGCGGGCCAGCCGGGCCGGCGACACGTCCGCCTCGATGGTTTCGGGATAGAAGCCCTCGCGGGCACGGGCCACGGCATCCGGGTCGACGTCGGAGGCAAAGACCTGCAGCTTGACGTTGCGCTTCGCCGCCATGATCTGCTCGCGGAAAAGCATGGCTAGGGAATAGGTTTCCTCGCCCGTGCTGCATCCGGGAATCCAGATACGCAGCGGCTGATCGAACGGCTGATTGGCGACCAGGTCGGAGACGATCGTCTCCGCTAAAAGATCGAACACTTTCGGATCGCGGAAGAAGCTGGTGACATTGATGAGCAGGTCTTTGGCAAGCAGGTCGAGTTCGTCGGTATCGCTTCGCAGGACGTCGAGATAGCGATCCGGGTCGTCGGTCTCGATCGCAGCCATCGCCATGCGCCGCTCGATCCTACGCTGCAACGTGCCCGGCTTGTACAGTGTGAAATCATGGGCCGTCTTGGTGCGAAGTAGATCGATGACCTCGGGCAACCAATCCTCTGCCTTTGTCTGTGGAGGCAGACCGTCCTGCGCGCGCATGAGGGCCATCCGCCGGTCGTATTTGACGAGTGCCTCCGGAATCTCGGCTACCGGAAGCACAAGGTCCACGGCACCCGTTGTGATCGCGCTCCGCGGCATGCCGTCAAAGCCGGCTTCGTCAGGGTTCTGCGCAATGACGAGACCGCATTTTTCCTTCACCGCCTTCAGCCCGAAGCTGCCGTCACCCCCCGTTCCCGAAAGGATGACGCAGAGGGCACGCTCGCCGAATTCTTCCGCCAACGAGCGCAACAGGAAATCGAAGGGCAGGCGCGCACCGTGGCGCGCTTGGGGTGGCGAGAGGTGCAGGGCACCACTGCCGACGGACAAATAGGTTCCCGGCGGAATGACGTAGAGGTGCTCGGGTTCGATCGGCATGCCGTCCGTCGCTTGCCGCACGGTCATTGCCGTGTGGCCGGCGAGCAGGTCGACCATCATGCTCTCGTGGGTTGGATCAAGATGCTGGACCAGGATGAACGCCATGCCGCTGTCGACCGGCAGCGCCTCCACGAACTTCCGGCAGGCATCAAGACCACCGGCCGAGGCCCCGATCCCGACGACCGCAAAGTCCCCGGGACCGCGCGTCGGCAGGTGACGGGTGCTCGATCGCGCCCGCGCCCCAGTACCCTGACGAACGCGGCTCCCGGACATTCCGCTTATCCTCGGAGAGCAGCCTCCCAACGAGACGCTCCATTAAATGTTACCATGCCAGGCCGAGGGTGTCGCCATTAGAGCGAGAAAGCTGAGTCGAGGGGCATCGGCGCCTCGATCATGAAAATGAACATACTCGCAGTCTCGATCGACGTTGGCCCGATTGGCTCTCGACGCCGAGCCTCGCGTTCGACGCGATTCTTCCCTCACGACCGCCCGCGAATAGCCCGTCCGTAGATTCCGACCCTACTGAGGCAAAGTCGTGGATTGGTATCCTGTGCCCCAATGATTTGAATGTGCTGCGTTCCTGTGAAAACACCGATGGAGGCTTACGTGGTGTGCAAGAACAAGGGACCAATTTCGAAAGACGCCCAAATCAGTGAGCGCGCTTCCCAGATCGGCGAGGCTTATGACATGGGCGGCAACGCGCATGGACGAAGAACACAGGGGCGAACGCCGGGCTGAAATCGAACAGCTGGCGACGGCAACAATACCGACGATCCGTCCAGATCCCGCGTTCTTCGGAGAAAATATGAGCAAACAGCCAAAATCGGTGCCGACCGTCTACGTTCTCGATGATGACCGCACGATATGCGAATCCATTGAGGACGCCATCGAGAGCATTGAACTACCCGTCCAGACATTTACCGACGCTGAATGTTTTTTTGATCACGATCTTCGCGATTTGGTTGGATGCCTTGTCCTGGACATCCGGATGCCGGGTACGGACGGCCTCAGTGTGCAGAAGCGATTACAGGCGCAAGGCTACGAGTTGCCCATTATTTTCGTTTCGGCATTCGCCGACGTGTGGACCGTTGTCCAGGTCATGAAAAGCGGAGCATTTGATTTCATTGAAAAGCCATTCAGTTCCCAGGAGTTGCTGAGCAGCGTTCAGGGCGCGGTCCGCAAAAATGCCCAATTCCGCCGCGCACAAGCGCAGAGGAGAGCCGCTGAGGAGAAAATAAAACCCCTGACTCCGCGGGAGCGCGAGGTTCTGAAAAGGATTGGATTGGGGTTGTCCAGCAAACAAATCGCCGGCGATCTCGAGATCAGCGTCCGCCCGGTCGAAGTCCATCGGGCAAACCTCAAGCAAAAGCTCGGAGTTCATTCAAGGGAGGCCATCACAAAACTGGCAATTTCCTTCTTCGACAGTCGTTCGCTGCGACGCCCGCCTCAAACGCGAATCGCAAATGCGGAGTAAGGGCGGTAAATGGCCGTCAAATCCTACACGGCCCGTGGCCAATAAAGTGTGTCGTGGGTCGGACTACCGCTGGCTATCCGTCGCGTAGAACCTTTCAATCCCGTTCTGAACCGCCCACATTGCGGCCTGGGTTCGGTTGACGGCGTCGATCTTTTTGAGCAGGCCCTTGAGGTGGACCTTGACGGTCGCTTCGGTGATCTTCAGCCGGTTAGCGATCACCTTGTTGGGATCGCCGATGATCAGGCACCCGAGAATCTCCAACTCCCGCCGCGAAAGACCGCTGGGGTGCGACCGTCGGCCCGAGCCGGCATGATCCGACTTGCCCTCGATGAGCATTTTCGCGATCTCGACGGGGAATACTTTTTCCCCGGCGGCGACGAGGCCGAGATACCGCACCAAGGCATCGGAAGAGATGTTCTCCACCAGACAGGCATCGATGTCGCTATTGAGAGCCTGGTTCAATTTGGACGGAGACAAGTTCCCGACCACAACAACTATTTTGGTGTCAGCCGACGCCTCCCGTATCTTTCGGATCGCATCCAGTTCGAGGAGGGCGCCTTCCAGAAAGCCGATGATGATGTCGGGGATGATCCCGGAATTAATTGCGGCAACCCCATCTAGAAGTTCGTTAGCCTCGCCGATCACCTCGAAGGGCGAGCCGACGAGAAGCTGTTTCAAAGCCTCTCGAAACAACGGACTTCGATTGATCAAATATGCGTTGATCATGGTCAATTTCATGCACCCCCAAACGACCGAGACGCTCTGTTGAAATCCGCTTGCATTGCTCTTCCCGTCTGTTAGCCGACCCCATGCACCCAGGGAAGGTTCGGAAATTACCTACAGGCCACCAACCCCAAAGTGGTGGCTCGGGATGACGAAGGGAATGCGGGCGGTGGAATGAGGCTGGATCGCCGAAGACCTGATCAGGGATCAAGTTGGCGAGAGGACCCGAAGTTCGCTCGATATATCAACGAACGGCAGCGGGGCTGTTTCGGTTACTTCTTTCCGATGGTTTCTCGAGCCGTGTCCTTCAGGCTGCCGGTGGCATTTTGAATCTTGCCGGCAGCTTTCTCGGTCTTTCCTTCGCTTTCCGTCTTCTTGTCACCAAAAATCTTGCCGGCGGTTTCCTTGATGTTGCCGGAAAGCTGCTTGAGCGACCCTTTGATGCGATCGGTGTCCATGACCGGTTCTCCTCTCTTCAAATTGGATGCGGCTAACCACCCATATGGATCCCGCCCACAGACTGAAGCACGTCGAATGCCCGGAGTAGCCAGACCACGACCACAAGCACCACGACGATATTCAGGATGGTCTTGATCTTCCGATCCATCGGTAAGTAGGTATTGATCGCCCACAGCAGCACACCAACCACGACCAGGGTAATGAGTAGATTAATTAAAGACATGTGATTTTCCCCTTGGGTTCCTGGGTTGGTGATGTTCCCGTGTTTTCTGCAGAAAGGCGAATTAAGGAAGTGACAGGGGCGGGCGCCGATCGGGAATGGCACCGGAAGGATCGGCAGTGTGGTGACTCGGCGTATGCCAAGAACGTCGATGGGCTGGGTCGGGCAATTCCGGGCTCAGGGTGATGTCGATGGCGACCGGATGGCCGTAACGTTGGCTTGGAAGTTCATCCAACGTCCGCGCGATGTCTCCGAAGGTCGTGTCGGTGGCAAGGCGGAACGACACCACGGTGTCGCTGAAGACAATTCTCAGGCGGCTCTCTCGCGGATGATCGACTTGAACGGACTGCATGAAACCCTCCCTGATCCGGTGTCAGCAGGAAAACCGCGAACACGTGACGATCAAGGCCCCGTTTGATAGCCGCATCGGGGGAGACGTTTTGCCTCGCGTCCAACGACCCCGGCCGAGGCTATCGCCAACCCCTGCGCGAGATCAGAGTGGGGCAATGGTCGCGGATGGACGAGAAGGCCGCTTTGAATCTTAACCCGTGCGACGGGGCCCCTTCGGCCTGAAGCACGTCCTTCTCTTTCATCGAACCCGAGGCCCAAGGAGGTTGCCATGTTGCACCGAATTATCGTTTCGCTGTTCCTTATTTTATTCGCCACCAGCATCGCCGCATGCAGCGACACCTGGGACGGGGCGAAACAGGACACGGGTGACAACCTGCGTCACACCGGAGATGCGATCAGCAAGTAAGCATTCCCACGTTGACCGGCCCCTGAACGCTTATCCCGCAGCGCTGCGCCCGTCGCGATGAGCGGCGCATTCTCGCGCAGTACAAATTAGAAGAGCGAGACATTCTTCGCCTGGGCCTCCAGCCTCAGGTAAATGAGTAAATTCCGGCAAGAGATCAGGTCGAGACGCGGAAAGGTTGGATCGGCTAGCTCGAAAACAACACCCACCAGGCCCGTCAACCGGTGATCTCCCACCATACAGCCGTCGCGCATACCGGTACCCGGGAACATCCGGGGCGGGCCGTCGACCTTCCGATTCGGCACGTATCAGCGGAAATAGACCTGCACGAAGTTATGAACCGGACGGTAGATCGGTCTGCGAGAGAACTATCAGTTTTTGCAATGAGTGATTGCTGCCATCAAAGGAGTATCTACCATGTCAATTTTCGGGAAAGTTTGTGTTTTTGGGACTGCCGCCTTGGCGCTTTCGGCCTGCGGCGGTCTGGAACTGGGCAAGGCGCAGAGCGTCAGCGCCACCGGGGCGGCGTTCGACCAGTACCTTTATACGGAATACTTGAGCCTTGCGACGATCGAGTACGACGAGGGAGACCGCAAGGATTCGGATGTCTTCGCCCTGCGAGCGATCGCCGCTGGTTCCGGCAATTCGCCGGCCCCCGAGATGATCAGCGCGCGCTCGGTGCCGGCCGCCAATGTCGACGAGCTCACCACGGCCCGCGCCCGGCTGATTACCGCCTTTGACAAGGGCGCGGCCGAGAAGATGCCGCAGCCGGCAGCCCGCGCCCAGGCCATGTACGAGTGCTGGATTCAGGAGCAGGAAACGCCAGAGAACTTCCAGCCTGGCGACATCGCGTTCTGTCGCAACGGGTTCGCGGACGCGATGGGCAAGGTCGAGGCGGGCGTGATGACGGCCCAGGTGATGCCGCAACCCGCCGCCGCGCCGCAGCCGGCTGCCAAGCCGATGCCCGGCCCGTTCATGGTCTATTTCGACTTCGAGAGCGCCATTCTCACGCCGACGGCGCGAAAGGTGGTGGCAGATGCGGCCAGGGCCGCGGCCGAGGTCAAGCCGGCCAGTGTCTTCGTAGTTGGCTATACCGACCGTGCCGGCAAGGACGCCTTCAACATGACGTTGTCCATGCGCCGGGCCGAGGCGGTAGCAGCCGAGCTTGAGATGCAGGGTTTCAAGGCCGAGGTGACGGTCTCCGGGCACGGAGAGGATCAGTCTCACGTGTCGACGCCGGACGGCCAACGCGAATACAGGAACCGGGTGGCCAGTATCGACTTGAGGTAACCAATCGAACAAACAAGCGGGGGGACTGTAAGGGCCGCCCCCCGAGGTCCTTCATTTCTTCTCGCATACATGGAGAAAACTCATGAACAAACCCCTTGGAGCCATAACCGCCGCCTTTGCCCTGGTATCCGTGCTCGCGCTCGGCGCTTGCGCTCAAACCCAGACCAGCGAAAGCCCCGGCGCCTATGTCGACAACAGCGCGATCACCGGCAAGGTCAAGGCGGCGATCCTGCAGGATCCGGCGCTCAAGGTGATGCAGATCGACGTCACCACTTACAAGAACGTCGTGCAGTTGAGCGGCTTCGTCAACACTCCACAAGTCAAGGCGCACGCCGGCACCGTCGCGAGCCGCGTGAAGGGTGTTGCATCGGTGCAAAACAATCTGATCGTGAAGTAGGCGAACGTGAACGTACCATTCTCGCCATTTCCATCGTGTTGTCGGCCTTCGCTTTGTTCCGGATTTGAGGAAAAGATTCATGCCGTCCTTGATTTATAGGATGCTAAGACCCATATCCTCGATGTCGATAGACGGCCGGATGACTCGGCCTTGCGCCGATCGAATCGGCGACGTGCTGAAAATCTTCTTTCCTGAAAAATGCGATTTCGACGGCTCGCGATTGCGAGTTTGCAATACCTCTGTTTGCGAAAGGGTTTCCTTATGACTACGGGAACCGTGAAATGGTTTAACGCCCAAAAGGGTTTTGGTTTTATCGAGCCGGATGACGGCGGTAGCGACGCCTTTGTCCACATCAGCGCGTTGGAGCGCTCGGGTATCGGCGACTTGTCCGAAGGACAAAAGGTGGGGTTCGATCTCGTGTCCGACCAAAAGAGCGGCAAGATGTCGGCCGACAACCTCAAGGTTCTGGGCTGATTGCAACGCTGGCGGCCGTGGAGTTCCATGACGCGCTGGCAGTCGAAACGAACGATGCAGCAGTTCTCTGTCTGATTAGGCGCCTGGCGCCGTACTGGCCTCGCACCTTTTCAGGGTAGCGAGGCCTTTCATTTTTCACGGACCGCATCAGCGGGACCGGATTGGTAAAGGAGGACATCATGGCCAAAGGGCAAAAACGCAGTAATCGGGAAATCCGAAAGCCTAAAAAGAAGAAGGAACCCGTGGCGGCTCCCACCGGTTTGACCAGAGGCCTGTCGGCTTCGGTCGAAAACCCAAAGAAGAAGAAATAAAGCACAAGAGCGTGGCTGGCCAGGCAACGGATATGGCGGTCATGTTTTAGCTGAATTCTCTCGATCGCAAGCAATCCGCTGGATCCAATCGGCTGGAGATCGACGAAACGGCCATTTCCGGCTTTTTTACCTCGCCTCCCTGCGTCCGGCAACGATGCCGCACTCTCCTACGATCTCGGTTCTTGGCAACTCCCATCAAGTTTCCCAAATCGACTCGCCGGAAGGACAAACAGCTTTTAGGGATGCACGTGCGTGGCCCGGCCGCTCTGAAGGAGAAAACCGATCATGCTGTATCTTGGTGGACTTCGTGGCGCCGGTATTCTGACACGCGGGAACGAAACGGTTGCCCGCGCCAGCTATGATTTTGACGGCTTCCTCACGGACCCTGGCGAGGTGATGTGTTGCGGCGAAATCCGGCTGCCTCCGCGGGCATTGAGAAAGGTGTTCGGCCGCAAGGATCTTCAACTGATGACAGATGACGGGCGACTCCTAAGCCTCCGGTTTTCCGAGAGGCGGCTGCGTTCAGAGACCGATGCCGCCCATGTGGACGTCGCCGGCGAACTGCCGCCCGTTTCCGAGTGGCGCCACTAACCGGATTTCGCCGGCGTCGTCGGACGGCGCGAGGACCGGGATCAACCTGCGTCTCGAGAGTTCCATCCAAAGGCATATTGCGGGGCCGCCTTCGGAACAGGACCCGCGATCTCCTCAGATAGGTTCGGTCGCTTCGGCGCCTATCGCGATCCGACGCTGGCCGAAAAGGCGCTCATGAAATCTATCCTTCGCACAGCCGGTAACGACGAGCCCCCCGGCCGTTCTTTCGTTGCACACCCGGCTCGACGACAATGCCGCGGTCTTGCTCGCGGCCTATCGGGAAAGTGCCGCGGAAATGGACAATGACCGCGGTGTGGTTCCTGCAGCAGAATGGCTGCTCGACAACTATCATCTTGTCGAGGAGTAGATCCTTGAGATTCGGGATGATTTGCCCCCCGGCTACTATCGCCAGTTGCCGAAGCTGGCCGTGGGTCCCTTCGTCGGTTATCGGTCACAACCTATTTGGAGTGGGTACTCGGCACGTCCCGCGGTGCTTCGGGTCCGTTCATCGTGACGGGGATTGATGCAACCACCGGCGCGATGCTGGCCCGCAATCCCTGGAGCGTCGATTTTGCCGGCCGTATCGCCTTTGCCGATCTCGGCGGCCGGCAGACGGCCTGGACCGCGGACAGGACCGAGTTTCTTGGCCGCGACGGCGAACTCGCGGCCCCTGCGGCGCTCGTCGGCGAGACGCCTCTATCCGGCGCGACCGGCGCCGGCCTCGATCCTTGCGCGGCCCTGCAAAGGGTCGTCGAGATCAGCCCGGGCGAGTCGATCGAAGTCGTATGGTTCGTTGGACAATGCCAATCGGCGAAGCAGGCCCGGGCACTGATCGCCCGCTATCGCGAGACCGATCTCGAAGCCGTTCTCGATGCGGTGACTGATCACTGGGAGACATTGCTCGAGACGGTCCAGGTCAAGACGCCCGATCGGGCGATGGACATCATGTTGAACGGCTGGCTGCTCTATCAAACGCTCGCCTGCCGGATCTGGGTCCGGTCGGCCTTCTATCAGGCAAGCGGCGCATACGGCTTCCGTGACCAGCTTCAGGATGGCATGGCATTGACCTTCGCCAGGCCAGACGCAACGCGGCGTCATTTGCTGCGTGCCGCCGCCCGCCAGTTCGTCGAGGGCGATGTCCAGCACTGGTGGCTCCTGCATTCCGGGCGGGGGGTGCGCACGCGGATTTCAGACGATCGTGTCTGGCTTGCCTTCGCGACCGCGACGTACATCACTTGCTCGGATGACGCCGGGATTCTGGAGGAGATCGTTCCGTTTTTCGACGGCCCGGTTTTGCACCCCGGCAAGCACGATGCCTTTTTCCAACCGATGATCGCCGACGAATCGGCCTCACTGTTTGAGCACTGCGCGCGCGGCCCTGGTGGGCTTTCCTGCGGGAGTGTTCCCATCGGGACTACAGCCGGATCCATGATCCGTTTGCAGATCAGTTGTAGGATCTATGGGTCGGAAGTTCTCTTCCGACGTGTCGGAAATTTTCACGTCGCTTCCACAGCTTTTCCCGTTCAATAACAGTGCCTCCAGATCTCGCCGAGCGCGATCGGCGGCGATGATTCGCGTCTCCAGTTCTCTGAGGTTCCTTCCCTCGTTTATGCGCCCCCTGATGGACCCGGCGATCTCCTGCCGCATCGATCTGCTCTACATCGCCTTGGGCAATGACCGCATCGGTCAGCTTCCGGACCTGACCGCGGATGGCTGATAGCCTTTGCTTCAACGTCCGCCGGCGGTCGTTCTCGGCGTCGATCTCAGCCTTCGTCTCGCGAAGGATCGGCAGCGCCCGCCTAAGATTCGTTAGCTCGAAGCCAAAGGCAGCGACGATGCGCCCGGTCTCCGGATCGCGCCGGCCGTAGCGCCGCCGGTTGTAAGAGACTTCGACGGTCAATTCGAGCGCGGCAGCGATCTCCTGTTCGTAGTTGTAGATCTGCCGGACCGACACCTGTCGTTCGGCGGCCGTGTCGGAGACCGACTTGTAGACCACGGCCCGATTCCCGGGTTCCCAGTCCATCACACGTGTATGCCGTAGAAGCCAGATGAGATGCTCAAGGGCACGTCTTTTCAGGCCGAATCGATTCGCTGCCACCGGAAGCAGGTCCAGCAGCTCATTTCGAACCGACGATTCGCAATGCATCGTCCCTCCTCGCGGAAGGGCGTGGGGTGACGCCAGAAAGAAGGGCACAATCAAGGGTTCGGAAAACGGGCGTCTTCCGTTGACACCGAGGCCCGCCACACGATAAGAAGGAGGCGCAGAGTTTCTCCGCCTTAGGGCGTGTAGCAGGCCGCTAAATCCTTGGATTAGCGGCCTTCTTGCTTTAGATCACTGGATTCCCGCGCTCCTCCTCACACAAGGGAATCTTGTGTGCCACCTCTGATTGTGGTATCACCACAAACAGATTCTGCGGGACATAGGAAGTGGCGACCCCAACGGGGGTATGTGCCTCTTTATTTTTCAGTTACTTAGAGCCCGGTGGGTCACACTTTTTCGTGCCCCATTCCTTGGTTTTTCGGGATTTGTGACCCACTTTTTCCGCTCGGTTTCATAGTACTCGCGGCAATGCGTGAGAGCGTATTTGGGATGCCTCCGCCGCGCTGTATAGGGGCGTTAAAATTTCTGACGCTCGGGAAAAGGTAACATCGGTTACAGCCTTATCCAAAATCGTCTTAACGGATTGATTTAAAAGATTTTTCCTGAACTCTCACAAAGGTAATTTTCGGGTAACTAAAAGGTAATCTGATTACCTTTTTAAAGGGTAACTATCGACTTTTGAAAAATCCTTATAAATCAGAGACATAACCTTTTTCCTCTGTCGAGATTACCCTTGATTACCTTTTAAAGGTAACTAGCATTTCCTTTTAAAATCAGCGGCTTACAAACCGATTTTAGGGGGTATTACCGATGTTACCTTTTTCCGCCGTCGCTCTGAAAAACATACGCCGACGCAGACGAGGTCATCAAATCCCTCACAATCGCGGGATGCCGAAACATGGCGAAATTTGCAGAACATGAACAGGCATCAAATCCATTCGGAAAGCCTTGCTGCGGGCCGTTTTCAGGTAGATTCGGCAATGCAGAAAAACCGGCATATTTAGACCGCAGGCGCGGCGGGGGGAGATTTCGTTTTTCCCGCCATTTTTCCGGCTGGCGCGATTCCGTTGGAAAGCGGCCTTTGCAACGCTGATCCTGTTTCCCGTTTATCGCGAATGCGTAGATTCCGCGTCGGCCGCCGCGTGCGGGGGCCGGGGCGCGGGAACGCCCCGAACCGACAGGATGCAGCCTGCCATGGAAAAACCATCCCGCGTACCGTGATCACGGTGCGGGATTCCTACAGGTTGGAAATCATGGAGTCGAGTCAGACGATTGCCCCCGTGTCCCCCGTTGCCCCCTATGTCGGCGGAAAGCGAATTCTCGCTAAGAGCATCGTTCAGCGGATCGAGGCGATTCCCCACGAAATCTACGCCGAACCCTTCGTTGGCATGGGCGGCGTCTTCCTTCGCCGCCGGTGGGCCGCGCGGGTCGAGGTCATCAACGATATCTCACGCGATGTCTGGGGCCTGTTCCGGGTGATCCAGGAACACTTCGCCTACTTCGTTGATTATCTCCGCTTCCAATTGGCCAGCCGCGCCGAGTTCGAACGCCTTGGCGCCATCGACCCGTCAACCCTGACCGACATTCAGCGCGCGGCGCGCTTCCTCTACCTTCAGCGCACGGCTTTCGGCGGCAAGGTCACCGGCCGGCATTTCGGTTGCGACGTGACTCATGGCAGTCGCTTCAATGTCGCCAAGATCGTCCCCATGCTGGAGGATCTTCACGAGCGGCTCGCGGCCGTCACCATCGAAAACCTGCCCTACGCCGAATTCATTCGCCGTTACGACCGACCAGAGACCCTGTTCTATCTCGATCCTCCCTACTGGGATTGCGAAACGTATTACGGTGACGGGGTATTCGGTCGGGAAGACTTCGCGAAACTGGCTGGAATCCTGTCCGGCATCAAGGGCCGGTTCATCATGTCGCTGAACGACACGCCCGGCGTCCGAGAGACCTTCCATGAGTTCGAGATCGAAACGGTGAAAACGAACTATTCGATTGTGGTTGGCAATCGACGCCCGGCCCGAGAACTGATCATTGCTGGCTAAACTTCCTCAAATCACAGGACATCCAACGTCATGAGGAGTTGCTGCGCGTAATCGACTGCCGCCGACCGTACATTTCGTTCTCGGACTAGACCAATCCAAGCCACAAACATAGCGATAGCTCCTGCAAGGAGGAGGGACTCCGGTTGTTTAGGAACGGACCCAACTGCTATCTGATCCCAGGAAAGCCACGTCACATATACGACCGATCCGAACACAACTGCTATGCCAACAGGCTTTAGGCCGAGAAGATTTCGCCGAAAACCGTAACTTACGTTTTCCTCGAACAGTAGGCCAAACTGTCTTCTATCCCGAGTACGTGGCAACAAGAACTTTGTCACGGTTTCATAGGCGTCGTCAGCCGCTTCTGGATTACGAGCTTCTTCGTCCTGTGAGGGTATCGTTAGATCGTCAATCAAACGTTCAGCCGCTCGATGATATCGGGCTTTGGTCTGCGGGTCCAAAGTGAGGTCCCTATGTCGAAGAAGCGTTTTTGAGGGAAAGCCCTCCCATTTTTGAAGCAACCGTTTTTCAACCGCTTTTCCGCGTTGCCGTGCAGTGTCGGAGAGGATAAATAGTCCCGCTCCTAGCAAGGCGAACCAAATAGAATCTTTTGCTTGAAGCGAAAACCAGTCCGTATAAGTGGAGACAAGGGTTATCGCTGGAAAAAGAGCGATTAACGCCGGATATAGACGCGCCCTTCTTCCGTACGAATCAAAAATACTATTAATTATCGCATTCATTCTTCTACTTGCGAATAAATAGGAATGTCCGGAACAGGATTAAATCCATCACGCATCGGAACGTTGTGCCTGGACAAAATAACATTGCCTTTTGTCACTGCCGTATAAGCCCCCCTTCTTTTAAATGCATTCATTACAACTCGACGAGGATGATCTGAGTCGTCTTTAGACGCGCTGACGATTGCGTCGAATTTATTAGCTTTGTCCTCAGAGACTTTCTCTCCAATAAGACGATTGAGAATCGTTGGGCCAACGTTATGTCGACTACCATGATGCGGTATCGAAACAGTCTTGAAATTCTGAAGAGGGTATCCCCAGGCGTCCGCACAATCAGCCGCTTGCGTAAGGGCGTTTTGCCCAGCATCACCTGCCATCAGTATTCTGGCTCCTTCGACGGCACCATAAAGCACTACGCTGCTCTCGTTTGAAGCGCTCGTCTCCCCGTTGTCGTTGAGCGTTTCAAGGTCCCATGATTCGAAGACACTTAGGACAGCTTCTTTGGCGACTTGAGCAAGCCTCATAGTTTGCGCCGCCGCCTTCGCGAGAATGCCCTCCACTTGAGCCTCTGAAACGGGCTCCGGTGTACGACTCATTTGAGGTAGAAGTTCGAGATAGAAATCTAAACTTGGGGAGAGGACCGTAAAGGGACCAATATCTGCACCCGCTATGGAGTGGGCCCCTGGGGGCG
>NPIG01000710.1_pt1 | contig 22079 bp, 13 predicted proteins | sample 8637441 | NCBI WGS metagenome assembly NPIG01 (sample SAMN07420675, study PRJNA396082) | bioreactor metagenome | isolation source: sample BR6 brine-fed electro-methanogenic bioreactor BR | place: Japan: Kochi | collected 2016-06-14 | reverse complement strand
AGTTGAGCGCGGCGGCCACATAGCCGTCGCGCCCGCCGAGGGGCATGAAGAACGCGTACTCCTCGGCGTTGGTGAAACCGTCGGCGTCGGCGTCCCCGTCGAGGCCGAAGTACTGGGGCAGGTTGGCGTAGGCGCCCATGTTCGGGGGCATGATGTTCACCGGGAAGTCTTCCACGCCCGCCAGGGCGACCATGAGCAGGAAGACGAGTGCCGTCGACTTGGCGTCGCCGACGGTCATGAACCCGGCCATCATGGTGTCCATGCCCGGGAGCACGATGGAAGCGAGGCTGCCCTCGCCGCCGAGGTCGGCGAACATCTGCGCGTAGTTCTGGCTCCAGGCCGCTTGGGCAATCTGATGCGACACGCCGCCCATCGACGTGAAATCGAGGCCCGGGTTGTCGAGGCACGCGCGTATCAGGGCGAATTCTGCGCTGTCCAGGAGGCCGTTGCCGCCGATGATGTAGACCTCGTTGTCGAAATCGAGGAAGAGGTCGCCGTTGATGTCGCAGTAGGCGGGGTCGAAGCTGAGTTCCGCGCCGACCAGGCCCATGTACGGGGCGAGCTTGTTCTGCATGTCCATGAGCGCCAAATCGAAGTCCGTCTCGCCGGGGGGCACGGGGTTCACGTAGGAGAAGGCGCCGTTGTGGCTGAATCCGCCGTTGCCCGCGCCCGGTCCGCCGAGGGGGTTGCCGCCGCCGTCCACCACGGTGTCATCGTCGAGCACCTCGAGCGTGGGCGCGCCCGCGCCGCCCGCCGTGCTCACCGCGACCGTGTAGACCGCGCCGCCGCCGCCCGCGAGCGTGGCGGTTGCGCCGCCGCCGTCGATGGCGGCGGCGAAATCGGTGTCATCCACGCCGGTCACCGGCTCGCTGAACGTGACCTGGAAGAGGTATTCGCCTTTCGCGGCGCCCAGGTCGACGATTTCCACCACACAGGGATAGCCCAGCCATTGCGCCACGGCCTCGTCCAGCACACGGCGCGCGACGAGCTCGTACCCTTCCTCGGTGAGGTGGATGTCGTCGTCGATGAGCGCCTCGAGCGGGGCGTTGTAGTTGGGGTCGCCGCCCGGCCACGGCACGAAGTTGTCGGCGATGCCGCCGGGGTAGGTCACCGTTTCCGGGGCAATGCCGGCCGCGGGGATGCCGTAGGCGTACTGCATCAAACCGAAGTTGTGGATGTACTCGACCCGGTCCTTCGAGACGGCGAGGTCGCGCTTGGCCTCCTCCATGCCGATGAAGCCCTGGTTCGTTTCGGCGGGGGTCGAACCGTTCACTTCGTGGTCCACGTAGGTGTAGCTGCACAGGGCCACGCGCAGATTCGGCCGGACCGCGAGAATGGTGTCTATCACAAACTCGATATCGCCGGCGATGGCGTCGAAAAGGGTCTGCTCGTCCTGCTGCGAAATGGTGGGCCGCCAGCGCAGGCCGCCGGCCGTTTCACTGCCGCCGAGAAAGTCGTTGCCGCCGAAGGTCATCACCACCACGTCCACCGTGGGATGGGCCTCGAGTTCGGCCACCAGCCGGTCCAAACTTTCCTGGTCGCGATAGTCGCAGACCTTGGCGCCCATGATCGCCGTGCTCGCGCCCACCTCCGTGTATTGTTCAAGTCCGGGGTATTCTTCCAGCACATTTTCGAAGGTGCGGAACCCCCAGAAGAAGCCGGTCCAACTGTCGCCCACCAGGATAATGCGCGGAATCTGGTCCGCGTCCGCGGCGGCGCCACAGCACAACACCGCGGCCACCACAAACAAACACACATACGCCCTGTTTCTCATAATGCTCTACTGCCTCCTGCTGCAAGAGTTAAGAATGAAACGCCGCTGCGCAACCCAGAGCCTGCCGCCTTATCCTGTTGAGAGTGATGGATACCAGCAAGGAAACGCGCCCCANNACTCTCTAAAAAACATTATACCCACGAAAACCGGATAAGGAAAGCGCCCCGGAAAGGGCGCGCTGCACCCCGCGCAGTGCGGGACCGCGGTTGACTGTGGTTCGCGCCCGAACCCTGTTCGCCGGGCCCGGGGCACGCCCTGCATCCGGCCGGGCCCTACTGCTCCGCCTGCACAAACTCGTCGAATCGCTGCGAGACCCCGGCCGCGTCCGCGCCGCCACGATGCACGTAGACCCGGTACCGGAGCGTCACCGATTCACCGGGCTTGAGCGGGTAGGGGTCGTTGTGCGGCCAGGACACGCCGAGAAAGCCGTAAGCCCGCGTGATCCAGCCGGGATGCGGGTAGCCGGGATTGTCCGGATGCTGGAATATGGCCACTCCGGAGAGGTCCTCGCCGCCCTTCTCTTTCGGGAAAGAGCAGTCGGCCCAGGGGGATTCCATGTAGAGCATGTCTTCCTCGAGCCTGCCGAGCGCCGAAGTGAAGTGCATGGGCTTGCGCATGGCGTCGGGCCGGAAGCAGAAGCCGCCGTAGCCCTTGTCGTCCTTGCTCTGCCCGCGAATCGTGACCTCCTTGTCGCCGATATTGGTGAGCGTGAGGGTGTAGTCAATGGCGCGGCCAAGCTCGCCGGCGGGATGCACGACGAACCGCACGTCCTCGCGCACCGGCGGATTCTCCGGGTCGTCCTCGAACTGCCAGGTGTTCTGCGCGGCAATAACCGCGCTGTCCGGGCCGGCCTCTTTCCCGACCCACTTCTCATGCACCTGCCGGACGTCGATAATGGTCCAGACGTCGGCCTCGCGCTCACCCACGGTGGTCTTGGGCCAGGCCCAGAACACGCCGCGGTGGTGACGGTGGTCAAAGGGGAAATCCTGGGTCATGACCTCTCCGTCGAGCCCGTAGAGCGGGTGCACATAGCACGCGCGGCGGTACTGGCCGGGCACGCCCTCGGGCGGGTCGACCATCGCATAGTTGTAGACCAGCACGGGTTTGCCGTCCTCGAGCACGGTCAGTTCTTTTCCGTTGTCGTCCAGGCTGAACCCGGCGAGCGCCGCGGGCGCAAACGCCAGGGCCAGAGCCGCCGCCAAGACCGCATATCGCATCTTCATTATCCTTCCTTGATGATTCGCTTTTCGTGGTCGTAAACCAGGCGCGTGCCCCGCGCGCAAGCCTGCGCGCCGAGTATCGACGCCACCGAATGGGCGTAGCCCGCCTGCACGGGCGCGCGCGTCGCGCGATTCTGTTCGCGCATGCACATCACCCAGTTTTCCATGTGCGACACGGCCTCTTCCGGCTCCACCTTGACCGGCTCCTCGATACGCTCCTTGTCAATGCCGCCCTCGCCGGTCGCTGTCCACGATGCGGTGTCAAAGGTGCCGCGCGACCCATAGAACACGTTCTGCGCGCCGCCGTTCGAGTTGCCGAGGCGGCCGGTGAACTGGAGCAGATGCCCCTTGGGATACTGGAACACGCATTCCTGTGTGTCCGCGTGCTGCCGGTCGGTCCACACCCGCGCCGCCTCCAGCCCGACGGCGCTGCTCGGCAGCGGGTCTTCCGTGTACCAGTGCGCCACGTCGATGGGGTGCACGCCGAGCAGGCCGATGAGTCCGTGGCACAGGTCGCGGTAGAGGTGCCAGCAGCGGAACTTGCGCGCGTCGAACTGCTGCTCCGGCAGGTACATCAGAAACTGCTCCCAGTCCACGTCCTCTTCGCGCACATCGTCATACGGCCGCTGCCAGCTCGGCACGTTGCGCACATAGGTGTTCTGCGATTTGATGAGCGTGCCGAGGAGGCCCGACTGTATCAGCTTCGCCGAGGCGATGTGCCGCCCGTCGGAACGGAACTGGGTGCCCACCTGGCAGACGATCCCGCTGGCTTCGACCGCGTCCGCGGCGTCCCGGGCGTCCTCGAGCCGCACCGCCATCGGCTTTTCCACATACGTGTGCTTGCCCGCCCCGGCGGCGTCGATGAGAATCGGGCTGTGCGCGAAATCCGGCGTGGTGATGATCACGCAGTCGACCTCCGGCAACGCCAGCACGTTCGCATAGCGGGTAAACGTCTTCGGACGCGCGCCGGTCACCTGCTCCACGCGCGCCGCCATGCTCTCGAGGTTGTGCTTCCACACATCGCACAGCGCCACGCAGGCAAGGTTGTGCTTCTGGCTGAGGCGCATGAACGCTTCCAGGCGGTCGCCGCCGCGATTGCCGCAGCCGATGAGCGCCACGCCGATGCGCCCGTTCGCGGACTGGCCGCGCGCCACACGCGCCGCGCCCACCGCCGCCGCGCCGGTCACCAGAAAACTGCGCCGGGATGTTCTCATGGAGTCTCTCCTTCAAGTCAACGCGGGCCAAGACGGCCCGGCAGTATCCTCGCATTAGGGCATGCAGGAAGGCGTCTTTTCAAGCGTACCGTGGCGGGCGCCCCGCCGCTGCGGCTCAGTGCTCGAACTCGACCTGCGTGTGGGCCCATTTTTCGGTGCGGAACACCGCGAAGGTGATGACCATGCGCGCCATGTGACTGACGAGGATGGCGGCCCAGACCCTGGTCGGCGTCAGCGCATCGTGCATGGCGAAGTACTGGCAGATGCCGAGCAGGATGACGATCTGGCTGAGGAACGCGATGTACATGGGAATTTTGGTCTCGCCGGCGCCCTGGAGTCCTCCCGTGAGGGCGAGGCCGGTGGCGAGAAAGATCCCGGAGAAACTGAGGAAGTGAAGGAAGTTCTTGCCGTAGGTGGCGATGGGCTCGTCGACGGCGCCGAAGAGGGCGAGCAGCTGGCCGGGGATAACCCAGTAGAGGGCGCCGATGGCGACGGCCCAGCAGGCGCCGATGCACGCGGCCACGGCGACACCGCGCTTGCCGCGGGCGGGGTCGCCGGCGCCGATGTTCTGGCCCATGACGGTGCCTGCGGCGGCGCGCATGCCGAAGGACGGCCAGGTGATGAGCGAGAAAAGCTGGGCGTAGCATATGGTGTAGGCGGCCTGGGCGGCGGGGCCGTGCTCGAGGGCGCCGATGAATTTGAGCAGGAAGACGCCGCCGAGGTTGAGCAGCACGCCCTGGATGCCGGTGGGGATGCCGATGCGCGCGACGGTGCGGATCACCCTGGGGTTGGGCCGCCAGGTGAGCCGGGGCGGCGGGTGGATGATGGTGCGCCTGCGCAGGATCATGCCGAGGGCGATGAGCACGCTGACGGTGGGCGCCATGACGGTGCCCATGCCGGCGCCAAGCGCGCCGAATGCGGGGATGGGCCCAAGGCCCGGGATGAGTATCATGCTGAATACCACGTTGAGCACGGTGGTGAGGATGCCGAGTTTGAGGGGAATCTTGGGTTCGCCGGAGGCCTGGAACGCGCCGGTGAGCATGAACATGAGGAAGAGGGGCGCGCCACAGGCGAAGAGCAGGCGCAGGTAGGGCAGCGCGTGGACCTGCACCTCCGGCTCGGCGTTGACGAAATCAAGGAGGTGCGGCGACAGGAAGTAGCCTATGGGGGCGACGACGAACAGCAGGATGAGCACGGCGGTGATGAAGGCGTCGTAGAAGACCTGGCTGAGGCGTTCGCGGTCCTGGCGGCCGGCGTAGCGGGCAATGGGCACGTTCATGCCGTGGAACAGGGACGCGATGAAGACGACGATAACGAGGAAGACCTGCCAGGCCACGCCGATGGCGGCGTTGGCGGCGTTGTTCTCGGACGCGACGAAGTGGCCGACCAGGATGTGGTCGACGAAGGCGTGCACGCCGTTGACGAGGTTGAGCAGCACCACGGGCCAGGCCAGCTTCCAGACGGAACGCAGGATACTGCCGGAGACTATGTCGCGGTCGAATTCTTTCATGGGACGGAAATTCCGGGTGGGGAGGCCCAGCAGGCGCGTATGATAGCACCTTGTACACGCGGAACGACAGTGCGGGCCGTCCGCCGGGAGCGTGTGCTATACTCGCCTCACAGTGACGGATGGCGGGAAATCGCCGCACAACCTGGAGAAAGACGATGATTAAGGACCAGATCGTTCGCGTCAAGCTGAAGAAGCAGTATCACGAGCAGCGCCCGTTTTCGTATGTCGGCAAGGTGGTTGCGTTTGGCGACGCCTGGGTCGTTATCGACGGCAAGGGGCTCATGGTCGCGCGGCAACAGCCGAACGGCGTGCAGGTTGACGCGAGTGTGACGCGCACGGTCATCCCCCGCGACAATATCGAATCCATCCGTATCCTGCCCGACAGTTTCGACGTCAAGAATATCCAGGCGACCACGGAAGGGCAGCAGTTGGTGCTGGTCGTGCCGGACGGGCTGCCTGTGTTTGTCGGGGAACTGGGCGAAGGCTGAGGCAGGGGATTCCGCAACGACGGACGACGCGGAATATCCGGAAAAGGGCGGGACAAATCACGGTTTGGAGGCGGGGAGGGAGAAGAGGGCTCACGCAAAGGCGCAAAGACGCGAAAAGAGGAAGAAGGGGCAAGAGAACTCACGGGAAGTGGCGGGCCGTAAACGGTTTGCCCGGATATTGCACAAGCTGGCAATGGCAATGCAGGAAAACCAGAGCAGCATATGCAGTTAAACCATGTAGCCCAAACAGTGCCTGATAACGGCTTGTGAAATATCCTTCGACACTTCGAGTGCCAAAATCACTTTGTCGCAGCACATTTCACCTTGCGGCTTTGCCGCTGGTGAAATGTGCGGGTTTGCGGAACGTGACGCCTTGCGGACCCGCCAGCCGGGGACGGCGGGAAGCACTGGTAGTTTGGATGTGCTGCGGCAGGCGTATCCATGCAGAAAGTCTCAGTTGTTGTGGATTCTTGAGGTAACCGGACGGTGGCCGGGGCAAAGGGAGAACTGCTGTGAAGCACGGGGTATTGAGGCTCATTCCGGGATTCCTGCTCACGATTCTCTGCGCGGCGGGCGCCGCGGTGGATACCGGCCTTGAAGCGATGCCGGTTCTGCAATGGGAGCAGAAGGCGCCGGGTGTCTGGTCGGCGGTCATCGGGGACGCAGAAGAGGTGACCTACCTGACCTACGCCGGCGCACCGCCGAAGGTGGACGCATTGGCGAAAATGGGGCCAACGGCGTTTCCGCTCAATAGCGAAGGCATCCGCGGCGTTGTTTCCGGCAAGCGCGCCATCGTCCGTGTCCCTCTGGGAGAGGCGGAAAAGCTGTATGGCCTGGGGCTCCAGTTCGAGGGCATGAACCGGCGCGGGAAGGTCTACCACCTTCGGATGGACCACTACAGCAGCGGCAACGAGAAGCTGCACGCCCCGGTTCCTTTCTATGTTTCCAGCGACGGCTACGGCGTCTTCTTCAACACGCCCCACTACATCTCGGTCTATGCTGGCGTGGGCAACCGGCACGACAGTCCGGCCTTCCCGGCACCGAGAGACCGCAATAACGACCGGGAGTGGTCGGCGCAGCCGGTATCGGACGCGGTGGAGGCCAGTGTGATTGCCAGGGGCATGGAAGTGCTGGTTTTCGCGGGCCCGACTCCGCTCGATGCGGTGCGCAGGTATAACCTCTATTGCGGGGGCGGTTGCCTGCCGCCGAAATGGGGCTTTGGTTTCTGGCACCGGATGCGCACCCATGCCGATGATGCGGAAGTCCTCAACGAGATAGAGGATTTCAGGAAACGGGATTTCCCGCTCGATGTTATCGGCCTGGAACCGGGCTGGCACAGCAAGGCCTACCCCTGCACCTTCGAGTGGGACCCGGTCCGGTTCCCGGAGCCGGCGGAATTCGTGGCGGCGGCGCGCGCGGCGGGCGTCCGCCTCAATTTGTGGGAAAACCCCTATGTGTCTCCCGAGGCCGGCATCTATGAGGCCATCAAGCCGTACTGCGGTTCGCACACCGTCTGGCTGGGTATTGTGCCGGATTACACGCTGCCCGAGGCGGGCGCGATTCTGAAGGGCCAACACGCGGAGGAGCACCTTTCGATTGGCGTCAGCGGCTACAAGATTGATGAGGTGGACGGCTACGATTTCTGGTTGTGGCCGGACCACGCGCTGTTCCCCTCCGGCACCGACGCACAGCAGATGCGCCAGACCTACGGATTGCAGTTGCAGAAGCTGCTGATGGAGATGTTCCGGGCCAGTAACCAGCGCACCTATGGCCTGATCCGCGGCTCTAACGCCGGCGCCTCAAATTACCCCTTCGCGATCTACACGGACCACTACGAGCACAAAGGCTTTGTCTCCGCCCTCGTCAATTGCAGTTTCACGGGGGTGCTCTACACGCCGGAAATCCGTTCGGCGAAATCGCCCGAGGAATGGCTTCGCCGCATGCAGTCCGTGTGTTTCTCGCCCATGGTTCAGTTGAACGGCTGGGCGGACAACACGAAACCGTGGTCCTTCCCGGAAGTGGAACGGGAGGTGCGCGAAGTCATCAAGTTGCGCATGCGCATGCTGCCCTATATCTACACCGCCTTCGCCCGATACCACTTCGAGGGCATCCCGCCGATTCGCGCCATGGTGCTGGAACCCGGCTATGCGCATGAGGGAAGTGTGACCGCGGGCAAACTCGACGGCGCCGGCAATCCCTATGCGATGGCGACCAGGAAGGATGTCAGCGACCAGTATATGTTCGGCGATTGCCTGCTGGTGGCACCGGTCTTCAGGGGCCAGAAATCCCGGGAGGTCATTCTGCCGCGCGGCCGGTGGTATGACTTCTACACGGGCCGCTTTGCGGGGGATGGGCAAGTCATCGATGTCGACGCTTCATCATCCCGCATCCCCTTGTATGTCAGGGAGGGCGGGATCATTCCCCTGATTCCGGAAGTCAACAGCATCTCCCGGCTGGAGGCGCCGGTTCCCCTCGAAGTCCGGTGTTACGGAACAGAAGCCTCTTCGACCAGGCTCTATGACGATGACGGCCTGACCTATGACTTCGAGAAGGGTCAATTCTGCTGGCTCGATATCGTGGTGGAAAAGGATGCAGACGGCCGGTTGTCCGGTGCGATTTCGGAACCGGTCGGCGATTTCGAGCCCTGCTACGGCGGCGTGACCTGGAGATTCATGAGTCTCTGAGGAGGCAGGCTGGACAGATTGCTGATTGGAAGAGGAGAGAAAGGTTCACGCAAAGCCGCAAAGACGCGGGGAAGGAAGAGGGAAAGAAAGCAGCTGGGGGGCGAGCGCTCAGGAAGGCTCGCGGGTGGGCCAGAGGGTGTCGTCATAGGGTTGGGGGTCGTTGGGTCGGTTCTTCTTGTAGATGCGGAAGACGGTGTCGATGTTGCGGTCGACCCAACGGATCTTCTTGCGGGCTTTCCAGTCCAGCGCGAACACTTCAACGACGTGGTAATTTGCTCTGAACCACTCAGGGTCCTCGAAGAGGTACAGGATTTCGATGTCGCGCAGGAACAGGTATTCGGGCTGAAGACCTTTGAGCATCTGTTCGAGGTTGCGTTTGCCGGGATGGGCCTTGCTCCATTCCACCACTGTGCGGCTGGCGAGTCCGGGCCAGTCGTAGACGTTGCCGCGTGAGTAGTAGCTCATGTAGCCGAGGGGTTCGCAACCGACGGCCTCGTCTTGGGCCATGTGCTCGCGCAGATAGAGCCCGGCCTCTCTTCGCACATCGTTTTCGACATGCTGCTGAATCTGGCGCTCGGTCTGGAAGGTGACGGGGAGCACAGCGACGAACAGGCCGATGTAAACGACGGCGAAGCCGCCGAGGGCGGCAGCGCGCAGGCGCGGCCGCGGGATAAGCCCCCCGAGCGCCTGCAGCCCGCGCACGCTGAGGAGGAGCATGGTGAGGACATAGGGCACTTTGTACCAGCCGAAGACGACGGGCACGAGGTAGACGTAGTAGAGCCCGTAGACGATGACGCAGGCGGCCAGCGGCCAGAGGGGCCATTGGCGGCGGAGCAGGACGGCAAGGGTCCCGAGCACGGCAAAGGCGAACATAAGGTTTGCGACGGGGCTTTCGGGTCCGCTGGTGTAGAAGATGTGCAGGCCGGCGCCGTGCCCGGCGAAGTGGGGCCCGAGCAGGAGGTGTATCTGCTCGGCGAGCATCATCCAGGTGTGCCGCTTGACGGTGAAGAAGGTGACCTCGGGCACTTTCTCCCACCATTGGGGGTAGCCGAGGCCCTTGGCGACGATGGTGTTCGGGATGGGTGAGCCGTAGTGGATGAGGGTGAACACTATCCACGGCAGGTAGAGGGCCAGCGCGATGCCGGCGATGCGGACGAGTTCGCGCGGGAAGCGGAATTGCAGGCGTGGTCCGCCGGGGCCGGGCCGGCCGGGCACCCAGGCACGCCAGAGCGCGTAGACTGCGACAATGAGGGTCCAGAAGGCGTAGTCGGGACGGGCGAGCATGCACAGGCCAAGGGTGATGCCGAGGGGCACGGGACGCCAGGCGATGGTGTAGTAGATGGAGGCGATGAGGATGAGCGTGGCGAGTTGGGTCTCCATGCCCGACATGCCCCAGAGTATCTGGTGGTGCTCGAATGCGGCGTAGGCCATGGCGAGACCTATGAGGGGTTTGGGAAAACGCACGGCGGGGTGCAGTCCAATGGCGAGGAGGTAGAGCACGGTCAGCGCTGCGGCGGGGATGCTCACGAGTTTGAGGAATTCGATGCCGAAGCCGACGCGGAGGAGGTCGCCGATGAGCGGCACAAGCACGCTGAGCGGGCTGGTAAATCCGTGGAGGGGCGGTTCCCCGGGCCGGTAGTGGGTCATGCCGAGGCCGCTGGCGAAGTTCTCGGAGTGGAGGCAGGTGATCAGCGCGTCTTCCCAGTAGCGCTGGGTGTAGGCCCAGAAGACAATGCGCAGCACCATGCCGAGGCAGGCGACCACGAGGCCGAACCATACGATGCGCCGGTGTTCAGGCGCGTCGAGTGCTTCGAGCGCCAGTGCGCGCTGGAGAACGTGGATGAATCGGTTCATGCCATTCCCTGGTATGGTTCATGGGCCGCCATCGGCAAAAGCCGAATATACGGTATTTACTTCAGGAATTTCCAGCGGAGGCCTGCAAAGCAGTAAGGGGAAAGACAGCCTCCATGCCGTCTTTCCCCTACACAAAAAGGAGTCGTGAGTGTGCTACGCCAGCACGTCGAGGTCGCGTCCTGTCGTCCCCGTAGTTACCGATAGCGCGCTTTGAATGAGAACAAGCGCAGCGGCTCTCGCTGACTCAGTCGACTTTCCCTGGTCCATCAGTTGGGCCGACTGAGGCGCACTCGGTGAACGAACCTGGCTCACACCGGCCCCGACGCTACTGGCGACTGCGGAAATGGCATTCATGGCAGCCTCCTTTCGACGCCGGGTCTCCTTTTAACTGTAGTCGGATTATCGGCAGGGTTGCCCCGGAACTTTACCGGTAAATGGGGGAACGATTGCGGATTGGAGAGGGGAGGAAGAAAAGAACTCACGCAAAGGCGCAGAGGCGCAAAGGGGGAAGAGTGGACTACCAGGACTCGGAAGGGGAGGGGGCGGCTGGAAAGGGATGAAAGGGCGCTCTGACGAAGGCACCCATAGGGCCGCGGTGGTGGTGGCGGCGATCACTACCCGAGACCACATAAAATATTACAGCATATTTACTTGAGCGTTATCTGGAGGCGCGGAGCTCGAGCCTGGGCGGCGCAAGCAGACCGGCGGGATAGAGCATGTAGTCGTCGGACCAGCCATCGCCGCCGGTGACGAAATTGCCGGGGCCGTAGGCGCCGGCCCTCAGGGGCACCTGGTGCAGGGGCCCGAAGCTGTTGCGCCGGGTAAGCACGACCTCGATGTCGAGCCGGGCGTTCCTCTGGAGGTCCCCGGTGACTTCCGCCTCGTAGGGCCGCCAGCCGATGACACGGGCCGCGCACCCTTCGGAGCCGACTTTGACACAGGCGCCCTCGAAGTCGGGCGTGACTACGAACGCGCGGCCCGACGTTTTTTCCACCGGCACGTGGTAGGTGATGGCGCCGGAGTAGAAGGGGAAACCCTGGGCGACGAGATCGCCGGGCGCGACCTGTTCCGGCATGGCGGTGAGCACGGCGGTGCGGCCATCGAGCCGCACACCGAACCGGCCGAGCAGGTAGAGCGCTTCGAGGTTGATGCCCTCGTCGAAATTGCAGCCTATGACGACTTCGTTCTGGCCGTCGGTCAGGGCGCCGGCCGGCACCGGCATGCGCTGGAAAGCGGGGTCGACCCACCAGCCGTCAACGGTGCTGCTGAGAACGGGGGACCCGTTGACCGTGGTCTCAAACCGGTCCGGCGTCTCCATGGCGATGTAGACGGTTTCCCCGGGCAGTTCGTCGATGTGAAAAACGAAACGCAATGCCACGCGGCCCAGGGTCTTGTAGCCCTGCATCTTCGTGAACCACGGCTGCAGCATGTCGCCTTTGCGGTGCGGCACGTCAAAATGTTCGCGCACGAGGCGGTCGACTTTCAGAATCTCGCGCGCGGGCTGCCAGCCTTCCTCGCCGGGCAGGTGCAACTGGGCAAAGTCAAGCACACACACATTGCTTTCACTGAGGGTGTAGTCGTAGGGGCCTTCGAGTGCGACCGTCTTGACGGTTTCCAGTTCGCGGCGGGATTCGAGTCCGGGCGTGGGCTCTTTCAGCAATACATAGAGTTTTTCATCCGCGGGGGCGAAGCCGGTGGTAAACTCAAGGGCGCCCTCGCGCGCCTCGGCGTGGACGGCGTAACGCTCCCCCGTCTCCGCATCCCATTCCTCGACGTGGCCCTCGCCCTCGATGCGCACGGTCACCGCGTCAAAGCCTTCTTCGCGGTTCACATTGAGCGCCATGAAATGGCGGGCGCCGCCGACCTGCCGGCTCTGGACGAAAACATCGGAAACCGGCTGGCCGGTGCCGGACTCACAGACCTGTATCGGGCGGGCAGCCAGGGGCGCGCAGGCCTTGGCGAGTTCATCGATAGCCGCGCGGATGGCGTTGGTGTGTTCGGCCAGTTCAGCACATCTTTGCGACGGTTTCGCGTCGACATACGCGGGGACACTGGTGAAGATGACGCGTCCGCCGGCATCGAGTAAGCGCTCCAGCAGGTCCGCGGTAGTCCCGCGCATGGTGGTCATATGGGGCACGACCACGGTGTGGTAGCGCATCTCCCCCACGCGCAGCACGGGCGGCTCTCCGTGCAGGACCTCGGCCATGCCCGGAAGCAGGCCCTCGTCACCGTAGTCGAAATCGAACTGCGCGCCCGCGAGGGCGTGGAAGAGTTCACGGTAGGCATTCTCCAGCCGCTGGAGCGGCTCGGCGCGCGCGGAGAGCCCGTTGGCCCAGCCGGGATGGACCTGGCACCACAGGCTCTCAACCGGGTTGAGCACCAGCAGGTCACAGACGGGTTCGCCCTGGGTCATGAACACGTTGATGCGGGAGAAGTAGTCCTCGACGTGGGTGTAGTCGCGCCACCACGCGGACTGGAAGAAAATACTGGCGGGATAGTCGCGCTTGGCCTCGCCGGCCATGGTGTACCACGCGAGGTGGTGGCAGCGCACATTGATGCCGAAGAGGGCCTGCCAGTCGCCCACGGCCTTGTGGCCTTCGAACGGCATCTGCCATCCGGTGCAGCCGTAGAGTTCGGAAAGCAGCCATTTCTGCCCCGTCTGCCGGGCCGCCGAACTGAGTTGCTTGACGACCCAGTAGCACCGGTTCCCTTCGGTGAGCAGGTCGATGCCGGGGTATTCCATGTGCGGGTAGTACCGCATCATCGAGCCGCTGACGGCGGTCTGGCAGGAGAGCGCATCCTCGTGCAGGATGTGGCCGGTCAGGATGATTCCGTTGGCGCGGCACCATTCGTCGAGCGGCTCCGCCCAGTTTTCGAGGAAAAGCTGCTGGAGCAGTTCCACATACTGCCACTTAACCGGAGACACCGCCTCGCCGCGCGGCTTCAGAAAGAGCTCGGGCAAGTGTGGGACGAGGTCGTAGCCGAAGCGCTTCTCGAACTCATCGAAGATGGCGTATGTCCACGGCACGAGCCAGTCCGGGTCGGGGTTGCTGATGCTGAAGTTGTTCATGAGCGGGCCGCGGTGCGGCTCGTCGGTGAAGATGCCGAGTATGGAATCGCCAAGCCGTCCGCCGCATTCCTGCTTGTACTTCTCGTGCGTCAACTCGATGAAGTGAGAGGTGCCCTCGCGGTTGAGGGTATCGAGATAGGTGTAGCCGTTGTAGAACGACGATTTCTCCATCTCCTCCGTGGTGAAGACCAGGATGGTCCTGCCTTCGTATTCGGTTGGCGGGGTGTCCCGGCCGATGCGCGCGCACCGGCTGTAATCAACACCGTCGAGATTGCAGGCGAAGGCCGCGACCATGCCGTCACTCCAGGCGAATTCGCCGGCGGGGATAGGTGTGCAGCGCAGAAACTTCATTCGGTATTCCGGGGTCCTGGTGACCATGCCGCCCGCGGTACCGCTGGGCCAGCGGTCCTCGTCGTAGAGCCAGGTCTCCATGCCGAGCCGTTTGCCCTCGTCGGCGCAGGCGTTGACGAGGTCGAACCACTTTTCACCGAGGTACTCGGTGGCGAGGCCGGTGCGGGAATGCATGAAGAAGCCGCCGAATCCCATTTCCTCCAGCACGTGAATCTGCCGAAACAGTTCCTCCTGCTCGAGTTCCCCGTTCCACGACCAGAAGGGCTTGCCGCGGTGGGCGTTGGAGGGGGACTCGAACTCCCGGATGATTTCGTCGCGCATGGATGTTTCCCCGGCCGCCACCGGCCCTTGAAGCATGCCGCAGCACCACACGGCGCAGAAGACTGCAATCGGTTTCACGTTGAATATTCCTTCACATTGACTCGAAGCGGATTGTGCACAAGGAGGCCGTATGATACACACGAACGTCCGGACGTTTCACTCAGTGTGCGCAATGTGGCATGCTCAATCTGGAAGCCTGTCGGGGGCAGACCCAGGAGGAATCCGGATGATTCGCACACTTTGCTTGGGCGTGGCCTTGAGCCTGGCCGCCACATGCGCGGGCGCGGCGGAGACGCCGTTTCCGGTGCGCATGCTGTATGCGCCGGGGCATTTCGGGAACAGCTACGAGGTGATGGGCGACCACGAGTTCCAGGAGATGCTGGAGGAGGCGCGCTGGTGGGGCTTCAACGGCTACGCGGACTGGTTTGACACGGTGGACTGTGCGAATCCGTTCGAGGGCAGATTCTGCAACATGGGCGACGCGCTTTGGGACAAAAAAAGGGGGTTCTTCAAGATTGCGCAGGACCTTGGCCTGGAAACGCATCTTGTCATAACGCCGAACCACGTTTTCCTGGACCAGGTCGGCCCCAATACCGCCGCGGAGACAGGCGACCGCATCTTCGGCCAACTGGTATGCCCGTCGAAACCGGAAGGGCGGGCGGTCATCCTCGAGAACTACGGGCACCTGCTCAGCGAACTGGCGGAGGCTGGGGTACGGCTCAACGGTATCAACGCGGCGCCCTATGACTATGGCGGCTGCGCGTGCAAAGCGTGCCAGCCGTGGATACTGACGTTCGCGAAGCTGGTCCGCGACATTCATGACATCGCACTGCGGCATCATCCCGGTGTCGAACTGCACTGCATCGGCTGGTGGTGGTCGGAGGAGGAGCACCGTCTGTTCGCGGACTGGGCGGACCGCGAGATACCGGGGCGGGTAAAGAGCATTGCGCTGCACATCCCCTATGGCGAGACGGATGTTTCCGGTGTGCCTCTGCCGGAGGGCTGTGAACGGCGCGCGTTTGTGCATATCGGCTATGCGGACCAGGCGTCGCCCCGGGACATCTACGGGCATTTGGGACCGGTCATCGCGCCGGCCCGGCTGGAAGAAACGGTGTCCGCGCTGAAGGCGCACGGGTGCGCGGGTGTGATGGCGTATTCGGAAGGCGTGTACGAAGACGCGAACAAGGCGCTGCTGGCGGGGATGGGCTCGGGCCGGTATGCCGACGCGGACGGGGTGCTACGCGCGTACGCGCAGCGGCACTTCGCCGCCTCGCCGGAGCAGGCGCCAAGTGTGGCGGAGTGGCTGAGGCAGTGGGGCGCGCCGTATAGTGTCGATGCGGACGCGGCGGAACTGGAACTCGAAACCTTGTGGCAGCCAGTCCTTGACAAGAACTGGCGCGCGGCGCAGTGGGCCGCGAAGACCCGGCTGATGCAGGCGTATCATGCGATTGGCGCGGAGGGCGAGTGGAGGGAGGAGCGGCTTGCGGCGGTGGAGCTGTTCTGGCGGCGGCAGGAGGCGCTGCACCGGGGCATCTACGGGCTAGGCCCGCTGCGGCACATCCTGAACCGGCGCTACTCGCCCTTCCCGTGGTATAAAGGTTACGCGGAACACCTGCGCCGCGTGGCCGCAGAGACACCGGACGAAGGCTGAAGGAGAGACGCCATGACCAAGCGGGAGATTGTGCGCCGGGTGTTCAATCACGAGCGGCCGCCCTATGTGCCTTGGCACTTCGCGTTCACGCTGNNCGCTCGAGGCCGCACAACGGCTGGAGCGGCATTACGGCACCAGCGACCTGGACACCATGGTTGAGAACCACATGCTGATGCTCGGCGCCGACATGGGTTTCTTCGACGACGCAGGGAACGGCTGTGTGCGCGACATGTTCGGGGTGCTCTGGGACCGCAGCATCGACAAGGACATCGGCGTGGTGAAGGAGACGGTGCTGCCGGAACCGACGCTGGAAGGTTTCACGTTCCCGGACCCGCACAATCCGCGGTTCTTCGCGGACATCGAAGAACGTATTGCGCGGCACCCGGACCGGTTCCGGGTGTACCAGGTCGGGTTCTCGCTGTTCGAGCGGGCGTGGACCATGCGCGGCATGCCGAACCTGCTCACGGACATGCTGACGAATCCCGATTTCGCGCACGACCTTTTCAGTGCGATAGCCGATTACAATATCGCGCAGGTGCGCAGAGCGCTGGAGCACGACATCGACGCGGTGTACTTCGGCGATGACTGGGGGCAGCAGCGCGGCCTGATCATGGGTCCGGAGATGTGGCGTGAATTCATCAAGCCGCACCTGGCGCGCACGTACGCGGTGGTCAAGAAGGCCGGCAAGTTCGTGTACATCCATTCCTGCGGGGACGTGGACGAGTTGTTCGACGACCTCATCGAGGTCGGACTCGACTGCTTCAACCCGTTCCAGCCGGAGGTGATGGACACGGCGGCGCTGCTCGAACAGTACCGCGGCCGTCTTGCGTTCCACGGCGGGTTGTCGACACAGAAAGTGCTGCCCTACTGCACGCCGGACGAGGTGCGCGCGGAAACACGGCGGCTGCTTGCCATGGGCGCGGCGGGCGACTTCATTCTTGCGCCCGCCCACGCAGTCGAGGGGGACGTGCCGCTGGAGAACATGCTCGCCTTCATCGAGGCCGCGCAGGCGCAAGCCGGCTACGCGGCGGTGACGTAGAGCCAACGCCCGCTGGTTTCACCGGTGGCGGTGAAGCGCAGCACGCCGTCGCGCAGTTCGCAGGGAATCTCTTGGCCGCGGCTGCCGGGCTTCGGACCCTCGGCCCAGAGTTTGACGCCCGCGGGCAGGCCCGGCGCGGGAATGCGCAGTTCGGCCGCGCCATGCACCCGCAGTTGCATCAGCGCGCCGTTTTCGACGCGGCGCTCCTCCGGTACCGGCGCATAGGCGAAATAGCCGACTGGCTTGTCGCTGAACGTGGTTGTGACGCCATCGACGGTGATGCCCGTGCAGCCGCCGCCCGCAAACGCCACCGGCCGGCCTTCAGCGTCCGCACGAAAGACCAGCACGCCGTCGCCCTCGTAGTTCACTGTGTGGCCGTTCACCTGGAAGCCGTCCAGCCGCACGTGGTTCGGAGGCAGCGGGTGCGCCAGGATGTAGGCCTGGTCCGCCTCGCGGTCGCGCCCGAAACCGCCGGGCCAGCCTTCCTCGTAGGTGCGGAAATGCGGGCACAGCGCCACCGCGCCGTTCGGAAAACGCGCGACCAGGTAGTCCGTGGTGCGCGACAGGAAATCCGGATTGTCGTTTGCCTTGAAGGCGCCGGTGGCCGGATAGGCGCCAATCGCGTTCAACACCTCGAACCAGGTGCGGGTCTCGTAGCCGAGGCTCTGCGACTGGTCGTCGCGCGGGCGAAAACCCAGATAAAGGCAGGCGCCGCCGCCGTCTGTCCTTCGATACACCCCCACCACGCGGTCGCCGTCGCGTGCGGCCGGCGCCGCGCCTTCCGCGGGTAGCACCGGATACACCCGGTCCACCAGCAAGTCGGAGAGAATGGTCTGCTCGGGCAGGTCTGTAAGGAGCCCCTCGAACCGGATGCGGCGGCCCGGCGCGAGTGTGCCGAGGACGGTCTCGTGCGTGAGTTCGCTGCCGGCCACACCGAACAAGGCCGACCAACGAGGAACGGCCGGTTCACCCGCACGGTTGAGCATGGGCGGCGGCCCGGACCACACCACGCGCCCGCCCTGTGCCGCGAGAGCCTCCATCATGCCGAGCAGTTCATCGGACGGAAACGGCTCGAACAGCGTGACCAGCGTGCCGAAGCGGCGGCCGGCCATTTCGACGGCGCCGTCCTTCACCACACCGCGTTCGAGCAGCTTGTCCTGTGTGACGTAATTGGCGTAGCCGTACTGGGTCATCCAACTGCCGAAACGCTCTTCCACGGCGACGAGGTCGAGCGGGTAGAGCATGAGCACGTCCGTATCCCGGTGTTCGAGACCCTGGACGATTCCGGCGAGTGGCGAACCGGAGGCGCCATAGACGCTGGCGAGGTCCATGTAGCGCTGGTGCACCTCGTGGGGCCCGCCCCAGTGCGCCGCGTAGGCGTAGGGTATGTCGTTGAGAATGCCCATGGAACAGGCCAGCGCGAGCGCGTAGTAGTCGCGGTCGAGCCAGCCGCCCTCCGCGTGGTCGGTCCCGTTGCCGGTGAGGTAGTCGCCCCACTTGAAGTAGTCGTAGCAGGCGGCGGACGCCTGGTGCACCGTGCATGACCACATGAAATTGGGCGTGTACTCGTACTGATGGCGGCGAAGGTCCTGGCCGTGGCCGACGCGCCACCGGTCGATGGTCGGGCTTTCAGCCCAGGTGGCGTGCGCGCGGGTGAGCAGCGTGTGGCCCATCTTGCGCTCGGCGTAGCGCTTCGCCTCCGTCACCAGGTCGGTGACGCCGTTCTGCAGGAAGCGATAGTAGCGGGAGCGCAGCAGCGCCGTGGCGGCAATGTCGCGCGGGGCGTGCCCGAAGGTGTGCATGGCCTCCTCTTCCGCCCACAGGTCGTTTCGGTAGTCTTCCTGGCCGTAGCAGAAGTAGACAAGATACCTGGCGAAGTCGGCGTACTCGTCGCCATAGCGGGCGGCGAAAGCCTTCTCGAACCCTTCGCTGACATAGCGCACGGCGAACTCGCCGTGGTCGTGGTGATTGAAATAGCCCCAGTCCTGCTGAATGTGCATCTCATCCGAATACAGGCCGGTCAGATGCACGCCGGCCTCGGCGTATTTGTCGATCAGGTCGTGTAGAAAGGGCGTGGCGCTTTCGCTGAAGTAGTCCATTTCGGGCGTGCGGTATACCTGCACCACGAGCACACGGTCGAGATGGCCGATGTCGGCGCGCCCCGCGCCATACACACGGATGCGGTGCGCACGGTACTCGCCCCGTCTTTGTTCCGACGGCCAGACCTCGACCTGGGCGGTGTCCGAAATCTCCACGATGGATTTCGGTGGCACCGCGGCATAGGGCGTGCCGCCGATGCTGGACTCCTGAAAAGCGAATACACGGATTCCGGCATCCTCGACTTTTATCGGACCCTTGTTGTTGACCCACTGTTCCTGCCGCCAGAGCTGCACGCTGTATTCGCCGGTTTCGGGGTCGCGCAGACCCTTGCGGTAATGCATCCAGCGGCCGGACTCGCCGGTTTTCTCGCGGAAGGCCGGGCCGATTTCGAGCGGATTGAGCAGGCTCAGTTCGAGGCCCATGCCGTATTGCGCGGCGAACTCGCCGACCTTCGCCATGCGCTCGACATAGGCGTCCATATCGGGGGTGAACGTGCGCGGGTTGTCCTGGCCGGGGCGGTACTGCTTGAAGAAATGGTCGAAGGCGATGACCAGCGTATGGCTGCCGCGCCGCTGGCCGCGCTCACAAATCTGGCGCAGGCTCTCCTCGCGCTTCTGATGGGTGAGCGACAGGTCGAGAACCTTGTCCGGGTCGGACAGGTCGATGAGGTCCTGGTCGCTGGTCAGGATGATGTGCTCTTTGTGCGGCCAGAAGATGTAGGGCCCGGGATAGGCCACCAACTCGCCCTGATAGGTGAATGGGGGCACGTCACCGTGCTGCGCGGCGGCGCCGGCGGCAATCGCCAGCAGGAGACAGAGGGCCAGGAAACGGGGGGCATGCATGGCGCTTTCCTCGGGTTGTTGTGCCTGTTGCAGGCGCCAAGTATGGTGGGCGTGGCGGTGTGAATCAAGTGCCGGGGGCTTTGACTCGACNNGTAGCCTTTTGAGTCACATCCGAACGCCCGCGCGCCGATGCCGGACGGGAAGGCGCGGGGCGTCCCTCCCCCACTCCGGGGCAACGAGAAAGGAGACCGCATCATGGCCGCGAAACGCATCCTTATGATTGTCGGTGACTTCGTGGAGGATTACGAGGTGATGGTGCCGTTTCAGGCGCTTGTCATGGTGGGCCACCGCGTCGACACGGTGTGCCCGGGCAAGGGTCCGGGCGACACGGTGCGCACGGCGATTCACGATTTCGAGGGGGACCAGACCTACAGCGAGAAACCGGGGCACAATTTCGCGCTCAACGCGGACTTCGACGATGTGAGCGCCGGCGACTACGACGCGCTGGTGCTGCCGGGCGGGCGCGCGCCGGAATACCTGCGGCTGAACGACAAGGTGCTGGCCGTGGTGAAGCATTTCGTGGAGGAGAAGAAGCCCATTGCCGCGATCTGCCACGGCCTGCAGATACTGACGGCGGCGGGCGGGGTGGCTTCGTGCGGATGTTCGGGTTATCCTGCGGTGGCGCCGGAGATTCGTGCGGCGGGCGGAGAATATGTGAACCTGGAGATGGACGCGGCGCACACGGACGGCAACCTGGTGACGGCGCCGGCGTGGCCCGCGCACCCGGCGTGGTTGCGGCAGTTCCTGGGCCTGCTCGGCACACGCATCGAGCCGTAGCGGGGTGCGCAGACACGGAAACCTGCGAGAGGAACGCGGGTCCGGCGGCGGCCGGGCGAGAGATGCCCCCGCCGTTCACTTGCATTTCTGTGCCCGCGGATGGCTCTATAGGCGCTGTGTTGGACGCGTTTGCTCATGCGGCGCTAGCAAACGCCTGATAGACTTGCGCGGTTATCGCAACGTTTTCAGGGAGGGTACTCATGACGGGAACAATGCTTGACCGGGTGCAGTCTGTCTTCTCCACACGCATGGGCCGGTTTCGCGCGCGCATCTTCTGCCTCACCTGGCTGGCCTACGCCGGGTTCTATCTCTGCCGAAAGAATTTCAGCGTCTGCATGCCGCTGCTGAAGGAAGACCTGGGCTACACGAAGGACGATTTCGCCTGGATACTGACGCTGTACCTTCTGCTGTACGCGGTCGGCCAGTTCATCAACGGGTACAACAACGACCGCTGGGGCCCGCGCATTATCGTGGGCACGGGCCTGCTGATTTCCGTGGGTGTCAATGTGGGGCTGGGTCTCGCCAGCGCGCTGAGCCTGTTCTACCTGTTCTACATTGTGAACGGCATTGCGCAGTCGACCGGTTGGTCGGGCACAGTGAAAAACATGTCGGGGTGGTTCCGGCAGGACGAGCGCGGCGTGGTGATGGGGTTCTGGTGCACGTGCTACGTCATCGGCGGATTCATCGCCACCAATTACGCCACCTTCTGGGCAACGAACGAATTCCTTTTCCCCGGGCTCGGCTGGCGGCGCGGTTTCTTGATGCCCGCCGCGACGCTGTTCGTGATTGCGATTATCTACATTCTGTTCACGCGTAACCGGCCCTCGGACGCGGGCCTGCCCAACTTCCCCGAGGAAGACCTCGAGGCCCCGGCCGCGGAAGCGGAAGAGATGAGCCACCGCGAAACCACTTGGCACAACACGGTCGCGTTGCTTTCTCATTCGACCATCTGGGTAACCGGCATCGCGTATTTCTTCGTGAAGCTCACCCGGTACTCGTTCCTGTTCTGGCTGCCCCTGTTCATGACGGAAGCCCTGGGCTATGAAGCCGACCAGGCGGGATACATGTCTTCAGTCTACGAACTGGTGGGATTTCTCGGGGTCATCGCGGCGGGATTCCTTTCCGACTGGTTCTTCCAGGCGCGCCGGTTCCCGGTCTCGGCGCGGATGCTCTATGCGCTGGGT
>NPIG01000594.1_pt2 | contig 22082 bp, 22 predicted proteins | sample 8637441 | NCBI WGS metagenome assembly NPIG01 (sample SAMN07420675, study PRJNA396082) | bioreactor metagenome | isolation source: sample BR6 brine-fed electro-methanogenic bioreactor BR | place: Japan: Kochi | collected 2016-06-14 | reverse complement strand
TTGATTAAGGAATCTTCTAAGGTTATGGTCATTTTTTTAGTCATAATAAATCCTTCGCCATATTTTACCATACTATTTTATTTAACTCAAATTTAGGCAATATTTAACTACACTTCAAAAAACACATAACAAGAAAGATTGAAAAAACCACCCCTCCCTTAATCCAACAATACCTTTTTAAGCGATATTACTAAGCGAACTCAAACCGTAGAGTTTGAAATCAATAGGCTAGAAAATATGTTTTTAAAACCTCAAAATGGAGTTTCTATGTAAATATCTAAGAATCATTTTATTAGTATTTCGTTTTGTGCTATAATTAAAAATTAAAAAATGGAGTTTCAAATGACTAAAAAAGAGATACTAAACACACTTTCTACTCAAAAAGATTATCTTGAAAAAGAGTTTGAAGTGAGTAAAATAGGTATTTTTGGAAGTTATGCAAAAGATACTCAAACCCATGAAAGTGACATAGATTTTTATGTGGAATTCAAAAGAAAAACATATGACAATCTTGCAGGACTTTGGGTTTATCTTGAAGAGCTTTATCATAAAAAAATAGATATTATCCACAAACATAAAAACAATAATCCTATTATTATCTCAAATATTCAAAAAGAAGTGATTTATGGATAAAGCAAATATACAAGAACTTTTAAATTTTATTGGAGTAAAATCATAAAAACAAGAGAAATATTAACTCATCATTACATTGATATTGATGCTGAAACTACTTATAATATTTGCGATGCAAAGCTGGATGAATTAGAAAAAAATATTTTAGCATTAAAAAACATACTCTCAAAATAATAACTGTAAATGTGAGACTTTTTGAAAAAACCACCCCTAATCCAATGGTATGAAAAACACGGGCGACACGATTTGCCTTGGCGAAATACGACTAATCCTTACCCTCTTTATCTCGGTGAAACGGCACTAATAAGAAGTATAATTCTTATTTAAGTTTAAAATTGCTATTATGAGAAATATACTTCACATAAAGGTGCATTTTGAATTTAAAAGATTTAGGTCAAAAAATAAAAGAATTACGAAAGAGTAAAAATATTTCACAAGCCAATTTAGAGCAATATTCAAATATCACAAAGAGAACGATTTCCAAAATTGAAAATGGTTTTATAGAAGAAGTGGGAATAAAAAAAGTAGAAACTATACTTGATTTATTGGGTTATGAATTTAGTATTCGATTAAAAGATAGACCCAAAACTTTAGAAGAGTTACAAGATGAAAGAAAATAATTTAAAAGTATTTATCAACAAAAATATTTGTGGTGATTTATATAAAGAAGAAGATAAATACATTTTCAATTACAAAGATGATGCTCAAGAAATACTCTCTTTAACTATGCCAATAAGAGCGGAATCTTGGAGTTCTAAAAAGCTTCACCCCATATTTCAAATGAATTTACCCGAAGGTGCACTTAAAGATGTCATACGAAATCATTTTGCCAAAATTAAAACAATGGATGAAATGGGTTTTTTAGAATTGATAGGTCCTTATGTATTAGGGCGAGTTAAATATAATAAGATTTTAAAAGATAAAGAAACACTTCACTTAGATGAGATTTTATATAATAACAGTGAAAACTTATTTGAAGAGTTACTTGAAAAGTTTGCAATCACATCGGGTGTTTCAGGAGTACAACCAAAATTACTTTTAACGGCACAGAACAAAACAACAATGAAATTTGAACACTATATCGTGAAATCTTGGACAAATGAATATCCACAATTAGCAATCAATGAATACTTTTGCATGAGAGCTATTCAAAATGCAAATTTACAAACAGAAGAGTTTTATCTATCAGAAGATTTATCAATGTTTGTATGTAAAAGATTTGATGTAAATGATGACAATAGTTATTTGGGTTTTGAAGATATGTGTGTATTAACAGCCAGAGGTACAGAAGAAAAATATGATGGTTCTTATGAAGAGATTGCAAAAGTTATAAAAGATGTGATACCAATAGAAAATAGAAAAAATACACTGAAAACATTTTTTAAAGCACTTATTATGAATCACCTTTTACAAAATGGAGATGGACATTTGAAAAATTATGGAATACTTTATAATAAAGATTTTACAGATTCATATTTTGCACCTATTTATGATGTAATTACAACCACAGTTTATATAAAAGAAGATATACCTGCACTTAGCTTATCCGATGGAAAACTGTGGTGGAAAAATAAAACCTACAAAAATTTTGCAAAAAACTCTTGTATGATAAACAATAAAGAGTATGAAGAGATACTATATGAGTGTAAAGAATCTATTATAAAAACTAAAAAAGAAATTGATAATTTTACAACAGATAAAGAAGAAGTAAAATTGTTTTTACAAAGCTTGAAGTCTGTTTGGATAGAAGAGATAAAATAACTTTACTTCAGAATTCTTAATTTTATTTTTATTCAGTTGTAAATCAATAACATCAATATTTAACCCACTTCTAGGCAAAACTTTACTACACTTCAAAAAACACATAACGAGAAAGATTGAAAAAACCACCCCTAATCCAATGGTATGAAAAACACGGGCGACACGATTTGCCTTGGCGAAATACGACTAATCCTTATCATATATATTTGAGTGAAATTATGTTGCAACAAACGCAAGTTAAAACGGTGTTGGAGCGGTTTTATTTTCAGTTTTTAGAGAAGTTTCCTACTTTGGAATCTTTAGCAAAAGCAAGTGAAGATGAGGTCTTAAAAGCTTGGGAAGGGTTGGGTTATTATACAAGGGCTCGTAATTTGCACAAAACAGCACGGCTTACTTTGGGTGTTTTGCCTAAAAGTGTGGAAGAGTTGGTGAATCTTTCGGGCATTGGAACTTCAACAGCTCATGCGATTGCTTGTTTTGCGTTTGGGGTGTCTGTGCCTATTTTAGATGGCAATGTCAAGCGGATTTTGTACCGTTATAATGCTTTAAAAAGTGCCAATGAAAAAGAGCTTTGGAAGAGGGCGTATGATTTGTTTGAGGGCAATGAAGATTTTGCGTATGAATACAATCAAGCGTTGATGGATATTGGCTCGTATATTTGCACTCGCACTCAACCCAAATGTCAAGAGTGTCCTTTCANNTTTCAATCAGACATGTCAAGGGCAAACAATGCCCCAAGAGTTTCCACAAAAAAAGCCCAAAAAAGCCAAAGAACAACGAACACGTTTTTTGATAATTTACCGACATCAAAACCACTTGGCATTGTTTAAAAACGAAACCAATTTACTCAAAGGGTTGTATGGTTTTGTACAAACAGAAGTCTTGCCAAAAGAGGGTTCTTTGACGTTTTTAGGAAAAGTCCAACACGAATATTCACACATATCATTAAGTGCAAAAGTGTATGAGTGTGAGGTTGAGTTAAATCAATTTCAAGAGTGGTTTGATTATGAAACGATTTTAAAAATGGCGTTAAGTAAAGTTGACCACAAAGCGTTGGAACTTTTAAAAAATTAAATGGATATGCACAAAGTATTCCTTTGAATAAAAAATTAGTTAAAATTTTTAAAATTATTGACAATATGTAACAAAATCAGACAAATTTTTTGCTAGAATTCCTTACAATTTTGTAAAAGGAAAAAAAAGATGTCATATTTAGAAGATGTATTTAACTATTTAAAACGAACCAGCCCCGCTCAAAGCGAATTTTATCAAGCGGCTGAAGAAGTATTATACTCACTGGAACCTCTTTTGGATAAATATCCAAAATACAGAAAACACAAAATCATAGAACGAATTGTAGAACCCGAACGACAAATCATGTTTCGAATCAATTGGGTGGATGATAATGGAGAAATTCAAGTCAATAAAGGGTATCGAATCGAGTTTAACTCAGCACTGGGACCTTACAAAGGTGGACTTCGATTTCACCCCAGTGTCAATGCAGGGGTAATCAAATTTTTAGGCTTTGAACAAATCTTTAAAAATGCGTTAACGGGTCTTCAAATTGGGGGAGGAAAAGGGGGAAGTGATTTTAACCCTAAAGGACGATCAGACAATGAAATCATGCGATTTTGTCAAGCTTTTATGAGTGAGTTGTACCGACATATTGGGGCTAATACGGATGTTCCTGCAGGAGATATTGGAGTGGGGGCAAGAGAGATTGGGTATATGTTTGGAATGTACAAAAAACTTGCCAACAAATATGAAGGGGTTTTAACAGGAAAATCACTTAAATGGGGTGGATCACTTGCGCGTACGGAAGCTACGGGATATGGCTGTGTCTATTTTGCAAAATATATGTTAGCCGCACGAGGGCAAACTTTAGAGGGTAAAAGATGTGTGGTTTCAGGGTCTGGAAATGTGGCAATTTATACGATTGAAAAGCTCTATCATTTAGGTGCATTGCCTATTACATGTAGCGATTCAAAAGGGATGATTGTCGATGAAGAGGGAATTGATTTATTGCTTTTAAAAGAGTTAAAAGAGAATCAACGTACCAGTTTAAGTGAATACACCACGTATCGACCTCATGCTAAATATACACCCGTAGAGGAGTATCCTGCAGGTAAAAATGGAGTTTACAGTGTTCCATGTGATGCGGCATTTCCAAGTGCAACACAAAATGAACTTAATGTAGAAGATGCAAAAGCTCTTTTAGCCAATGGGTGTATGTGTGTGAGTGAAGGTGCGAATATGCCATCAACTGCAGAAGCAGTTGAATTGTTTGTTGAATCAAAAATTGCATACGGACCGGGTAAAGCTGCTAATGCAGGGGGCGTTGCAACAAGTCAATTAGAAATGGCACAAAATGCTTCGATGGTATCATGGACATTTGAAGAGGTCGATGCCAAACTGGATCAAATTATGAAAAATATTTTTGAATCTGCTAGTTCAACGGCGGCTGAATTTGGAGAGCCCACCAATTTGGTTTTAGGTGCCAATATTGCAGGGTTTAAAAAAGTCGCCGATGCCATGATTGAACAAGGTTTAGTCTAATCTTTTTTGATGCAATACTTCCAAATGGGAGTATTGTATCTTTCTTCTTTATTTACACTTCCTAATTATTTTATTTATAAACTTATGCTAGAATATTTGCTTATTTATAATGGGCATAAAGGTCAAGATTGAAAGTAGGTGTATTTGATTCTGGTTTGGGCGGATTAACGGTTTTAAAAGCCATTCAAGACGTTTTTAAAGGAGCAGAACTTTTTTATATTGCGGATACGGCATATGCTCCGTATGGAGAAAAAACCGTTGAAGAGATTCTCAAACGTTGCGATGATATTACCCGATACCTTTTGGAGACTCACGCCATAGAAGCCTTAATTGTGGCGTGTAACACAGCAACATCTGCAGCCATTAAACATCTAAGAGAAAAGTTTCCTTTTTTAATTGTCATTGGAACGGAACCAGGGATTAAACCTGCTATTTTAAAGACTCAAACCGCACAAGTGGGAGTTCTAGCAACACCTGCTACGCTTAAAGGCGACAAATATCAGTTGTTGGTCAATGAGTTAGCCAATATCAAACACGTTACCTTGCATGAACAAGCGTGTGTGGGATTGGTTGAACAAATTGAAAAAGGGGAAACCCACAGTGAAAAGACGTTTGCTATGTTAGAAAAATGGCTTAAGCCCATGAAAGAAAAAAGCGTTGATACCATTGTTTTGGGGTGTACGCATTATCCTTTGGTGGAAGAGACCATACGACGTATCATGGGCAGTGATATTACCTTGATACAAACAGGCGATGCCATTGCCAAACATTTAATGTGTTTGAGTCAAAACAAAGGACATAAAAATGAGGGTGAACTGCTCATTCATGTCTGTTATACGGGTGAAATAAACCATGAAATGATTGAAAAAATCATCAACAATAAAACCATAAAAGTTAGGAAGTGTGCCATATGAATCAAGAAATTGCCCAAAAAAAAGTATTAGCCCTAAAATATCGTCCCAAACGATTTGAAGATTTAATTGGACAAACGACTATTTCACAAACATTGAGTTTGGCGTTGGATTCAAACCGTCTTTCTCATGCGTACTTATTTTCAGGCTTAAGAGGAAGTGGGAAAACTTCTACGGCACGAATTATGGCAAAGGCGTTGTTGTGTAGCAGTGGACCTACGTCTAAACCGTGTGAAACGTGTCCCAATTGTATCAGTGCGAACACGAACCGACACTTGGATGTGATTGAAATGGATGCGGCTTCAAATCGTGGGATTGATGATATTAAAGATTTGATTGAACACACCAAATACAAACCCAGTTCGGCTCGTTTTAAAGTCTTTATTATCGATGAGGTTCATATGCTCACGCCTCAAGCGTTTAATGCTCTACTTAAAACCCTTGAAGAACCCCCAGGGTTTGTTAAATTTATTTTAGCCACGACTGACCCACTTAAACTGCCTGCAACCATTTTAAGTCGAACACAACATTTCCGATTTAAAAAAATTTCCAATAAAGATGTCATACATCATCTTTCGCATATTTTACATGAAGAGAATATTGATTATGAAACCGAAGCTTTGGATATTTTAAGTCGAAGCGGACAAGGCAGTTTACGTGATACGCTTACCATGCTTGACCAAGCGATTATTTTTTCCAAAGGGAAAATCACCACTGCGTGTGTGACCGATATGTTGGGTATGATTGACCCGCAATTTATGGACAATATTTTTGATGTCGTTTTACAAAAAGGGGATATTACTCCTATTATTGAAGCACTTGAAGAGTATGAAGCAGGGCAAGTGTGTGATGAAATGACTATTTACTTAAAACAAAAAATGCTTTTAAACGATAAAACCAAGTTTGATGTGATGTTATATGACCGATTTTTTAGAATCATTGCTGATGCTAAACATTTATTGAGTCTAAATTCCAACAGCAGTTTTGTACTGATTTTAATGCTCAATAAAATGATTGAAGCAACGCATTTGAAAACCATTGAAGAGGTTATGAGTGAAGTTGAACAACTACAAACAATGCCTGAGAAACCCATTACAGTGGAAAAAGTCATTGAAAGACCCATTGAAAGACCTGCAGAAAAACCCGTTGAAACAACAGTGATGCCCCAAGAAGAAACTCAAGTAACGTTGAATCATCAAAATGAAGAGGAGTTGGATTTATCTTCATTGCAAAATGAAGAAGAAATATACGATGAAACACCCAAACAAGATGCCTATGTGGAACTGCCTACGATAAATTTAGCACAACAACATTATACCAAATTGATTGATAAAATTTATGAACGAAGTCATGAATTGGGGGAGTGTTTTGAGAAAAATTTTAAACTCACTTCGCATGAGGATAATGTGTTACATATTACTTCCTATGCCCAAGATGAAGAGAGAAAACTCTTGTATAAAAACTTTGCTCTTATACGAAGTTTTGTGGCAGACGTTTATGGCAATGAAACACAAATGGAGTTTGACAAAGCCGAAACTGAAAAAAAAAAGGATGAAATAGTCCAAAATAAAGAAGAAAACTCTGTTGGGTCAATGATTGAAGATGTGGAATTTAACTATAATGAAGAAGAACAAAACCAATATGAACAAAGTTCAGGATGTGTCGCAAGTTCACTTGATGCCAAAGAACCCACAGCTTCAGAGCAAGAGTTGCAAATCCAAGAGTTGTTGAACTCTAAAATGGTCAATAAAGCCAAAGAGTTGTTTGACATCAAAAAAATAAATGTACAAACGAAAATTTAGTTTTCGTTTTAGGCTTAAGAAAGCTTTGACTATAATAAAACAGTTTTAAAATAGGAGAAAAAATGATAAAAAAAATAACCCTTTTTGTGTCGTGTTGTGCGGTGGCAACTACACTGTATGCAAAAGCCATAGACAGTGATATTATCGCATTTGAGAAAAAAAGATTTGAAAATAATAAACAAATTGAACTCAAAAAAGTGGAGCTATACTTCAAACAAGAGTTGGCACAAAAAGATTGGTATGCTTATATTTTGGACATTGATGCCAATTATCAAGGCAAACCTGTTAAATTTAAAGACATTGTTTTTTCCAATGGTTTAGTCGTAGCACCTGAATTGATTGATTTAAAAAGTGGAAACAGCTTAAAAGATGGGATTGTTCCAACGTTGGATGAAAAATATTACAATAAAGCCAATTTGATTTTAGGCAATGCCAATGCCAAAGATAAAATTGTGGTTTTTTCAGACCCTTTATGCCCTTTTTGTATGGATTATATTCCCGATGTGATAAAACATGCTAAAAACAATGAAAAAAATGTGGCGTTGTACTATTATCATTTTCCATTGCTAAGACTTCATCCTGCTTCAAAAGCCTTAACCAAACTTATGGATGTAGCGCATGAACAAGGGGTTAAAGAGATTATTTTAAAAACCTATACTGCTAATTGGGACAATTATTTTACCGAACAAGAAAACGATGAACAAAAGATTTTAGAAGCATTCAATAAAGAGTTTGGACTCAATATTACGTTAGCCCAAATTCAAGAAAAACGCATTGAAGATAAAATTTTACACGATATTTCATTGGGAGAAGATGCCATGGTGCAAGGAACTCCCACCATTTTTGTCAATGGCAAATACGACAAAACCAAAACAAAATTTTTAGAGACAGGAAAGTAAGGAATGCAAAAACTAGTTATCGCAACAAGAAGCAGTCAATTGGCGTTATGGCAAAGTGAATATATCAAAGCAGAACTTTTAAAACATTATCCTACCATGGAGATTGAATTAAAAACATTTTCAACCAAAGCAGACAAAATTTTAGATGTGCCTTTGGCAAAAATTGGGGGCAAAGGACTTTTTACCAAAGAGTTAGAAATTGCATTGCAAAACCATGAAGCCGATATTGCGGTACACTCACTTAAAGATGTGCCCGTTGAATTTGAAGAGGGATTTGTATTGGCGGCATTAACCAAACGATTTGACCCAAGAGATGCGTTTTTAAGCCAAAAATATCAAAATATCCATGAGTTGCCTAAGGGTGCTGTGATTGGAACCACGAGTTTACGAAGACGAATGGAATTAAAACTCTTAAGACCCGATATTCAACTCAAAGATTTAAGAGGAAATATTAACACTCGAATTGCAAAGCTTAAAGCAGGTGAATATGATGCCATTATTTTAGCGGCAACGGGAGTACAAAAACTTCAAATTGAGCATGAGGTGAATTATTTCTCTCCCATTTCAGTTGAGGATATGATTCCTTCAATGGGACAAGCCACTTTAGGAATAGAGACTTTGGACAATCCAAAATTAGTGGAGTTGCTTTCTGTTTTACACGACAAAAATGCGTTGATTGAATCGACCATTGAAAGAGATTTTGTGCGAACATTAGAAGGGGGTTGTCAAGTTCCCATTGGAGTTAAAGCCACCATTTTAGAGGATAAAACCATCGATATTAGAGCCATTGTTGGAATGCCTGATGGAAGTGAATATATCAAAGAAGAAATCAATATTGATATAAAAGATTATACCAACGCAGGGCAAAACTTAGCACAAACATTTATACAAAAAGGGGCAAAAGAGTTGCTCAAACGTGCTGAAGAAGTGGCTTTTCAATAACTAACACAAGGAGAAAAAATGAGAAAAATTGATGTAAACAACGTGGCATTTTGTTTGGTTGATGTTCAAGAGAGATTGTTCCCTTTTATGCAAAACAAAGCAACCTTAGAAAAAAACTTAGAGATTTTAGTCAAAGGGTTACAACTGCATGACGTGCCAATGGTGATTAATGAGCAGTATAAAAAAGGTATTGGAGAAACAATTGAACCATTAAGAGAGTTGGTTGAAGAGTCTCCTCACTTTGAAAAAACAACGTTTTCGTGTTGTGGAAATGAAGATGGATTAGCTGCCATTAAAGCGTTGGGTAAAAAGCAAATTATCGTAGCAGGAATTGAAACACATGTGTGTGTGCTTCAAACGTGTTTAGACCTACTTGAAGAGGGATTTCAAGTTATCCTTGTAACGGATTGTTGTTCAAGTCGAAAACAAAATGATAAAGAAGTAGCAATCACTCGACTGGTACAAGCAGGAGCAATTCCCGCAACATATGAAATGATACTGTTTGAATTAACGGTTAATGCCAAACATCCAAAATTTAAAGAAATTTCTGCTTTGGTGAAATAAACTTTTTACAAAAGCACTTTGGTGCTTTTGTAATAGACAAATTCTAATTATTTTTTGATATACTTTTGTATGAAAAAATCATTTGTTATATTCATACTTTTTTGCTTTCCCTTATTTCTTTTTTCTCAACAACAAAAAATCTATAAAGTGGTCATAAGAAGTGATTGGAAGCCTTATTATTTTATCAATGAAGAAGGCAAACCCGATGGATATGCGGTTGAACTGTTTGAACATATTGCCAAAGAAGCAAAAATTCGTTTTGAGTTTGTAATTGCTGGTAACTTTCAAGAAATTATTCAACTGCTCAATGAAGGTAAAGTCGATATTGTTCCCAATATCAGTATTGTTGCCCATCGTGAATCGCTTTTATTATTTACTCAGCCTACTGATAATTTTATGGTCAACATCTATAAACGTAATGAGTCTAAAAATATTAATACACTAAGCGATATAGAAAACAGAAAAATTGGGTTGGTTTCCAATAATATTTGCACGAAACTCATTGACCAAAACTATACACACATACAAAAAACCTATTATGTGGATTATAAAAGCTTAATGCAAGGATTGCTCAACAAAGAGGTGGATGTTTTTTGTTATCCCAAACCATTGATTGAGTTTGTCAATGGCGAACACCCAAGCAGTATTGTTCCTTTGGATAAATCGCTTCAAGAGATTAAAAGAGGCATTGGTATTATTAAGTTACATTTTGACTTATTGCCCCATTTAGATGAAGCCATCACCAATTTAAAGCTTACAGGAAAACTTGATACGTTACAAGAAAAGTGGTTTAAAGAAAAAAAATACATTGAACTTACTCGAAGTGAAACCATTTTTTTGGTGGTGAGTTTTTTTGGGATTATGTTGACAAGTCTGATTGTGGCAATCTATTTTATTCATAAAAAAAAGTGGCTTTTAACCAATAAAATGTTGGAAAAAGAGGTTGAAAAACAAACACTTCGTTATAAAGAACAAAATAAGAAACTGGAACAACTTCAAGAGAGACTGAAACGGCAACTCAATAAAGATACTCTGACAAATATTTATAATCGTACCTTTTATAATCAAAAAATCCAAGAGATGCTCTCTTTGTATCAACGACATAATACGGTGTTCTCTTTTTTGATTTTTGATATTGATGATTTTAAATACATCAACGACAATTATGGACATACCGTTGGTGATAAAGTTTTGATTGAGTTGTGTGCATTGGTACAAAAGCAAATTCGCATGACCGATTATTTGTTTCGAGTAGGAGGAGAGGAGTTTATTATCCTTTTTGCCAATACCTCTCAAAAAGAGGTTGCAAGTGTGGCACAAAAGCTGAGAATAACTATAGAAAAAGAGTTAAACGTTTTAGAAAACAGAAAAATCACAGTGAGTATGGGATTAACCCAAGTTCAATCTCAAGATACTCAAGAGAGCATTTTTAACCGAGCCGATGAACTGTTATATGAAGCCAAAAAAAAGGGTAAGAATCAAGTGGTTTCCTCTTAAGTTACCAATTAATTGGAGTTTTTCCTGCTTGTTTTAAAAGTTCATTGGTTTTTGAAAAATGTTTACAGCCAAAAAAACCTCGATAGGAAGACAAAGGGCTTGGGTGCGGTGCAGTAAGGATGTGATGTTTTGTTTTATCAATAAGTTTTGTTTTGGCAATGGCAGGGCTTCCCCACAATAAAAAAACAATATTTTCGCAATTTGCTGAGATGTATTTGATGATATTATCAGTAAAAATTTCCCAACCCAAATTGTGGTGCGACTTGGGTTTACCCTCTTCAACGGTTAAAATAGTGTTTAAAAGCAAAACACCTTGTGTTGCCCAAGGCGTTAAATCGCCATCAAGACACTGTGATGGGCGTTGTAAATCTTCATAAATCTCTTTTAATATGTTTTGCATTGATGGCGGATTTTTAACCTCTTTGGGGGTTGAAAAAGAGAAACCTTGGGCTTGATTGATTCCATGATAAGGGTCTTGCCCTAAGATAACCACGTTTAGGTTTTCAAAAGGGGTTTTGGTAAAGGCATTAAATATTTTATTTTTGGGTGGAAAAACAGTGGTGGTTTCATATCGTGCATCAATTAGAGTTTTAAGTTTTTTAAAGTAGGGTTGTTCTTTTTCATTGTTGATAATCTCTTCCCACGTTCTCATGGTTCTCCTTTGGTAAAACAGTAAAGCGGTATTATGGCTAAAAAGTGTTTATAAAAAAGAATAAAAGATTGTGCTTATTTAAAAATTGAGAAAAATAAAACAAAGCAAAGAAGGTTTAAGGGGGAGACCTTCTTTGTCTGTGTTTTTGTAAGCTTGACCACTTCTTACATCAATAAGTAAAGTTCTTCTTGTCTGTTTTCGGTCAAAGGTAATTTGAGGTATTTCAAATTCTAAAATGTATCCGCAGGAACGTAAACGTTTCCTTCCATGATAATTCTTGCACTTCGGCTCATAGTGGCTTTATCCACAATATATTTGCCATTTTCTTGTTTGATTACCGCACCTACTTTGAGTGTACCAGATGGATGTCCAAACTCAACAGCTGATTTCTCACCACCACCAGCAGCCAAATTAACCAACGTGCCAGGAATACAAGCCGCAACTCCAATAGCAACTGAAGCAGTTCCCATCATAGCGTGGTGTAATTTTTGCATTGATAATGCTCGAACATGTAAATCAATTTCATTGGCTTTCACTTCTTTACCACTTGATGTGATAAAATCGCTTTTAGGTGCAACAAAAGCAATTTTTGGTGTATGTTGTCTTGTCTCTGCTTCTTTTAAATCTGAAATCAGACCCATTTTTAATGCAGCATACGACCGAATTGTTTCAAATCTTGCAAGTGCTTCGGCATCTGAGTTAATATCTGCTTGAAGTTCAGTTCCTTTGTAACCAATATCAGCAGCATTTACAAAACACGTAGGAATACCTGCTGTTATCATCGTTGCTTTAAATGTACCAATTCCTGGAACTTCTAAATCATCCACTAAGTTTCCTGTGGGGAATAACTCTTCACTAGGATCTACGGGTTCTGCAAACTCTAGTACGATTTCTTCTGCAGGAAAGGCAACACCATCGATGTAATAATCACCGATTTCTTTTACCATACCATCAACCATGGTGACATAACAAAGAATCGTTTTTTTGATATTGGCTTGCCAAATTCTTACACAACAAACACCATTGTCAGGTACATTATCAACCAATCCCTCTTTAATTGAAAAAGGACCAACAGCAGAGCTAAGATTTCCACAGTTTCCACTCATATCCACAAAATCTTTATCAGTAAAAAAAAAAAAAAAAGGTGAGAATACGGAAACNNTCAACTAATCCTTCTTTGATTGCAAAAGGACCAACTGCACTTGATAAATTTCCACAATTTCCAGACCAATCCATAAAATCTTTATCAATAGCAACTTGACAAAAATAGTAATCGACATCATGATTAGGAACGCTACTTTTTCCTACTAAGATGGCTTTAGAAGTAGAAGAAGTAGCTCCTCCCATCCCATCCATTTGTTGTTTATAAATATCAGGACTTCCAACAATTCTTTGAAGGAGTTTATCTCTTTTAGCTGGGTCTTCTTGTACTTCTTTGGGTAAATGAGCAATGTTAAAAAACGTCCCTTTACTTGTCCCCCCACGCATATACGTGGCGGGGACTTTAATTTGTGGTTTGTACGTTGACACTATTTTTCCTTATTTTGATGATGCAATTACATCTTTAGCGAATTTTTGTAAAATACCACCAGCTTTATAGACTTCAACTTCTGCACTTGTGTCCAATCGGCATAATACTGGGAATTTTACGACTTCACCATTGGCTCTTGTCATGACTACAGTTAATTCAGTTCTTGGAGTAATTTCACCCTCAATATCAAAAACTTCACTTCCATCTATGGCATACGTGTGTCGTGTATCACCTTTTTTGAATTGTAAAGGAAGAACACCCATACCCACTAAGTTGGTTCTGTGAATTCTCTCAATTGATTCAGCAATAACGACTTCAACACCTGCAAGTCTTACCCCTTTTGCCGCCCAGTCTCTTGAAGACCCTTGACCATAGTTTGTTCCTGCAATGATAATTAAAGGTTGTTTTCTGTTTGTATACGTTTCAATCGCTTCCCACATTCTTGACTCAACACCCTCTGGCATAATTTTTGTCAATGAACCTTGTTTAACTTTTCCATTTTCATCTTTTACCATTTCGTTAAAGAGTTTAGGATTTGCCAATGTTGCTCTTGAAGCAGTATTATGATCCCCTCTGTGTGTGGCATATGAGTTTAAATCTTCAACAGGCAATCCCATTTTTAAACAATATTCACCTGACGCTGACGTTGGTAAAATTGCATTTGATGGTGAAAGGTGGTCTGTTGTAATATCATTTGGAAATACACCCAATGGTCGCATATTTTTCAATGCTGGCATTTGCATATATTCATCTTCCCAATAAGGAGGTTTGTTGATATATGTTGATTGTGTATTCCAGTGATAGAATGGCTCAACTTTAACACCTGCAAAGGCATTTCTTGCAAACATTGGGTCATAAATTTCAGCAAACATTTCAGGCTTAACTGCACTGCTCACCACTGCATCAATCTCCGCATCGCTTGGCCATAAATCTTTTAACTTAATATCATTTCCATTTTTATCTTTTCCTAAAACATCTGTTTCAATGTTAAATCGGATACTTCCAGCAAGTGCATAGGCAATTACAAGTGGAGGTGAAGCTAAAAATGCCTCTTTTATAAATGGGTGGATTCTTCCATCAAAGTTTCTGTTCCCTGATAATACAGCCGTTGTATAAATTCCAGCATCTGCAGCTGCTTGTTGGATTTTTGGATCAAGAGCTCCTGACATACCATTACAAGTAGTACAAGCAAATCCTACGATACCAAATCCTAATTTTTCTAATTCGCTTAGAAGTCCTGATTCTTTTAAGTATAATTCAGCCACTTTAGACCCTGGTGCTAAAGATGATTTAACCCATGGTTTTCTAGTTAAGCCAAGTTCATTTGCTTTTTTAGCCAATAATCCAGCCGCAACAACATTTCTAGGGTTTGATGTATTTGTACATGAAGTAATGGCTGCAATTAAAACAGCACCATCTGGCATAACATCATCAGAAATGGTAATATGTTTAGAAATTCCTGCTGCTTCTAATGAGGAAACAGGAAGTAATTTATGAGGTTGAGATGGACCTGCTAACGTTCGTGTAACGGTTGATAAATCAAATTCAATCGTTCTTGCATACGTAGCATTTTCAAAAGCATCTGCCCATAAACCATTGGCTTTGGCATAGGCTTCTACTAATTGAACTTGTTTTGGTTCTCTTCCTGTAATTCTTAAATAATCAATCGTTTTGTCATCAATAGCAAACATCGCAGCACTTNNCCATATTCAGGAGTCATGTTAGAAATCGTAGCACGATCACCTAAATCAAGATATTGAATACCTGATCCAAAAAATTCTAAGTACGCAGAAATAACATTGTTTTCTCTTAAGTAAGAAGTCATAGAAAGTGCAATATCTGTTGCTGTAATTCCTTCAGCTCTAACACCTGTGATATTCACACCAATGATTTCTGGAACTCTCATATAAGAAGGATTTCCAAGCATTACGTTTTCAGCTTCTAATCCACCCACACCCACTGCAATAACACCAAGCGCATCGACGTGAGGCGTATGTGAATCTGTTCCAACTAATGTATCTGGACTTGCAATGCCATCAATATTGTGAACCACTGGAGACATTTTTTCTAAATTGATTTGGTGCATAATTCCATTGCCTGGAGGAATAACGTCTACGTTATTAAACGCTTCTTTAGTCCAGTTAATAAAGTGAAATCTGTCTGCATTTCTTCTATCTTCAATGTCTCTGTTTTTTTGAAATGCATCAGGGTCAAATCCACCACATTCTACGGCTAAAGAGTGGTCAACGATTAATTGTGTTGGCACAACAGGATTGACTTTTTGTGGGTCTCCACCTTCTTTTGCTACGGCTTCTCTTAAACCTGCTAAGTCAACAAATGCCGTTAAACCTAAAATATCGTGACAGATAACTCGGCTTGGATACCAAGGAAAATCTTTGTCTGTTCTTTTTTCAATTAATTGAATCAGTGAGTCTTTTAAATCTTCACTTGGGCATTTTCGAATTAAATTTTCTGCCAATACTCTTGAGGTGTAATTGAGCTTTTCGAAAGAACCCTTTTGGATTGATTCTACGGCTTCTTTAACATCATAATACTGTACGTCTAAACCATCTAATTTTTTAAGATATTTTTCGTTTGTCATTTATGTTTCCATTTTTTATAATCTAAGGGGAGTATCTGCGAGTACAGACAATCCTATTGTCGGTACAAACGTGTTGGGCTTGTACACTTAAAAAGTTACTTCAAAGCGTATTTGAAGCAACTTTTTATGCTGTTATTTATGCTATTTTGATAAAAGGGCGAGAACTATTTTCGTTTTTCCATTGGAACAAAATCTCTTGGCTCTGGTCCTGTGTAAGTTGATCCTGGTCGGATAATTCTGTTATTGGCTCGTTGTTCAAATGCGTGTGCTGCCCATCCAGCCGCTCTTGACATAATAAATAAAGGCGTGTAGTATAATCGTTCAATTTCCATATAGTGGTAAATTAATCCACCGAAGAAGTCGATGTTATCTGGTAAACCTTTTTCAGCTTTTACTTTGTCTCGAATCGCTACTGCAATATCAAACAGTTTTTCATCTGCATTTGGTAATTCTTTAAGCTCTTTTGCTAAGTCATGACCAATTGGTGATCGTGGGTCTAAGTTTCGGTACACTCGGTGACCAAATCCCATGATTTTTTCTTTTCGTGCAAAAATGGCATCCACTTCTTTAAGTGCATGTTCAACGTTGTCAAATCCAAGTACAAATTTAATTGCCACTTCGTTTGCTCCACCGTGTAAGTGTCCTTTTAATGTTCCAATTCCTGTTGTCATACATGAATAAATGTCTGATAAAGTTGAAGCCGTAATTCTGTTGGCAAATGTTGAAGCATTGAATTCATGCTCTGCATACAGTGTTAACATAGCGTTCATTGCTTTAACTTCAACCGCTAAAGGTTTAGTTAATTTTAATCTTTCAACAATATATCCTGCAATTGTTGTTTCATCAGATTTTAATTCCACTTCTTTACCGTTTACATGCCAGTGATGCCAGTAAACTAAGAATGATGGAAATGCTCCCAATAATCTTGTGATTTTGTCCATTTGGTCAGAAAAATCTTCTGCTTCTGGTTCCATACAACCTAAAGCTGATGTGGCTGTTCTCATAACATCCATTGGGTGTGATGAAGCGGGAATTGATTTTAAAATATCTTTTAAATTTTGTGGTAAATCTCTTCCAGCAATAACTTTTGCTTGAAACGCATCTTTTTGAGCTTGGTTTGGTAATTCACCGTTTAACAATAAATAAGCCACTTCTTCGAAATCACATTTAAGTGCTAAGTCGGCAATATCATACCCTCTATAGTTTAAACCATTTCCTAAACCGCAAGTACAAATTGCAGATTCTCCTGCGATAACTCCAGCTAATCCTGACATATTTTCTCCTTATTGACGTTTTATTAAATTATTGTATTGTAATTATTTTGCTTTTGATTTAGCAAATAATTCGTCCATTTTTTTCTCATAATCGTGGTAACCTAACATTTCGTAAAGTTCCATTCGTGTTTGCATGGTATCTAAAGTACCTGATTGAGTCCCTTTTTCTCTTAAATCTTTATATACGTTTAATGCAGCTTTATTCATTGCTCTAAATGCAGATAAAGGATAAAGAACCATAGAAATACCCACACTTCCTAACTCTTCAGTTGTAAACATTGGAGTGGCACCAAATTCAGTAATATTTGCTAATACTGGAACTTTGATAACATCAGTAAACTCTTTGTACTCTTTTAATGTATGAATGGCTTCAGCAAAAATCATATCAGCACCTGCTTCAACGTATGCTTTAGCTCTATCAATTGCAGATTGTTGACCTTCAGAAGCATGAGCATCTGTTCGTGCCATAATCACAAATTCTGGATCTGTTTTTGCGTCAACTGCAGCTCTGATTCTATCACACATTTCTTCAGTAGATACTAACTCTTTATTTGGTCTGTGTCCACATCTTTTCGCAGCAACTTGGTCTTCAATATGAATTCCTGCTGCTCCTGCTTTTGTCATCTCTTTTACAGTTCGTGCAATGTTAAATGCATGTCCCCAACCTGTATCAGCATCAACCAATAAAGGAACGTCAGTAATAGAAGTAATTCTTCTGATATCAATACACACATCTTCTAACATAGTCATACCTAAATCAGGTAAACCATAACTGGAATTTGCAACTCCTGCTCCTGAAAGATACAATGCTTTGTATCCTACTTTTGTGGCTTGTAATGCAGAGTAAGCATTCACTGCTCCAACAATTTGTAAAGGGGTTTCAGCTTTTAGTGCGTCTCTAAATCTTTTTCCAGCGCTCATAATATTCCTTGTATTAAATTTTCTTAAAATCATTATACACGATAATAAATGACAAGTGGTGCATATTTTTAAAAAGTAAAACACAATTTTAAGGCATAGTAGAATTTTATGTACATATATTGTTCTTATGTATAATTATGGTACAATAGCAGAATATTTTTAAACATTAAGAGTGTGAGGTAAAACGTGTTTTATAAAAACAGTATCGAAAAAATCATTGAAATTTATAAAAAATCAAACTTAAGTATATCCAAATTTGCGGCATTAATTCAAAAAGACAGAAGAACCGTCACGTCATGGATTGACCAAATAAGCGACTCTGAACCCTCTCAAAGTGTCAAAGAGAATATTTGCAAAACATTTAGGTATCCTGATTATATTTGGGAAGAGGCGTGCAGTGGTGAAGAGTTTGTCAAATCCATTACCGAAATTCCTCAAAAAGAGGTGCGAATTATTGATGAAGATTATATGGGACGTTTAAAATATATCTTGGAGATGGAACAAAATCGACGATTTGTCATACAAGCACAGTTTCCTGGACCCATGTATCGTGACAGTGCTGTACAAAAAGTGTACAAAACCCAAACCAGTAATGAAATTGAAGAGCTCAAACAAGAACGTATTCACCAAATGCTCAGATACGATTATGACACCACAGAGTGGTATTCGATTAAATCATTGTTGAGTTTTTGTTTTGCCAGCATTGGAAACTTTTATACCAAAGAGCAAAAAGTGGCGATTTTGGAACTGATTTATGAATTGTTTAATAACAACTACAATAAAAAACTCTTTTTGTTTGATTCGTTTTCGCGAAAAATTTATGGCATGGAAACCACGTATATTTCGATTAACGTCAAACAAAAGATTCTTTTCTTTAAATCACCGATTGAATCAGTTTTTATAGAAATACGAAACAAAAAACTTGTCGAACGGATGCACAAATATTACTCTTCTCCTGTGGAAGCTCCCAGTCATGTGAACTTTTTAGAGTCGGTTAAAATTATAAAGATTTTACAAGAAGCGTTAAAATACAATAATACCATTGAACAAGCGTATGAAATGATTAATCGTAAAACCGACTACGGAGAGTTGTTTTACAATAACTTAAGTATTGATTTACAAAAAAGAGTCAGTGAGCCAAAAGAGGGTCAAAAAAGGAATTAAAGATGAAAAGTACTCGAGAAAAGTTATTGGATATTGCATTTGAAGAAATCTATCATAATGGGTATGCCAATACCTCTGTGGATAAAATTTTGAAAAAAGCTAATATGAATAAAGGCAGTATGTATCACTTTTTTAAATCAAAAAAAGAGTTGGGATTGGCAGTCATTAATGAAAGAGTCAATGAGTATATTGTCGATAAATATGGAACATTACTTAAATATGAAGAGAATATTTGCGATGAAATGATGAAACTGATAAAAAATCGAAACAATTTTGACTTCAGTTGTGGCTGCAAATTAAATAATCTTATGCAAGAGTTATCGCCTATTGATAAAGATTTTAAAGAGGCTTTGGAAATTGTTTATTTAAGATTTGAAAATATTATCGAACAAGTTTTAGACAAAGCTGTGGCAAAAAATGAAATCGTACACGATGATACAAAAGCACTCTCCCTGTTTGTAGTAGCTTCCATTGAAGGATGTTTGGGAACAGCTAAAAAATCCCAAGATGGCAACTTCTTTCAAACGTGCATTGCTCAACTTGAACTTCTTTTAAACTCACTCAAAAAATAAATTTTAAAAGTCTTGACTAATTGGTCAAGATTTTGCTATAGTTTGATTTGACTGATTAGTCAAGTGATTGTCAGTGATTTTTATAAAAGGAGTCTCTTATGTCACAAATAATTGGAGCAATCATATTGGGTATATCGCTGGTGTTGTTATTTGTTATGACCATAAGTGATAAAATATAAAAGGAGATGTTATGCCCTATATCAATATAAACTTCATTCAAAAGTCTATATTGCCATTTGGTTTTATATTTTTATACGGAAGTGGATTTATCTTCACTCAATATGGATTGCAAAACAGTTCTCCAATGGCATTTTTAGCCATTCGTTTTTTTATTGCGTTTTGGATTTTGTTACTCATTGCGTATATGTTAAAAGTACCACTTCCCAAAACAAAAAAAGAGTTTTTTCATATTGCAATAGCTGGAAGTTTAACCGTAGGAACGTTTTCTATTGGGGTATTTATGTCCATTTCCTATGGGGTTTCGGGAGCTTTAAATGCCTTGATTATTGCGTTGCAACCTATCATCGTGACGTTTATCGCTTCAAAATTTTTAGAAGAAACTGCCAATAAAAAAGTATGGCTGGGCTTAATCATCGGATTTATTGGTGTGGCATTTGTAGTGGTATCTAAATTGGATACTTCATATGCTTCTGTTGTAGGAGTTTTTTGGTCTGTTGTAGGATTGTTGGGACTTAGTTTTGGAAGTTTGTATCAAAAAAAATATTGTACAGGAATGAATTTATACTCAGGTGGAGCCATACAAACGTTAAGTTCAACCCTATTGACTTTGCCTTTTTTATATTTTGAGAATATACACATAACGTGGAACACTGAATTTATGATTGCTTTGGTTTATATGGCAGTCGGTGTGAGTATTGGAGCCTTGTCATTGTTGTATGTAATGATAAAAAATGGTGAAGTTTCAAAAGTTTCTTCTATTTTTTATTTGGTACCTGTCAGTGCCGCGATAGTTTCATACTTTTTATTGGGTGAAAAAATGGATATGAATGTTTTGATTGGAATTATAACTGTAATTATTGGAATAACATTAATTAACACAAGAAAAAATAAAAAAATTCAGAATGCTTCATGACGTTTTATGACAGTTGCAAAGAGTTTGGTGTTTTGTAAGCCACCTCTTAAAATTAGTTTTTATTTAGGACTTCTTTTTAATCTCAATAGGAGGATAATGAAAAGTCTTAATATAGAAACAAGGAGGCTACGCATTATGAAAAAAGGTATATTTTTAAAAGCAGTAATGGTTGTAAGTGTTTTAATGGTCAGTACAGTTTCTCTTTTAGCAACTGAAGCTAAAAAAGAGAGTATGACAAAACCTACATCGACAGTGGGAGAAAAGCTTGATGATACGGTGACTACAACACAAGTAAAAATGGCATTACTGTTGCATCGCTCAACAAGTACACTTCCGACAGATGTTACAACAACCAACGGGGTAGTTGTCATTGAGGGTACCGTTCAAAACAGTACTCAAAAAGAGTTGATTACTAAAGTGGTTCAAGATGTCAATGGCGTAAAACATGTTAAAAATAATATGACTATTGCCAACGATAAAGCTACTGTTGTAGAAAAATTGGGAGATTCTGCTCTTACAGCAAAAGTAAAAATGGCATTGGCGTTGCACCGTTCAACAGGAGCATTAAGAACATCTGTTACGACAACTGATTCAGTGGTTACGTTAAGCGGTGAAGCTCGTAATCAAGCTGAAAAAGAGCTTGTCAGTAAAGTAGTTGAAGATGTTGATGGTGTTAAAAGTGTTGTTAATACAATGAGTGTTAAATAG
>NPIG01000717.1_pt2 | contig 22123 bp, 17 predicted proteins | sample 8637441 | NCBI WGS metagenome assembly NPIG01 (sample SAMN07420675, study PRJNA396082) | bioreactor metagenome | isolation source: sample BR6 brine-fed electro-methanogenic bioreactor BR | place: Japan: Kochi | collected 2016-06-14 | reverse complement strand
GGACTATCCGAAGCTGGCGCAGCTGTGGTGGCAGAACATCGGCGAGGCGGTGGCCGGCGAGGTCACCATCGACCGCGCCATGGACAACCTGGCGGGCGAGATGGACCGGGTGATGGAGCGCATCGAGCGCGCCGACATCCAGGGGGACTGCGGCCCGAAGCTCAACGAGGAAAAGGACGAAGCCTATTGGCTGGGCCAGCCGGGATCGCCGAAGCCGAAGCTGGACAACGAGAAGCCGAAGGGCGAGACGATCGACTACGATCAGCTGGTCCAGGCCTGGCGGGAAGGCCGCGTCAAATAACCTGAGCGAACGAACCTCCCTTTTTCCTTCAGGCGGGGCGGATATCTTCCGTCCCGCCCCTTTTTTCCCGGACAGGAATAGACGTCGGGCGACGCAATCCACAAAATCTTGCGTCGACTACAATATCTTGTTGCAAAGTGGAATGGGTTCTGCTAAGGAAAGAGGCGTTAGGCACGGTGGCGATCCGAAGACCCCCTCCGAACGCATCGCCGAAACGATGCAACCTAACGCCTCTCCTGGAGCCGGCCAGGCTCCGCGCATTCAAAAGCGCCGCACCGCGCATCCACTCTTCCCCACGAACGCCCCCAGCAAGAGAACGGCTCGGGAGCAGAGTGGTGATCCGTTTTCGAGAAAGTCCTCCGAAGAAGACCTGGTCGTCTGCGGATCGCGCATTGGCGAACAACCCGGAGTCTTGCCGATCGAGACAGGCCTTGGGGCGTGAACCCCGAGGATCGGGTTTGGGAACCGCGGACGGCTCGCTCCCCCTACCCTTGCGGCGCCGACACCATGACGGCCGAAGGCCATCTTGATGGACCGCCGCTTCACGGTTTCAGTCGATCTTACCGGAGCAAGTTCAACTTCCGCCGTGTCCACGGTTCCGATCGATTTTGCCGGAGCAAATCCGACCATCCCCGTGAAGGGCCCGCCTCGCCTACAGGACGAGGCTCTTCGCCGACAACCGGTTCGGGTCATCCCGGGCCGGAGCCCGGGCGGCCTTTCCCGGCCGCCTCCCCTGAGCTACCGCCGCTGCCGAAGCAGTTTTTGGAACCCCGGGGGCAACGAATTCTTCCGGTCCGGAAAGGAAATCCCGAAAGATTAACTTCCCATTTCGCAAGAACTTGTTGCGAAGACGCTTTCGCGTGCAGGAGTCATGATCTATTAATACAGGGGGTGTCTCAATAAAGAATTTTGCGGAATCGTCATTTTTCTGTGAATAAAATTTCAAGATTTTCACAATTGATGCACAAGATATCCACAAAACAACCCACAACCGAATTTTGATATTCAATTGATTCAATGCACTAGCCTGTTTGTTAGGATCTCCTGAAAAGCACTTCCCGTGATTCCCCCATTTTACTGTCAATACTTGGCGGCACGAAACGAACCCGGATTACGGAAAGTTGACACCCCCATCCCCGGGGTTTAAATGACTGTGGCGCTACGCAGAAAATATGGCCGGGCGCTCCAGGAATTCAGGAGTGATTTTCCATGGCGACAAGAAAGCGGCCGCTTTCTCCCCACCTGAACATTTACAAGGGTCAGATCAGTTCCGTCGTTTCCGTGATGCAGCGCATCACCGGCGGCGGCCTCGCGGTCGGACTCGGATTTCTCATCTATTGGTTGGGAGCGGCGGCATACGGTCCGGAGGCCTATGCGACGGCCCAGTGGTTCCTCACCACCTGGTTCGGGTATCTGTGCCTTTTCGGTTTCTCCGTCTGCATGTACTTCCACATCTGTAATGGCATCCGCCACCTGATCTGGGATATCGGCTTCGGCTTCGAGATCCATCAGGTCAACATCGGCGGCATCATGGTCCTGGCGGGAACGGCCCTGTTCACCGTCGTCACCTGGATCGCCGTGTTCGTGAAAGTGGGAGGCATGTCATGAGCGGTTTCCGAAGCGCATTGGGTCCGGAGCCGGGCACCCGGCGGTCGGCCCTCGGCCATGCCCGCGGCCTCGGCAAGACCGGCGGCGCCACCGAGCACTGGTACTGGGAGCGCCTGACCGCGCTGGCCCTGACGCCCCTGACCATCTGGTTCATCGTCTCGCTGGTGTCCGGCGTCGCCGCCGACTACACGACCCTGCAGGCGTGGATGGGTGTCCCCGGCAACATGGTCATGCTGATCCTGCTGGTGTTCTTCTTCTTCTGGCACGCCTGGATCGCCATCGGCGTCGTCATCGAGGACTACGTCCATCACGACGCCACCAGGATCGGCGGCATGATCGCCGTCAAGTTCGCCTGCATCCTGTTCGGCACCTTCGCGATCGTGTCGATCGTCCTCGTCGGCCTGGGAGGTTAGCAGCCGATGCCCGCATACGAGATTACTGACCACACCTACGACGTCGTTGTCGTCGGTGCCGGTGGTGCCGGCCTGCGCGCCACGCTCGGCATGTCCGCGGCCGGTTTCAACACCGCCTGCGTGACCAAGGTCTACCCGACCCGCAGCCATACCATCGCCGCCCAGGGCGGCATCGGCGCGGCGCTCGGCAACATGACCGAGGATGACTGGCGCTGGCATATGTACGACACCGTCAAGGGGTCGGACTGGCTCGGCGATCAGGACGCCATCGAATACATGTGCCGCAACGCGGTTCCGGCGGTCTACGAGCTGGAGCATTTCGGCCTGCCCTTCTCGCGCCGCGAGGACGGCAAGATGTACCAGCGGCCGTTCGGCGGCCATACGTCGAACTATGGCGACAAGCCGGTGCCGCGCTCCTGCGCCGCGGCCGACCGCACCGGTCACGCCATGCTGCACACGCTCTATCAGCAGTGCCTCAAGCACAAGGCGGTGTTCTTCAACGAATACTTCGCCATCGACCTGATCATGGACGATGACGGATCGTGTCAGGGCGTGGTCGCCTGGTGCCTCGAGGACGGCACCATCCACCGCTTCAAGGCGCAGATGGTGGTGCTGGCCACCGGCGGCGCCGGACGGATCTATTTCTCGAGCACGCTGGCCCATATCTGCACCGGCGACGGCACCGCCATGACGGCGCGGGCCGGGCTGCCGCTGCAGGACATGGAGTTCGTGCAGTTCCACCCGACCGGCATCTACGGCGCCGGCTGCCTCATCACCGAGGCCTGCCGCGGCGAGGGCGGATACCTGACCAACTCCGAGGGCGAGCGCTTCATGGAGAAGTACGCGCCCAAGACCCTCGACCTGGCCTCGCGCGACGTCGTGTCGCGGGCGATGACCATCGAGATGCGCGAAGGCCGCGGGGTGGGCCCGCTCAAGGACCACATGCTGCTGCATGTCGAGCATCTCGGCGCCGAGTTCCTGCACGAGAAACTGCCGGGCATCGTCGAGACGGCCCAGATCTTCTCGGGCGTCGACGCCACCAAGGAGCCGATTCCGGTGCTGCCGACCTGCCACTACAGCATGGGCGGCATCCCGACCAACCACATGGGCGAGGCCCTGCGGCCGACCGCCGACGATCCCGATGCCGTCTGTGCCGGCCTGATGTCGGTCGGCGAGGCGGCCTGCGCGTCGGTGCACGGCGCCAACCGGCTCGGCACCAATTCGCTGACCGACCTGGTGGTGTTCGGCCGCGCCGCGGCCCTGCGCGCCGCCGAGATCCTCACCCCGGGCGCCAAGCAGCAGCCGTTCAAGAAGGGCGTGGAAGACGCCGCCCTGGCCCGCCTGGACCGGCTGCGCAACGCCAAGGGCTCGCTCCGGACCAGCGAGATCCGCCTCGACATGCAGCGCACCATGCAGAACGACGCCGCGGTCTTCCGGACCAAGGAATCGCTCGACGAAGGCTGGGCGCGCATCCAGGAGGTCGACAAGTCGCTGGCCGAGATCTCGATCGCCGACCGCTCGATGATCTGGAACACGGATCTCGTCGAGGCGCTGGAGCTCGAGAACCTGATGATCAACGCCAAGGCGGTGATGCGCTGTGCCGGCATCCGCGAGGAAAGCCGGGGGGCGCATGCCCGCGAGGACTTCCCGAAGCGCGACGACGAGAACTGGATGAAGCACTCGCTCGCCACCCAGGACGGCAAGGGCGGGTTCGACATCTCGTTCCGGCCGGTGCACACCAAGCCGCTGACGGACGAGGTCGAGTACATCGAACCGCAGGAGCGCGTCTATTAGACGGCGGGCTGCGGACGAACGATTTGAATACGGCTGATACAGACAAACTGAAGAGCGAACAGCTCAAGAGGTCAGATCCATGGTTGCTCTGATGCCCCTGGCGGGTCTTTTCCTCCCGAAGAATTCCAAGATCGGAAAAGGGAAAACCTACAAGGCCCCGGCCGATGCGAAGAGGGTCAAGACTTTCCACATCTACCGCTGGGATCCGGATACGGACGAGAACCCGCGTCTCGACAGCTACGAGATCGATCTCGACGCCTGCGGGCCGATGATTCTCGACGCCCTCATCAAGATCAAGGACGAGATCGATTCGACTCTCACCTTCCGGCGGTCCTGCCGCGAGGGCATCTGCGGGTCGTGCTCGATGAACGTCGGCGGCACCAACACGCTGGCCTGCATCAAGTCGATCTCCGACTTCAAGGGCGACATCACCATCTATCCGCTGCCGCACATGGCGGTGGTCAAGGATCTGGTCGTCGACCTGTCGCATGCCTTCGCCCAGTACGAATCCATCGAACCCTGGCTCCAGGCCGACACGCCGGCGCCGCCGAATTCCGAGCGCCTGCAGAGCCCCGAGGAACGCAAGAAACTCGACGGCATGTGGGAATGCGTGCTCTGCTTCTGCTGTTCGACCAGCTGCCCGAGCTACTGGTGGAACGGCCAGCGCGGCTATCTCGGCCCGGCCACCCTGATGCAGGCCTATCGCTGGGTCCAGGACTCGCGCGACGAGGCCACCGGCGAGCGCCTCGAGGAACTCGAGGACGAGATGAAGCTGTTCCGCTGCCACACCATCATGAACTGCACGGTCACCTGTCCGAAGAACCTCAACCCGGCCAAGGCCATCGCCGAGTTGAAGCAGTTGATGGTGAAGCGCGGCTGACCTTCGCCTCAGTTTACGAATCAACCAAGCGCCGGGCCTTGTGCCCGGCGCTTTCGTTCAGGACGACATGAGTTCGGCCGCCGGGGCTTGCGGCCCGCGGTCGCCGCTGGCGGGGATCGAGAAGAAGAAGGTGGTGCCGGCTCCTTCCTCGGACTCGAACCAGACCCGTCCGCCGTGGCGGGTGACGATGGCCTTGACGATGGCCAGACCGAGGCCGGTTCCCCCCTTCTGGCGGGTGTCCGAGGAATCGGCCTGGGCGAAGCGCTCGAAGATGCGGCTGCGGAAGTCCTTGGGGATGCCCGGCCCTTCGTCGGCCACCGAAATCACCGGGCCGGTATTGCCTTCGAAAACCGCAACCCGGACCAGGCTGCCCGCGGGCGAGAACTTGGCGGCATTGGACAGCAGGTTGGTCATGACCTGATCCAGGCGGTCGGGGTCGGCGATCACGGTCGCCTGGCTGGTGTGGGTCTCGAAGGCGAAGCGGATGCCGTACTGGTCGGCGAAAGCCTCGTTGTGGACGATCGCCGATTCGACCAGCCGGACGAGGTCGGTCGGGACCATGCGGAATTCCATGCCGCCGGATTCGATCTTCTGAATGTCGAGAAGGTCATTGATCAGGTTGATCAGGCGCTGGCAGTTGCTGTGACCGATATTGATCAGGTTGCGTGCCTTTTCCGGCATCTCGCCTGCGATCCCGCCCTTGAGAAGGCCGAGTGTTCCCGCGATCGAGGTCAAGGGCGTGCGGAGTTCGTGATTGACGGTCGAAATGAACTCGCTCTTGAGCCGCTCGATACGGACCCTCTCGCTGACGTCCTGGCCGACGAAGATCAATCCGGTCGGATTGCCGGTGGCGTCGCGGAGGATCGATTTCAGCCACAGGATCGTAAGCGTTTTACCGCCGGGCCGGGCGTAGGTCGCTTCCAGCATATGCACGTCGGTGGTCCATTGCAGGAAGGCGTCGGGGTCGTCGCTGGCGCCGAAATCGGTGCTTCCGAATACGACATTCACGAAGGCGTTGTCGGTCATTCCGACGCGATCGAGGAAGGCCTTTCCAGCCGGGTTGGCGGTCCGGATTTTCCCGTCCAGGGAGACGACCAGCAGGATTTCGCTCAGGGAACTGATGATGCTGTCGAAATAGGTGCGCGACGTGGTTTCCTTCTGCAACCGCTCCAGCATGGCGTTGAAGCTCTCGCCAAGGGCCTGCATCTCGGCCGGTCCCTGAACCGCGACGCGGCTGTGCATGTCGTCGGCGCTGCCGATGCCGCGGATCAGGTCGACGACACGGTTGACCTCGCGGGTCGCCAGCAGGGCCGCCATGCCGGCGACGCAGATCAGGGCCAGGATGCTGCCGACCAGACTGATGATGATGATCCGCCGAACCTCGCGGACGGTGGCCAGCGCCTCGTCGGTGCGTTTGGCGGTGACCAGGAAAATGCCGTCGAAACCGGGCAGGGGGCGGCGGCTGGCCAGCCAGGTTCCGGGTTCCATGTCGCCGAGGACACCTTCGGCAACCACCAGGTCCGGATTCGACGAAAACAGCACCTGCCCGTCGGCCTGGGTCAGGGCCACGGCCAGGGGATAGTGGGCGACCTCGAACAGATCGATCAGTTTCTCGCGGCCGTAATGCACCAGAATGGCGCCCTCCGGCCGGTTCAGGTAGCGGACGGGCGCGGCGACGGTGAAGCCGTCGCGGGTCAGGGTCAGGGTCGTCCGGTCGGTGGCGATGACCCGTTCCCAGGACGGGGCGTCCCAGTCGGATTCCCGGGAGGGAACGTTGGTGGCGATGATGCGCCCCCTGTAGTCGAGCAGCGAAACCTCCACATCCTCGGGTCCGGGAACCCGAACGGATTTGAAGAACGGCTCCAGGTAGGAATCGCGGTTCTCGACATCGATCAGGCCGTTGACCATCAGGTCGTTGGCGGCGAGGGCTTCGGCTTCCGCCTTCAGGGTGGCGATGGGATGGAGGACCAGGTCGAGGGCATGGTTGCTCTCCAGGGTCAGCATTTCGCTGACTTCCCGGTATTCGGTCCTCTCGACGGAATCATAGGCGAAATAGCCGATGGCGACCAGCACCGCGGCGGCCACCGGAACCACCCGCAGCAGCACGAACCGGAACAGGGTCTGGCTTCCGGGCGCCTTCGACATCAGCGGGGCTCCGGGATGATCCGTCCGTCGCGGTCGAAGCGGGCCATCCGGAAATCGGCGACGGTCAACGCATCGTGACGCGCGGCGGTGAAGGGCGGATCGTAGTCGCGGACCAGCCCTTCATGACGTCCCAGGTCTTCCAGGGCATCCCGTACCGCCGGCCGGTCGATGGTGCCGGCCCGGGCGATGGCGCGGGCGAGGAGGTGCACCAGGTCGTAGGCATGGGCGGTCCCGACCGGCGAGAGGATGTCGGCCGGTTCGGCGACTTCCGGAAACAGGTCCCGGTAAAGGGCGAAAAACCGCCTGGCCCGCTCGGGGTGTGGCGGATCGAGAAACGAGAAGGTCTGGAGAACCCTCAGGTCGATGTCGGCAAGGGCGGAACCGACCTGACTGAGGAGGTCGCCCCCGGTGATTCCCCAATGGGAGATGATCGGGAGCCTTTGGTCCTTGGGGCGGGACGCCATGCCGGTAACCGCGATTGCGCCCTCGCGCGGATTGGCGACCAGGATCACCACATCGGCGCCGGCAACGGCCAACCGCTCGATCTCACCGGCAACCGTTTCGGTGCCCCAGTGGAACCATTCGATGCGTGCCGGTGTCAGACCTTCTGCGCGCAGGCCGGCGATGATGGCCTTCTCGTTGGAACGGCCCCAGCCGGTTCGTTCCAGCAGCAGGCCGGGGTGGCGGTAGCCGGCGGCAACCGCCTGCCTGACCAAGAATCCGCCGGCGAATTCGTCGCGGACCGACACGCGGAACACGTAGTTCGGCGTGTGGCCGTTGTCGACGATGCCGGTTCCGGCCGCCCAGGGCCCGAGATAGACCAGCCGGTGTTGGTGAATGGAGTCCAATTCGTTCAGGGCGACCGGCGTGTGGATGCCGCCGATGACGGCGACCAGATCGGGCAGGGCCGCGAGTTCCGCGATGCTGTCGCGGCCGCGGGCCGGGATTCCCCGGTGGTCGCGGACGATCAGTTCGAAGGGGCGGCCGAGGACCCCGCCGCCGGCGTTGATCTCGGCGATGGCGACAGCAGCGCCGCGGCGGATCGCTTCGCCCGATTGCGCGGATCCCGACGACATGTCGGCATCGAGGCCGATGAGAATGGGGGATGAATCCGCCACCGCCGTCCGGTTGCCGAATCCGGCGGCAACGGTCAGAACAAGCCCGATGGCGAATAGGACGCCCGATCCGTTCCGTATGATCACGACAACCCCGTGCAAACACCCCGTATCCCCATGATGTGGGATTTTCTCCCGGCTCTCAAAGGGAATTCTGACCGGTTTGGCGTGTTTGCTTTGGAAACGGTGTGTCCTATGCCGGACCGATCAGGGGTAGCATCACGGTCGCGAAACTGAGAACCAAAAAGAAGCCGCACATGTCGGTGACCGTCGTCAGAATGGGACCGGAAGCGACGGCGGGATCGACTTTAAACCGTTTCAAGATCAACGGCACGCATCCACCGATGGTAACCGCGACCAACGAATTCAGGGTCAGCGCCGCGCCGACAACGAGACTGAGGTAGATGTTCTCTTTCCAGAACCATGCGGCGATACCCAGCAGAACTCCGAGGGCGAGACCGTTGATCAATCCGACTGAAATCTCTTTCAGCCAAACCCGCAGGACTTCGTAGGGTTTGACGATGCCGAGAGACAACTCCCGCATGCTCACGGCGACCGCCTGATTGCCGGAGCAGCCGCTCATATCCGAAATGATCGGCAGGAAAACGGCGAGTGCGATCACCGCGCTGAGTGTGCTCTCGTACATTGCGATCACGCTGGCGGCGATAATATTCAGGACGATGTTGATACTGAGCCAGGACAGGCGCCTTCGCGAGCGGGTCAGCAACGGAATCGAACGAATCTCGTCACCGCCGATGATTCCCTGAAGTTTCCGGCTATCCGCCTCCGCACGTTCCTGGCGTGCCTCGTCGACAGCTTCGCGGGTGACAATACCGATCAACCGCGCATGCGGATTGATGACCGGCACGGTCGACACATCATTGCGCTCGAAATAGCTGATCAGTTCATCGAGCCTGGTCGTGTCGTTCACGTAGGTACGCGGCACGACGAGTTCCGCAACCGGAAGCGTATGGCGCGACAGCGCGAGTTCGTTCAGCGGGACGACGCCGATAAGCCGTCGCCAATGGGAGACCACATAGATTTCGGTTTCGTGGTGTTCCTCTCCGCTTTCGGCGGCGGCACTGAGCGTCCGCAAAACTTCGCCCACCGTCGTGTCTTCCTCGAAGGCGAGAATCTCCGTGATGAGCAGGCCACCGGCCTCCTCATCCTCGTAACGCATCAGCCGGCGCGCGTCCCTGGCTTCCTCGGGCTCCATCTCCGAGAGGATCGCCTCGGCGTCTTTGTGGTCCATCTCGCCAAGCAGGTCAGCCTGGTCGTCGCTATCCATCTCATTGAGGATCGCCGCGGCATCCGAAGCCGGCAGCTGTTCAATGATGTCGGCGGCATGCTCGTCGGGGATTTCCTCGATCAATTCCGCCGCATCGCCCGGAGACAAGACGGTCAGAACGTTCTGGCGAACCTCCGGCTCGATACGGAAAATCGCGCGCAGGGCCTCGCTGGGCGTCAGTGATTCGACATAGGAGCGAAGCTTCTCGCCATCACCTCGTTCGGCGAACTCTTGAAGTTGAACCCACGGCTCTGTCACTGATTCCAGGTCGGTGGTCGCGTGGTTCTCGTTCATCGGCTTGTATCCCTTCGTCGAGAGATTCGGCGCTTCGATTAACATATAGGCCGACGGCAGTTATTAAAGGGGCATCCGCCTCAACCGGCCGGCTGGATGCCCGTTCCAAGGATCAGCGATGTGGCGCAAAGCGGGCGGCCGAATCCGTCCGAAAAGGCGGTTTTTTTAAAACTGCGCCCGCGGCTTCGGCGGCCCGTCCGTCACTCGTCGCGCACTTCCCGCGCCGTGTCTCGGGGGGTGGTGAAGGGCTGGATCAGCAGGCGGTCGAGGCGGGATTCGGCGGGGTCGCGGAAGATGTCGAGGCCGATGGTCATGCCGTCGTGGCCGGCCTCGGGCTGGTCGCGGTAGGTGCCCATCAGGCGGTCCCACCAGGGCAGGTTGAAGCCGAAATTGCTGTGGGTCTCGCGCGGAATGTCGGAATGGTGAACGCGATGCATGTCCGGCGTCACCAGGAACCAGCGCAGCACCCGGTCGACGGCCAGAGGCAGCTTCAGGTTGCCGTGGTTGAACATGGCGGTGGCGTTGAGCAGCACCTCGAAGATCACGACGCCGAGGGCGGGTGCGCCGAGGGCCGCCACAACGCCCATCTTGAGGATCATCGACAGGACGATCTCGATGGGGTGGAAGCGGGCGCCGGTGGTGACGTCGATGTCGAGGTCGGCATGATGCATGCGGTGCAGGCGCCACAGCACCGGCACCGCGTGGAACATGACGTGCTGCAGGTAGACGGTGAAATCGAGGATCAGCACGGTCAGAACCACGGCCGCCCAGAACGGCAGGCCGAGAGCGTTGAACAGTCCCCAGCCGTGGGTTTCGGCGAAGGCGGCGACGCCGACCGCGGCCATCGGAAACAGCGCCCGTACGAGAAGCGAATCCAGGACCACGATACCGATGTTGGACGGCCAGCGCCGCGCGCGGCCGAGGGAGCGCACCCGGCGCGGGAACAGGGCCTCGAGGCCCATCATCAGGACCAGCACGCCGAAGAAGAAGGTGAGCCGGATGGTCGGTTCGTTGCCGAGCAGCGTGGCGGCCAGATCGGTGTCGGTTTCCATGCGTCGATCATTCCCTATTCGAAATCGGCGGACGGTGTATGCGGGCGCGGTATTTCCCGCGTTACCTGCCGCCCGTTCATGATAATGTAGGGCGAAATTCACGCCGTACGACCGGAATAACGAGGTTGTTACGGATTCCGGTCAGAGGGGAGAACGACCCATGAATCTGCATGCCATGCTGGCCGCGCGCGCTGACGCCGGCCGGCCCATCCGTGTCGGTTTGATCGGGGCCGGGAAATTCGGCTCCATGTTCATCTCCCAGGTCCAGCATACGCCGGGGCTGCATCTGCTGGGGATCGCCGACCTCGATCCCGACCGGGCACGCAAGGCCTGCCGCACCGTCGGCTGGCCGGCCGACCGTTGTACGGCGAAAACACTGGCCGAGGCCGTGAAGGCCGGGACGACCTGGGTCACCGACGACGCGGCCGAACTGATCGCCGTCGACGGGCTCGACGTGATCATCGAGGCGACCGGCGTGCCCGAGGCCGGCATCCGCCATGCCCTGGCCGCCTTCGCGCACGGCTGCCACGTGGTCATGGTCAATGTCGAGGCCGACGTCCTGGTCGGGCCGCTGCTGGCCAAGCGGGCCGAGGCGGCCGGCGTGGTCTACGCCATGGCCTACGGCGACCAGCCGGCGCTGATCTGCGAGCAGGTCGACTGGGCGCGGGCCTGCGGGCTGAAGGTGGTGGCGGCCGGCAAGGGCACCCTTTACATGCCGGAATTCCATGCATCGACCCCGGATACGGTGTGGAACTACTACGGCCTGTCGGCCGAGCGGGCGGCCGAGAGCGGCATGAACGCCAAGATGTTCAATTCCTTCCTCGACGGCACCAAGTCCGGCATCGAGATGGCGGCGGTCGCCAACGCGACCGGGCTGACGCCGGCGCCGGACGGGCTCGAATTCCCGCCCTGCGCGGTGGAGAATCTGGCCAAGACGCTGATTCCGGCGGAAGACGGTGGCGTGCTCCATCACAAGGGCCAGGTCGAGGTGGTGTCGAGCCGCGCGCGCGACGGCCAGAACCTGACCAACAACCTGCGCTGGGGCGTCTATGTCGTCTTCGAGGCACCGACCGACTATGTGCGCAACTGCTTCCACGACTACGGCATGATCACCGATCCCTCGGGGCGCTATTCGGCCCTGTGGCGGCCCTATCACCTGATCGGCCTGGAACTGGGCATCAGCGTCGCCGCCGCCGCCCTGCGCGGCGAGCCGACCGGGCGTACCGCCGGCTTCCGCGGCGACGTGGTGGCGACCGCCAAGCGGGCGCTCAAGGCTGGCGAGGAACTGGACGGCGAGGGCGGCTACTGCGTCTGGGGCAAGCTCATGCCGGCCGCTGATTCGCTGGCCAGGGGAGCCCTGCCCATCGGCCTGTCGCACGGCGTGACGCTGAAACGCGACATTGCGGCCGGCCAGGTGGTGTCCTGGGCCGATGTTGAATTCGACGAAACCGCCGAGGCGGTGCGCCTGCGCCGCCAGATGGAGGCGGAATTTGCCGATTGACCCCGTTACCCGGTGACGGGCGGGAGAACGCTACCTAAATTTACGGGGATATGAGTGTAGGCCGCCTACTTGCCCTTGCGACTAAATCGCGGTACTAACCCGCCAAGGGAGAGTTTGACCGTAGCCGGGGCACGGCGGTCATGATGATTTTTTATTGAGCTGGGAGTGAATTCATGGCGCGAAAGAAGCTTGCATTCATTGGTGCGGGTAATGTCGGGGCGACGGCGGCACACATCGCCGCGCTCAAGGAAATGGGCGACATCGTCCTGTTCGATATCGCCGGCACCATGCCCGCGGGCAAAGCCCTCGACATGGCTGAAAGCTCGCCGGTCGAACGTTTCAACGTCGCGGCCAGCGGCACCAATGACTATGCCGATATCAAGGATGCCGACGTGGTCGTCGTCACCGCCGGTGCCCGCCGGACGCCGGACATGAGCCGCGACGACCTGGTCAGCATCAATGCCAAGATCATGCAGACGGTCGGCGAGAACATCAAAAAGTACTGCCCGGATGCCTTCGTCATCTGCGTGACCAATCCGCTCGATGCCATGGTCTGGGCCCTGCGCGAGGCCAGCGGCCAGCCGCCGGAGAAGGTGGTCGGCATGGCCGGCGTGCTCGATTCGGCCCGGTTCCGCTACTTCCTGGCCGAGGAATTCGGCGTTTCGGTCGAGGACGTCACCGCCTTCGTGCTCGGCGGCCACGGCGATTCCATGGTGCCGCTGCTGCGCTACTCGACGGTCGCCGGCATTCCGGTTCCGGATCTGGTCAAGATGGGCTGGAGCACCCAGAAGCGGATGGACGAGATCATCCAGAGGACCCGTGACGGCGGCGCCGAGATCGGCCGCATCATGGGGACTTCGGCCTACTACGCGCCGGGGTCGTCGGTCGCCGAGATGATCGAGGCCTATCTCAAGGACCGCAAGCGTGTCCTGCCCTGTGCCGCCTACTGCGACGGGCCCTACGGCCTGAAGGGCATCTACGTGGGCGTGCCCATCGTGATCGGCGCCGGCGGTGTCGAGAAGATCATCGAGATCAAGATGACGGACAGCGAGCAGGCCGAGTTCGACAAGTCGGTCGCCAGCGTCCAGGGTCTGATCGACGCGACCAAGAAGATGCTGGCAAGCTGATCGGGCCCCGTCCCGCTTTTCCGCCCGGCGGCGCCCGCGCGGGGCCGTCGGCGCGGAATGGCGTCAGGGGGGTGGTCAACGGCGCCTTGCGACCCCATCTGTGGGGTCCCAACGGCGGTTGGGAAGTCCTCGAGGATAGTGGAGAGGAGGTGCGGCCAAGGGCCGGGGCCTCCTGGAAGACATGTCATCGACCGTTGATTTCGATTCGTTTCTAAACCCCCAGAACGCCGAATTCATCGCCGACCTCTATTCGCGTTTTCTGGAAAACCCCAATTCCGTCGATCCCAGCTGGGTGGAGTTCTTCAACGACCTCCAGCAGGAAGGACGGGCCGTTCTCGATGAACTGCGCGGTGCCAGTTGGGCGCCCAAGCGCGGCAACGGGGGAGCCAACGGCGGGAACGGCGGCGGCATGGCGGCTGTTGCGACGCCCCAGCCGGCGGCTTCGGTGCCGCATCCGGTGCCGGCCCATGCCGGGGCACCGTCGTCGCGGGCTGCGACCCTGGATTCGATCCGCGCCCTGATGCTCATCCGCAGCCACCGGGTACGCGGCCATCTGCTGGCCCGCTTCGATCCGCTGGGCCTCGAGGGCAACACCTACCATCCGGAACTGGAGCCGCGCAGCTACGGCTTCACCGAGTCCGACATGGACCGGCCGATCTTCATCGACTACGTCCTCGGTCTCGAGACCGCCACCATGCGCGAGATTCTGCGGGTGGTGCGCGAAACCTACTGCGGCTCCATCGGCGTCGAGTTCATGCACATCCAGAGCCCCGACGAGAAGGCCTGGATCCAGCGCCGCATCGAGAGCATCCACAACCAGACCCAGTTCACCCTGCGCGGCAAGCGCACGATCTATGAGCGGCTGGTCGAGGCCGAGGGCTTCGAACGGATGCTGCACGTCAAGTATCCCGGCACCAAGCGCTTCGGCCTGGACGGCGCCGAGACGCTGCTGCCGGCGCTGGAGCAGATCCTCAAGCGCGGCGGCCAGCTGGGCGTGCGCGAGGTGGTTCTGGGCATGCCGCACCGCGGCCGCCTGAACATCCTGGGCAACGTGATGCACAAGCCCTACGTCGCCATCTTCTCGGAATTCCAGGGCCATGCCTCGAAGCCCGAGGAGGTCCAGGGCTCGGGCGACGTCAAGTACCACCTCGGCACCTCGACCGACCGCGTCTTCGACGGCAACGCCATCCACCTGTCGCTGTGCGCCAACCCTTCGCACCTGGAAGCGGTGAATCCCGTCGTCGTCGGCAAGGTGCGGGCCAAGCAGGTGGCGCGCGGCGACAGCGAGCGCCGCCAGGTCTTGGGCGTGCTCATGCACGGCGACGCCGCCTTCGCCGGTCAGGGGCTGGTCGCCGAGACGCTGGGGCTTTCCGAACTCAAGGGCTACACCACCGGCGGCACCATCCATTTCATCGTCAACAATCAGATCGGCTTCACCACCAGCCCGACCTTCTCGCGTTCGTCGCCCTATCCGTCGGACGTCGCGAAGATGATCCAGGCGCCGATCTTCCACGTGAACGGCGACGATCCCGAGGCGGTCGTCCATGTCGCCCGCATCGCCACCGAGTTCCGTCAGGAGTTCCGCCGCGACGTGGTCATCGACATGTTCTGCTACCGCCGCCATGGCCACAACGAGGGCGACGAGCCGGGCTTCACGCAGCCGATCATGTACAAGACCATCAGCAGCCATCCGCCGACCCGTCAGCTCTACGCGGAACGGCTGATCCACGAGGGCGTCCTCAAGGAGGACGAAGCCGACCGGATCGTGGACGAGTTCAACAAGCGCCTCGAGGATGCCTTCGAGGCGGCCGAGGGCTACAAGCCCAACAAGGCGGACTGGTTCGAGGGGCGCTGGCAGGGGCTGGTCAACATGGCCGGCGAGGAGGAGTTCCGCGAGGACGCCACCGCCGTCGACATGGACGTGCTGCGCGAGATCGGCCAGGCCATCAGCGAGCCGCCGAAGAACTTCCACCTCAATTCCAAGATCGCCCGCCAGCTCAAGGCCAAGCGCCAGATGATCGAGACTGGCGAGGGGGTCGACTGGGCGACCGCCGAGGCCCTGGCCTTCGGCTCGCTGCTGGTCGAGGGCAAGCCGGTGCGCCTGTCGGGCCAGGATTCGGGGCGCGGCACCTTCTCGCAGCGCCATTCGGTGCTGGTCGACCAGGAGAACGAGGAACGCTACATCCCGCTCAACCATCTGAGCGACGACCAGGCCCGTTTCGAGGTCATCGACAGCCCGCTCTCCGAGGCCTCGGTCCTCGGGTTCGAATACGGCTATTCGCTGGTCGAACCCCATTCGCTGATCATGTGGGAAGGCCAGTTCGGTGATTTCGCCAACGGCGCGCAGGTGATCATCGACCAGTTCATCTCGTCGGGCGAATCCAAGTGGTTGCGCCTGTGCGGGCTGGTCATGCTGCTGCCGCACGGTTACGAGGGCCAGGGGCCCGAGCATTCCTCGGCCCGGCCCGAGCGCTACCTGCAGCTCTGCGCCGAGAACAATATCCAGGTCGTCAACTGCACCACGCCGGCCAACTACTTCCACGCCCTGCGTCGCCAGTTGCACCGCAACTTCCGCAAGCCGCTGGTGGTGTTCACGCCGAAGTCGCTGCTGCGCCACAAGCTGGCGGTCTCGACCCTCGGCGAGATGGGCGAGGGAACCAAATTCCACCGGGTGCTGCCGGAGCGCGACCAGCTGGTGCTCGACAAGAAGGTGCGGCGCCTCGTGCTGTGCACCGGCAAGGTCTATTACGACCTGCTGCAGGCGCGCCGCGACGAGGGCGTCGACGATATCGCCATCGTCCGCGTCGAGCAGCTCTATCCCTGGCCGCGCCAGGGGCTGGCCCAGCAGATCACGCGCTATCCCAACGCCGAGATCGTCTGGTGCCAGGAGGAACCGGCCAATATGGGGGCCTGGAGCTTCGTTTTCCCGAAGCTGATCAACATCCTGGAGGAACTGGGCCGCAAGCAGGTGCTGCCGGCCTATGTCGGGCGCAAGGAAGCCGCATCGCCGGCCACCGGCCTGTTCAAGACGCATGTGAAGGAGCAGACGCAACTGGTCGAAAAGGCCCTCTCGCCGGAGCCGCTGGCGCCGGGCCGTTGATATTCAACTCATAGGGACCGCGGGCCCGGGCGAACCGGGGCGCGGCCGCAAGACATATCGGGGAAAGAATATGGCGACGCAGATTGTTGTTCCCACGCTGGGTGAATCGGTCACCGAGGCGACGGTCTCGAAATGGTTCAAGGCGGTCGGCGAGGCGGTTGCCGCCGACGAGCCGCTGCTCGAGCTGGAAACCGACAAGGTGACGCTGGAGGTCAACGCGCCGGCCGCCGGCACCCTTTCCGACATCGCCGCGCCCGAGGGCGCCGATGTCGAGGTCGGGGCCCTGCTCGGCGTCATCTCCGAAGGGGCCGCGGCCCCGGCGCCCAAGGCAGCCAAACCGGCCGAAAAACCAGCCGCCGAGGCCAAGAGCGAACCAGCCCCCGCGCCGGCACCGGCCAAGCCGGCGGCACCCGGGCCGCGCCCGGTCGAACTCAACGGCGTCAACAACGACGAGGCCGCCGGCCCGGCCGCGCCGCTGTCGCCGGCGGTGCGCAAGCTGGTCGACGAGTACGGCCTCGATCCGTCGGTGATCCCGGCCAGCGGCAAGGACGGCCGGCTGACCAAGGGCGACGTGCTCGCCTTCATCGCCTGCCAGCCGGCCCAGGTTTCCGAGCTGGCTCCGGCCGCGGCACCGATCCCGGCCGCCAAGCCGTCGCCCGAGGAGGCTCCGGCCGCGCCCAAGGCCGCACCGCAGCCGGCAGCCGAGGCGCCGTGGTCGCCCGGCGCCACCTTCCCGCCGCGCCCCGAGGGGCCGCGCGAGGAGCGGGTGCGCATGTCTCGCCTGCGCAAGCGCATCGCCGAGCACCTGAAGAACTCGCAGAACACGGCGGCGACCCTGACCACCTACAACGAGGCGGACATGTCCGCGGTCATGGCGCTGCGCAACCAGTTCAAGGATTCGTTCGAGAAGAAGTACGGCATCCGGCTCGGCTTCATGTCGTTCTTCGTCAAGGCCTGCGTCACGGCGCTGCGCGAGATCCCGGTGGTCAACGCCGCCATCGACGGCGAGGAGATCGTCTACAAGAACCACTACGACATCGGCGTCGCCGTCGGCCTCGAGGAAGGCCTGGTGGTGCCGGTGGTGCGCGATGCCGACGCGCTTTCCTTCGCCCAGGTCGAGGGGACGATCGGCGAGCTGGCCAAGAAGGCGCGCGCCGGGTCGCTGACCATGGAGGAACTGCAGGGCGGCACCTTCACCATCTCCAATGCCGGGGTCTACGGATCACTCAACTCGATGCCGATCCTCAACCTGCCGCAGTCGGCGGTCCTCGGCATGCACAAGATCCAGCAGCGCCCGGTGGTGCTCGACGACGGCTCGATCGTCGCCCGGCCGATGATGTACCTGGCGCTCAGCTACGACCACCGGCTGGTCGACGGCCGCCAGGCGGTCAGCTTCCTGGTCCGGGTCAAGGAATGCATCGAGAACCCGACCCGCATCATGCTGGATGTGTGATGCCACGGGTGGGTGACGCCGCACCCCCCACCCTAACCCTCCCCCACAAGGGGGGAGGGAATCTGGTATCGCCACCCCCCATTTACCCCCTCCCCCTCGATGGGGGAGGGTTGGGGTGGGGGTGGCAAGCATGACGGAAACGGAAAGGCCGGCCGGCCGCTCACTCCCCGTCCCTTACCCGTCCCCGCGTCTTCTTGACCGCACCCTTCTGCTTCTTGGCCGAGATGCGCTTTTCCTTGGCGGCGCGGCCGGGGCGGGTGGGGATGCGGTATTTGCGCGGCTTGGCGGCCTCGAGGATCATCCCGGTCAACCGTTCCAGGGCGTCGGCGCGGTTGCGTTCCTGGCTGCGGAAGCGCTCGGCAGAGAGCACGATCACGCCCTCCTTGGTCAGCCGCCGCCCGGCCAGCCGCACCAGCCGTGATTTCACCCAGGGCGGCAGGGTGGCGCAGCCCGCCAGGTCGAAGCGCAGTTCGACCGCCGTCTCGACCTTGTTGACGTTCTGACCGCCGGGGCCGGGCGCGCGCTTGAAGCGGACTTCGATGTTCTCCTCGTCGATGACGAGGCCGGGTTTGATTTCGATCGTGGCCATGGCCGCTTTTTACCCTGTTTGGCTTTGCTGCGGCATATCCAATTTCCCGCATCCGCTGTATGCTCCCGCCGCTCTCCATCACAGGAACCCAACAGCCGGACGCCTTACGTGCTTCCCACGCCCACACCCGAGGACCCGTCGCGCATCACCCGGGGGATCGTCCTGATCCTCGCCGCCCTCATCCTGTTCGCCATCCAGGACGCCACCTCAAAGGCCCTGATGGAGCGCTACCACTTCACCCAGATCATGGCCATCCGATTCTGGCTGTTCTTCGCGTTCTCGCTGTACATGGCCCGCGAGCGCGGCATCTGGCAGAGCCTCAAAAGCCAGATCGTCTGGCTGCAGATCCTGCGCGCCACCGTCCTCGTCGTCGAGATGGCCTGCGTCATCTACTCCTACAGCCAGCTGCCGCTGGCCGACGTCCAGGCGGTCATGCAGACGGCGCCGCTGCTGGTCCTGCTGGTCGCCGGCATCACGCTGGGCGAGACCATCGGGCGCCGCGGCTGGGGCTCAGTGCTGGCCGGGTTCCTCGGTGCCCTGCTGATCATCCGGCCGGGCATGGACGCCTTCAGCGCCACCCTGCTGGTTCCCCTGGCCGGTGCCGTGCTGTGGGCGGTGTACCAGGTGTTGGCCCGTCTCGTCGGCCGCCGCGACCCGACCGAGACCACCCTGCTCTACACCACCCTGGTCGGGCTGATCGCCTATTCCGTCTTCGTCCCCTTCACCTGGGTGGAACCTGACGCCGGCGACTGGGCCCTGCTGCTGACGGTCGCGGTGCTCGGCGCATCCGGGCATTTCCTGATCATCAAGGCCTTCATGCTGGCCCCGGCCTCGGTGCTGCAGCCCTACAACTACTCGATCTTCCTGTGGTCGATCTGCACCGGCTACGTCGTCTTCGGCGACATCCCCGACTGGCCGACGGTGACCGGCGCCAGCATCATCATCGTCGCCGGCATCGTCGCCAGCGACCGCGACGGCACCCTCTGGGCCCGCCTGCTCAGGCTCCTGCGCCTGGCGCCGTAAGACCCCCGTCATTCCCGCCTTCGCGGGAATGACGGAAAATAGGGATGTGACCGGAAAAAACCCTACAGCAGCCCGTTGGCGACGTTGCGGTTGACCGCCATCATGGCGCCGAGGGCGGCGGCTTCCGGCCTTTGGGTGGCGCGGGCGATCTCGCGGCTCATGAAGCGGCACAGCACCAGCAGGTCGTCGCGCACCCCGGCCGGCAGGGGGTTCTCGGTCGAGCGCAGGTCGGCCTCGATGACCGTCCAGAGCTTGTGATTGAAGTTCAAAGCGTGCAGCAGGCGGTTCAGGTCGCCGCGGTCCATGCTCGCCTCGTTCAGCAATTGTGCCCCCTTGAGCAGGGCTTCCGCTTCCGTGGAACGGCCGTTGAGGCTCACCTGGTGGGTCCTGGCGTAGGCAGCGTAACCTTGGGACATGCTAGGCTCCAATCAGATCGGCCAGTTGCGACTGGGACTGGCTGGTGATGCGCAGGCCCTCGCGGGCCAGGGCGTCGCGGGTCTGGATGCTGAGCAGGCTGGCCGCTTCGGCATTGACGTCGGCCTCGGTCAGCTTGTTGGCCCCCTCCTCCAGCACGTTGGCGACCCTCTCGCTGTAGGAGTCGCGCACCTGCAGGAGGGCGGTGTCGTTGGCAAAGCTCGATGCGCTGCTGCGCAGCGTGCGGGTTGCGGCATCAAGATCGTTTAGCGCGGTCTCGACGCCGGCGACAGTGGCGAACCCGCCGTAACTGGCAGCATCGCCGATACCCAGGGTGGCGGCGTCGGACGCCCGCCCCTCGACCGTCAGCTCGGTTCCCGGCGCCGGGCTCAACGACACGCCGCGGCTGGCGGCCGGGTTGTCGATCAGGTTGGTCCCCAGGAACGAGGTATCGGCGGCCAGCAGGCCGATCTGCCGGCGCACGGAATCGAACTGCTGCGCCAGCTCGGCGCGGATCTCGGCGTCGGCGCTCTGGGCCCAGACGGCAAGGCCCTTGAGCTGGTCGGTCAGTTTCTCGAGGCTCTCCAGCCCGGTCTGGGCTGCGCTCAGGCTGCTGATCGCCTGCCCGATGTCGGACTTCGCCTGCAGGAAACCGGCGGCCTGGTCCTGCAGCGCGCTGGCCCGCAGGATGCTGGCCGGATCATCGCCGATCTCGGAGGCGGTGCGTCCGGTCGACAGCCGGCGGGTGATCTGCGCGCGCTGATCGGCGATCCGGGCAAGCTCCGAAACGCTCTGGCTTTGCGCTATTCCGAGGACGACGTCGTCGGCCATGCAAACCATTACCGATAATCAAAAACCGGCCTAATACTGTCACGATTTCGCTAAAAAAAAGTGACCGCCGTCACAACCTGGCATTTTTATAAGAAAAAAATACGGAAGATTTGTAGGGGTATTTTATTTATTTCCGATTCCGGGCAGGGCTCGGCCCTATGCTGTTCGGAAATGTGGGACACCTTACTTAATTCCCGAATCAAGCGAGGTGTCCTCTTGTCCCGTCCTCAGTCACGTACCGCGACGATCTGCACCACCGCGGCATCGCCGTTGTGCATCGTCCCCTCGTTGAAGGACCGCACCAGTTCCTCGGCGCGCTCGAAGCGCAGCCCGGGCAGTTCCCGCTTGAGCCCGGTGGCCGACATCATCAGGTCCGGCGTCGACGGCCCGCCGGTACGGTACTGGAGCTGTTCGACCGTATAGCCCTCCAGCAGGAACACCCCGCCCGGCCGCAGCCCGGCCGCCACCTGCGCCATGACCCGCCTCCGCAGCGCCGGCGGCAGATGGCAGAAGATGGTGACGATCCCCGCCCAGGCACCCGGCTCGATGACGAAATGGGCAAGATCCGCCGTCACCGTCTCGATCGCGACGCCCCTTCCGGTGGCCAGCCNNTGCGCCTTGTCCATGCCGACCGCCGACTGGTCGACCGCCGTCACCTTGTGGCCGAGTCCGGCCAGGTGTACCGCGTTGCGGCCCTCGCCTTCGCCGAGGCACAGCACCGGACCGTCCGGAATCCGCCCCGCGTACTGGCGCAGGAACTCGTTGGGTTCGGTGCCGTAGACGTAGTCGGCGCCACCGTAGCGTTCATCCCAGGGAGTGGTGTCCATGCTGTGCGTAATCCTAGCTGAGTCTTGTAATTGGTAATTGGCGGACCCGCCATGATCTATGCGTGGTCGCCGCGGAACGCAACCCAATCATGAATTGCGGGAACACCTTACTTAATTCCACGATTCGGAATTGGGTAAGGTGTTCCCGCAATTGCCAACCGTCCCTTCCGCCGGTTGTTCCCGAAGCGCCGAACGCGTAGGGTAGCGCCGACACCCTCCCGACGACCTTTCCGCGGACCCTTCCATGCCGACCCTGCCAGCCGATTCCGACGCCCACCGCATTCTCAAGGAGGTGTTCGGATACGATTCCTTCCGGCCCGGTCAGGAAAGGGTCATCGCCAGCATCCTCGAAGGCGTCAGCGTTCTGA
>NPIG01000725.1_pt1 | contig 22215 bp, 19 predicted proteins | sample 8637441 | NCBI WGS metagenome assembly NPIG01 (sample SAMN07420675, study PRJNA396082) | bioreactor metagenome | isolation source: sample BR6 brine-fed electro-methanogenic bioreactor BR | place: Japan: Kochi | collected 2016-06-14 | reverse complement strand
CTGCCTTCGACCTGGGCGTTGCCCAGCTGGTATTCGACGACCACCAGCCCCTGGGTGTCCAAGGCCCGGTTGACGGCTTCCAGGATCATCTCCACCAGTTCGACCGGCAGGACGTCCCCAATGTTCTTCCCCACCAAAAAGGACGGGTCGTCGTAGAGAGCCCGATCGTTGCCGCCGATGCAGTCCAGGTAGTTGCCCTCGGCGTCCAGCACAAACAGCGGATCGGCCTGAATGTCCGCAATGGATTGAAGAAGCGCGACACGATGGTCGGAAGGAGTCGTGTTTTCGGTCATTGAATTTTCTTTCCGGATTGCCTTCCGGTCGTTGCAGGAAATCCCCTGCATTTATCCGAGAGTTGAGCCGCGAGGGGGGGACCGCAACCGATACTCCAAGAGAACGCCAGTGTGCCTCATCGGCGCGGCGGTTTCCAGAATAACGGTATTCCGGGACGGCATCTCATTGAATGAAACGGGCATCATCGAAAACGCCCGCCTGGTAATTCCCCCCTTGCCTGTGACGGGAGTTTTTTGCCACTCTCCTTCGCCCAGGAAAACCGCTAGAGCACGCGGGCAATAAGCGCGTCCGGATCGGCGCGGAGCGAGTTATCACCGGAACGGCGGCATTTGCAGCATCAGCGACGCCGGGGGAGGCACCGCATGAGAAACGCGATCATCGGGATCGTTATCGGCATCGTCGTCGGTGTCGTCATCGGCGCGACCTTGCTTGCCCCGCGGCTCGACGCGCTGGCCATTGCCACGACGGGCGAGCCGGTGGAACGCCTCGCCCCGCCGGCCGAACCGCAACCGCAACCGCAACCGACCCGGCTCTCCCTGCGCATGGCAAGCGCCTATCCCAGCGGCCTGTCTCAGATCGGCACGCTCGGCAAGCGCATCGAATCGGAGATCTTCAAGATCTCGGACGGACAGGTCGAGATCGGATTCAACGAACCCGACACCCTGGTCCCGGTGCACGACATGTTCGACGCCGTCGCTTCGGGGGCCATAGACGCAGCCTTTGCCACGCCCGGGTACTGGCATGAAAAGGTGCCCGCCCTGCAACTCTTCGGCAGCGTCCCGTTCGGTCCGGAAGCCCCCGAATACCTTGCCTGGTTCTATTTCGGCGGCGGCAGCGATCTGTACGAGAAGCTCTATCACCGCCACGGCGTTCACGGCGTCGTCTGCGGCGTCATCACCGCCGAGGCCTCGGGGTGGTTCCGTCAGCCGGTCGTGACGCTCGACGACCTGAAGGGCAAACGGATGCGGGTATTCGGGCTGGCCGGCGACGTTCTTGCCAAGCTGGGCGTCGAAACCGTCTCGATGCCCCCGGCCGAGATTTTCACGGCTTTCGAATCCGGGGCGATCGACGCCGCCGAATTCTCGATGCCGGCCATCGACCTCAAGCTCGGCCTGCACAAGATGGCCAAGCACTACTACTTCCCGGGATGGCATCAGCCGTCGACGCTGTTCGACCTGATCATCAACCTGGAAACATGGCAGTCGCTGCCGAGTACCATACGGACCGATATCGAAACCGTCTGCGGCGACAACGTCCGCTACGGTCTGGCGGAGGGCGAGGCCAGCCAGTTCGACGCCCTGAAGGCCCTTTACGCCAAGGGCGTCGAAATTCACCAATGGCCGCGAGAAATCCTTGCCGCCTTGGAGAACGCCTGGCAGGACGTCGTGCTGGAACGCTCCGAAGCGGACGAGGACTTCAGGCGCGTGTGGAAATCGCTCTCGGCCTTCCGCGAGGACTACTCGGTCTGGAACGAGATCAGCCACATGTGACTTCGACGCCGGTCGTGAAGAGCGGCAAGCCGTTCAATCGGCGGTATCGATGGGCAGCGTGTTCATCTTGGTCAGCAGGTATTCGAGATCGTCGGCCTCGAAATCGACCCCAAGGTCACCGTACTGGGTGAGAATGCGCTCGATCATCCGCCGTGAATACCGCTCGCGGTCCTTTTCTCCACCGTCATACTGGGTCTCGCGTGCGACGTCGATTGCCGCACGAACCGCTGGATAGTGGTTGCGCGGCAGGCCGGCCCTGTCGAATACGGCCTTGAGCCCCAGCTTGCCGCCGTCGTGGATCAGTTCGCGGGCGTTGTCGACCGGTATCCCGGCCAGTTCGGCCATCGCAACCTCGAAAAAGCTGAGATCGCCCATGCACAGGGCCCGCAACATGATGGAAGGTGTCAGGCGTTTGTTGGTGCGCAATTGACGCACCAGCCGCTGCAGATCGCCGGCCTCGCTCTCGACAGAGATGGACAGGACGGCCCTTTCGCGGATCTGCAGGATCAGATCGGTCATGGCATCGGCCGGCAGGTCGAAACGCTCGGCGATCTGATCGCGGAGCTGTTCCGATACCAGGGTCACCAGGCGTTCGGCGATGGTCACCGGCAGGCGGGGACGCCCGACCATGGCCTGCTGCACGGAATCGCTGTCGCCGAGGCGATCGACGACCTTGTCGAACGAAGCGTCGGAAATCTCGGCACCGGGATTGGAAACAAGGCGTGAAACGACTTCTTCGTTGCCGGTTTCGACGATGGCATCCGACACCTTTTCCGAGACGCTCTTGCGGCCGGCAATGGCGGACTGCTTCGCACTGTCCTGCAGGCTGATGATCTCGATGAGATCCTGGTCCGTCAGGACCTCGGAGGATTCAAGAACCGGAAGGGCAACCGAATGAACGTCCTTGGCCAGGGATATCGCGACGTCATGAGGCACCAGGGCACTGGATTTCAGATGGTGCGACAGGGCTTCGCGGACGCGAACCTCCGCATCACGCACCATCAGACGGAAAATCTCTTCGGCCTGCTTCCGCTCGTTCTCGGTCAACTGACCGCGTTCGAAATCGGTCGCGATCTTCTCGGCTGTTTCCGCCCGCCGTGCACCGGACGGATCGCTGAGAAGCTCCATGACGTCCTTATGGGAAAGCACGTTCTCTGCCATGTCCAACCCCACATCTTATTGCCCGATCGTAAGATCTTGGCTTCTATTCTAAATATAGAATATAGCCCTTCTAAACCCTTGCCGTCACCACGGATAGGAAAAATGGGCTGGATTCTCGGAAGACCACTTCCCAAATGGGGAAATGAAAACGGCCGTTTCGTTGCCCGTGGCACGCCGGCTGCCTGCGTCAGCCGAGCGATGGTCGGCTTGTGGCACACGGGTTGCCCGGAAAAGGGCCGCTGCCGATAACGGCGCAAGGTTGATTTTTCAGTTGGGAACAGTGAAAGGCGTCCGATGCTTAAGATTTTGTCCTTTACCGTTAGCGCTGCAATCGCTCTTTCGATGGCCGGAGGCGCTGCCATCGCCGCCGATGCCGGTGCGGGCGAAGGCGTGTTCAACAAACGGTGCAAAGCCTGCCACACGGTCGAGCCCGGTAAGAACAAGGTCGGACCGTCGCTTTTCGGCGTCGTCGACCGCCAGGCCGGAACCGTGGAAGGCTTCAAATATTCCGACAGCTACATCGAAGCCGGCAAGGGCGGGCTGACATGGTCCCAGGATAAGATCGTCGAGTACCTCGTCGACCCGAAGGACTTCATGCGGGAAGTGACCGGCGACAAGAAGGCCAAAAGCAAGATGGTCTTCAAGCTCAAGGACGAAGCCGACCGGCAGGACGTAGCTGCCTATCTGGCTACCATCAAGTAACGCAATCTTCTTTGCGAAATGCAGCGCCCCGGCCTGATCCAGGCCGGGGCGCCGTGCTTTCCGGGGTGCGATGCGGTTCGGTCAGTCGCGAACCACCATCACCGAACAGATGGCATGGCGGACGACCCGGGCCGCATTGGGCCCCAGCAGGTAGTCCTCCAGATCGGGGCGGGCCGCGGCCATGACGATCAGGTCCGCCTTCACCCGTTTCGCCGCGTCCAGGATTTCCTTGTAGATCGTCCCGTGGGCGATGATGTGCTGGATCTTGATGCCTTCCGGAACGTTGGCCTTGGAGAAGGCGTGCAGGTCATTTCGCATCTGGTCGAGAACCCTGTCCTCGTAGTCGGCCGGGAAGAACTGGGCGACGACCATGTTGGCGCCGACGTCGGGCACCACCGTCACCAGATGCAGGGTCGCGTCGAAGGCTTTGCAGTTCTCGATCGCGATGGGCAAGGCCCGTTTCCAGGAGTGTTCCTCGTTCAGGTCGACCGGCAGCAGAACGTGCTTGAACATCGGTGGTTTCCCCCTTGCCAACTAGGCCGAAGCCGCTTCCTCGACGCGCCGCCGCTTCCAACGCGAGTACTGCAACAGGATCACGAAGCCCAACAGGGCCAGCATGAACGGATAGACCAGGTGCTTCGAGGGCCGTTGCGGCTGTTCGACGTCGATGGCCCGGACGATGTCCCCGACCTCAAGACCGGCCTCTTTCGCGATGCTCGCCGGAAGGACGGCATCGACGTAGTACTCGGACCCCTCTTTGACGATCTTCGCGCCGTAGAGGCCGTATTCGCCGGCGGCCCCCAGCTCCGGTGTCGGAACCCGGTAGAGCCTGAACCTTTCGCCATAATCCGTTTCCTGGGTGACGTGGAAGCGGACGTCGTAGCCCGGAGTTCCGGTCACCTCGCCGGCAACGTACTTGTCCATGTCGAGGGGCACGAAGGCCGGGAAGATCTGGTCCATGTATATGGCCGGCCGGAACAAGCCGACCATGACGACGCCCAGCAGCACGCCCTCGTACCACTTGTTGCGGACCAGCATGAAGTTCTGGGTCATCGAACTGAAGCACAACATGGCGATCAGCGAGACCACGAAGATCATCACGCCGTGCCAGACACTCTCGACCCCGATCAGCAGAAGCTGGGGGTTGAAGATGAAGACGACCGGCAGCAGCGCCGTGCGGATCTCATAGAAGAACGCCTGGAAGCCGGTGCGTATGGGATCGGCGCGTGATATGGCCGAGGCGGCAAAGGCCGCCAGGGCCACCGGCGGCGTCACGTCGGCCATCAGGCCGAAGTAGAAGACATACAGATGCACCGCGATCAGGGGCAACACCAGGCCGGAAGCACCGCCGACCTGAACGACCACGTTGGCCAGCAGCGTCGCCACGACCACGTAGTTCGCCGTCGTCGGCAGGCCCATGCCGAGCAGCAGGCAGAGCGCCGAGGTCAGCCCCAGCAGGATGAACACGTTGCCGCCCGAGATCGTCTCGACGACACCGACCAAGGCGTTGCTGAGCCCCGTCGAGGCGACCGCGCCGACGATGATGCCGGCCGTGGCCACAGCGACGGCGATGGTGATCATGTTGCGGGCGCCGCCGACCAACCCCTGGTAAAGGTCGGCAAAGCCTTCCGAGGCGGCCTGTCCGATGGTCTGCTCCCCGGAACGCTGGGCCCGAATGACCTTCTGACCGATGATGATCACCGCCATCAGAAGGATGGCGTAGAAGACGGCGCTGCTCGGCGTCCACTTCTCGACCATCAGCAGATAAATGAGGACGAAAATCGGCACCAGATAATGGATGCCCGACATGAAGGTTTGGCGGAACGGCGGGATTTCTTCGCGTGGCAGGCCGCGCAGACCGAGTTTCATCGCCTCGAGATGGGAGATGTAGAGCAGCGCGATGTAGCAGATGATTGCCGGGATGAAGGCCGCTACGATGACGTCGAAATAGGTGACGCCGACAAACTCGGCGATGATGAAGGCGGCAGCCCCCATGATCGGCGGCATGATCTGGCCGTTGACCGAAGCGGCGACCTCGATGGCGCCGGCCTTGACCGCCGGCATGCCGATCCGCTTCATGACCGGGATGGTGAAGGTGCCGGTGGTCACCACATTGGCGATGGACGAGCCCGAGATGAGGCCGGTCATGCCCGAGGCCAGGATCGAGGCCTTGGCCGGTCCGCCACGGTACTTGCCGACCATGGCGAAAGCGAGGTTCAGGAAGTAGTGTCCGGCCCCGGCCTTGTCGAGGATGGCGCCGAACAGCACAAACAGGAATACGAAGCTGGTCGTCACCTCGATCGGAATGCCGAAAATGGCTTCGCCGGTGAACCAATGGTAGCCGGCCAGACGGGACACCGAGACGCCGCGGTGCGAAATGACGTCCGGCATCGACTGCCCGAAAATCGAGTAAATAATGAACAGCGTGGCGACGATGACAAGGGGCCAGCCGATGCTGCGCCGGGTCGCCTCGAGCAGCAGCAGGATGCCGCACCAGCCGATCATGACTTCGAGAGGCACCTTGTAACCGGCAAGGTCGACCTCCAGGAGCATTCCCGGCCGCAAGGCGATGTAGTCCCACGCGAAGACCAGATAGAGGGTCACGAAACCGCCGATCAGCGACAGGATCAGATCGGGGAGCGGAATGCCGCTGGAGGCCGATTTACGGGAGGCCGGAAAGACCAGATAGACGAGGATCAGTCCGAAGGCCAGATGGATGGCCCGCGCGGGAACGTCGGAAATGATCAGGAAACCGAATTGGTAAGGAAAAGGCGAGGCGATCCAAAGCTGATAGAGCGACCAAAGAGCGGCAATACCTCCGATGACGACGGCAGTCTTGGAACTGTGCTTGCGCCCCGTGTATTCGATGTCCTCCAGGGTTTCCTGTAGATCCTCCGGCACCGCTTCGGTGTCGTTGCTCACACTTTCAGCCATCGTCCTTGCCCCCCCGGCAGCGAGAAATCGGAAGAAATCCGGCACCCCCGCGTTCAGCGGGGATGCCGGGAATTCCTGCGATCAGGGCTTACATCCAGCCCTTCTCCTTGTAGTACTTCTCGGCGCCCGGATGCAGCGGGGCGGACAGGCCGTCCTTCATCATCTTCTTCGGGTCGAGGTTGGAGAAGGCCGGGTGCAGTTGCTGGAAGTCCTCGATGTTCTCCATCACCGCACGGGTGACTTCGTAGACGACATCCTCGGAGACGTCGGCGCTGGTCACGAAGGTCGCCATCACGCCGAAGGTGGTGACGTCGGCCACCGAAGTCTTGTAGGTACCCTTCGGGATGGTCACGAGGGCATAGTAAGGATTGGCGTCCACCAGTTTCTTGATGGTGTCGTCATTGAGATTGATGATGCTGGCATCGCAGCCGTCGGTGGCCACGGCGACACCGGCATTCGGCACGCCGACCGTGTAACCGATGGCGTCGATCTTGCCGTCGCACAGCGCATTCGCCTGCTCGGTCGAGGTCAGCTCACTGGCCAGGGCCAGATCGGCGGTGGTCATCCCGTAGGCCTTGAGAAGCACTTCAGAGGTGCCGCGCTGGCCGGAACCGGGGTTGCCGATGTTGAACTTCTTGCCCTTCAGGTCGGTGAACGACTTGATGTCGGTCGCGTCCTTGGAAACGATGATCTGGTACGGCTCGGCATGGACCGAGAAGACCGAACGCAGTTTCGGGAACGGAGCGACCTTGTCCGGGGTGTCGCCCTTGTAGGCATGGTACTGCCAGTCCGACTGGGCAACGCCGAATTCCAGTTCGCCGCTGGCGATCTGGCCGATGTTGTAGGTCGAGCCGCCGGTCGACGGAGCCGAGCAGCGGATGCCGTGCTTACGGCCGGACGTACGGCCTTCGGCGGCTTCCTTGTGGATCATGCGGCAAATGGCATTGCCGACGACGAAATACACGCCGGTCGGGCCACCGGTCCCGATGGCGATGAACGTCTTGGCATCCGCGGTTTGCGGAGCCGTAGCCATGGTCATGGCACCGGCAGCCAGAGCCGCCGTCGCAAGAAGCAGTTTTCTCATGGCAAAACACCTCCCTCAATCAAAAGGATCAAATGGTGATATCGGGTGGCGTCCCAGGGGCGCTGTGGCGCCTCGGAACGGCGAACAGGTCCTATCGGTCCCGCCGCGAACCGGACACGGGGAATGCCTCACCAAAATGCATAAGCTTCCCGCGCACGGTTCCCCCCTGTTGCCGTCACTTGGATTCGCCCTGCCGAATTGCCTCCCAGAAAGGCAAATCCAATGCCGACTTTCCGGGATTGCTCGTCATTGAGGCAACCCCGGGTCCTCCTGGTGGCCATCACTATAACTGGGAATTGACCGGATAGACAACCATCGGACCCGGGTATTGCTCCGGGCCCGCCCCGCTCGCCGCCCTCCGAAACGTGATTTCCTGGCCGCCCGGCGTTTGAATTCGGTTTTTATGATCCGTTTGTGATATAGACTTCCCGGGTTTGGCTCGGGGTCAGCGTTTTGCTTGGAATTCCTGTTGTTTTCCTTGGGATCCGCAGAAATCCGGTGCCGGCAATGGATGAACAGAGACAACCGTTGGAAAAGACATGGATCTGAAAGAACACATCGGCTCCATTCCCGATTTTCCGAAACCGGGAATCAACTTCTATGACATTTCGCCTCTTCTGGCCCATCCCGACGCCTGGGCCGTCGCGATGAGCCGCATGGCCAGACAGGTCGTCCAGTGGAGCCCGGACATCCTAGCCGGCATCGAGTCGCGCGGCTTCCTGGCCGCAGCGCCCCTCGGCCTGCAGCTGGGCTGCGGCTTCATGATGGTCCGCAAGCAGGGCAAGCTGCCGGGGAAGACCATTCCCTACGAATACGACCTGGAGTACGGCACCGACATCATCGAGATCCAGCAGGATGCGGTCAAACCGGGGCAGAAGGTGGTCATCCTCGACGACCTGTTGGCTACCGGCGGCACCGTTCAGGCGTCCATCGAGCTGTTCCGCAAGGTCGGCGCCGAGGTCATGGGCGTCGCCTGCATAATCGAACTGGCGTTCCTTGAAGGCCGCAAGAGGATCGACGCTCCGTTCATCTCGTTGATCTCCTACGACGCATAGACGCCTTACGCTGCGGCGAAACGCAGCAGCTTTTTCATCACCGTCGGCAGGGCCTGGTCGGCCAGGCCCTGCGGCGGACACCAGAAACCGCCATCGGCCGCCGGGCCCAAGGTTTCGGCTCCCAGCAGCGTCAATTCCAGATGAAAATGGGTGAAGGTGTGGCGGACGGTCCCGTCGACCGCCGTCCATGACACCTCGAACGGCGCCGCCTCGACCGCCTCGGCCGTCGTCCAGGGCGTTTCGCGCCATTCCGTCGAGGGAACCTCGATCATCCCGCCGAGCAGACCCGATTCCGGCCGCCGCCGCAGCCAGATCGCGCCCTCCCCGTTACGCACCAGAAAAGCGACCCCGTAGCGGATCGGCTTGGCCTTGGCCTTGGCTTTGCGGGGGTAGCTTTCCGCCGTCCCCTCGCGGTTGGCGGCGCAGGCCGGCGCCCACGGGCAGGTCGGGCACAGGGGATTGCGGGGCCTGCAGACGGTGGCGCCGAGGTCCATGACTGCCTGCCAGAAGTCGGCCGGGCGGGCGGGCATGATCGCGCTCGCGTGCCCGGCAATCCGCTTTTTCAAGCCGGGAAGCGGGTCGTCGAGCGTGAACAGCCGCGAAAACACCCGCTCGACATTGCCGTCGATGGGAATTGTCCTCTTCCCGTAGGCGATGGCGGCAATGGCCGCGGCCGTATAGGGCCCGATTCCCGGCAGGGCCAGCAGATCCGGTTCGTCGTCCGGGAACCGGCCGCCGAACCGTTCGGCCACGGTCTGCGCGCATTTGTGCAGGTTGCGGGCGCGGCTGTAATAGCCGAGCCCCTGCCAGGCGTGCAGGACGGCGTCGAGGTCCGCCGCGGCGAGGTCCGTCACCGTCGGCCAGCGTCCGAGAAAGGCCTGGAAATAGGGCCCGACGGTGGCCACCGTCGTCTGCTGCAGCATGATCTCGCTCAGCCAGACCCGATAGGCATCCGGCTTTTCGCCGGGCCGGGCCCGCCAGGGCAACGTCCGTCCGTGGCGGCCGTACCAGCGAAGCAGCGCGGCGGCCAGTTCGCCTGGCGCCGGCCGGTTTCCGGCATCGGTTCCGGAGGGGGTAGTCGCGTTGTGTTGTTCCATCTTGCCTCTGACCGTACCATATTGTCCGGCATGACCAACGGCGCAAGCGACAACGGCTCCCCTCCCAGAAGGCCTTTCCGTTCCGGAAAGCCGAAGGCACTCGGAGTCGCCGTTGAACGCGTCACCAAGCCCCTGTTCGGCAAGCGGGGCCTGGCCGACGGTGCCGTGATCCGGCATTGGCCGGCCATCGTCGGTCCCGAGTTCGCCCGCTTCACGGCACCGGAAAAGCTGGTTTTCCCCAACCGCGAACGGGCCGGCGGCACGCTTCATCTCCGCGTCGCCAGCGGCTCCGCCGCCACCCTGATCCAGCATCAGGAACCGGCCATCGTGGAGCGGATCAACGGATTCTTCGGTTACCGCGCAGTCGCCCGTCTGGCCCTGCGGCAGGGCCCGTTGCCGACCGAGCCCCCCCGGCCGGCCGAGCGCGATCCGACCCTGCCGGAAGATGAGGAACAGGCCCTGTCGGCCAGCCTCTCGAACATCGAGGACGAGGAACTCCGTGCCGCCCTTCAATCCCTGGGACGGCTGGTCAAGGTCCGTTCACGTGACGATCCCAAGAGCTGAAAAACCCGTCTTGTGGAGTCGCAAAAGCGATTCTATAGTCGCCAACATATGGTGTAAGAGGAAAGCGAATTGAGGCAAACCCTACTAGGTATTGTGGCATTCCTGGGCATCTGCCTGGCCGGCACCTCCGCCGGGGCGGTCGACTTCGAGAAGATCCTGGGTGAAAAGGTACTCGGCAGTCCGGATGCGCCGGTGACGATCGAAGAGCATTCTTCGTTCACCTGCGGCCATTGCGGCAACTTCCACCGCGAGGTCCTGCCCGAGATCAAGAAGGAATACATCGACACCGGCAAGGTCCGGCTCATCTTCCGCGACTTCCCGCTCGATCAGCTGGCGCTCGCGGTTTCGATGCTGCCCCACTGTGCCGGGCCGGAACGCTATTACGGATTCGTCGACGTCCTGTTCCGCAACCAGGATACCTGGTACCGGGCCCAGGACCGGGCGGTGGCGCTGAGCAAGCTGGTCCGCCTGGGCGGCATGTCGGAATCCGAGTTCCAGGCCTGCCTGCAGAACGAGGAAATCGGCCAGGCCCTCATCGAACGCCGCGAGGCGGACGCCAAACGGTTGGAAATCGACTCGACGCCGACCTTCGTCGTCAACGGCGAGAAGATCGTCGGCGCCATGCCTTACGAGGACTTCAAGAACGTGATCGACAAAGCCCTCGAGAAGGCCAAATAGGCACGGAGTCCGACCAACTTGCGTTTCACCCGACTTCGACTAACCGGCTTCAAGTCCTTCGTCGACCCGACAGACCTCCTGATCGAACAGGGGTTGACCGGGATCGTCGGGCCGAACGGCTGCGGCAAGTCGAACCTGGTGGAAGCCCTGCGCTGGGTGATGGGTGAAACCTCGGCCAAGCAGATGCGCGGCGGCGGCATGGACGACGTCATCTTCGGCGGCACCCGCGACCGTCCGCCGCGCAACGTCGCCGAGGTCATCCTCAGCCTCGACAACGCCGACCGTACCGCACCGGCGACCTTCAACAACCAGGAAGAGCTCGAGGTCAGCCGCCGCATCGAGCGTGGCAGCGGCTCGACCTACCGCGTCAATTCCAAGGAGGTCCGGGCCCGCGACGTGCAGCTGCTGTTCGCCGACGCGGCGACCGGTCCGCGGTCCAACGCTCTGGTCAGCCAGGGCCGCATCGGCAACATCATCGCCGCCAAGCCGACCGAGCGCCGCATCCTGCTCGAGGAAGCAGCCGGCATCACCGGCCTCCATTCGCGGCGCCACGAGGCCGAGCTGCGGCTGCGCGCCGCCGAGAACAACCTGGTGCGCCTGGAGGACGTGCTCGGCACCCTGGAGATCCAGCACAAGACCCTCAAGAAGCAGGCCCGTCAGGCGTCCCGCTACCGCAACATCAGCGGCCACATCCGCCAGGCCGAGGCCACCCTGTTCCATCTGCGCTGGACCACCGCCGAGGCCGACCTCGCCGCCAAGCGCGAGAACCTTCGCGAGATCGAGACCGCCGTCGCCCGCCTCACCGGTTTCGCCGCCGAGGCGTCGACCCTGCAGGCCGAACGGGCCAGCGGAATCCCGCCGCTGCGCCAGGCCGAGGCCGAGGCCGCGGCCGAGCTGCAGCGCCTGACCCTGGCCCGCGACGGCCTGGAAGCCGAAGAGGCCCGGATCGCCGAGGCTCAGCGGGGGTGCGAGGCACGGCTGCAGCAGATCGCCACCGACATCGCGCGCGAACAGACACTGGCCGAGGACGCCGCTGCGGCGACCCGCAATCTCGAGGACGAATCGACCCGTATCGCTGCCGCCCGCGAGGGCGAGCAGGCGGCCCGCGAGGAAGCCGCCACCCGGCTGGAAGCGGCCCGCGAGATCGTCGAGGGCCTGGATCAGCGCAATGCCGAACTGACCGAACGGATCGCCGCCGAGGAGGCCCGGCGGGGCAGCCTGACCCGCGCCATCGAGGATCAGAAACGGCGTGCCGAGAATCTCGCCCGCCGCGCCGCCGAGATCGAGAGCCAGCGCAAGGCCCTCGAGGAAAAGGCGGTCGGCCGGACCGAGATCGAACCCGCCGAGGCCCGCCACGAGGAGGCGACCGCGACCGCCGAGCAGGCCCGCATCGACCTCGAGAAGGCAGCCGAGGCCCGCACCGCCGGCGACGAAGTGGCGCGTGCCGCCGTCTCGCGGCGTCACGAGGCCGAATCGGCGCTGGCCCGGCTCGAGGCCGAGGCCAAGGCGCTGTCCGACATCCTGGAGGCCGGCCAGGACGAGAGCTGGCCGCCGGTGATCGATTCCATCACCGTCGAACCGGGCTACGAGATCGCCCTCGGCGCCGCCCTCGGCGAGGACCTGTCGGCACCGACAGACGAACCCGCCCCCATCCATTGGCGCGCGCTCGGACCCTTGGCAAAGGCGGATGCCCTGCCCGGCGGCTGCGTGCCTCTCGACCGGTTCGTGAAGGCGCCGGCCGCCCTGGCCCGCCGCCTGTCGCAGATCGGCGTCGTCGAGAACGATGCCGACGGCAAGCGCCTCGCCACACAGCTGGCCCAGGGTCAGCGCATCGTCAGCCGCGAGGGCGGCCTGTGGCGCTGGGACGGCTTCACCGTTTCCGCCGGCGCCCCGACGGCAGCAGCCGCCCGTCTCGAGCAGCGCAACCGCCTCGCCGAGATCCGCGATGCCATCGGCCAGGCCCAGGCGGTTGCCGAAGAGGCCGCCGCCAAGGCCGACGCCGAGGCGTCCGCCGCCCTGGCCGCCGCCGCGGCCGAGAAGCGGGCCCGCGAAACCGTCCATGCCGCCGATGCCGCCCTGGCCAGGGCCCGCAACGAACTGGCCGAACTGAAGGAACGCGCCTCGGCCGTGGACTCGCGCCTGTCCAGGCTCAACGACAGCCTGCAGCAGCTGCAGAACGACCGCGAGGAAGCCGAGGCCGCCGCCGAGGAGGCCGCCGCGACCCTGGCCGCCCTGCCCGATCCGGCCGCCGCCCGCGACGAGATCACCGTGCTGCGCGGCGAACTGACCCAGAGGCGCGGTGAACTGGTCGAGGCGCAGAGCGCGCATGATTCGCTGAACCGGCTGGCCCAGGAGCGCGAGGAGCGGCAACTCGCCATCGCCAACGAGATCCTCATGTGGCGGCAGCGGCGCGATGCCGCGACCCGCCACCTCGAGGAACTGGCCGAGCGGCGCACATCCATCGAGGCCGAACGCGAGAACCTGGCCGCCGAGCCGGCCAAGATCGCCGAGAAGCGCCAGACCCTGCTGGCCCTGATCGAGGCGGCGGAAGCCAAGCGCAATGCCGCCGCCGACCGTCTGGCCGAGGCCGAGGGACTGCTCGGCAATGCCGATCGCGCCATGCGCGAGGCCGAGAGCGAACTGGTCCAGGCCCGCGAGGCCGGCATCCGCACCGAGGGCCTGGTCGGCCAGGCCGATCAGGTGGTCCAGGGCCTGCGCGAGCGCATCCGCGAACGCCTCGACTGCCGCCCCGCCGATCTGCCCGAGATCGCCGAACTGAAGGAAGACCAGGAGCTTCCCGACATCGAGGCCATCGAATCGAAGGTCGACCGGCTACACCGCGAACGCGAGACCATGGGCCCGGTCAACCTGCGCGCCGAGCAGGAGGCCGAGGAACTGCAGGAGCAGCTCAGCACCCTGGAATCGGAGAAGGGTGACCTGATCAAGGCCATCGAGAAGCTGCGTCGCGGCATCGCCGAGCTGAACCGCGAAGGGCGGCAGCGGCTGCTGACCTCGTTCGAGGAGGTCGACGGCCATTTCCGGGCGCTGTTCGTGCGCCTGTTCGGCGGCGGCCGCGCCCACCTGGCGCTCACCGAATCCGACGATCCGCTGGAAGCCGGGCTCGAGATCATGGCCAGCCCGCCGGGCAAGCGGCTGCAGATTCTGTCGCTGCTGTCGGGCGGCGAGCAGGCCCTGACCGCGCTGGCCCTGATGTTCGCCGTGTTCCTGACCAACCCGGCGCCGATCTGCGTCCTCGACGAGGTCGACGCCCCGCTCGACGACGCCAACGTCGACCGCTTCTGCACCCTGGTCGAGGAGCTTGGCAAAGTGGGCAAGACCAACTTCCTGGTCATCACCCACCACCGCATGACCATGGCCCGCATGGACCGCCTTTTCGGCGTCACCATGTCGGAACGCGGCGTGTCACAACTGGTGTCCGTCGACCTACAACAGGCGGTGAAGTTGCGCGAGATCGCCTGAGCAACAACTGCGTGAAATTTTATTCATTATTATCAATGTGTTATTTAGTTTCCTTTCAAACTTGACAGCGTGCGGAGCGGCCGGTAACGTCGCCCGCGCTATTGCGGTTGCAAGGTGGTTTCGCCGCGCCGGGCAGACGGGGATGTGATGAGCGAGGATGAGTCGCGCAGGTCCCTGAAGGATTTGGATGCCCGGTTGACGCGCGCGCGAAACAAGGGCCGGCCGGATGACGGCGGCAACCGTTCGATCCTGCGGGCGCCGACTTCCGGGTTCGGCATGGCGTTCCGCGTCGGCGTCGAACTGGTATCGGCGCTGATCGTCGGTGTGGGGATCGGCCTTCTGCTTGACAGATGGCTCGACACCACGCCATGGTTTTTGGTGTTGTTCTTTTTTCTCGGCGCTGCCGCCGGGGTGTTGAATGTCTACCGTGCGGCCAGCGGACTGGGACTGGCGGCCGGTTACCAACCCCCGGAAAAGGAATCCGGAAAGAAGGACACGGATCAGGCGGACGGGTCAGCCTGAAGCCGGGGTAAACGCGAAAAAGACGGTACGGGGGCAGGAAACAGGTGGCCAACCCACTCCATCAATTCGAGATCACCACGGTCGCGCCGATCGAGATCGGCGGCGTCGACGCTTCGCTGACCAATTCCGGCATCTTCATGATCCTCACCGTCGCCGCGGTGACGCTGTTCCTGACCATGGGCATGCGTGGTCGCTCGGTCATTCCGGGCCGCTGGCAGTCGATGGCGGAACTCAGCTACGAATTCGTGGCCGGGATGGTGCGCGACAATGTGGGCACGGAAGGGCGGCGCTACTTCCCGTTCATCTTCTCGCTGTTCATGTTCATCCTGTTCGGCAACCTGATCGGGCTGATCCCCTACAGCTTCACCTTCACCAGCCACATCATCGTGACCTTCGCGATGGCGGCCTTCGTGTTCGTCGGCGTGACGGTGATCGGCATCGTCCGCCACGGCCTTCACTTCTTCAGCTTCTTCATGCCCAAGGGCGTGCCGATCGTCATGGCGCCGCTGCTGGTCCCGATCGAGGTGCTTTCCTACCTCTCGCGGCCGGTCAGCCTGTCGATCCGCCTGTTCGCCAACATGATGGCCGGGCATACCATGCTGAAGGTCTTCGCCGCCTTCATCATCCCGCTGGGGCTGCTCGGCGGATGGGCACCGCTGGCGGTGAACGTGGCGTTGACCGGGTTTGAATTTCTCGTGGCGTTCCTGCAGGCCTACGTGTTCACCATTCTGACCTGCCTGTATCTCAACGACGCCATTCATTTGCACTAGGCGGGGCATGGTGCCGCGCCGACGTGCCGGTTGATTGACTGTTTAAATGAACAAATGAGGTAAAGGGACCATGGAACTTGCTGCCGCGAAAATGATTGGGGCCGGCTTGGCCGTTATCGGTCTGGGTGGTGTCGGCGCCGGTATCGGTAACATCTTCTCGTCGCTGATCGGCTCCATCGCGCGCAACCCTGCCGCCCGTTCGCAGGTGTTCGGCCTGGCCATGCTCGGCTTCGCGCTGGTCGAGGCGGTGGCGCTGTACGCGCTCCTGATCTCCTTCCTGATCCTCTTCACCTGAGGATCCGGCAGGCGGCCCGGCCGTACGTACGCCGGGCCGGCCCGATTGAAGTCACCCGCAGGAGCGTGACATGCGGAATCTCCTCTGCAGACTAGCCATGCCGACCGTGGTCCTGGGGGCCGTTTCCTCCCCCGCGGCGGCGGCCGGTCTGCCGCAGCTGGACCCGACCACCTACGCCCCGCAGGTCGTGTGGCTGGTCATCACCTTCGTGGTCCTCTACTTCCTGATGACCAAGGTGGCGCTGCCGCGCATCACCAACGTCCTCGAGGAACGGCAGAACCGTATCGAAGGCAACCTGGAGAAGGCCGAGGCCCTGCGGGCCCAGGCCCAGGCCACCGCGGAAGCCTACGAACAGTCGCTGGCGGCGGCCCGTCAGGCCGCCCAGGCCGTTCTGGCCGAGGCCCGCGACCGCATCTCCGCCGACGCGGCCGCCCGCCAGGCGGAACTGGGCGAAAGGCTGACAGCCGAGATCGCCGCCGCCGAGGCCCGCATTGTCGAGGCCAAGCAGGAAGCGATGGCCGATATCCGGAAACTGGCCGGCGAGGTCGCCGAATCGGCGTCCCAGAAGCTGACCGGACAGCGCTTCGATGCCAAGGCGGTCAACAAGGTCATCGACGCCGTATTGAAGGAACGCAGCTGATGCAGGCCATGGCAGCCGAAGCCGGCGAAGCGGCGGCACACGCCGAATCGTTCTGGGTGACGCCCGAGTTCTGGGTCGCGGTCGCCTTCGTCATTCTTATCGCCCTTGTCGGCAACAAGATCGTGCGCACCATCTCCACCGGTCTCGACTCGCGCGCCGACTCCATCCGCGCCCGTGTCGAAGAGGCCGAGAAACTGCGCGACGAGGCCCAGGAACTGCTGGCCACCTATCAGCGCCAGCAGAACGAGGCCGCCGAAGAGACCGAGAAGATGGTCGAGAAGGCACAGGCCGAGGCCGAGCGCCTGTCGCAGAAGGCCGCCGCGGACCTGGAGCGCTCTCTCAAACGCCGCGAGCAGCTGGCCTTGGACCGCATCGCCCACGCCGAAGCGACGGCCGTGAAGGAAGTCCGCAGCGTCGCCGTCGACGTCGCCCTCGAAGCAACCCGGCGCATCCTCGCCGACAAGCTGTCCGCCGACAAGGCCGGCGACCTGATCGACGACGCCATCAAGGGCCTGCCCGGCAAGCTGCACTAGGTTCGTGAATCAGGGGGACACCTTACCGAATTCCGGATGCTCGGAATTCAGTAAGGTGTCCCTCTTGTTTTGCCCGGAACACAAAGACCCGTCACCCCCGGACTTGATCCGGGGGTCCACATTCTCAGCCCGTACTGCGTTTCCCTGTCGATGCCTGTACCGCGGGAATGACGAAAGTGGACGCGTTGGCCGCTCAACCGCCGATCAGGTCCTGCCATTCGGCTTCGGTGAGCACCGTGACGCCGAGTTCGCGGGCCTTGCGGGCTTTCGAGCCGGCGTCGGCGCCCTCGACCACGTAGTCGGTCTTCTTGGACACCGAGCCCGCGACCTTGGCGCCGAGGCTCTCGGCCTTTGCCTTCGCCTCGCTTCGGGTCATGGTCTCCAGGGTCCCGGTGAAGACCACCGTCCTGCCGGAAACCGGCGAGCCCTCGCCGCTCGGCGCCGCCACGGCCTCGATGGTCAACTGCGCCTCGAGCGCGTCGAGGACCTCGGTGTTGTGCGGCTCGTGGAAGAAGGCGACCAAGTCGGCGGCCATCGACGGGCCGATGCCGTCGATGTTGAGCAGGTCCTCGTAGGCCTCGGACTCGGGGTCGGCGGCGGCGGTCATGGCGGCGCGCCAGCCGTCCAGGGTGCCGTAGTGGCGGGCCAGCAGTCGGGCCGTCGCCTGACCGATCTGCGGGATGCCGAGGGCATAGATCAGCCGGTCCAGCGGGATGGTCCGCCTCTCCTCGATGGCGCGCATCAGCTTGGTGGCCGACTGCTCGCCCCAGCCCTCGCGCTGGCGGATATCGTCGACGTGGTTCCCGAGGCGGAAAATATCGGCCGGTGTGGCGAGCAGGTCGTCGTGCCAGAAAGCCTCGATATGCCTGCCGCCGAGGCCCTCGATGTCGAAGGCATCGCGCGATACGAAATGCTTGAGCCGCTCGACCGCCTGGGCCGGGCAGACCAGCCCGCCGGTGCAGCGATGGGCCACCTCGCCGTCTTCGCGAACCACCTGGCTGCCGCAGTCGGGACAGATCTCGGGGAAGACGAAGACCGGCCGCTTGGCGTGCTCGCCGTCGTCGACCACCGAAACCACCTGCGGGATCACGTCGCCGGCCCGCTGGATAATCACCCGGTCCCCTTCCCGCACGTCCTTGCGCGCGATCTCGTCGGCGTTGTGCAGGGTGGCCCTCGATACCACGACGCCGCCGACGGTGACCGGCTCGAGATTGGCGACCGGGGTCAGGACGCCGGTCCGGCCGACCTGGATGGCGATCTTGTAGAGCACCGTCTCGGCCTTCTCGGCCGAGAACTTGTGGGCGATGGCCCAGCGCGGCGCCCGGCTGACGAAACCCAGCCGCTCCTGCCAGTCGAGGCGATTCACCTTGTAGACCATGCCGTCGATGTCGTAGCCGAGATCGGCGCGCTGCGCTTCGGTTTCGCGATAGATGGTCAGGATATCCTCGACCGTCCGGCACAGGCGGATCCGCGGATTGACCGGGAATCCCCACTCCCTCAGGCGGTCGAGAAAGCCCAACTGGGTATCGGCGATCGGCGCGCTGACCTCGCCCCAGGCGTAGGCGAACAGACTGAGCGGCCGTCTGGCGGTGACCGCGGGATCGAGCTGGCGCAGGCTGCCGGCGGCAGCGTTACGCGGATTGGCGAACAGCTTGGCGCTCCGTTCGGCCTGGCGCTGGTTGAGCCGGGCGAAGTCCTCGCGGCTCATATAGACCTCGCCGCGCACCTCGAGGACATCGGGTACGCCGCTGCCTTCGATCTGTTGCGGCACCTCGGCCAAGGTGCGCAGGTTGGCGGTGATGTTCTCGCCGGTGGCGCCGTCGCCCCGCGTCGCCCCCTGCACGAACTTCCCGCCCTCGTAGCGCAGCGACACCGAGAGCCCGTCGATCTTGGGTTCGGCCACCGTCTCGACGGGATCGTCCTCGCCGAGGCCCAGGAAGCGCCGGATGCGGGCGAAGAACTCGGTAACGTCCTCGTCGGTGAAGGCATTGCCCAGCGACAGCATGGGCCGCACATGGACGACCTTGTCGAAACCGGCGGCAGGTGCCGCGCCGACCCTGTGCGACGGACTGTCGGCGCGAACCAGATGCGGGAACGCGGCCTCGATGGCGTCGTTGCGCTGGCGCAGGGCGTCGTACTCGGCATCCGGGATGCTCGGCGCATCGTCCTGGTGGTAGGCCTTGTCGTGTCCGGCGATCTCGCGGGCCAGGGCCTTCAGTTCGGACGCCGCATCGAGTTCGGTCAACTGCTCGACCGGCAGGGAACGGACCTCGGTGCTCATCGGCCGTTCCCACCCGCCAGCAGGCTGTCCGCAGCCGCCCGCGCCTCGTCGGTGATGGTTGCCCCGGCCAGCATGCGCGCAATTTCCTCCTTGCGTTCGAGAGCCGACAGGACTTCAACCCGGGTGACGGTGCCGCCGCCGTCCTCGGACTTGGCGACCCGCATGTGATTGGCGCCCAGCGCCGCGACCTGCGGCGAATGGGTGATGACCATGACCTGGAAGTTCCCGGCCAGGACGGCCAGACGTTCGCCGACGGCCGCGGCCACGGCACCGCCGACATTGGCGTCGACCTCGTCGAAAACCAGGGTCGGCACCGGATCGGCGCGGGCCAGCACCACCTTGAGCGCCAGCATGAAGCGCGACATCTCGCCGCCGGAACTGATGCGGTTCAACGGCCCCGGCGCCGAGCCCGGGTTGGTGGCGACCTCGAAGGCGACGGCGTCGCAGCCGGTCTCGTTCCAGGCCTCGTCGGCCAGCTTCTCGACACGGGTGGTGAAGCGTGCCTTGCCCAGGCGCAGCGGATCGAGCTCGGCGGTCACCGCCTTGTCGAGCCTGGCGGCGGCGACCTGGCGCTTGTCGCTCAGGTTCGTTGCGGCGTCGCCGAAGGCCTTGCGCGCGGAAGCCTCGGCCTCGGCCAGCTTCTTGAGCGAAGCGCCGCCGTCGTCGATGGCCGCCAACTGCGCCGACAGCCGCTCGCGCAGTTCGGGCAGGCCGTCGACCTCGACCCCGTGCTTGCGGGCCAGGGAGCGCAACGCGAACAACCGCTCCTCGATCTTTTCCAGGTCGCGCGGGTCCATGTCGAGATCGGCGCTGACGCGATCCAGCAGCGCGGTCGCCTCGGCGGCCTCGACGGCGGCACGATCGAGTGCGGCGAGCAGCGCATCCAGCCTTCCCTCGACGGTCTGGGCGACTCGCTCGAGGGACCGGGCGGCGGCCCGGATGGCTCCTTCGACGCCACGCCCCTCGGCCAATTCCGAGGCCGCCTGGTTCATGGCCTCGGCCAGTTTCTCGGCATGCATCAGCAGCGAGCGGCGCTCGGCCAGTTCGGCTTCCTCGCCGGGCTGGACATCCATGGCGTCCAGTTCGTCGACGGCATGGCGCAGAAATTCCTCTTCGCGGCGCGCCGTTTCCAGTTCGGCCGACGCCTGGGCCCTTGCCGCCGCCGCCTGCCGCCACGCGCCGTACAGACGCGCAACCTTGCCGACCTCGCCCTGGAGGCCGCCGAAGGCGTCCAGCAACAGCCGGTGGGTCGAGGTCTGCATCAGGCGCTGGTTCTCGAACTGGCCGTGGACTTCGACCAGATCCTCGCCGATCTGGCGCATCAGCGCGACGCTGACCGGCTGATCGTTGATGAAGGCCCGCGAGCGGCCGTCGCCGCTCACCGTACGCCGCAGGAGCAGCGGTTCGCCGGGCTCGACGGCGATGCCCTGCTCGTCCAATGCCGCCCAAGCCGCATGGTCGGTGCCGACGTCGAACTCGGCGACCACCACCGCCTGCGACGCCCCGGCCCGGACCAGCCCGGAATCGGCGCGTTCGCCGAGGGCCAACCCGAGGGCGTCGAGGAGGATGGATTTGCCGGCGCCGGTCTCGCCGGTCAGAACGCAGAGGCCCGGCTGGAACGCCAGGTCGAGGCGATCGATGAGGACGATGTCGCGGATGGACAGGCTTCGGAGCATAACCGCCGGTGGCCTACCAGAACTTGTACCAGGGCTCTTCCTTGGGCTCGATCTTCTCGGCCTTCGGCGGCACTTCATCCGACGACCAGAAATCGTACCAGGACTTCTCGGGCGAGCGGATGCGGCGCTGTTCGACCAGTTCGTACGAATCGATGTACCACTCGCTGCCCGGGAAGTTGTAGCCGAGCACCGCGGCGGTGCGTTTGGCATCTTCCAGCAGACCGAGGGCGAGATAGGCTTCCGTCAGGCGATGCAGGGCTTCCGGCACATGGGTGGTCGTGCCGTACTGATCGATGACGGTGCGGAAACGGTTGACCGCCGCTAGGTACTGGCCCTGCCGCAGATAGTAGCGGCCGATTTCCATGGTCTTGCCGGCCAGGTGGTCATAGGTCAGGTCCAGCTTGACCTTGGCATCCCGGGAATAGGTGCTGTCGGGGAAGCGCGCGTTCAGTTCCTCGAAATTCTTCAGCGCCAGTTCGGTCATCTTCTGGTCGCGCGTCACGTCGGAGATCTGCTCGTAATAGCAGAGCCCTTTAAGGTAATAGGCATAGGGCGTGTCGCGGTTCGACGGGTGGAGCTGGATGAAGCGGTCGAGGGCGACGATCGCGTCGTCGTACTGGCTGCGCTGGTAATGCGAATAGGCGGCCATGAGCTGTGCCTTGGTCGCCCAGTTCGAATAGGGGTGCTGACGCTCGACCTCGTCGAACAGCTTGGCGGCCTGGTTGTACTGGGTCGCCTCGAGGGAATCCATCGCCTCGTTGTAGAGTTCCTCGACCGGGCGCTCGACGTATTCCTCGGGCTCGTCGCCGGCACAGCCGGCCGTGAGGACCAGCGCCGCGAGGGCCATCAGTCGAAGGGAGTTCGATACACGAGACATAGCCATCCAAGCCGTTGCGGGTCTTAACCTATCCGTCACCGAGGCGGAATATACCATGCCCGGCGGCGATGTCTGCAAGAGG
>NPIG01000723.1_pt1 | contig 22226 bp, 21 predicted proteins | sample 8637441 | NCBI WGS metagenome assembly NPIG01 (sample SAMN07420675, study PRJNA396082) | bioreactor metagenome | isolation source: sample BR6 brine-fed electro-methanogenic bioreactor BR | place: Japan: Kochi | collected 2016-06-14 | reverse complement strand
CACGACGATGGCGTCGTCGACGACCAGGCCGATGGCCAGCAGCAGGGCCAGCAACGTCAGCACGTTGATGGAGAAGCCCAGGGCGTTGATCATGATGAAACAGCCGATCAACGAGACCGGGATGGTCACGAACGGCACCAGTGAGGCCCTGAGCGACATCAGGAACAGGAAAATGACGGTGACGACCAGGGCCAGAGAGAGGGCGAGCGCCTTCATGACCTCGGTGATCGAGGCCTCGATGAAGATGGCGTCGTCGGAACCGACCGAGATGTCCATGCCTTCGGGCAGGGAGGGGCGGATCTTCTCGATTTCGGCCTGCACCAGCTTGGAGATGGCCACGGTGTTGGCCTGCGACTGGCGGGCGATGCCGAGGCCGACCGCCTCGGCGCCGTTGGCGCGGACCAGGATCTGGTCGTCCTCGACGCCGCGTTCGATACGCGCGATATCCGACAGGCGGACCGGATAGCCGGCGATGCGCTGGACGACGATGTCGCGGAACTGCTGGAGGGTCCGCAGGCGGGTGTCGAGGCGGACGTTGAACAGCCGGCGGGTGGATTCGATCTCGCCGGCCGGCAGTTCGACATTGTTGCGTCGGAGCGCGTTTTCGATGTCGGTCACGGTCAGGTTGCGCGCCGCCATGGCCCGGCGGTCGAGCCAGATACGGATGGCGTATCGGCGCTCGCCGTAGATCTCGACCGTGGACACGCCGTCCAGGGTGGCAATGCGGTCGACCAGGAATCGCTCGACATAGTCGGTGATCTCGGCCGCCGTCATGCGGTCGCTGATGACGGCGAGGCGCATGACCGGATCGGCGTCGGCATCGTTCTTGACGATCTGCGGTTCCTCGACGTCGTCGGGCAGGTCGCCGCGGACCCGGCCGACGGCGTCACGGACGTCGTTGGCGGCCTGATCCACATCACGGCCGATCTCGAACTCGATCACCGTGCGGCTGCGGCCGCGGCGGCTGTAGGAACTGATGGACTTGACGCCGCTGACGCCGGCGATGGCGCCCTCGACGATCTCGGTGATGTCGGTTTCGACGATTTCCGGGGCGGCGCCCTTGTACTCGGTGGTCACGGTCACGACGGCGGAGTCGACGTCGGGCAGTTCGCGCAGCGGAATGCGCATCAACGATGCGATTCCGAAGACGACGATCAGCAGACTGACGACGGTCGCCAGGACCGGACGCCGAATGCTGAGATCCGAAAGAGTCATGGCTTGGCTCCGGGTTTTCCGCCTTGGCCGCCTTGGCCGGCGACGCGGACGGCGGCACCGTCACGCAGCCGCTGCAGACCGCCGGTCACGATCTCTTCGTTCTCGGCGACACCCTCGGTCACCTCGACCAGTCCGTTCTGGCGGGCGCCGAGGACCACCGTCCGGCGCTTGGCCTTGCCGTCCTCGATCACGAAGGCCAGCGTCTTGCCGCCCTGGGCGAGGATGGCCTCCTCGGGCACCATCAGGGCCGAGCGGGTCTCGAGAACGACGACCAGATGCATGAACATGCCGGCCGGCAGGGCGAGATCGGGATTGGGGATGCGGGCGCGTACCATGAAGGCGCGGGAGACCGCGTCGATGCGGCTGTCGATGGTGTCGACGACGCCGTTGAAGGTCTGGCCGGGGAAGGCGGCGCTGTCGGCGACGACCGGCAGGCCGGAGCGGATCTGACCGAACAGGGTTTCCGGCACTGCGAATTCGACATCGATCTCGCTGAGGTCGTCGAGGGTGGTGACCACGGTCTTGTCGTCGACGCGGGCACCGACATCGATACGGTTGAAACCGACGGTTCCGGCGAAGGGCGCGCGAACCACGCGGTCGGCGAGGCGTTTCCGGGCGCGTTCGTACTCGGCCTCGGCGGCGGCCTTCTCGGCGACCAGCTTGTCGATGGTCGCCTGGGTGACGGCATTGTTTGCGCGCAGGGTCTGCGAGCGCTTCAAACGGAGGGTGATCTCGTCCAGTTCGGCCTTGGCCTGGGTCAGGTTGGCGCGCTCGATGTCGTCGTCGAGGCGGGCCAGGATCGCTCCTTTGTCGACCCGGGCGCCCGGCGTGAAGTCCATTTCCTCGACGCGGCCGTTGGCCAGCGGGACGATCTCGACGGCCCGGGCCGCCAGGGTGGTGCCGACCGCCTCGACGCGCCGCTCGACGACCTGGCGGGTAACCGGTGCGAGATCGACGAGGACCGCGGAGCCGCCGCGGCCGCGGCCGCCGTTGCCGTTGGAGGCCTCGGTATCCGGTGCGTATTGCTCATAGACGAGGAAACCCGCGCCGCCGAGGGCGAGCAGGAAGACGAGAACAATGATCTGCTTGAAAAAAGACACGACGGTACCGCCTCACAGCCGGATTCGCCCGAAGCGCCAGCCGGCAACCCAAACGTTCTGGAAAATAGATGTATGCCACCGTTCGGTGGTTTTTAATACAGGATTCGCACAACACGAAAACGTGATCGGCCGATCCGGCTATTTTCCGCCGAACGGCCCGGGAATCCGCGGTTTTCCTGAAATTGTTTCGGGCCCGGCCGGAACCGGGCCGTTACTTGCCTCAATACTTGCGCATCAGGCCGATCAGCTTGCCCTGAACCTTGACCTGATCGGGGCCGAAAATGCGGGTCTCGTAGGCCTTGTTGGCCGGTTCCAGGGCGATCGAGGCGCCGCGCCGGCGCAGGCGCTTGAGGGTCACTTCGCTTTCCTCGACCAGGGCGACGACGATGGTGCCGTTGTCGGCGGTGTCGCAGCGCTGGATGATGACGGTATCGCCGTCATGGATGCCTGCCTCGATCATGGAATCGCCGTCGACGCTGAGTGCGTAGTGCTCGCCGCCGCCGAGCAGGGAAGCCGGGACGTCGATGGAATTGGAACTGTCGCGCAGGGCCTCGATGGGGGTGCCGGCAGCGATCAGGCCGTAGAGCGGCAGTTCGACGACCTCGGCCGTGGACTGGACGGGGCGCGGACTGACCGGCTTGAAGTCGCCGCGGATGACGTTGGGGGCGAACTCGCGCTCGCTCTTGGCCGGCTTGGGCTCCGGAATCTCCATGTTTTCCGGGAGTTTCAGGACCTCCAAGGCACGCGCCCGATGGGGCAGGTGGCGGATGAATCCGCGCTCCTCGAGACCGGTGATCAGACGGTGGATGCCGGACTTGGAGCGCAGGCCGAGAGCCTCCTTCATCTCTTCGAAGGAGGGGGAGACCCCTTTGGATTTCAGATAGTCGTTGATGAAAACCAGAAGCTCGTATTGCTTGCGCGTCAGCATGGTCTGTTCCCCGCCAATAGTCCCCGGATGACCCACCCGGTTGATAAGCCGCTTCCACATCCCGCCAGCCAATTAGCGTGGGGGCCGTGTCCTCACCACAAGATGTGGAACAAAAGGCAAACGTTGTTACATGTTCTAGTTTAGTTCTCGTTGGGGGTCAAGGCTTTTCTGCCGGGGATTCCGCGGGAAACCGCGGGTTGCGTATTACCTTGGCGCCGAAGCCTGCGGTAGGACGAGGATTTCGACGGTTTCACCGGCCTTCAGGGGCGGCGCGAAGGGGGCGCGGATGACCAGGCAGTCGGCCTCGGCGAAGCGGGCCAGCATGGCGCTGTCCTGACGCTCGAAGGGTGTGGCGATCCGGTTGCCGCCGCCGTCGATGGCGAGCGTCGAGCGCAGATAGTCCTGACGCTGGTCGTTGGCGCCGAGATCGCGGCCGAGGAGGGCGGTTTCCGTGCGCGTCTCATTGGGCAGGCCGAGCATGGCCTCGATCGCCGGTTTCAGGAACAGGACCGAGGTGACGCCGACCGAGACCGGATTGCCGGGCAGGCCGAGCACCGGCACCTTGCCCATGCGTCCGAAGATCAGGGGTTTTCCCGGCCGCATGGCGACGCGGTAGAAATTCAGTTCGAAGCCTTCGCCGGCCAGGGCTTTCTGAACCAGGTCGTGGTCGCCGACCGAGGCACCGCCGATGGTCACCAGCAGGTCGGCGCCCTTGGCCGCGGCCAGCTTTTCGGTCAGCGATTCAAGAGTGTCGCGGGCGATGCCCAGGTCGAGCGGCTCGCCGCCGAAATCGCGGACATAGGCGGCCAGCGCCAGGCTGTTGGAACTGACGATCTGGTCGGGGCCGACGGTCTCGCCGGGCAGGACCAGTTCGTCGCCGGTGGCCAGGATGGCGACCCGCGGCTTGCGCTGCACCGTCACCTTGGCGTGATTCATCGCCGCCGCGAGGCCGATGTGACGGCCGGTGAGGCGGGTTCCCGCCTGGAGCAGAACGTCACCCGCGGCGAAGTCCATGCCGGTGCGGCGGATCCAGCGGCCAAGGGCGGGGGATTCCTTCATGGTGATCCGCGTGCCGTCGGCCTCGGTATCCTCCTGGATGACGATGGCGTCGGCGCCCGCCGGGACCGGGGCGCCGGTGAAGATGCGCACGCACTGGCCGGCGCCGACCGTGCCCGCGAACCCGCGCCCGGCAGCAGACTCGCCGATCTGTTCCAGGACGGCGGGAACCGTGGCTACATCGGCGGCCCGTACCGCGTAGCCGTCCATGGCCGAAACGTCGGCCGGCGGGTTGTTGAGGCGGGCGGCGACGTCGGCGGCCAGCACCCGGCCCAAGGCTTCGGACAGCGGCACGGTCTCGGTCGAGAGCAGGGAAAACCCGGCGACGATGGTGGCGACGGCTTCGGCTACGGGGATCATGCGTGCGGATCTCTACTCGGCCTGGAAGGTTCCGGATTTGCCGCCGGCCTTGTGGACCAGGCGGATGTCGCCGATGCGCATGCCGCGATCGACGGACTTGCACATGTCGTAGACGGTCAGCGCGGCGACCGAAACGGCGGTCAGCGCCTCCATCTCGACGCCGGTGCGCCCGGCGACGCGGCAGGTGGCGGTGATGTCGACGGCATTGCGGTCGGGATCGCAACTCAGCGTGACCTCGACGGCATCGAGGGGCAGGGGATGGCACAGCGGGATCAGGTCCGGCGTGCGCTTGGCGCCCATGATCCCGGCCAGCTGGGCGACGGTCAGCACGTCGCCCTTCTTGACGCCGCCCTCGCTGATCAGCCGCAGGGTCTCGGGTTGCATGGTCACCGTGCCCTTGGCGGTGGCTGTCCGTTCGGTCGCGCCCTTGGCCGAAACGTCGACCATGCGGGCGTTGCCGCTGTCGTCGAAATGGGAGAATTCGGCCATGTCCGCCCTCCTAGGCCCGTCCCAACAGGGTGCGGGTCGCGGCCTCGACATCGGCCTGGCGCATCAGGGATTCGCCGACCAGGAAGCATTTGGCGCCGACGGAAGCCATGCGGGCAAGGTCGTCGGACGAGTAGAGTCCGCTCTCGCAGACCAGGATGCGGTCGGCGGGAACCTTCGGCGCCAGCTTCTCGGTGGTCGCGAGATCGACCTCCAGGGTCTTGAGGTTGCGGTTGTTGATGCCCAGCAGCCGGGCGTCGACGGCGAGCGCGCGGTCGAGTTCGGCCTCGTTGTGGACCTCGATGAGCGCGTCCATGCCGTATTCGGCGGCGGCGGCCGCCAGTTCGGCGGCCTGACCATCGCTGACCGCGGCCATGATGACCAGGATGCAGTCGGCGCTCAGCGCCCGGGCCTCGACCACCTGATAGGGCTCGAGCATGAAGTCCTTGCGCAGGGCCGGCAGGCTGACGGCGCCGCGGGCCGTGACAAGGAATTCGTCGGCACCCTGGAAATAGGGGGCGTCGGTCAGCACCGACAGGCAGGTAGCGCCGCCTTTTGCGTACGCTTTGGCAAGGCTCGGCGGATCGAAATCCTCGCGGATCAGGCCCTTGGACGGCGAGGCCTTCTTGATCTCGGCGATCAGACCGTAACCGCCGGCAGCCACCGTCTTTTCAAGATGATCGGCGAAGCCGCGTACCGGTGTGGCCTGTTTGGCCGCCTGGACGACGGCACCCATGTGACGCTCTGCCTTGCAGCGGGCGACATGGGCGCGTTTGTCGGCGCAGATCTTCGCCAGGATGTCGTTCATTCCGCCGAATCCTCGGGACCGTCCTCGTTGGAGATGGAGATGAGCTGCTTGAGGGCGGCGCGGGCCTTGCCGGAATCGATGGAATGGGCGGCCAGCTTGACACCCTCCTTCAGGTCCCCGGCCTTGCCGGCGACGAACAGCGCGGCGGCGGCGTTGTAGACCACCACGTCGCGCAGCGGCCCGGCCTCGCCGCCGAGGACGGCGCGCATGGCGGCGGCGTTGGTCTCGGCATCGCCGCCGCGCAGATCCTCGTGACGGGCCTGCGGCAGCCCGGCATCGGCGGGGACGACCTCGAAGGTCGACACGGCGGCATCGCGGAGCTGGGCGACGTAGGTCGGGCCGGTGGTCGTCAGCTCGTCGAGACCGTCGGCGCCGTGCACCACCCAGGCCGCCTCGCAGCCGAGGTTTTCCAGGGTGCGGGCCATCGGCTCGATCCACTGGCGGTCGAAGGCGCCGGTGAACTGGCGGGTCACGCCGGCCGGATTGCAGAGCGGGCCGAGGATATTGAAGATGGTGCGCACCCCCAACTCGCCGCGCGGTCCGGCGACATGGCGCATGGCGCTGTGATGGCGCGGCGCCATCAGGAAGCAGATTCCGGCCTCGTGGACGGCCTTCTCGACCAGGGTCATGTCGGCGTCGAGGTTGACCCCAAGGGCCAGCAGGACGTCGGCGGCGCCCGACTTGGACGAGACGGCGCGATTGCCGTGCTTGGCGACCGGCACCCCGGCGCCGGCGGTGACGAAGGCGGCGGCGGTCGAGATGTTGAAGGTGCCCTTGGCGTCGCCGCCGGTGCCGACGATGTCGATGGCCCCGGCCGGGGCGTCGATCATCAGGGCCTTGGCGCGCATGGCGCGCACCGCGCCGGTGATCTCGTCGACGGTCTCGCCGCGCACCCTGAGCGCCATCAGGAAGGCGCCGATCTGGGCCGGCGTGGCGTCGCCGGACATGATGATGCCGAAAGCCGTCTCGGCCTCGCTCTCGCTGAGGGCCGCGCCGCCGGCCACCTTGCCGAGAAGGGCTTTCATATCGGCCAGGGCGTTGCTCATGCCGCGGTCCTCCATGTCTTGGTCAATTCGATGAAGTTGCCGAGGATGCGGTGGCCGTTCTCCGAGGCGATGCTCTCGGGGTGGAACTGCACGCCGTAGATCGGCAGGGTCTTGTGGGCGAGGCCCTGGATCACCCCGTCCTCGCTCTCCGCCGTTACCGTCAGGCAATCGGGCAGGCCCTCGCGGGCGACCATCAGCGAGTGGTAGCGGGTGGCCGCGAAGGGGCTGGGAATGCCGGTGAAGATGTCGGTGCCGGTGTGCGTGATCTGGCTCATCTTGCCGTGCATGGGGACGGGGGCCCGCGTCACCGTGCCGCCGAAGGCCTGGCCGATGCTCTGATGGCCGAGGCAGACGCCGAGCATCGGCAGCTTGCCAGCGGCCGCGGCGATAAGGTCGAGGCAGATGCCGGCCCGGTCGGGATCGCAGGGACCGGGCGAGATGACGATGCCCTCGGGCTCCCTGGCCAGGACCTCTGCCGGGGTGATGGTGTCGTTGCGGTGGACCTCGAGCTCCGCCCCCAACTCGCCGAGATAGTGCAGCAGGTTGTAGGTGAAGCTGTCGTAGTTATCGATCAGGATATACATTTCAGAGTCTTGTCAGAGCCTTAGCCGGAAAACCTAAGGAATTGATTCATGGTTCTGTCTGCCGCGGCGTTGCGGCAGGCGACGGGTGAACCAACCGTAGTATTCGATAAACAAACGAAAAAACAAAAGACATTACAGAATCGTAGACGGAGAACCTGAGGAATTGATTCATCGCCGGGGATGGTCAGGTCCGCCGCGCCGTCTCCGCTCCAGGATTCCCGGCGTCAGAATGCAAGCCGCTCCCGGCAGCGTCAAGTCCGCTGCGGGGTGGCGGGGTCATTCCGGTTCGGGAGAAGTGGGGAAGGCGATCACCGGCAAAGCCCGTCATGCCCGCGCTTATCGCGGGCATCCTCGAGTTGAAGAAGCCGAGAAGAAAATCGTGGATGGCCGGGCCGAGCCCACGGCTGTCCGGTTCAGCCGAACAAGGTGTTTGCCATATAAGTTGCCCCCCTTTTTATCGTCATGCGCGGACTTGATCCGCGCATCCACACTCTCCGCGATGCCGAAGCCCTGCGATCAAATGTGGACCACCGGGGCAAGCCCGGTGGTGACGGGCGTTTTTGAGGGGCAGAGGCCGAAAATACCTCCATCCCACTTAAACCGGACAGCCGTGGGCCAAGTCCGGCCATGACGGCAAATGCGGAATTCTCCTTTCCCGTCTGTTCCGCGCCGGCCTTGACAGCGGCTGCAAGGTGGAATATTTCTAGCCTATCGATACCCCACCCCCCTAGGGGAGGGGTAAGAAAGCAACGAACGGCGGCGGACGAGAGGTCCGCCCCGCAACGAGACAAGGACTGCCACCATGACCAAACTGATCGTCGAAGGAATGAACTGCGGCCATTGCGTGAAGTCGGTCACCGAGGCCCTGCAGGGGGTGAGCGGTGTCGAGAGCGTCGCCGTCAGCCTGGAGAAGGGCGAGGCCGTGGTCGAGGGGGCGGCCGACGTCGCCGCCCTGGTCGCCGCGGTCGAGGAAGTCGGCTTCGACGCCAAGGGAGCCTAAGTAGATGGCGCACGGGGCGCACTGCTGCTTGAAGCTGGATCCGGGCACCCGAGAGGATGCCCGGCGGCGCCTCTTGTCGGTGCGCGGTCATGTCGAGGGCATCCTGCGCATGCTCGAGGACGAATCGGTCTATTGCGTCGACGTGCTGAAGCAGATCAAGGCGGTGGACGGGGCGCTGTCCAAGGTCGGCGACCTGGTCCTGCGCAGCCACCTGAAGGATCACGTCGTGACGGCGCACGAGCGCGGCGACGTGCCGGAAATCGTCGAGGAACTGATGGAGGTCCTCAAGTACCGCTGAGGACCGGACGAGACTGAGAACCCAAGGAGCTTTCCCATGGAACGGATCGCCTTCAGCGTCGAAGGCATGAGTTGCGCCGCCTGCGTGAAGCGGGTGGAAACCGTATTGAACCGCGTGCCCGGCGCGGCGGAAGCCGCCGTGAACCTGGCCTCCGGCAAGGTCAGTGTCGACTACGATCCGGCCGAAGCCAAGCCGGCCGACCTGGTCGCGGCGGTCGAGAAGGCGGGCTACCGGGCGGCGGCCGAGAAGGTCGAGATCACCGTCGGCGGCATGAGTTGTGCCGCCTGCGTCGGTCGGGTCGAGCGCGTGGCCAGGAAGGTTCCCGGGGTTCTCGACGCCAGCGTCAATCTGGCCACCGGCAAGGGATCGTTCTCGTTCCTGCCCGGCGTCACCGACGTTTCCGCCATTTCGGCGGCCATCGCCAAGGCCGGCTTCGAGCCCGGCGAGGTGCCGAAGGAAGGAAAGGCGCCGGCCGACGACGGGTCCGCCACCCAGGCGGCGGAAATCGCCGTCCTGCGCCGCTCGGTTCTTTTCGCGGCGCTGTTCACCCTGCCGCTGGTCGTCGTCGCCATGGGCCGGCACATCCCCGGCGTCGACGCCGCCTATCTGTCGCTGCTGCCGGAGAACGCCTGGGGCTGGATCGAGTTCCTGCTCGCCACCCCGGTGCAGGTCTACGCCGGGCGGCGGTTCTACCGCACCGGCTGGACCGAGATCTCCCACCTCAACCCCGGCATGAACAGTCTGGTCATGCTGGGCAGTTCGGCGGCCTATTTCTATTCCGTGCTGGCGCTACTGGTGCCCGGCATCTTTCCGGCCGGCACGGCCAGGCTCTATTTCGAGGCGGCCGGGGTGATCGTCACCCTGATCCTGGTCGGACGCTATCTCGAGGCGGTGGCCAAGGGCCGCACCTCGGCGGCGATCCGCACGCTGATGAAGCTGCAGGCCAAGACGGCGCGGGTGCGCCGTGACGGCGCCGAGATCGAGGTGCCGGTCGACGAGGTCGCTCCCGGCGACGTCGTGCTGGTGCGGCCCGGCGAGCGGGTGCCGGTCGACGGCAAAGTCGTCGAGGGAGGCAGTTTCGTCGACGAATCGATGATCACCGGCGAGCCGGTCCCGGTCGAGAAGGGGAGCGGCGACGAGGTGGTCGGCGGCACGGTCAACGGTACCGGCGCCTTCACCTTCGAGGCGACCCGCGTCGGCGGCGACACCGTGCTCGCCCAGATCATCCGCATGGTCGAGGAGGCCCAGGGTTCGAAACCGCCGATCCAGCGCATCGCCGACAGGATTGCGGGAATCTTCGTGCCCGTCGTCATGAGCGTTGCGGTCGTGGTGTTCGCGATCTGGCTGATCTTCGGTCCGGATCCGGTTCTCAGTCATGCCTTCGTCGCCGCCGTTTCGGTGCTGCTGATCGCCTGTCCCTGCGCCATGGGTCTGGCGACGCCGACGGCGATCATGGTCGGCACCGGCAAGGGCGCCGAGATGGGTGTGCTGATCCGCCAGGGCGCGGCGCTGGAGACCCTTGCCCGCATCGATACCGTGGTGTTGGACAAGACCGGCACGCTGACCCTCGGACGGCCCGAAATGACCGACTTCCGCCTTGTCGACGGCAATGGGCTCGATGAGGACTCGGTGCTGGCGCTGGTCGCCGCCGCCGAGGCGCAGAGCGAGCATCCCATCGCCGAGGCCATCGTCCGCGCCGCCACGGAGAAGGGCCTGTCGCGGCCTTCGGTGAGCCGCTTCAACGCCGATCCCGGCTACGGCATCGAGGCCGAGATCGACGGCCGTACGGTCCAGGTCGGCGCCGAGCGCTACATGACCAGGCTCGGGCTCGATCTCGGAGATGCTTCCGAGGCCGCCGCCGAACTGGCGGCCCAGGCCAAGACGCCGGTGTTCGCGGCGATCGACGGACGGCTGGCGGCCATCGCCGCGGTGGCCGATCCGCTCAAGGAGGGCAGCGCCGAGGCCATTCGCGCCCTGCACGGGCTCGGCCTCGAGGTCGCGGTGCTGACCGGCGACACCACGAGAACTGCCGAGGCGGTTGCCGCTGAGGTCGGCATCGACCGGGTGGTCGCCGAGGTCCTCCCTGACCAGAAGGCGGCCGAGATCAGGCGTCTGCAGGAGGAGGGGCGCAAGGTGGCCTTTGCCGGCGACGGCATCAACGACGCCCCGGCCCTGGCCCAGGCCGATGCCGGGATGGCCATCGGCACCGGCACCGACGTCGCCATCGAGACCGCCGACGTCATCCTGATGTCGGGCGATCTGCGCGGCATCGTCAACGCGGTGGCTCTGGCGCGGCGCACGCTGTCGACCATCCGCGGCAACTTCCTGTGGGCCTATGCCTACAACGTCGCCCTCATCCCGGTCGCGGCCGGGGCCCTCTATCCGTTGTGGGGCGTGCTGCTCAACCCGATGATGGCGGCGGCGGCGATGAGCGCGTCGAGCCTGTTCGTGCTCGGCAACTCGTTGCGTCTGCGCCGTCTGCGCCCCACCTTGCAGGACGGGGCCGCCGCAAACTGAGCGGGCGGCCCGACGGGCGCCATTGACGGCGCCCGCTCACTGGGATAGGGGAACGGTCCGAAGCCGAGGGCGAGGACCGGGAGACCATGCAACGCCGCCGCATGTCAGGCCGAACCAACGGACGCGCCAGCCGCCGGCCGGCGAGCGTGACGTTCAGCCGCCGCCGCCAGGTCCTGCTGGCGGCGCTGGCGGTGGTCGGACTGGGCCTCGGTTACGCGGCGGCGTCGTACTTCAAAGCGCCGCCAAAGGAGGGCAGGCAGGCCGAATTGGCGGCCAAGGCGCCCGAGGCCCCGGCCCAGCCCTGGTACAAGACGCAACCGCCGCCGCCCAGGCTGATCGAAGAACCGGATGCGCCGATCCTGCCCGAGCCCAACGGCGCGCCGCACGATCCGGCCACAACCCGCGCTTACGAGGAAGCGCTGCCCGGCGACGTCTACGATGCGCCGCCGGTCGTCGTTCCGGCCGTCCGTCCGCCGCAGCAACCGGCCGCAACGCCGACGCCCGCGCCCTCTCAGGTGCAGACACCGTCCCCGGTGCTTGGTCCCGTACCGGCGCAGAAGGAACCCGCCAGGCCGGCGGCCTGGCAGCAGTACGCCCTGGCCGCACCGGATGCCGGTGGTCGGCCGATGATTGCCATCGTCATCGACGACCTCGGCCTGGACCGCAAGCGCTCTTCCAAGATGATGAAGCTGCCCGGGCCCTTGACCCTGTCGTTCCTGACCTATGCCGAGGACCTTGCGCAACAGACCAAGGCGGCGCGGCAGGCCGGTCACGAACTGATGCTGCATGTGGGCATGGAACCGGGCAGCAGGACCATCGATCCGGGGCCGAACGTGCTGCTGACCAGCGACGGGCCGGACGAGATCCGGCGGCGTCTGCGCTGGGGCCTGGAACGGTTCCCGGGGTTCGTCGGGGTCAACAACCACATGGGCAGCAAGTTCACCGAAGACAGCGACGCCATGGCGGTAGTCCTGGCCGAACTGAAGAGTCGCGGCCTGCTGTTCCTCGATTCGCGGACCTCGGCGCATTCCGTCGGCGCCAGGCTTGCGCACGAGATGGGCGTGCCGGCGGTGGCCCGCAACGTCTTCCTCGACAACGACAACGACGTCGCCAAGGTCAAGGCGCGGTTGGCCGAGGTCGAGCGCATCGCCCGGCGGACCGGCGCCGCCGTGGCCATCGGCCATCCCCGCGACGCCACCCTGGCCGCACTCGGCGAGTGGCTTCCGGCCCTGAAGGAAAAGGGGCTGGTCCTGGTGCCGCTGACCGCCGTGGTGCGGGCGGCCCTGGAAAAGGAAGGGACCGGCTGAGTCCATCCCATATTGCGGTTGACCCGTCCGGGAAAAGGGCTACGGTCCTTTGCCAATAGGCAAATTTGGGGAGGATCGCCATGGCTTCCATCGACGTCGCCCGTTTCGGCGAGGTTTCCGGCCGCGAGGTGTCGCTGTACACCCTGACCAACGGCCTTTTGACCGCGAAAATCACCGACTATGGCGGCATCCTGACCGAGATGCACGTTCCCGGCCGCGACGGCAAGACGGCCGACGTCGTGCTCGGTTTCGACACTCTCGAGCGCTATCTGGCCGGCCATCCGTTCTTCGGGGCCCTGGTCGGGCGCTATGCCAACCGGATCGAGAAGGGGCGCTTCGAACTGGACGGCGCGACCTATCAGCTGGCGACCAACGAGAAGCCGGCCGAGGTCAATCACCTGCACGGCGGCAAGGTCGGCNNGGCAAGGCCGGCTTCGACAAGAAGGTCTGGGACGCCACGACCCGCGGCACCAGCCTCGGCCCGCAGCTGGCCCTGACCTACGTCTCGCCGGACGGGGAGGAAGGCTATCCCGGCACGATGTTCGTCACGGCGGTCTATACGCTCACCCCGGACGGCCTCGACCTGGCCTTCACAGCGGCGACCGACAAGCCGACGGTCGTCAACCTGGTCAATCACAGCTACTGGAACCTGTGCGGCGCCGGGAACGGGAATATCCTCGACCATCACCTGTGCCTTCATGCCGACGCCTACACGCCGGCCGATGCGGCCAATATCCCGAGCGGCGAGGTCGCGCCGGTCGACGGGACACCCTTCGATTTCCGCGACGAGAAGCCGATCGGCCGCGATGTCGCGGCGCTGGCGCCGCAGATCGGCGGCTACGACCACAATTTCGTGGTTGCCGGCGAGGCCGGGACCTTGCGCCCCGTGGCCGAGCTGTTCGAGCCGAAATCGGGCCGGGTGATGGAGGTTTCCTCGACGGCGCCGGCCGTCCAGTTCTACACCGCCTTCAAGCTGGACGGCTCGATCGTCGGCAAGGGCGGCGCGAAATACGGCTCGTCCGCCGGACTGTGCCTGGAAACCCAGCACTACCCGGATTCACCCAACAAGCCGCAGTTCCCGTCGGTGGTGCTGCGTCCCGGCGAAACCTACGGCCACCGGACGGTCTACAGGTTCAAGACAAGAAACTGACCGGAAGAATAAGAGGAAACGTCATGATCCGCCGCTGCGAGGAGCGGGATTTCCACGACATCCACGTCATCGTCAACGACGCCGCCGAGGCCTATCGCGGCATCATCCCGGCCGACCGCTGGCACGAGCCCTATATGCCCGAGAGAGAACTGCGCCACGAGATCGACGACGGCGTGGTGTTCTGGGGCTATGATGAGGACGGCCTGCTACTCGGCGTCATGGGCCTGCAGGACGTCAAGGACGTCACCCTGGTGCGCCATGCTTACGTGCGCACCAGCGCCCGGCGCAAGGGCATCGGCGGCAAGCTGATGGGCGAACTCTACGCCATGACCCAGCGGCCGACCCTGGTCGGCACCTGGGCGGCCGCGGTCTGGGCCATCGACTTCTACGGCAAGCACGGCTTTCGGCAGGTCGACAGGGAAACCAAGACGCGGCTGCTCAAGACCTACTGGTCGATCCCCGAACGCCAGGTCGAAACATCCGTGGTGCTGGCCGACGAACGGTGGTGGAAAAGCGAGGGCGGCGCCTGATCCGGTGTCACGCTACTTGTCCCGGACCGGGATCTCGATGGCGATCTCGACGCGGCGGTTCTCGGCGCGGTTCTCGGGCGTGTCGTTGGGGTAGAGCGGCCGCGTGTCGGCGAAGCCCTGGGCGGTGACCCGGCCGGAATTGACCCGCGCGTCCTCGAGGATCTTGTGTACCACGGAAACCGCGCGGGAGGTCGACAGATCCCAGTTGGAGCGGAAGAAGCCGCCCTGGACGGGCATGCTGTCGGTATGCCCGGAAACCATGATCTGGCCGGTGGTCTTGGAAAGGACGTCGGCGATCCTCTTGATGGTCGGGATGAAACTTTCCTGCAGGGAAGAGCTACCGGGCGCGAAGGCGGCCGTACCCGGGAAACGGATGATCACGAAATCCTTGGTCACGTCGAGGCTGATGACCCGGTTCATGATCTCGCGGTTCAGCGTCTGCTGAAGCACGAACATCAGCTTCTGTTCGGGGCGGGATTGCTTGGTCGGATCCGTAATCGTGATCGGAATCTGGGTTGCCGAGGGGTTCGGCGTGTCGGGGCTGGTCTTGGCGATGCCGAACGCCTTGTTGATGGGGCCGGCGTTCTTCTTGAAGCTGTCACTGTCGATTTCCGAGAAGGACAGTAGCAGGACGAAGAGGCACAGCAGCAGCGCCATCATGTCCGCGTAAGTGACCATCCATGGCGGTGTTTCCGCGCCGGCTCTGCGTTTTTCGCTCATCACTTGCGGTCCGTGGCGCGCCGGTTGTGGACCGGGTTGGCCGCAGGGGTCTCGCCCCGCTGACGCAGCTTCTCGGGCAGATAGGATTCGAGGATCTCGATGACGATGGTCGGGTTTTGCTTGCTGTGAATCTGGGCGATGCTCTCCATGATCAGCAGCCGGTTCTCGCGTTCCTGCTGGGTCTTGGTCAGCAGCTTGTCGGCGATCGGCAGCGCGATCAGGTTGGCGATCAGAACACCGTAGAGAGTGGTCAGCAGGGCCACCGCCATGGCCTTGCCGATCTGGGTCGGATCGTCCATCTGGCTCAGCATCTGAACCAGGCCGACCAGGGTGCCGAACATGCCGAAGGCCGGGGCCGCGTCGCCGATGGCCTGGAACACCCGCGAGCCCATTTCCTGGCGCTGGATGGCAAGGTCCATCTCGCGGGTCAGCATCTTTCTGATGAAATCGACGTCACGGCCGTCGGCGCAAAGCTGCAGACCCTTGCGGAAGAAGGTGTTGGCGACCTTGGCCTTCTCCAGCTTGATGAGACCGCCCTTGCGGGCGACCTTGGTCAGTTTGATGGCCTGGTTGATGAGCGCGCGGGGGTCGTCGATTTCGTTAATGAAGGCGGCACGGATACCGACCGTGAAGGCCACGGCCACGTTGTAGAGCGGAAACTTGACCAGGATAGCGGCGAAGGTGCCGCCGACGACGATCATGAATCCCGGCAGGTTCATGAAGATCGACAGGTCGGAGCCGGTCATGATGGCCAGCGTCACGACCACGATACCCGTTATCAGCCCGACTACTGTTGTAATGTCCACAAGTGTTCTCCAACCCGATCAGCGGATCTCGGAGCCTAGTCTTTCCTCAAGAAATCAGACTTGTGCCGCCGCGCCTTCGGCACCACCGTTCGAAATCCGCGAACTGACGACGCCTGCCAACTGGATGAGGCGTCCGACTTCGGGTGTCGACGGGATGCCCTTCATCTTTTCCAGGCGATGGACCTGGCCGATCAGGGCCTGGCAAGCCTTGGCCGCTTCCGACTCGCTGCCGAGCCGCCGTTCGACGTCCTCGGCGATCCACACCATCTGTTCGAAGAAGACGTCCACGGCCTCGTCGACGCCCCGGACCAGCAGGTCCGGTCCGACCCGGTTGGCCAACAACTGCAGCTGGGCGGCGTGCCGTTCCAGCTTCTGGACATCGACTTCCGCCATGGTGTCCACGATAGCCTTGGCGATGGCCTCGGCGTCGAACTTGCCTTCGACCTTGTCGCGCAGGGAATTGGGAACTGTGAGCAGCGGGATGGTGGTTTCACGGCCGGAATCTGCCCGTCGGTCGGGGCCGATATAATCGCTGGTGGCGACGAACTCCTTGCGTGAGGTGATGAGCTCCGACACGGCGCCCGCGATCTTCTCATTGGATAGCGGCGCGATGATCAGGTCGTCTGCGCCGAAACGCAGCGGCCGCCAGCCCGAGGGAGCCTCGCGGTCGGTAGCAACTACCAGGACGCACAGATAGGGGTTGGGCCCGGCGTTGCCGTGCCTGACCTCGGTCAGCAGGTCGCAGATGTCGCCGTCCGGCCATTCCGCACTGGCGATGAGAACATCGACAAAGGCCTCAGCAAGCGCAGAACGGGTTGCGTCCAGGGTGCCGGCCTGCGTGACCGTCCGGATGCCGAGAGCCTTCAGTCCCGCTTCCGCTCCGGAGCGGTCCTGAAGGTTGGGTGCCGCAACGACTGCGACTGCGTTTTCGAACATGGGGATCGTCATCTGATGCCGGCCAACGACTCGTTCATCACCATTTTGATTTCTTGACGGATTTCGGGGTCCGCCAGGTTGTCGCTGCCAAAGGCGACGTTATGGCCATGCAAAATGTACCACCCCACCGGGAGCGCTTGTATCTTTATTCTGTTGCGTTTTGTAACAGAACGTTGTCCAAAATGTCAGGAATTGTAACGAACTAGCGCCCAATGCTTGAGCGCCGGATGATGGTTCAGCCGGTTCGGGCGGCGAACTTGACGGCTTCCTCGGCGGCGCGGATCAGGGCGCGGGCCTTGTTGCAGCTCTCCTGAAATTCACCTTCCGGGCTGCTGTCGGCGACGATGCCGCCGCCGGCCTGGACGTACATTCTGCCGTCCTTGACGACGGCGGTGCGCAGCGCGATGCAGGTGTCCATCTCGCCGTCGGCGCCGAAATAACCGATGCAGCCGGCATAGACGCTGCGCCGGTCCGGCTCCAGTTCGTCGATGATCTCCATGGCCCGGACCTTCGGCGCGCCGGACACGGTGCCGGCCGGGAAACCGGCGAACAGGGCGTCCATGGAATCCCGGTCCGCCGCGAGACGGCCCTCCACGTTGGAGACGATGTGCATCACGTGGGAGTAGCGTTCGATGATCATCTGTTCGGTGACACGGACGCTGCCGATCTCGGCGACGCGGCCGACGTCATTGCGGCCCAGGTCGAGCAGCATCAGATGCTCGGCCAGTTCCTTGGGATCGGCCAGCAGGTCCTCGGCCAGGGCCTTGTCCTCTTCGCGGTCCTTGCCGCGTGGGCGGGTTCCGGCGATGGGGCGGATGGTCACCTTGCCGTCGCGCACCCGGACCAGGACCTCGGGGCTCGACCCGACCACGGAGAAACTGCCGAAATTCAGGAAGTACAGGAACGGCGACGGATTGAGGCGGCGCAGGGCGCGATAGAGGGCGAAGGGCGGCAGGCCGAAGGGCACTTCGAAGCGCTGGGCCAGCACGACCTGGAAGATGTCGCCGGCCAGGATGTACTCCTTGGCCTTCTCGACCATGCCGTGGAACTGCTCGCGGCTCATGTTGGAGCGTGGTTCGGGAAGCTCCGTGACGTCGCCGACCGATTCCCGCCGGTAGGGCAGGCCGCGGCCGAAGTCGGCGACCACGTCGGCCAGCCGCTCGCGGGCCTGGGCGTAGGCGGCCTCGGCGCCGACCCCTTCGGCCGGACGCACCGGCGTGACCACGGTGACCACGTCCTCGATGCTGTCGAAGATGGCGATGACCGTCGGCCGCACGAATATGCCGTCGGGAACCCCCAGGACGTCCGGATTGCCGTCCGGCAGGCGCTCGACCAGCCGCACCATGTCGTAGGACATGTATCCGACCAGGCCGGCCGCCATCGGCGGCAGTCCCGGCGGCAGGTCGATACGCGAATCCGCGGCCAGGGCCCGCAGGGAATCGATGCTGCCCTCGTCACAGGGCGTGAACGCCTCGGGATCGAACCGGGCCTGGCGGTTGATCTCGGCGCGGTTTCCGAAACACCGCCAGATCAGGTCCGGTTTGAGACCGATGAAGGAATAACGCCCGCGGATGGCGCCGCCCTCGACCGATTCGAGCAGGAAGCTGTTCGGCCTCTCGTCAGCGAGCTTGAGCATCGCCGAAACCGGGGTTTCGAGATCGGCGACCAGGGTGGTCCAGACGACCTGCGGCCGTCCGGCTTCATAGGCGTCGCGGAAGGAGGCGAACTCGGGAGAAGGAGTCATGGCGGCTTTCCGCTCGGCCGGTCAGAAGGCCTGGTCGAGAGCCTTCTGGTTGATCGAAACGGGGAACTCGTTGCGCAGGGAGCCGACGAACTGGGCTTCCACATCGCCGCTGATGGAATTGGACAGGGATTCGGCGACCGCCTTGACGCCGGCGGAGTCGGAGCCCGGATTGGCGGGGATGACGTCCTTGACGCGGGCGACGAGATAGCCGTCGGCACTGCGGCCGCTCACCGACTTGCCGGTTTCGGCGGAGAAGATCTCCTGCACCAGCGGGCGCGAGAACTGCGAGCCTGCCGGCGGGGACATGCGGGTGAACGGTTCGGTCGTCTTGACCTCGGTTCCCAGTTCGCTGGCGATCGTCGCCGGCGGTTCGCCGTTGTCCAGGCGCTGTGCCATCGCTTCGGCGGTTTCCTTGGCCTTCTCGGCCCGCTGTTCGGCCTTCCAGGCCTCGGCCGCCTCGGTGCGGACCCGGTCCAGCGGTTTGACCGCGCTGGGCGTCACCTTGTCGACGCGGAGCACGAAATAGCCGTCGGGGCCGGCCTCGGTGAGCAGGCTGTCCTCGGTTTCGGGCGTTTCGAAAGCGGTCTGGAGGAACTTGCCGCCCGGAGGAATGTCGGCGACTTCTTTGCCTTCCGGGTCGTGACCGGTGGCATCGATGGCCGCGATCTTCTGGATTGTCAGATTCAGGTTCTGCGCCGCCTCCTCGAGCGTCGCACCGCCGCCGAGCGAATCCTCGAGCCGGTTGGCGAGATCGAACAGGGCGTCGATGGACTTCTCGTGGGCCACCTCGGACTTGAGGGCGTCGCGGACCTCTTTGAGGGACTGCTTGCTGGCCGGCGTGATCGATTCGACCTTCAGGATGTGCCAGCCGAGCGGGCTCTGCACCGGTTTGCTGATGCTGCCCTCGGTCAGGGAGAAGGCCGCGTCGGCCAGTTCGGCCAGTAGCATGTTGTGGCTGACTTCACCGACTTCGGTGGTCTGCTCGTCCATGCCGGCGACTTCCTTCGCAACCGCGGTGAAGTCGCCGCCGTTGTTGATCTGCTCATAGGCCTTCTGGGCGGTTTCCTCGTCGGGCACGACGATCTGCCGCAGGTTGCGCATCTCCGGCTTGTCGAAGTCGGCCTGGCGCTGGGTGTAGAGGTCCTCGATCTCCTGATCGGTCACCGTGACCTCGTCGACCAGGTCCTGCGAATGCATATTCAGGACGGTGACGGCGCGGTACTCGGGGGCGGTGAAGCGATCGGGGTTGTCGGCGTGGAACTTGACCAGATCGTCCGCGCTCGGCTCGCTGATCCCGGTCATCGCCGAATCGGCGACCAGAATGGTCTCGACGACGCGCTTCTCCTGGCGGAAGCGGTAGATGGCGTCAACCAGCGGCTTCGGGGCTTCCGCACCGCCGGCGACACTGTCGGTCAACTGGCGGCGGGCCATGCTCTGGCGCAGGGTCGCCACATAGGATTTCTCGGTGAACCCGTTGCGGGCCAGCATCTGCTCGAACTGCTGACGGCTGAACTTGCCGGTCTGGTCCATGAACGAGCGGTCGCGGGCGATATTGGCCCGGATGGCAGTGTCGCTGGCGGTGACGCCGCCACTGGCGGCGCCCAGGTCCCACAGGGTGTTGTTGATCATCCGCCCGAGCGTCGCTTCCAGCAGCCCGAAGGCCCGAGCCTGTTCGCGGTCCAGGCGCTGGCCGAACAACTGCTCCATGCGGCTGATCTCGAACATGTACTCGCGGTTCAGGGCCTGCGGCGAGATCTCGACGTCGCCGACCTCGGCAACGATCTGAACGTTGGCGCGGCCGCGGATGAAATCGCCGATGCCCCAGCTGACGAAGCTGAGAATCAACAGGCCGAACAACACCTTGATAAAAAGGGAAGCGGAATGCTTACGGAGGGCTTCGAGCATGGCGAATTCTCGGCGACCGGAATCCCGGCCATTGGTTCTAGGGGTTTGAATCCGGGCGGATTCCCGCCCTTCGTTGCACGTTGGGCGGCATCATAGAAGCGCCGGCTGATGCCCGCAACATTGGAGTTCCGGCGCCGCGGCGTAAATCTGGGCATTCGGGGCCGTATCGCGCGAACATGGCTTGGAGCCGCCGCACGCCCTGTGTTAAAGGGAAGCACCGGCACCGCCGGGTGGAGGGCGGTGCACTCTCAGCCAGGGGGAAATTCATGGCCAAGGAACGCCGCTACCTGATTGCCGGAAACTGGAAGATGAACGGCCAGAAGAAGGACGGCCGCGCGCTCGCCAAGGGCGTCGCCAAGTCCCTGAAGAAGGCCAAAGGCAAGAAAAAGCTTCCCTTCGAACTTCTCGTCTGCCCGCCGTTCACGCTGCTGTCTCTCGTTGCCGACGAACTCAAGGGATCCGGTGTCGCCCTCGGCGCGCAGGACTGCCATACGGCCGAGAAGGGTGCCCATACCGGCGATATCGCGCCGCAGATGCTCGAGAACATCGGCTGCAAGTACGTGATCGTCGGCCATTCCGAGCGCCGCGCCGATCACGGCGAGAAGGATGCCGACGTCAAGGCCAAGGCCGAGGCCGCCATCGCGGCGGGGCTGACGGCCATCGTCTGCATCGGCGAAACTTTGGCACAGCGCGACAAGGGCCAGACCCTGGCGGTCAACCGCCGTCAGCTCAAGGGCTCGCTGCCCGAGGGGGCCACGGCCAAGACCACCGTCATCGCCTACGAGCCGGTCTGGGCCATCGGCACCGGCCGCACCGCGACCCCGGAACAGGCACAGGAAGTCCATGCCCTGATCCGCGCCGAACTGGTCAAGGCCCTGGGTGAGACGGAAGGAAACAAGGTCCGCATCCTGTACGGCGGCTCGATGAATCCGAAGAACGCCAAGGAACTTCTGGCCCAGCCGGATGTCGACGGCGGCCTGATCGGCGGCGCCAGCCTCAAGGCCGAGGATTTCTGGGCGGTTGCAGAGGGCTGTATGTGACGGCGAAATCCGCTCTGGCCATTCGCAGCGTGAGCGGGTAAAAAACGCGCCGGGGTTCCCGTGCGTCCGGCGCGGGGGCCTACCGGTTTGCCTGAAACGGAACAAGAGATGTTTACGGTCATCTTGGTCATTCACATTCTTCTGGCCATCGGTCTCGTCGGGTCGGTGCTTCTCCAGCGCAGCGAAGGCGGGGCCCTGGGTATCGGCGGGGGCGGCGGCATGGGCGGTTTCATGACCGGTCGTGCGACGGCCAACCTGCTGACCCGCACGACCGCGATTCTCGCGGCCGGGTTCATGGTCACCAGCATGACGCTGGCGATCATGGGTACGCACAGCCGCGACTCGGGTTCCATCATGGATGCGCCGGCCGCTTCCGCGCCGGCTGCCGAACAACCGGCCGCGCCGGCCGAGCCCGCCAAGCCGGCGGAACCGGCGGCTCCGTTGGCGAAATAGGGGACCCTCGGCGGTGGAGGCCCAGTAAAATCAGCTTCAGAGGCGGCACCAGCCGCCTCTTCTCTTTGTGCAGTTAAAAGCTTGGGGTAGATTGACGGTCCATGACGCGGTTCATCTTTTTCACCGGCGGCGTTGTTTCCTCGTTGGGCAAGGGGCTGGCTTCAGCGGCCCTGGGGGCACTTCTTCAGGCACGTGGATTCAAGGTTCGGCTGCGTAAGCTCGATCCCTACATCAACG
>NPIG01000097.1_pt3 | contig 22244 bp, 18 predicted proteins | sample 8637441 | NCBI WGS metagenome assembly NPIG01 (sample SAMN07420675, study PRJNA396082) | bioreactor metagenome | isolation source: sample BR6 brine-fed electro-methanogenic bioreactor BR | place: Japan: Kochi | collected 2016-06-14 | reverse complement strand
TTCGGTGATCTCCAGCTCCAGGAGAGCGGGATCAATGCCAGCTTTTTCCACGCTCCGGAGTATGGAGACAGAAAAGTCTTCCTGGTTAAACTGTTTGGACGAGACGTTCACCGCCAGGGAAAGCTTTGTGTTCAGCTCCCGGTTCCATCCCTGGAGCTGCTCGCAGGAGGTGAGGAGGGCCATCTCTCCCAGAGAGTCGATCTCTCCCATCTCCTCCGCCAGAGAGATGAAAATGTCCGGGGGAATAATCCCCTTGCCGGGGCGGATCCACCGCATAAGGGCCTCCATGCCGCAGACCTCCCCCGATACAGCCTTGAGCTTGGGCTGGTAGTACATGAGAAACTGGTTTGTTATAACCCCTTGGCGGAGTTCGTTTTCCAGGGCGTAGCGGGCCTGCATCTCCCGGTTCATGTCAAGAGTGTAGAGCTGGAACCAATCCCGGTTTTCCTCCTTGGCCCGCCCCAGGGCGAGGGAGACGTTTTTCAGAAGTTCCTCCGGGGTAGCGGCGTCTTGAGGATAGATGCTGATCCCTCCGCTGGCGGTAATATGGATCTCCTCTCCCCCCCAGGCAAAGGGCTCGCGAATCGCCCGGATCATCTTTTCCGCCACGTTGAGAGGCTCCTGAAGATCCCTCTCAAAGGAGAGAAAGAAGACGAAGGCATCCCCCTCAAACCGTGCGAGATTCCCCTCCTCGGGAAGGGCCTTTCTAAAGCGTTGCGCCGCCTCCCGAAGGACATGGTCTCCCACGGTGTATCCGAGGCTTCGGTTGATGGTGTCGAAGCGATCCAGGCCGATGAGCATCACCGCAAGATGGGTTCCCCGTTCCTCTGCCTGTTTGCAGGCCACGGTGAGGCGATCCAGAAAGAGGAGCCGGTTCGGGAGTTTGGTGAGATTGTCGTGGAGGGTTTCATACTCCAGCTCTACCCGGCTCTGATGGATCTCGCTGCGATCCTGGAGCACCCCGATATAGTGGAGAACGGTTCCCTCCTGATCCGTAAGGGCCGTAAAGGTACAGAGCAGAGGATAGATATCCCCGTTTTTCCGGAGCTGCCAGAGCTCCCCCTCCCAAAAGTGGTTCTCCCGGAGCTGGCGGTGCATGGCCTCGTAGATCTCCTGAGGCTGAAGAGAGTTGTGGAAGAACGCCAGGGTTTTGTTTTCCACTTCGTGGAGGGCATACCCCGTGATGGCGGTGAAGGCGGGATTGACGGTGAGAATCTGCTGATCCTGATCCGCCATGAAGATTCCTTCTCCGATATGTTCGAAGCTCTTGTTCAGGAGATGGAGCTGGCTCTGGATCTTTTCCATCATCACCTGGCGCTTTTTGAGCATGTCGTCCAGCTGGTGAAGGGATTGGGTATGGCTCTGGATCTCTTTCTCGAGGGCGGTATTGCTTTGGGAGAGATGATGATGCTCCGTCATGTCCGCCGCGATGAGAAGCCCCAAATTCTTTTCCGCCTGAAGGGGGCCCAGGGAGTAGAGCAGATGCCGCTCCTCCCCCGAAGCGTGCAGTATGGTCTGGGATACGTTGGAGAGAGGCTGCTGCTGCCGCAGCAGGTTTAGGATGCCTTCGAAATCCTTTATATCCGGGATGATTCCCAGGTGGAGCAAAGTCTCTCCCCGCATCTCTCCGAGGGAGTGTCCGAAGATTTCTTCCAGAGCCCGGTTTCCCTCCAGAATGGAGCCCTTCTCCAGAGAGTAGAGGGCCATGCCGTAGGGGGCGGTGTCGAAGATGCGCCGGAACTTCTCTTCGCTCTCCTGAATCTGCTTCTGCGCCTGATGGGCTCGCCGCTGGAGCTCCAGGGCGAGAAAGAGAAGCCCCAGAGATGCCCCCAGAGCGATGGCCAGAGCGGTGATGACGTTGTTGCGGAGGATATTTTTTTGAATCTCTCCGGTCTGCTGCTGGAAGGAGGCGATCAAATTCTCCTTCACCGTTTCGTTTTCCCGCTGCAGATCCTGAATGTAGGAGATGTGCAGCCATATCTCCACGGAACCGATGAAGGTTCCCTGATAGAGGATGCCTCGTCGGAAAACCAGAGTTTCTTCCTCCGGCGCAGAGGGTTTTTGCGATTCTTCCCGTATTTTCCTGCTTTCATCATAGACGGCTCCGTAGATAACATAGGGAACCTCAAGTACCCCTTCGGTAGCCTCCTTCAGGGCAGCGTCGTTAAAATTCCAGAGATGAGGTGTCGCCACCCAGGAAAAATACTGGGTTACCGCACTGCCGTAGCTCTCCGCGGCCCCACGATCCCGGAGGTTCTTATAAAGAATGTCCTTCTGCAGCATGGTCTCGGTGATGTCCTCCACAGAGCGGGACATCTTCTGGAATCCCTCTCGGGTAATGAGCAGAAGAGACCCCGTCAAGGCGAGGAGAATGCAGGCCACGAGAAGGCCGAACTTAACCACGATTCCCTTAAACATAAGGTTCCTCGGATTTGTTGTTCTGGACATATCGGAGGAACTCCTCCGGCGGCAGGGGGGGGGAGAAGAGGTACCCCTGGATCAGGAGGTCCTTACCCAGAGACTGAATGAATGCGAGCTGTTCTTGGGTCTCCACCCCCTCCACGGTAAGTTCCAGCCCAAGCTCCCCCGCCATGAAGACCAGGGTGGAGATGATGGCCCGGGTATCCGCATTGGTGTGGAGGTCGAAGGTGAGGGAGCGATCTATCTTGATCCCCGAGAGAGGGAGATGATGGATGTAGGAGAGGGAGGAGTATCCCGTGCCGAAGTCGTCCAGGGAGAAGCGGATTCCCTCCTTGCGAAGATCCTCCATGATGCGCACCGCCTTCGGGAGGTTTGTCATGAAGGCACTTTCGGTGATCTCCAGCTCCACCGTGGCGGGATCCACCTGGGCCTCCTCAATGGCCTCCAGTATGGAGGCAAAAAAGGCGCTGTCCGAAAACTGCTGGGGAGAGACGTTTACTGCAATCTGGAGGGGGTACCCCTGGGTATGCCACTCCCGAGTCTGCCGGCATGCGCTGTTTATGGCGATCTTTCCCAGAGAGAAGATGGCTCCCACCTCTTCCGCCAGGGGGATAAAGGTGGCGGGAGAGGAGACTCCCTTGCCGGAACGCATCCAGCGCATGAGGGCTTCGGAGCCCACCACCCGTTTGGTGGCGGCGTGGATCTTCGGCTGGTAGTACATGATGAATTCCTGCTCCGATATCCCCTTGCGAAGCTCGTTCTCCACGGTGTGGCGGATCTGCATCTGTTCGTTCATGTCTTCTGTAAAAAGCTGATACCAGTTGCGGTTTTCCTGCTTTGCCCGTCCCAGGGCGAGGGAGGCATTTTTGAGAAGCTCCTCCGGGATAGCCCCATCCTGAGGATAGATGCTGACCCCTCCGCTGGCGGTGATGCGCACCTCGTGCTCTCCGATCTGGAAGGGAAGGCGGAGGGTTTCAATGAGCTCCTCCACCAGGTGGAGGCAGGAACGAATCTGTTGGGAAAAGGGGATGCAGATGGCGAACTCATCCCCCCCGAAACGGGCCAGGGTGGCGGTTTCGGGGAGCACCCTCTCCATCCGGGTGGCTGCCAGAATGAGCAGCTCATCCCCCACGCTGTATCCCAGGCTCTTGTTGATATGGCTGAAGTGATCCAGCCCCAGAAGGAGCACCCCCAAATGGGAGGAGGAGCCCTCCGCATGCCGGCACGCCATGGTGAGGCGATCCAGAAAGAGAATGCGGTTGGGAAGCTTGGTGAGATGGTCGTGCAGGGTTTCGTGTTCCAGCTCCGCCCAGCTCTGGTGGATTTCGCTCCGATCCTGGGCCACTCCGATGTAGTGGGTAACCTTCCCCTCCCGGTCTGTAAGCCCCGTAAGGGTGAGGTGCAGAGGGTAGGCTTCCCCGTCTTTACGGCGTCCCCAGAGCTCTCCCTCCCAGTAGTGCTCCTCCTGAAGCTTGTTATCGATCTCCCGGTAGAACTCCTGAGGATGGAGGTCTGTTCGCAGCGTCTCAGTTCCCCGGGCTTTCAGATCCAGAAGGGTGTACCCCGTGATGGCGGTGAAGGCGGGATTTACCACGAGAACCCGCCGCTCCGCATCGGAGATATAGATCCCCTCGCTTATGTATTCGAAGGTCTTATCCAGAAGGGTCATCTGATGCTGGATCTTCTCCATCATGTCCTGACGTTTTCGAAGTACCCCGTCCAGACGCTGAATATCCCGGGAGCGTTTCCGGATCTTTTCCTGGAGCTCCTCGTTGCTTTTGGTGAGAAGATGCTGTTCCGTCACGTCCAGGATGATGGCGATGAGGAGCTCTTCCTCTTCCAGCTTGAGAGGAGCCAGAGAGTAGAGAACCTGCAGATCCCTTCCCGAGGGGAGAGAGACTGTATGGGAGATGTTGTGAACGGAGTGTCCCTGGCGAAGTTGGGCCAGGTATTCCTGAAAGATACCCTCTTCCACCATGGTGCCCATCTCTTGAGGGGTTTTCCCCAGAAGGTTCTCCGGAGGCACCTCGAGAAGCATTCCCGCCGCCCGGTTGGCCTCAAGGCATCGTCCCGTTTCCAGAGAGTTCAGGGCGATGCCGTAGGGGGCGGTGTCGAAAATTTTTCGGAACTTTTTCTCGCTGTCCTGAATTCTGCGAAGGGCCTGGAGTTCCCGTTTCTGGAGCTTCAGTGTTCGGAGGGAGAGAAAAAAGGCCACCCCACCGGCTATGGCTGCAAGAAGAAGTCCCGTTCCCATCAGGCGGTTCCGCCAGAGGGCCACCTCTGTCTTGATGTCTGCCACATAGATTCCGGTGCCGATGACCCAATCCCAGGGCTCAAAATACTCCACGTAGGATATTTTCGGCTCCACTCGATCTGGATCGTCTTTCCACTGCCACTCATACTCCGCAAAGCCACCCTTCTGGTTTTTTGCTATTTCCACCATGCGGGCGGTGAGTTCCTGAAGGAGGTTCTCTCCGGAACCCAGCACCGTGGCGGGATCCCGATTTTCCAGATCCTGTCGGTAGGGGTGTGCAAGCAGATAGCCCCGGCCGTCGATGATCCAGTAGTAGTCCTTAAGCTCTTCCCCGAACCGGAGATCCCGTATGCGGTGGAGGGCTCTCTCCTGGGTCTCTTCCAGGGTGTCTCGCCCCTCCAGATAGTCCCGATGTCGGGAGTGCAGACTGCTTATGATGGATTCCACCATCCGGCGGCAGAGGTCGTATTTCTGTTTGGTGAAGGTTTCTTCCAGCCGGGGAATGAGAAAACCGAAGCCTATCACCAGAAAGAGCAGGAAGATAATAAGAGGGGGGAGCACAAGATTGCCGAAGATGCGCAGAAAGAGGTGCGAATCTCCCGAGGGGGGGGCGGCGTTTTTTCGATGAAATTCTCTGGATTTTTGCATGTCGGGCCGGATCCTTTCGAGGAGAGGGCTCTCTCCTTACTCTACGGGGGTGCTCTCCATATCTTCTTTAAGAAAAGGGACAGCGCTTTTGATGTGTGATGGAACAAGAATTCCCTGTACAATAAGCGGTGAGGCAGGCTCTTACTCTATAACGCCTATTCTCGTACGAGGGGGATAAATTGTAAAGTCCCCGGGGACTCTTTTTCCGGGAATCCCTAAGAGTTTCAGATCCGCATACAGCGAGAGAGGCGGAAGCGTGGGAAAAGAAAAAAGTTGTTCAGAAAAAGGGGGAAAGACAGATGAAAGAATATCCCAAAAATCTTCTGGAAGAGGCCCGGGAGTTTCAGGAAGCTATAGTGGGGCTTCGCCGGGAATTTCACCGGCATCCCGAAGCTTCCTTCGAAGAACACTGGACGGCGGCAAGGGTGGAGGAGGAGCTGCGTCGCCTTGGGCTCGAACCGGTGCGCATAGGGGGCACCGGGGTGATGGCGGATATTGCGGGGAAGCCCGGGGGGAAGACCTTCGCCCTCCGGGGGGATATGGATGCCCTGGAGGTGGAGGAGGAGACGGGGCTTGCTTTTGCTTCGGGGCGAAAGGGGTATATGCACGCCTGCGGCCACGATGCCCATACTGCAGCGCTTTTGGGAGCCGCCATGCTTCTGGTTCGCCGAAGAGAGACCTTTCGGGGAACGGTACGGCTTATCTTTCAGCCTGCGGAGGAGAAGGTACAGGGGGCGGATCTGCTCATTCGGGAGGGGGTTCTCTCCGGGGTGGATGCCATCTTCGGCCAGCACATCTGGGCCTCTCTGGAATCCGGAAAGATCTCTATCCAGGAGGGGCCTCGCATGGCCGCATCGGACGTTTTCACCATCCACATCCGGGGAAAGGGAGGGCATGCGGGGCTCCCTCACGAGACGGTGGATGCTGCGGTTATCACCTCCGCAGTGGTGATGGCGCTCCAGTCCCTGGTGAGCCGGGAGATGAACCCCCAGGAGCCCGTGGTGGTTACCGTGGGGGAGCTGCACAGCGGCAGCCGGAGCAACATTATCCCCGACAAGGGGATCATCAAGGGAACCGTGCGAACCTTTAACGAGGAGGTGCGGCGGCAGATCCCCGGAGCCATCGAACGCATCGCCACGAACACGGCCCGGGCCTATCGGGGAGAGGCGGAGCTGGTGTATGAGCCCGGGGTGCCGGTGACGAAAAACGATCCCCTCATGGCGGCCCTCGCTCGGGGAAGCGCCCGGAAGCTCTTCGGAGAGGATCGTTTTCACGAGGTGGCTCCTGTGGGGGGAGCCGAGGATTTCGCCTGTTATCTGCAGAAGATCCCTGGAGCCTTCGGGTTTTTCGGGGGCAAGAGCCCCAATCCCGAGGCCTCTTCGGCGCATCATCACCCCAAATTTGATATCGACGAGGGGCGTATCTGGGAGATGGCTGCCCTCTACGCCCAGGTCGGGCTGGACTATCTCGAATCCGGAGAGTAAGTAGAAGCTCCTCTTCACCGCTCCAGAAGAAAGAGCATGGCTATGAGGGCAAAGGTGAAGTAGAACAGGTAGTGCCGGAGCCTGCCGGAATGGAGATGCCGCAGCCCCTTTAAGGGATGACGAAGGAGCCTTGCGGCGGGCCCCAGAAGATCCTCCGCATCGGGAAAGTGATCCCCCCTGGGGCGGAAGAGCTTCGGCAGCAGCATAAAAAGCCCTGCTCCTGTCCCCAGGGGGAGCAGGGCACTTCCGAGAGAGCCCAAAGACCAGAGCTTTTTCATCTCTCCCGAAAAGAGCAGACTCTTTTGCGGAAATATCCCCAGAAGAAGCAGAGGAAGAGCCAGCAGAAGCATCCCCCCCCAGGCGGTAAGAGGAAGGCTTCGGGTCTTTCCGGGTTCTCCCGTCTTTTCCCCGAAGGAGCCGAGAAAGGCGTATCGGCCGAACTTGCAGAAGGAGAGCACCGTGCCCACCCCCGCCAGCTGAAGGCTCCAGAGAGGAATTGGATACGATGCCAGGGCGGATTTCACCATCCCCTTTCCCACATATCCCGCAGTGCCGGGAAACCCGGCGATAGCCCCTGCCCCCAGAAGAAAGAGGGTAAAAAGAAGGGGTACTTTTCGGGCGGCTCCTCCCAGAAGAGTAAGATCCCGAGAGCCGAAGATCTTCTCCAGACTTCCCGCGGTAAGAAAGAGCAGTCCCTTGAAGAGAGCGTGCGCCACCAGATAAAAAAGAGCCGCCTGGCGTCCCTGAGGGGTTCCCGTGGCGAGAGCCGCTACCATGAATCCCAACTGACTTACGGTGTGGCACGCAAGAAGCCGCTTGGTGTCATGCTGCATGAGGGCCTGAAAGACCCCGTAGAGTGCCATGGCCACCCCGATCCAGAGCAGCCCCGGAGAGGGCTCATCCACCAGGCGGAGCAATCCGTAGATCCCCATCTTTACGGCGTATCCCGAAAGGAGAAGGCTCCCCTCGGTGGGGGCCCGGCTGTGAGTGGGGGGGAGCCAGAAGTGCAGCCCCGGAAAGGCCGCCTTGAACCCCAGAGCGAAGAGAAAGAGAGGGTACCATGCCGGGGGGACTGGCCCCAGAGGAGCGGGAGCCCCGGGAGCGGAGAGAAGCGATGCCCCCAGAAGCAGCAACGCACCTCCCGTAAGCTGAGAGAAGAGATACATCTTTGCAGTTTTCCCGTCTGCCGAGGCCACCAGAAGCGCCAGAAGCAGGGAGGAGAGTTCCAGAAAAATCACAAAGCCGAACCAGGTCTGCATCAGAGCGGCCATGCAGGCGGTAGCGCAGAATAAGAGCAGCACCAGAGGCTTCCAGGCCCCCTGAAGAGAACTCTGGCTGAAAAGGAGCGCCGAGAGGGTAAGAAGCCCTGCCAGAGCCATCATGGTCTGGGAGAGAAGATCTGGATTCATGAGATTGCTCCCGTGGATCTGGTTGTACGCATATTTTTCATGAAAAACCCCCTTGCACCCATGCCATTCTACAGAGAGAGAAAGGTTAAAATCCCCAGCAGTGCCAGAAAGTAGAAGTGAAAGAGCCTGCGGATCTGTCCCGAATGGATTCTCCGGAGCAGAGCCAGGGAGGGCTTTATCAGCGCTGTTCCCGGAGCGAGAAGATTCTCCGCATCGGGAAATCTGTATCCTTCGGGGCGAAAGAGTCCGGGGAAAAGCCCGAAGAGCATTCCTGCGACTGCCAGAGGAAGAAGGGCACTTGTCAGAGAACCCCCATTCCATAGATGCGGCAGGGTTCCCGCAAAAAAGGGAAGCTTCTCAGGGAAAAATCCCAGAAGAAGCAGCGGTACCGCAAGAATTCCCAGAGCAGAGATTCCTGAGAGAGGGAGCCCCGGCCTTCCGGCGCCACCTTTACGAGCTTCCGGAGAAGAGCGGAAAAAGACGTAGTACCCCATCTTGCAGAGATAGAGCGCCGTAACTGCCCCCGCAAGCTGCAGCCCCCAGAGAGCGGCGGGATAGCCCTTCAGAGCGAGTTTGAGCATCCCCTTGGCCACGTACCCCCCGGTGCCGGGAATCCCCCCCAGAGAAGCCCCTCCTATCAGAAAAAAGAGCAGCAGCAACGGAGCCCCCGAGGCCAATCCTCCCAGAAGGGGTAGATCCCGAGTGCCGGTACGTTTCTCCACGCTCCCCGCGGTAAGAAAGAGAAGCCCCTTGAAAAGAGCATGGATTACCAGGTAGAAGAGGGCGGCGTTGCGTCCCTCGGGGGTTCCCGAGGCAAGGGCTGCACCATGAATCCCAGTTGACTCATGGTGGAGCAGGCGAGAATCCGCTTGAAATCTCGCTGCATGAGGGCCTGGAACCCTCCGTAGAGTGCCATGGCCACCCCGATCCAGAGCAGCCCCGGAGAGGGCTCATCCACCAGGCGGAGCAATCCGTAGATCCCCATTTTCACGGCGTATCCCGAGAGAAGCAGGCTTGCCTCGGAAGGGGCCCGGCTGTGGGTAGGGGGAAGCCAGAAGTGCAGTCCCGGAAAGGCCGCCTTGAACCCCAGGGCGGTGAGGAAGAGAGGGTACCACGCTTGAGGAACCGGCCCCAGGGGGGCAAGGCTACCGGGAGTGGAGATCAATGCCGCCCCCAGAAGTAACAGAGCCCCTCCGGTGAGCTGGGAGTAGAGGTACATCCGGGCTACGGGGCCGTCTTTGGAGGCCACCAGAAGGGCCAGGGCGAGAGAGGAGAGTTCCACCCAGAGAACGAAGCCGAACCAGCTCTCGGCGAGAGCCGCCAGAGAGGCCGCAAGGCAGAATAAGAGCAGCACCAGAGGCTTCCACGCCCCCAGAAAGGAACTCTTTCCGAAGAGCAGCGCCGAGAGGGTGAGCAGGCATGCCAGAAGAATCATCATGTTCGAGAGAGCGTCTGGAGAGATCATGGAGCAACTCCTTCAAAGGTCAAAGGTCTGTGCCGGAAGGATCAGAGGGAGAAGAGAAGGAAAATCCCCAGCAGGGCAAAGGCAAAGATGGTGAAAGAGAGCCGGAGCTTTCCCGAATGGATCTTTCGAAGGTTGTGCATTCCCCCTTTTCCCAGGGGAACGAGTCGGTACACAAGAAGATCCACATCCGGAAAAGAGCAGCTCTGAAACGTTGGTATACGCCGAAGCACCAGCAGAAAAAAGGCCAGAACTCCCCCCAGCAGAAGAAGGGAGCCTGTCAGAGCGCTCCAGCTCCAGAAAGTTTTCGAAGCAAAGGAGAGGGAAAGAGTGCTCTCTGGAGAGATTCTCAGAAAGAGAAGGGGAAAAGCAAAAAGGATCATGCTTACCGGAAAGGAGAAGGAGGGAACAAAAGATTGCTTCGTCTCTTTTGATCCCTTTGAAGGCATCTCAGGGCAAAAAGGAGCATAAAAAACGCCGTACCCCAGTTTGCAGAGATAGAGCATGGTCCCTGCTCCCGCAAGCTGCAGGGCATGGAGAGCCCAGGGGGAACCCAGAGCGGTAAGAACCCCGTCTTTGGCAAGATATCCCGCAGTGCCGGGAAATCCCGCCATGGTAAGAGCCCCCAGGGTAAAAAAGAAAAGGCTTCCCGAATAATCCGGAGCATTTCGGAAGATGCTTCGCATGATAAAGGGGGGGAGGATGTTTTCGGTGGAGCAGAAGAGAAGCCCCTTGGAGAGCACGTGTACCACTGCAAAGAAGATCGCCGCATCCCTCCCCGAGGGGGTTCCCGTGGCAAGGGCGGTGACGACGAATCCCAGCTGGCTCATGGTGGAGTAGGCGAGAATACGTCTCGGCCGGCTCTGCATAAGGGCCTGAAAAGCCCCGTAGAGAGCCATGGCCGTTCCTGTAAGCAGAAGCCCCGGGGAGGGGTCTGTTACCAGGCGCAGAAGACCGTAGATCCCCATGGTGGCAGTGTAGCTGGAGAGCAGAAGCGCCTCCAGGGGAGCGTGTTCATAGGTTCGGGGAAGCCAGAAGTGAAGCAGAGGAAAGGCGCTCTTGATCCCAAGCCCCACCAGAAAGAAGGGGAGTACTCCCTTCGGCACCTCTCCCAAAGGGGCCAGAAGGGGGAGTGTGGAGATTTGGGCGGCCCCCAAGAGCAAGATCCCCCCTGCGGCGAGCTGCACGTAGAGATACAGCTTCGCTGCAAAGGGATCCCGAGAGGCTATAAGCAGCACCAGGGCTATGGATGCCAGCTCCACCCAGAGGACGAAACCGAACCAGGTGGAAGCCAGAGGAGCCAGGCAGGAGGCCACGCAAAAGAGCCCCAGGATCAGGTACTTTCTCCCCCCCCGAAAGGGAGTCCCGCCGCAGAAAAGCACCGGAAGGAGGAGGAAGCATCCCAGACCGATCATGATCCGGGAGAGAGCATCCGGCGAGGGGAGAGGGATCACGGAAAGTACCTCCCCGAGGAGAGGGCCAGGAGAAACTCCTTTGTAAAGGGAATCCAGGGGAGAAGAGCCAGAAAGAGGGAGAAGGCTGCCAGAAAGGCCACCACCCCCTGGGTGACTTTATGAGCCCGGCGATGGGGAGGAGGGGTCTCTGAAGGAGAGCAGAAGGCTCCAAGAGCCTTGAGATAATAGGCTGCGGAGACCACGGTACCCCCCAGAAGAAAGAGGGCGGGAATCAGATAGCCTTTCTCCGCACAGGCCAGAAGCAGAAACCACTTGCTCTGAAAGCCGCTCAAAGGGGGGATCCCCGCCAGAGAGGCTGCAAAGAGTGCAAAGGCTATCACCAGAAAGGGGCGATGGGCAAAGAATCCTCGCATATCCGAGATTTTATGGACGTGCCGATCCTCCAGAAAGATCCCCGCCACAAGAAAGAGCCCCATCTTGGCGCTCATGTGGGTGAAGATATGGTAGAGGGAGGCGGTAGCTCCCAGAGGGGAGGCGCAGGCGATCCCCAGCAGAATGGTGCCGATCTGGGCCACCGTGGAGTAGGCCAGCATGCGCTTGATCTGCTCCTGCTGAATCGCCATGAGGTGCCCCACCGCCAGGGAGAGGGTGCCGAAGAAGAGAAGAAGTGGAAAGAACCGGGGGAGAGCGGGGGAGAAGAAGAGCATCCCCAGCCGCAGCAGCGTATAGAGAGGGGCCTTCACGAGCACCCCTGAAAGAAGAGCGCTTACGGGAGGCCGGGCGGAGGAGTGTGCATCCGGAAGCCAGAAGTGAGCGGGCACGGTGCCGCACTTCACCAGAAGCCCCCCCATGAGGCACCCCCCGATAACTCCCAATGTAGGAATGGGTACCCCCGGAAGAAGCCCCTTGAGGATCTCCATGTTGAGCTGTCCCGTGGCCATGAAGGCGTAGGATATCCCCAGAAGCATGAAGAGGGCCCCCAAGGTGCCGAAGACAAGATATTTGAAGCTCGCCTCCACCGCCTGCCAGGAGGAGGCGGGAAAGGAGACCAGCAGATAGGCCGCCACGGAGAAGATCTCGAAGAAGACGAAGAGGTTGAAGATATCCCCCGCCACGAGAATGCCGTTGGTGGAGGCCCAACTGAGAAAGAAGATTACATAAAACCGCCAGGAGTGCCACCCCAGCCACTCCGCCGAGGAGAGAAGGGCCAGAGGAAAGCCGAGAGAGGTGAGCACAAGAAAAGAGGCGGAAAGAGCGTCTACCCGGAGAGCGATCCCCAGGTCGGGAGCCCATCCTCCCATGATCACCGAAATTCCAGACCACCCCAGCAGCGCCACCGCTATACCCCCAAGGCTTGAGATCCCCCCCCCGAGAAGGGCGAAAACCGGCAAAGCCTTTCGGAAGAAGATAAAAATCAGGGGAATTGCAAAGGCGGTCATAAGAGGGAGAAGAACTGCAAATACGGGATTCATCCTCGGAGCCCCCGGATCTGATCCACATCCACCGTGCCGTAGTGCCGGTAGATCTTGATGATATATGCCAGAGCCAGGGCGATATCACTGGCCCCGATAACGATGGCGGTAAGGGTGAAGGCCTGGGGGAGAGGATTTACCGCTTGCTGTCCCATAAGGGGGAGCAGGGCGGGGACCCCCTGAGGGATGTACCCCAGACTGGTGATGAGCAGCAGTACCCCCCCCTCCATGAGGGCCAGAGCGATAACCACCTTGAAGAGATTCCTCCGGAAGAGAAGAGTGTAGAGGCCGATGGCGAAGATGATAATGGCGGTGCCGTAGCTGAGAAGGATCATGAATGCCACACCTCCGGGGGAGTCCCCTCCGTAGGGGCTTCAAGAATTTTAATCATACTGTAAAAGAGAGTGGAGAGGCTTGCCCCTACTTTGATACCCACCGCCACGTTCAGAAAGGGGATGGTGCCCCCGCTGTAGAGACTTCCCGGAGTGCCTCCGGGGAACCCCGCCCCCAGATTGGCGAGAAACCCCGCTCCCCCCAGAAGCCCTAGAAGTCCTAAGCCCACGAAGACAAGCCCTCCCGCAGATTCGAGAATCTCCTTCTTGTGAGGATCTATCTGGGCGGCTTCGAAGCGGGATCCGTAGACGATACAGAAGAGCACCGTCACAGTGGCGAAGATAACCCCACCCTGAAAGCCTCCTCCCGGGGTGAGATGCCCCATGAGAACGATGCTGGAAGCGTAGAGAACAATAAAGGGTACCATGAGCCCCATCCCTCGCTTGACAACAAAGGAGAGCCCCTGCCGGGAGGCCCGGTAGCGCCGCCCCGCAAAGAGGAGTGCCACCCCGCAGACGGTGGTGTAGATTACCGTCACCTCTCCCAGGGTGTCGAAGGCCCGGTAGTCGAAGAGAATTGCCGCCACCACGTTAGAGGCCCCGGTCTCCGAGGCGGTGTGGGTAACGTAATGCTCTCCGGTGCTTCCCAGTTTCGGCTCCGAGGGGATCAGGAGCCCCCGCCAGAGAAAAAAGGCCACCCCCAGGGCGAAGAGTATCCCCGGAAGGCGATCGATAATGCGGGTGGAGGAAAAGGTCATAGGCTATCCTCGTCCTTTCGTGGAGCGGTGCGCTTGTACTTCTTCTTGGTCTGGCTGTAGGCCACCAGAAAGAGGGATGTCACCAGCCCGGAATTGACCACCGCCTGGGTGAGGGCCACGTCGGGAGCCTGAAGAAGGGCGAAGATAATGGCCAGAAGAATGCCGAACACCGAAAGGGCGATCACCGCACTGAGCATGTCCTTTGCCTCTGCGGCGGTGAGGGCGGCAAAGATGAGAAAAAGGTGGATGAAGAGGAGAAGGGAAAAGTCCATTATTTTTTCCTCCTTCTTTTTTTGCGGTCCAGCTTGCGTTTTTTCAGGCTCAAAGCGTAGTCATCCGTTACGGTCCCCTTGGGGAGAATGCCGTGGCGGTAGCAGGCCCGGGCGATGGCGTGGGATGCCAGGGGGTTGGTTCCCAGAAGAAAGAGGGCGATCATGAGGATCTTGGCGGAACCCTGCCATCCCTCCATGCGCAGAGCCACCCCGAAGAGCACCAGAATAGTGCCCCCCGAAAGGGCCTTGGTTCCCGCATGGAGCCGGGTGTAGACATCGGGAAAGCGTATGATCCCCACCACCGAGGCGAGGGAAAAAAAGACCCCCCCCAGAATGAGGGCTCCCGAAAGATAGTGCAGCAGAAGGCTCATTTGTAGAGCTCTCCGTGTTCGAAATATTTGGCCATGATCAGCACATCCGCAAAGGAGAGCACCGCAAAGGCCAGAGCCACATCCAGAAAAACCGGGTTCTCGAAAAAGAGGGAGAGCACCACCAGAAAGGTGGTGAAGATGGTGGCCACCGTATCCGCCGCCACAATTCGATCCGGCACCGTGGGGCCCACCACCACCCTCCAGAAACCGAGACACGCTGCGATGAGCAATCCCCAAAGGGCGAGAATGATCAATGCACCACCCCCCGCAGACGCTCTTCCAGACTCGCCACATCCTTCCGGAGCTGTTCCCGGGAGAGTTCCCGGGTGTCCAATGTGTGAATGTAGAGGGCATGGGTGGCGGGGTCGCCGTCCAAGGTGAGGGTTCCCGGGGTGAGGGTGATCTGATTTGCCAGAAAGACCAGGGCGTTTTTATCCTTCAGGGTGGAGTTTACCTGAAAGATTCCCGGGATGATGTCGATGGTGGGCTTCAGCGCCAGGAGAGAGACCTTCCACGTGGCGATGATCAGATCCAGAATGAAATGAGGGATAAACAGGAAGAGACGGAAAAAATTGATCTCCCGGCAGAGATTAATACTCCTGGTCTCTTGAAATCCGAGAAAAAAGACTCTCCATACCAGCTTGAGAATTCCGAAGCTCACAAGAGCTCCCACAGCCAGAAAGGGAATATCCCCCCGCCCGGTGAGGAGAATCCAGATGCCGAAGAGACAGAAAAAAAGGAAAAGGCTCTTTTGACAGATCCGCATTACCATGCCTCCCTTCGAAAGTGTTCTTCAGGAACAACCGCACACTTTTATGCTTCTAACGATACCATTTTTTCGAAAAATCCGTAACTGCAAAAAAGGGATATTTTTGTTTTTCCCGAAAGAGAGCAGAAAGGCGAGCCCTCCAGGGCCCGCCTTTCTTGTGGTTCCTATGACACATGTGCAGAAACGCTGTCTGTTGCTTTGGTTTCTAGGCTTCGGTATTCTCCTCGGTAGGCATGTTCCGGGACACCACGTCTTCACCGTCGGGAAGACGCCAGTAGATGCCGATCTTCATGTAGGAGATCACCACCGACACGATGGGGTTCAGGTAGTTCAGGAAGGCGTAGGGGAGATATTCCAGGGTGGGCACCCCCAGGGCGCTGCTCTGGAAGGCCCCGCAGGTGTTCCAGGGGATCAGCGCCGAGGTGAGGGTTCCGGAATCTTCCACGGCCCGGGAGAGCATCCGGGGGGCAAGTCCCTTCTTTTCGAAGTTGGACTTGAACATCCGTCCCGGCACCACGATGGCCATATACTGATCTCCCAGGAAGAGGTTCCCCACAAAGCACGAGACCACCACGGAGCCCATGAGTCCTCCCACGGACTTCACGTTTTTCGTCATGCTCCCCACGATGGTTTCCAGGAAGCCGCAGGCCTCCATGACACCTCCGAAGAAGAGGGCCGCAAAGATAAGGGAGATGGTCCACATCATGGAATCCAGACCGCCCCGGGAGACCAGATCGTTGATCATGTTCCCCACTTCCACCACGATCTCCGGAGTTCCGTGAATGCTATGCTCCGCAATGAGAGCCACGAGAGTCTCACCTTCGGCACCTCCGAAGTTTGCGGAGATGGTGCCTTCATAACCATAATGCAGAGCTCCGATGATGTCGCCGATGGCATTTCCCTGAACGAGGGACATGACCATGGCGATGAGAACTCCCATGAAAAGTCCGGGAATGGCGGGCATCTTCATGGCAGCGCAGAGAATAACCACCACGGGGGGCACGAAGCCCAGATAGCTGATGTTGAACTCCGCCTGAAGCATGGTCTGCATGGAGAGAATTTTGGAAGCGTCAAGCTCGCCCCCCGCATACTGCTGTCCCAGATAGTAGCAGATGGCTGCCACGATAAGGTAGGTGGGGCCCGTGGACCAGATCATGGCCCTGATGTGGTCGAAGAGGTTGGCTCCTGCCACCGCAGGGGCAAGGTTGGTGGTGTCCGAGAGGGGGGACATCTTGTCGCCGAAGTAGGCTCCGGAGATGATGATCCCTGCGCTCAGGGGGGCGGGAATGCCAAGGCCGAAACCAACGCCCATGAGGGCCACACCGATGGTGGCGGAGGTGGTCCAGGAGGATCCCGTGGAGAGGGAGATTACCGAGGTGATGAGAAGGCAGGCCAGGAGGAACATCCCCGGAGAAAGAATTTTCAGGCCGTAGAAAATAAGCGTGGGTACCACACCGCTCTGTACCCAGATGCCGATAACCATGCCGATGATCATGAGGATCACGATGGCCTGGAGGGCGATGGCAATGCCGTTAAGCCCGCCTGCCTCAAGCTCTCCCCAGGGTTTCTTGATGATAAAAACCCCCACCAGGCACGAAAGCACAGCGGAGAAGATAATGGGAATGTGCGCATCCACTCCCAGTGAAAGTACCCCATAACTGATAATGGCGGCACACAGAGCCAATACGAGCAGCGAAAGTCCCAGTCCCGGAGTGTTATTGTTATTTTCAGACATACGTGTATCCCTCCTTACTGAATTTTGTTTTTCACACAACTTTACCGCAAAACTCCTGTTTTTTCGGTCTTTTCACCTCCTCGTAAAAAGAGTGTTCCCTTCCCCCATAGAAATCAGAGAAGCCGTTTCTTTTGTGGCCTGCGCGAAAGGCCAAGCACATTGTATCAGAATACGGAAAACATTTATACTTCTCGGGGCTCATTAACCATGACATTTTTGCTCTTCCGGAAAATTCTCCTCCTTATGTGGTATGGTTTTTATGGGTCTTTTTTCTGGGGCCATGCAAGGGTATGCAAGCGGAGGAGGTTTCCCTGCCATGAAAATATGTGCAGTGATTTTTGTGTGGTTTCTGTTCGGTCTTCTGGTGGTGTTTCCGGGTTTTATTGTGACATGGCTTCGCCGAAGGAAGGGGTGATCCGGTGCCCTTTGTGCTGATACAGCTTGGGGCCTTTGGTCTCTACACCCTGGGGCTCATCGTTCTCGCAGGGCAGGCCTTCGACTGGAAGGAGGATCGGAAGCTCTTTTATCTGGGGGATCGGAAACTTTCCTTTCTTCCCGGTATGGCCACCTTCTGCGCCACCTGGATGAGCGGCACCTCCGTGGTGGGGTTCACCATGTGGATCTATCAGGAGGGATATGTGGCCTTTACGGGATCTGTTCTCGGTTGGCTTCTGGGGCTCTGTCTCATGCCCTTTTTTCTCAAACGCCTCCGGGAAGAGGAGGCCCTCTCTCTGCCGGAGCTTCTGGAAAAAATTCACGGAGATGTCCGTCTTCGCTATCTTGGGGCGGTGATGATCATCCTGGTGTATCTTTTCTACGTGATCATCCAGTTCCGGGTTTTCGGCAGCGTGGTCTCCGAACTCCTTCATATCAACTCTTTCGGAGCCTTCGTGATGGTCTATCTTTTTGTGGTATACACCACCTTCGGGGGTTTTCCCTCGGTGGTACGAAGCGACATGCTGAATATGGGAATTATCTTTTTGGGAATTAGCGTGGCTCTGGGGGCGGTGCTCCTGAGGGGAGGAAATCCCCTTGAAATGCATGTACTGCTGCATCGCCACCACCCGGAGATGCTCCATCTCTGGTCCGGCAAGTGGCAGAATCCTCTTCTTATCTTTCTCATGATGCTCTCCTGGGGGATGGGGGTGGCGGCGAATCCCCAGTACCTGGTGCGTCTCATGGCGGCAGACTCCTCCGAAACCGCCGGACGCATGGTGCGTGTGGCTCCCTTTCTGGTGGGATGGATGTACGGGGCCCTTACCTTCATAGGCATAGGGGCCTTTCTTCTCGCTCCGGGATTTTTCGGGGGTCCTGTGGAGAATCTTTTCGTGGCCCTCATCTCTTCCATTATGACTCCCCTTGTGGCGCTCTGTTTTTTTCTTGCGGTGGTGGCTGCCACGGTGAGTACTGCCAATTCCCAGCTTCTTCTTCTCGCCTGCTCCCTCTGTTATGATCTGCTCCCCATGGGAAGAGACGTCCCCCAGGGAAACTCCCTTCCCGAGATGGTTCGGGAGGATCGCTTTCTCTTCGCCAACCGGCTGGCCATCGTTCTTTTTGCCACTCTGGCTCTGTTGCTCTGTCAGTTCCGTCTGGCCACCCTGCTTCTTTTGGGGCATCATAGCTGGACCATGGTGGCCCTCTGCTTTTTCTTCCCCCTTCTCTTTCGCCCCTCTCCCCGGACAAGTGCCTTTGGGGCGGTGCTTTCGGGGTTGATTCTCTATGCTCTGGTGACCCTGGCCTTTGGATTGCCTCCGGAGCTGGCCCTGATTCCCTCGCTTCTTCTTGAGGGGGCCCTCTATCATGATTTCTTTACTCCTCCCTTACGAAGGACTGAACCATGATCCGGAGCATTGAGGATCAGCTCAAATGGGCGGTCATGGTGATCGTGCTTTTTCTCAGCATTTCTCTGGCGGGCACCTCTCTGATTCTGGGATACCGGGAGGCCCGAAAGGAGCAGAAGGCCATGCTCTGGCAAGTGATTCCTCTTCTGGAAACAAAGAGCGTTCCAGAGATTGAGACCTTTCTTCATAAAACCTTTCCCGCATGGAGCCTGGTCTCTCAGGATGTCCTTTCGAGGGAAAGAGATCCCGCCTGGCTTCCCTTTTCCCAAAGCCGGGTGTTCCTGCTTCGATCCTCTCTCCTGTGGAAGACTTTGCTGGAAAAGCAGCGTTACGTCCTGTTGGTGGCCACCATGGGGGTGCTTCTTTCGGTGGAGCTGGCGGTCTTTCTTGCCTATGCCCTCTCCCGGCCCCTCAAACTCCTGCGTTGGGGGTGTGCGGAGGTTCGGGAGGGGCGGTGGAGCCGGATACCCCAGCTTTCCCGAATCCCTCTGGAGCTGGTGGATCTTTATGATGTGTTCAACGAAATGGTAGATAAGCTCCGGGAAGCCCAGGAGCTCTCTCGGCGGATAGGACGGGTGGAGCGTCTGGCAGCTCTGGGAACCCTGGTGGCCTCGGTGGCTCACGAGATCCGCAATCCCCTGGCGAGCATGCGGATCCATCTGGATCTTCTGGTGCGGGGCCTCGAAGGAGAGCAAAAGAAAAAAGCCCTTATTCTGGATGAGGAGATCCAGCGGCTTAACCAGACGGTGCTGCAGCTCCTGGAATATGCCTCTCCCCGGGAGCCTTTGAAAAAAACCTTTTTTGCACGGGATGTTCTTCATTGGGGATATACCATGATTTCCTCCACAGCTCGGGAAAAACATGTGGAGGTGATCTTTGGAGTGGATCCCCCGGAGGCAACTCTCTGGGGGGATGAGGATCAGATACGGCAGCTTCTTCTCAATCTTCTGCTTAACGCTCTGGAGGCTCAGCAGGAGGGAGGGGTGCTTCGGATGGATGCGACCCTCCGGGAGGGAACTCTTTTCCTCAAGGTGGAAGATCGGGGGGGAGGGGTTCCCGAGGAATTGCGGGAGCGTATTTTTGACCCCTTCTTCACCACCAAGCCCGAGGGAACCGGTTTGGGGCTCTCCATTGCCCACCGTATTGCGGAACAGCACGGAGGAAGCATGGATTGCGTCAATATTCCCGGAGGAACCTCTTTTGTGGTGTCTCTGCCGGGAAAGATCACAGAAAACGAGGATGGATCACATCATGCGACTTTGGATTGTGGATGATGAACAGCGGTTGGCCCAAGGACTTGAAGCGGCATTTCTGGAGGAGGGGTACGAGGTGCTCCGGATTTCCCGGCTTCGGGAGCTTCGGAGAGCTCTGGAAGAAGAGGTTCCGGAGGTGATGCTTCTGGATGTGCGCCTTCCCGACGGCAGTGGGGCGGAGGAGCTCCCCCGGATACTGGGCATCGCTCCGGAGGCCAAGATCATTATCATGACCGCCTACGGCAACTCCCCCATCGTGGTGAAGGCCATTCAGGAGGGGGCCTATAACTTTCTTGACAAGCCCTTTCCCCTGGAGGCGGTGCTTGCCATGGTGCGTACCGCTGCGGAGGCGGTGGAGCTGAGACGGCAGGTGCTGCACCTTCGTTCCCGAAGCATGGCCGCCCTTATCGGCAATTCTCCGGGAATTCGCAAGATCCGTACTCTGGTGGAGCGCATGGTGGCCCACTCTACGGATCTCTGCCTGCTTCTGCAGGGGGAGAGCGGTACCGGCAAGGAGGTGGTGGCCCGGATGGTGCATGAGCTTTCGGGGGTCTCCGGGGAGTTTATCACCGTAAACTGTCCTGCCATACCGGAACATCTCCTTGAGGCGGAGCTCTTTGGCTATCATAAGGGGGCCTATACCGGGGCGGACCGGGATAAAGTGGGGTTGGTGGAGCTTGCCCGGAGGGGAACCCTTTTTTTCGACGAGATCGGAGATTTTCCTCTGAACCTTCAGGCCAAGCTCCTGCGTTTTCTGGATAGCAAAACCTTTCGTCCTCTGGGGGGGAGGAAGGAGCAGAGCGTCTCTCTGAACATTCTTTGCGCCACCTCCCTGGATCTCAAGGGGATGGCGCAGAAAGGAACCTTTCGGGAGGATCTCTACTACCGTATCGGTGCTATTCCTTTGGCGCTGCCTCCTCTGCGGGAGCGGGATACGGACGTGCTTCTGCTTTTCGAGAGCTTTGTCCAGCATTATGAAGGTATTTTCGGGCGTAAGCTCGGGGAGATCACTCCGGAAGTGCGGGAGAATTTTCTGAAGTATTCCTGGCGGGGAAACGTGCGGGAGCTGAAAAATCTGGTGGAGCGTCTCTTCATGCTCAAGGATCCTCAGGATCCGGTGGTGCGTCTCCGGGATCTTCCTCAGGAGATGCTGGAATTTCAGAACCCCCGAAAAGAAGAACCCTCCCAAGGGCTTCCTCTGCCGGAGGAGGTGGAGGAGGTGGAGCGTCGGAGGATTGAGGAGGCTCTGACAAAATTTGAGGGGAACCGCTCCAGAGCCGCCCAGTATCTGGGGATCTCCCGATACGCTCTTCTTCGAAAGCTGCAGCGTTACGAAAGGTGAAATTTTCTCGCTTCTCGTGCACTCTCCGTGCGGCATCGCACAGAACATGTGCGGCATCGCACGAAAAAGGGGGGCTTTTTCTGCCCCCCTCGTGGAGGTATGGATAAAGAGGGAAAACCCTCTCTTGTTTTCAGAACCTTTGGGGGGATGTTTTTAGAAAAAAGCCTGTGGTTCCTGGTGAAGCAACTTTTTTGCATATACACTTGGCGTAGAGGCCATCTGTGGAAGAAGAGGAGGAATTTGTATGAAACGATCTATTCCGGTGATTTTTGAAGCCCGCGGACAAAGCAGTGCGGGGTATCTTGAGCTAGAAAAGGCTTTTTGTGTGGGGTACTCCGGACGGAACCGGGAAAAGGTGCAGGAACATATCGACGAAACCGCCGCCCTGGGTATTCCCGCCCCCGAGGCGGTGCCTACCATATACCGGGTGGGGTTGAGCGTGCTCTCCACGGAGAATCGGGTGGAGGTGCAGGGAGAAGAGAGCTCCGGGGAGGTGGAGTTCGCCGCCTACATGGATGGAGAGCGCTGTTTCATCACCGTGGCAAGCGATCATACGGACCGTAAGCTTGAGCAGCAGGACATCGAACGATCCAAGCAGATCGCCCCGAAAATCTTTTCCCCTCACTTCTGGGATGTGGAGGATCTCAAGGGACACTGGGATGCCCTTATTCTCCGCTCCTGGATGGGGAAAGAGGGAGAGTTTCGGCTCTACCAGCAGGGAACTCTGGAGCATCTTCTTCCTCTGAAAGAACTTCTTGCTATTGTGAGAGATCGAGTGGGAGGAAGCCTTGATAAATCTCTTCTTTTCTCCGGTACGGTTCCTTCGGTGGAGGGGCTCTGGTACGGAGATGCCTTCCGTGTGGAAATTCATGACCCTGTGCGAAACCGCACCATCATGCATGAATATGCTATCGAAGCTCTCCCTGGAAGCTATTAGAGCGGTTCTCGTTGCCATGTGACACTATAGTAACAGGAGAGCCGGAGCTTATGTGTCCCCGGCAGCGAC
>NPIG01000449.1_pt2 | contig 22323 bp, 20 predicted proteins | sample 8637441 | NCBI WGS metagenome assembly NPIG01 (sample SAMN07420675, study PRJNA396082) | bioreactor metagenome | isolation source: sample BR6 brine-fed electro-methanogenic bioreactor BR | place: Japan: Kochi | collected 2016-06-14 | reverse complement strand
CTGGGCGATCCCCCCCGCGGCATATACCGAGTTCAGGGTAACGGTTACCGTATTATCGGGGTTCACCGTGTAAATGTACTCGACAATCGCATCCATATCGTGGTCGGCGCCCTGCTCGACATCTTCGAAGTTGATGCGGAACTTGCCGTAGGTGGGCGTCAGCGACTCGACGTAATAGTCGACGATGGTGTTGGTCGGCTGGAAGCTGCCTTGGGTGGCGCTGACCCCGGAGCCGGCCACCGACTTGGCGAAGGGGACCAGGGTGATCTCCTGTCCGTTCACCGGAATCTTGATCTGCGGCAGCGGTGAGGCCAGGGCCACGGAAAAGGTTCCCATCGACTGTACACTGTCCGCCGTCGAGTTCAGGTCGTGGGTCTGGCCGTAACGGGCGATGCTGCCGGCGAAATAGCCGCCACGCTTGGTCGGCTCCTCCGGGGTCAGGCCGCGGATGTTGCCAAAACTGGAGGCGGACTTCGGAGTCGGAGCGCCATCCGAGGTGCCGCCCGACTCGCCGATGAAAATCTGCCTGGAACTGCCGTGCTCGTGGTTCCAGAGCGTGTCGCCCTCGGCGGAGACATTCAGCCCGGCCACATCGCCGGTGAAGCTGCCGAAGCTCGATCCGGGCAGTTGATCGGTGTCGTAGCTGGGGTTGATGTCGCTGATCACCAGTTCGAAGGGCTGGGCGCAGAAATCATGGCCCCCGCTTCCATAGGGATCGTCCCAGACCGCCAGCGGCAGGCCGAGAGAGGCGTCGTCATTGTTCGAACCGCCGATGGAGAAGGCCGCGGTAGCCTCACTCCTGCCGGCGAAATAACGCAGCCCCTCGTACATCATCTCCGCTACCGGGTTGCCCCACATCCGGCACTGTCCCTCGGCGAGAGGACCGTTGGTGATCCAGCCGCAATTCTGGTTGTAGTCGTAGCTGCTGCCGGAAAAACCGACGGTGCGCAACCGGTCGATGGTTTTGACGATTCCCACCATTGCGGTGAACTGGCCGGTGGCCAGGTCGATCTCGTCGGTGAACGACGAAACCTTCTTGCGCAGCACCCCCCCGGAGGTGTTCTTGGTGTAGGAGCCGGTCAGCAGGCCGAACATCATCCGGTCTTCCTCGCCATACTCCTGGAGCAGGCCGGTCGGCTTGAACGAGCCGGCCGGGTACTCCTGGCAGTTCGCCTCCATCAGCCCGGTTTGGCAGACCTGGACGCGGACCGTGTAATCGCTGATGCTCGAGGCCGGGATGTTGCGTTCCCAGTACAGATGGTAGTTGTCCCCGCCGCTCTGTTCTTCGTGGTAGAAAACGATGTCGTGGTCGCCGGCGGTAAGGAACACCGACCCGAAATGGTCCTGGCAGCCGCAGGACCCGTGCCCGCCGTACCAGGAGGCGACCAGGGTATTGTCGATCCAGAGCTCCAGGGCGTCGTCCCCGTCGACGGCGAACTTGTAGCTGCCGGCTGTCGGCACGGTCAATTTGCCGGAAAATTTGGTCAAATAGTAATCGTCACTGCCGAAGGGATTGCCGGTTCCGTTGATCTGGCCGACCGTTTGGCTGCCCAAGGCGGTACGGTTGGCGAAGACCCAGTCGCGCAGCGTGGCATATCCGGCGGCGTCGTTGGGATGCAGCAAAGCGTCGAGCCCGACGGTGCTCCAGGTTTGCTGGGTCAGGTTCTTCAGGGCGCTCGCGGGAACGAGCTCCCATACCAGACCGCCGGCGGTGGCGCAATTGGGTCCGCTGCCGCCGTTCAGACACTTGTTGCCGGCCACCGGCCGCTCGATGGAGAGCCATTCCCAGATCCGGTACTGACTGTCGTTGAGCACCCGCAACAGGGGCGGTCCCGGGCTGAAAGAAGCGCTCGCCTCGCCCAGAGTGGTGTTGGCGAACAGGTGGCGGGTGCCGGGCGCGGGAAGATCGAGAGGTGTGTATTCCCGGATGTCGTAACCGTCTTTGGCGATACTGGTGTACTCCTTGCCCCAGCTGTGCGCGTCCTGGGGGACGTGGGACCGCTCGAGAACGGTCTGGGTGGCGCTGTCCACCACCCGGTGCCCGCCGTAGAGCACCTTGCGCAGGGCGTCAATGCGCGAGGTGCTCAGGTAGTTGAGGAAATCCCCGCTCCACTGGTTGGTGCATTTCTTGTCGGCAGTGGCGGCGGCGGGGGTAAAGCGGCCGTTGCCGGAATCATAGGTGTAGCACTTGTGCGAATCGAAGTACCCGAAGTAGTTGACCAGGACGGGTTTATACCCCACATCCAGGACGCCGTCGCCGTTGAGGTCCGAAGCGTCGTTGTAGGCCTCGTAGTAAAGCTTGTGGTCGCGGCCCATCACCAGCAGGTTCAGCGGCGGCGCGTTCTGTGAAAGAAACAGCGGTACCTGGGAGATGTCCCCACCGGTGGTTCCGGCGCTGCACCCCTCGTCCGCCACGCCGTTGCAGTTTTCATCGAGGCCGTTTTCACAGACCTCGGTGGCCCCGGGGTGGATCGACGCGCTGGAATCGTTGCAGTCAAAGGGCATGGCGGTGCAGCCGCCGGCATCGATGTAGTAGCCGTCGCCGTCGGAGTCGGTGCAGGTTTCCGGGCACGGCAGGTCGGCTCCGATGCAGTCCTGGTCGATGCCGTCGCCGCAGTTCTCCGGGGCGCCGGGAAAGATGTAGGGGCTGGTATCGTCACAGTCGACATCGGCGGTGAACCCGTCGCCGTCGTTGTCCGGAGCGCAGCCCTCATCGATCGTCCCGTTGCAGTTGTTGTCCGCGCCGTCGCACAGCTCGAGGGCCCCCGGGTGGATCTGGTCGTTGCTGTCGTTGCAGTCGACCGAGGCCGCGTAACCGTCGCCGTCATTGTCCACCGCTCCCGCGCCGCAGTCGGCCGCGCTCGGATCGATGACCGTGGCGCCAGCCGGGATATCGCCGGACGGCAGGTTGCCCGAGATCTTGGTCAGGTAGAAGCCGTCAAACTTGAAGTGCTTTTCGCGGGTCCAGAATTTGATGGCATGGGTCCCCGGGGTGACAATATTGATCGCGACCGGGTTGGGGCCGCGATCATGGCGGGTATTGACCCAGTACCAGACATTGCCGGTGGCCGGGGTGGTGACATTGCCGATGACCGTTCCGTCCAGCCCGTACCAGATCGAGTTTCTCCCGTCATCACCGAAGTCCCACCCGCGAACCCACAGATAATAGACGCCGGTTTCGGGAAAATCGACGGCATAGCTGACCGGGTTGCCGCTCGGCGGGTAGCTGGTGTCGGAATGGCTCTTGGCCCGCAGGTACGAGGCCCCGTTGTTTCCCGGGTACTCCGAGTCGCCCGGGGCGGTGGTCCGGACCTCAAAGTTATCGCCGAGGGTGTTGTAGTTCTCCGCCTCGATGTAGGTCCCGGTCCAGGAGCCGCCGGGGATGATCGGGCAGGCGGCCTGGCCGGACAGGGGCAGTGACAGGACAAGGGCCAGACACCAGGTCAGGGTTCTGGATAAATTCCGAACAGGTTCCAAGGCTTTCATGATCCCCTCCCGACGCCGACGGGGCTGAAAAGACAGCTTCCGGTTCATTCAGTTCTCCCGCAGGTAGGTGCTCTGCAGGATGACCTGAGCGGCGGTGGTGCTGCCCACCCCCCGGGCGGTGATTCGGTACATATTGAAATCGCTGACCGCCGTGCCCGCGGTCAGCGATGCGCTGTCCGATTCTACCGCTCCCAGGTCCTCGATCAGGTAGCGGGGGCTTTCGGCCACCAGCGAAAGGCCGTCCTGGTCCTGCAGGTTTCCGGTGAACTCTTTGGAGGCGGTGGAACTGGACCAGTCGACGCTCTGCGGTGCGGCCAGCGGCTGGTAAAGCCCGTTGGTACCGTCGAAAGCCGGCAGCGAGCTGCTCATCAGGAAACTCTCCCCCTCCCTCAGTGCGGCCTCACTGGCCTGGAAAGCCAGGTTACGGTTGCTCAGGTTGCCAGCCATCTTCTCCTGCAGGGTGGTGGACTGCATGGCCGCCAGCCCGAGCAGAGTCATGATCAGCATGATGACCAGGCCGGTGATCAGTACCGCGCCCCGCTGGTTACCCAGAGGTGTCTTCATCGGTGTTTGCACCATTTTTCTCCCGCCGCTCAGGGAAGCCGGTTGCGAAGGCTCACGGTGGTGACGTAGACCTGCCGGAGGTTTCGGTCGTCCGGGGGATCGATGACCTCTCCGTTCACGGTGTAGGTGTTGGTATCGACAGGCTTTCTCGAGATCTCGCTGACGCTGCGCATGAGCAGCCCCACCCGCACGCTGAGCACATCGTCCCAATCGGTCACCGAATTCGCGGCCACGTAATCATCCACCGAACGGTCGTTGTTGGCATCGACCCCGTAACGGACCTGCAGGGTTTCCACCCCCTCGACCAGTTCCTCTTCGAGAACGCCGGCGCCGACCGTGCGGCGGAACAGACAGGGGACGCCGGAGGCGCTGTTGCGCACGAAATAACTGGTGGTCGCGACCCCTACGATTTCCGCAAGGCCGGGCTCGTAGACATGGCCCAGGTTTTTGGTGGCGTTGCCGGGCACGTGGGTGGCGCCGGTATTGTGAACGACGTTACCGTTGGTGGAGGTGAAATTGGTGATCTGAAAGATTGAAGCCGCCGAGCAATCGCTGATCATGACGATCGCGCCGTCGCTCAGGGAGGTGGTGCCATTCGCGACCTTGAAATCGGCCGACGGGGGATTGATTTCGGTGCGCAGGACCGCCCCGCCTGAGGCCATGCTGCGAATGGTGAGCACATCGCTGCCGCCGACCGCGCCGGTGATGCTGGCATCGAGGGCCGGGGTCCAGGCCGAGTCGCTGGTCGCCTCGAAGCCCTGCACCGAGGTTTCGAAATCGTAGCTGAAGCCGGTGTCGTTCAAGGTATTGATCAGCTCCCCCCTGCCGTAGCAGCCGCGGTAACCGGCCATGCGGATCTCCCGCGACAGGAAATCGACCACATAGCGGCCGTTTTCCTGCAGGCGGGTCAGGCCCTCGTCCATCCGGTAAGCCCGGGACGATACGGTGAACACCTGGTAAATGCCCCCGAGCAGAATCAGACCGACGGCCGCCGCCACCAGCAACTCAACCAGGGTCATGCCCTGTTGCCCGCGCAGGAGACGGGGGCCGATCTTCCCCAAGCGCCGGATCATAACAACGTCTCCACCTCGATGAACTGATCGACGCCCTTCTCCAACCATTTGATCTGGATGCTGGCCTTGACCTGCCCGGGGGACATAACCGAAACGCTCACGCCCCCCTGCCCTGAAGGAAGATCGTCCACCGCTGCCAACCAGTCGGCCAGGTCATTGTAGACCACCGCCGGCAGCGACAGGGAGGGGGTACTGCCCGGAGCGATCTGGTAGGGAGAGGCGCTCTTGAGGGCTTCACTCGGATTGGCCCGCATCCGCTCGATGATGTCATAGGCATAGAGGGTGGCCTGCGAGCGGAGGGTGGCGCTGGTACCGTCGCCGAGGGACTTGGCCTGCAGGCCGGCCACCCCGAGCAGGCCGATGGAAAGCACCACCATGGCCACCAGCACCTCGGTCAGGGTGAATCCCTTCTGACCGGAATTTTTGGTGAGGACCAGTGGGCCGATCGGCTTCAGGCTCAGGGACATGATGCCGCTCCTCGACTGCTGTTCACCCGGCCGGTGTTGTTGACGGCGATGGTGTAGGCCTTTGCCGCTCCCCGGGAGTCACAGAGCCGAAAGGCCCCGCTGCCGGCCCCACCGTTGCCGATGCTGGCCCCAAGGGCCTGGTAGGAAAGAAAGTCTTCGAAATTGGCATCGGCCCGCAGGGTGACATTCCCCCCCAGGGCGGCATAGACCCGCAGGACCTGCTCGCCGGCATCGACGGTGCCGTCGCCATCCGGGTCGGTAAAAACGATCCACCCTTTCTCCCATGCTTTTTCAGCGGAGCAGGCCGCTCCGTCAGAACTCTGGCACAGGGTGACCGTCGATCCCCTGGTCACCGCCTCGCCGCGGGCCAGATTCAGCGCCGAAACGAAGTTATTGACCTCCGCGGTACTGCGGTTGCCGGTGACAACGGCGTTGAGCTGAGGACTGGCGATTGCCAGCAGGATGCCGGCTACGGCGATGGTGACGATCAGTTCGATCAGGGTGAAGCCGGAAATCTTTATCGTTGATTGCAAAGCCGGAATCGGGCCAGAGCTCATCGATCCCCCCCCTTTTGGTGCGCCGAACAATAACCGTTTGTCTTTAATTGGTTTTGCAAGATGCAGACCAAACAAAATAATCTCACAAGACATTGAATTTTATCGCAACTTCAGTTGATTCCGGAACAAACTGCGCAAACTTTGCACTCATCGGCCGTCGAAAAGGTGGATCAGGAGCGCATTATTGTTTGGTTCCCCAGCGATTTGACGGTACCGGCCGCTTTTCCATCTTTGTCGCTGGCGCCCCAACGCCGTCGGCTTTAGCCGCCTTATTGTTTCGCCTTTTCTGTCCAGTTCCAGTCGGGGACTTCCCGCTCGAAGGGGAACCTCTGCCGGACCGAGTTTGCAGGCAGAGCGTAGATCTCACGCGCCATGATGCTGCCGTCGGGTTGCTCGAAGCCACGCACGAAAACCTTCTCCCCCGTCCGGAGGCGATGGAGGGGATAGGGATTGCCGTAGGCATCCTGCACCAGGGTGGCAAGGATCCGACCGCCCTTCTCATGGGCGATCAGGCGAACCCCGCGTTCCGCCACAACCAGGGTGCCCCCTTCCGGATGGATGGACATCACCGACCCGCGCAGGGTGGCGAAGACGAGGTTCTTGTCCGTAGGGTCATGCGGTCCGGCCCCGGCCGGTTCGACGAAAACCGGCAACAGGACGGCAAGGAGAAGCAGGGAGAAGAAGCGGTTCATGAGAAGCCTCCTTGGCGAATCGCTCAGCGCAGCTGCTGCCAGAAATAGTGATGAAAGATCCGGGTTTCGGAGATGGGCAGGGCCTTCACCCCCCCGTCGACGCCGGCCGTAACCTGGCTCCCCTCCGGCAGAATGACGATCTTCGGGCCGGTCGGAAAGGCCTCACCGATCTCCAGCCAGCGGTCCGCAGGGGTGGCCTCCTCGTCGTGTCGAACCCGCTTCTTGTCGCCGGTGAAGTGGAAGGCGGCCCCGCCGGTCAGATAGTCCACGGCGTAGAGCCTGGCCACCCCCAGGTCGATCGACAGGTCGCAGGGGTCGCTTCCGTCCGCTGTGCCGGGATTCGGAGCAAAGGTGGTGAAGTAGACCACCCCGTCGAAGATGGTGGGGGAAGAGGCCACCCTCTCCCCGTCGCCGGGCAGCAGGAAGAACCAGCCCTGTTGCTCCTTCAGGTCGCTGGCCGCCTGATCTTTGGCGTCCTGGTCGGCGCCCTGGATCGCGTTGTCGGTAACATTCACGAGATCGGCTGGGGTCAGGATCGGGAAGCTGTCGTCTGCATTCGCCGCCCAGTTGTTCTTGATGGCGTAGAAACCATCCTTAACGGAGGTATCGTTCGGCTTGGCGCGGTCGCCCGAGCCGATGTAGACGTACTCCCCGCGGTACTCCGCGAAGACCTCCTTGGTCGCCCCGGGGGCGTACATGAACTTGCGCCCCAGGGTCACGTCGGTTCCGCCGGAGACGATCTGCTCCGGAAGCCGTAGCAACACCCGCCGCGTCCAGTCTCCCGAGCCCTCCTCATCCTTCAGGGCCAGCACCTGACCGCCGAGGTCCCCGGCGTAGACCAGGTCGAGGGCCCCGTCGTCATTTCGGTCGAAGCCGGCCAGGTCGACGATGCTGTGAGTCATCTCCGTCCAGTTGCTGCGGTTGACGTTCAATCCAGCGAGGCGGCCGCTGACCGCCTCGATCGCATAGATGGCCCGCCCGACATCGTCGGGGCCGGTGGGGGTTCCGTCCTGGCGTGGATCATATCCCCCGGCAAGCAGGAAGACCGGGGTCTTGGCATCGTCCTGGCGAAGCAGGTGCGCCTGGGGCCGTACCCAGGACTGGCCGAGGATGGCCGAGCCCCCCCCGGAGGAAACCAGGAAATCCGAATCGATCTGATACAACCACCGGGGATCGAGCGGCTCGGTGATGTCGAGGGCGTAATAGTTGTCGCCACCGCGGCGCTCTCCGAAGATCAGGATTTTCTGCGACGCGCTCTGGTAAAGGGTCGGTGAGCCATCCACAAAGTAGGCATGGGAGGCGCTCCCGACTTCAGCGAGTCGATCGAGCTGTCCGGGCGGGATGAAACCCCAGGCCTCGCTTCCGTCGACGTCGTCGAAGACGTGGAGCAGGCCGTCGTTGGCGCCGACAAAGATATAGGTCTTTGCCGCGTCTGCACTGCCGTAATTGACCGCAACCGGTTCCGAGTGGATGATATCCCCCAGCGGCCAGGGGTTGTCCTTGCCCCGGACCTTGGCGATCAGCGCGGCGGGATCAGGTACGCCCAGAACGCCGGCCAGCGCGGAGTTGGCGGAGGAGAAGGCGTTTCCGGCCGCCCCGAGCTGGTCGTTGCCCAGATAGGTATAGATGCGACGGCTGTCGGCCTGGCCGACCAGCTTCTGCCCCGCCGCGCCCTTCATGACCTCGCCACCATCGGCGGTCAACGACCAACGCGACTGCGGTGACCGGGTCCCGGTCAGAAACATTCCCTCACTGTCGACCACCGGGTTGCCGTTAACGTCCCGCAGCTCGCCGGTGCTGGTCAGGGTGAAACTTTTGAGGTTTCCCGCCCACTGTTCACCGCTCCGCGGGTAGAAAGAGCCGAGGTAGATCTTGTCGCCGGCGAAGGCCCGGTTGGTCCGGCTGAGCGGGACCACCGGGGCGACATAACTGGCATGGCTCCCCATCTCCTTGATGTCCTGGGTGATGGTTGTTAGCGCCTCGGCGAGGTCCGAGGCACTGTTGGCGGTGTAGTATTTACCACCGCCATCCTCGGCGGTTCTGCTCAACAGGTCCTGGTCGGTCTTGAAGCCGATGGTGTAGATGGTTAGGGTCTGCTTCTCGTGCGGGTCGTCGATGAGACCGAGGAAAGGATTGACATCCTCGTTGTGCAGGTAGTGGGCCACGTCATCCAGGTAGTCGGTGCCCCCATTATTGAAGCTGCCCGGCTCACGGCCGTCACCGTCGTGGTCACCGATGGTGTCGCCGTTGATGTACTCTCCGGTGGCGAGCTTGGAGTCGTCATTCCTGGTCGATTGTCCGTCGGTGACCAGAATGATGTAGTTCTTCTGATCGGGGCACTGCATGGGACTGGTATAGATGACGTTCGGGTTGAACCAGCTGGACATGCCCGCAAAGTACAGCCCGGCCTCAGCCAGGGTTTCGGCCAGGGGCGTCCAGGTCTCGGGCTGAAAGTTGTCCACCGCGCTCAGCAGCGTGCTCGCGGAGGTGCCGCAGGGTTCTACAAGGCTCCCGCCCTGATCGACGTTGAACTTCATCAGGCCGAAACGCAACTTGGCAAGTTTGGGATTGTTAATGAGCTCTTTAACCACATCCTTGGCCACGTCGATCCGCCTGCGTGTCTCACCCAATCCGTTGCTGTCATAGTTGAGGTAGTTACCGGTTTGCAGCTCCAGACCGTCGCCTTTCTTACCGTCTTTCTTGCCGTCTTTCTTGCCGTCGATGCAATCGTAGGGGGAGATGGCAGAAACATTCGCGTCATCATCGTACCCGCGAGACTCCAGATTGTTGCGCACCTGGTCGCAGCCGATGTCGCTGGTCTGGTCGGTGAGCTTTTGCCACGAACAGATCGTGCCCGACCGGTCCGCGTCCTCGCAAACCTTGTGGTAGACCGCGCTCGTATCCTTGGTCCCCGGATAGGTTTTGGCGGGATCGTACAGTTCGCCGACGACGTCGTTGGCATCCATGCTTCCCGAGTTATCCAGAATGATCAGCACGTTGGGGNNTGGGGTCGGGAGCGGTCCCGGTGCGGTAGATGTCGATGTCTTCCGCGAGGGCCGGCAGGGCCAGCGTGAGAGCAAGAAGAACCATAACAAACGTTTTTCCCATGACCCCCCTCCTATTTATGGAAGACCCGCCACACCCCCGCCCGGACCTGGCCGCGTTCATCGGNNCACAGAATCGCCGTACCTGAAACGCTCCCATGCCGTACCCGGACCCCTCCGGCGGCTCGCCGAAGTGCGGCTGCAGGGGCAGCCCCAGTTCTTCCGCCACGGCGGGGTCCTCGTCCTGGATAAAACGGATCTCCACATTGGCCGTGGAGGCAGGATACGGCTTCTGGGCCTCGGGCGGGTCGGCGCCCAGGAAATCATCCTTCAGCCATTCGCCGGGAACCTGCAGGGCCTCGTCCAGCCCGGCCTGGGCCTCGTAGAACCTCATCTCGGCAAGCTTCGAGCCGCCGGCTCCGCCAAGCTCGTTGCTCACCAGGGTCATCCCGAGCGACCCCAGCAGCCCCAGGACCATCAGCAGAAACAGGGCCAGGATGAGCGCCATGCCCCGTTCGTCGGCCAGGATTCGCACCTCTCTCACCGCTATCTTTTCCCTCCTAAAGATTGGGGCAACGAATGATGATGCGCAGGGGACGGGAGATATCGCTGCCGTCCAGCCTCTCTCCCTCGGCGACCATATCGACCACCACGGTACGGACCCGTGCCAGTTCCACCGGATCGGTCCCGGGTGTGCCGAGAATCACGTCGTCGGCATCCCAATAGCTGAAGGTTACCGAATCCAGCGACCCGGCCACTACCGAGACGCTTTGCCCGGCGGATCCTTCGTCACGAATGCGCAGCAGAGCCCCCTGAACGCCGTCGAACCGGAAAGTCCAGCGCTCCCCGGCGTCGATATCACCGTCCAGATCGGCATCGGTGGAAAAGCGCAGCTTGTCGTCGAGGGCCTCTTCGATGCCGGCGTTCGCCGTCCCCAAAGGGTCGAGCCCGGCCTCGCGCACGAAGCGGACCAGGGACTTGGAGGTGCTGCGCCGGTCGGTCTGGATCTCGGTGGTGGCCCGCTGGTCGGAAAAGTTGCGGCCGGAGGAAATGAGGAGTCCGGCGATGCCGGCCGAAACGATGGCGAATACGGCCACCGCCACGAGCATCTCGATCAGGGAAAACCCGTTGCTGCCAAGTCTTTTCACGGAGCCTCTCCGGTTGCCACGCCGACCAGGGAGACCTGGTGCCTTCGACTCTGGCTGTCCCAGAAAACCGTCACTTCGATCCGCCGGCTGTCCGGCGAGGGTCCGCCGGTGATTACCCAATTACGCGTATATGTCCCTCCGGCTTCCTCCCGGGCGGTAAGCCCGGTATCGGAGCCGTTGGAGAGGTCGGTCACGGGTCTTACCGCCCGCAGCTCTTCCAGCTTGAGCTGCGCCAGGGCCGTGGCCTCGTCCATGCGCCCGGCCAGGGTGGTGCCGCGCATATTGGTGGTTTCACTGGCCACCGCGGCCAGCAGCCCCACGGTCAGCAGCAGCAGCGCGATCAGCATCTCCACCAAGGTAAATCCGGCTTCAGCCTTCCTGTTCATCGATTCTCCACATTAGCCTGAATTGAGCAAAACATGTGCCAACCCGCTGCAGCACAATCCCGACCTGCGGCTCCCCGCCCCTTCGCGGGGCCCCCAGCAGCCAACCCAGGGAACCGCCCGACTTAGTTGACAGTATCGGAAAGGAAATGATTAAATGAACGTCCAATCTTGCATCCGACCGGTTTTCGGCCGGTTTTACCGGGACCATCCATGAAAAAGCACTCCTTGTGGGGGCTGTTTTTTGCCCTGGCCTGGCTTCCAGGCCCCGCGCACGCCGACTACCTTGTCATCCTGAGAAAAGGGACCGAATTCGTCGTGCCCGACTACTGGGTCGACAGGGAGGCCGTCGGGTTTGTCATGGACGGCGGAAATGTCGCCATTCCCCGCAACGCGGTTCTCTATATCTCCGAAGCCGACGATGATGCGCCGGGCTTGACCCGCGTGGTGACCGCCATCGGTTTCGGTAAAAAATCCGAATACTACACCGAGGAGCTGAAACAGGAGTCCGAGGAAAAAGAGTTGGGTCAGGATCGGGTCTCGACCGAGCCCCCGCCTGCCAGTGCCTGGGACCGGATTCTGGGGGAGATTGCGGCGGATAATGCTCTGCGCGAGAAGGGCCGTCGGTTGATGCAGGAGCGGGAGGAGGCTAAAAAGGCCTTTCTCGAGGCTAAATCAGCCAGGGACAAAAAGGCTCAGAAAGAGGCCGGGCAGAAAATCCTCACGTTGAATCAGGAGCGCTCCCGTCTGCTAGAGGACGTTCGCAAGGCCAACAACGGCGAGATTCCGGCCTGGTGGAATGAAGCGATGTGAAGCGGATTCAGTAAAACCCTCCCGCTAACCTGCAGGGCGATTCAGCGCCTCGACCTCGTTTCGTTACCAATCCGCCCTGTCACTCGGCCGGATCCTGAGCCGAAACGTTCAGAGCAAACTCCTGCGTGGCGTACAGCCCCTCGCCATCCTCGACACGGACCTTGACCCGATGTTCCCCCGCCAGTTCCGGCGCAACCGACCAGGTGACCCGCCCCGTTGCAGCATCGATCGACATCCCCTCTGGAGCGATCTCCAGCGAATACGTCAGGCTGTCTTCGTCGGGGTCTTCGGCCCGGGCGTCATAGACGTAATCAAATCCGTCAAAGGTTGCGGGTGGCGAAGAAACAAACCCGGGCGGGCCATTGGGGATGAGGATTTCCCCGGTCTCGAAGGTCGGCCCGTCCTCCTCGGTGTCGTAGGGGGTAATTCGCACGACAATCCGGTCCCCCCGGTGAAAACGCTCTCCCGGCAGCGCTCCTTCCTGGTCCCAGAGACTGACCTCACCGTTGATCCACCACTCGTAGCGGAAAAAAATCATATCCCCGTCCGCATCCTCGGCCCGGGGGACGGCCTCCAGGTTCACCCCGCGGTGGATCCGGGCCGGTCGGGATGAAACCGAAAGGATTTTCGGCGGCGTGTTGCCAATGGTGGTCGAGGTGGTGGCCTTTTCCGCGGGAGCGGTCACGGTGACCGAAACGATGTCTCCCCGGATAAAACCCTGCTGACAGATTTTCTGCCCCCTCAGTTCGGGGAGCGGTTCCCCGTTGCGTTCCCAACTGAAACTCAGGCTGCGGACCTTGCCGCCGTAAACCACCGCCTGGAGGCAATCTCCGACCCGGGGGGCCTCGGGGATGACGGAAACCGCAAGCCTTTCAGCCGGCGCCTTTCCCCCGGAAGAAGCGGGCTGTTCGCTGCTTAGATGGGGAGCCTGCTCCTCTTTGTCGCAAGCCGCAGCGCCCAGAGCCAGGAAGAACAAAAGGAGCCAGGCGGCGTGTCGAAGACGCACCATAGTCATTATCCCGAGCTGAAAACCTCTAACGTTCATAGACCCCTTCGCCCCGGAAGGAACCGCTCCCTCCGGGCCGAGAATCTACCATGGGTAACGGCTCCGGACTACCAGCGCATCCAGTAGACCGGGCTGATCAGCTTGGCGTCGGGGGCTCCGAAGGTCAGAACCTTTTCGCTGACCGAGTTGATGATGGTCACCTTACCCCCGACATCGATCTGGGTCGTCGGCTCGGAGGGGATCCCCGACCCGACGTTTTTCACCCGATCGGAGCGGCGAAGCACGGCCCCGTCCTCGGCAGCTGCTCTCTTGTTGCCCGAGGTAGCCGAGCTATCGTTGCTGGTATCGTAGTTGACGATGGCCTCGCCGGTGGCGAAGTTGAGATGGTAGATCCGGGCGGTGCCGAGATTGCCGGGGTTGCAGGGATCCGGCACGACGCTGGTGTTGGGTGCGTAGGTGGTGAAGAAAACATTCTGGTTAAACACCAGCGCCGGGGCCAGGACCTTTTCACCGCTGTTCTCGTCCAGATCGATGAACCAGCCGTGCTTGTTGGTAAGCCCGTCCAGGATCGTGTCGATCGCGCTGGCTGTCGTATCGTTTTTCTGAAGATCGTTGGCGGTTACATTTACCAGGTCGTCCTTTTCGTTGATGTCGTCGACGGTCGCCTGGCCCTTGTCCTTGACGGCGTAGATCCGGTCGGTGACGGCCGCATTCAGCGGGTGGGCGCGGTCCCCGCTGCCGAAGAACAGGACATGGTTGCTGCCGGACTTGGTGATCGAGGGCTTGAAGAAAAACTTCCTGCCGTTGGTCGCCGTGGCTTCGTGTCCCGGGTTCGACCTGAATATGATGTTGGCCGTCCAGCTGTTGGGGTCGGTGGAGCTGATGTCGAACCGCCACATGCGGCCGCCGGTGTCACCGACGTAGATCCGATCGTGGTAGCCATCCGCGTTGGAATCGAGAACCGTGACGTCCGAGGGCATCGAGAAGGTCATGTTGGTGGCGTCCTCGGCGTTGGTGTACTTCCAGAGCTTTTGTCCGCTATTGGTGAAATCGGGCTCAAGTTGGCCGCTTACCGTTTTGAGCTCGGCAACTTCGATCATGAAGACGCCGCGGCCGCGCGCATTGACCTGGGACCCGCCGCCGGTGGAGGTCACATTGCCGTCGTCGTTGCTGGACAGGGTGGTGTCGGTGGTGTCGGTGATGCCGGAGGGGAAGGCCTGGGTATTGCCGAAGCGCAGATCTTCGTTGTTGTCGTAACCGGCCCCGACGATGGCGACCACCTTAACCGCACTGCCCACCTTGATCTTGGCCAGCCTCGGCTGGCTCCAGGTCTCGCCCAGTTCGCCGAAGTCGGTCGTGGTGCTGTCGATCTTCCAGAGCAGTTTTGGCGCGTTGTAGGTGGTGACGTCGAGCGCGTAGTAGGCGCCCCGGCTGCCCGAGGAGGAGAGGGTGCTCTTGCCGCCGCCCCGGCGCTGGCCGAAGAGCAGGATGACCCTGTCCTTCTTGCCGACCCCGGTATCGACCTGCCCATCGCCGTCTTGATCGTGGACGTAAAGCACCGGCGAGGAATCGACGAAGTAATTATGGGACGTCCCAAAAAGTTCCGGCAGGGCTGGCAGGACGCTGTCGGGGATGAAGGCCCACTCCTCCCCGCCGTCGCAGTCGCGAAAGGCGTGCAGCATGCCGTCGTTGGCGCCGACGAAGATCATCGTGCTGTTGGCGGTGCTGTCGTCCTTGAAGCAGGTGTTTTCCTTGGCGGTGGCGTATTCGGTGTAGTTGAAGATGACCGGCTTGGAATGGAGGATGTCCCCCATGATCCAGGGCCGAGTGTCGGTGACGGAGCCGTCCTCGTCGTCATCCTCGACATCCACCCCCTGGAAATAGTCGACCAGTTTGTCGCGCACCACATCGTCGGCGATGCCGGTGTTGGCGGCGGTCAGGTTGGCCTTGGAGAAGGCGTTGCCGCTGTCGGTCAGATCGGCGCTGGCTCCCACGTTGGTGTAGAGTTTTCTGGCCGTGCCGCCCTGGATGCGCGCCACCAGGGTGCCGCCGACCCCGCCCGCGGCCACCTGGCCGCCGTCGCCCTGGCCGCTGGCCGGGTTGAGGGTGCCGTTGAACTTCACGATCAGGTTGCTGGCGTTGGTCCCCCAGTAGGAGACTTTGTCGGAGTAGAAGCTACCGTCGGCATAGGTGGCCACATCCCCGTTCTTGTCCACCAGTTGGTTGGAGGAGTTGACCCCGTATTTTTTCAGGTTCCCCAACCAGGGCTTCTGCACCTGGGGCTGGAAGAGGCCCAGGTAGATGCGGTTGCTGCTGATGGTCCGGTTGGTGGTGCTGGCCGGCACCACGGGAGCGACGAAGGAGGTGTTGGCCTCGGCCACGATGTTGCCCATCGCATCCAGCAAGGCATCGATCAGCTGATTGGTGTTGGTCGGATTGTAGTAAGTGCCGCGGCCGTGGGTGCTGTCGGTGGCCTCTTCGAGCTGGGCGACCTTGGAGGTCATCAGCTGGATGACGGTGGTCTGGATGACCTGATCCCCTTCGGTCAGGACATTGCTGGCGTCGTCGGCCCAGAAATCGCTTTCGTAGAGCAGCTTGGCGGCATCGTCGATGCCCCCCTCCGTCCCGTCGGTATCCAGATCGCCCATGGCATTGGCGGCCTGGGAGCTGGGAGTGCTGCTGCCGGTGGTGAGTACGATCACGAAGTTGCGGTCGCAGCTGTTCTCCAGCGGACTTGCGGCAACAAAGGTGTCGGAGGAGAATTTCGTGTTGTTGTCGTTCTGCCCCGCGAAGTACAGCCGGGCGTCCCAGAGGGTTTCGTTGACCGGCTGGCTGGAATTGGAGGAGACCAGGGTCATGCCGTCGACGGCGTTCAGAAAGGCGGTGTAGTTGGCCGGCCCCACGAGGTTGTCGTTCTTGTCTTTATCCGCTACCCCCAGGGGCTTGACCCCGGCCTTCAGATAGCCGCCGTGGTTGTTGGTACCGAAGGTCATCAGGCCCATCTTCACCTGTTCGCGCAGGGGTCCGGCCACCTGCTTGAGCACGGTCTGGACGACCGACAGCAGGTCGGAGGAGACCTCCCAGACCACGGTTCCATCGGTAACCGTAGCGCCGGCGGTGGTCGGCCAGGTCGGCTCTGCGGCGCCGGAGGTTCCGGCGGTGATGCAGCGGTAGGTGTTGGTGTTGCTGGCATCGGAGGGCTTGACCACGTCCCCCACGGCGTAGCTGGTTGCAGTGACCCAACCTGCAGGCGTACCAGGGGTGGCGGTGATCTTGTTGAGCAGGTTGCCCAGGTAGAAGTCGCCGTCGTCGTTCTTGCCGCCGCAGGCGCCGGTGTTGCGGGCAAGGTTGCGGTTGGAAAAGCCGTAGTCGGTCAGATCGGCCAGCACCTCGGCGCAGGTGACCTTGATGGTGCCGTCCGCATTGGGGTCCACGTAGAGCTGCCAGTTGGACTGGTTGAGTTTCTTGTAGACGGCGTTTTTCGTATAGCTGCCCGGGTAAGTCGTGGCGGGGTCGTAGGGCTCGGTCCCCCCCGACTGCTCCATGTCCTGGCTGGTGTCGACGATGAACAGCACGTTGGGGCGCAGGTTGGAGCTCTCTCCGGAATAGATGGCGGTGTCGCCGATGTAGTCGTCCCCCGCGGCCAGAGCGTTTCCCGCCCCCAGGCAGGCCAAGGCCAGCGATAGGATGATGGCCAGATTTTTCATGCTCACCCTCCTCCCGTGGTGATGAAGATCGAATCGTCGTCCAGCTTGAACAGCCTTACGATCTGGGTGTCGATGCGCGTCTGGGTGTTGTTGGGCCCCTCGGCGGTCACCGACACATCGTAGTAGTTGGCGCCGAAGGTCGTCCCGTACTTCTCGGCGAGTCGGACGGGAAGCTCCCCCGGGCCGGCGTCGGTGACCGTTCCGGAGTCCAGTTCTCCGCCGCTGTCCTTGGTCTGCCCCATGTCGATGAGCACCTTGTGTTTGGTGGGGGTTCCGCCGACGGGGATCTCGTCAATCATCAGGTTTACGCTGCCGTCCATGCTCACGATCAGGTCGCGGTTCATGGAATATTCCACCGCCCGCTCGGCGGCGTAGAAGGAGGCCTGCGAGGCGCGGTACCGGCCGGACTCGGCGATATCCCGGTTCGAGGTGCTCAGAACCACCGCCCCCAGAAGACCGATGATGGCCAGCATGCCGATGGCGAGAATCAGCGCCATCCCCCGCTCGTTTCCCAGCGGTTGGAAGCCCCTTTCGCCCCTGGTTTCGACTGCGAAGAGCTGGCGCCCCGTTTGTTGCTTTTCGAAAATTACCTCGACATCGCGCATAAGACGCTCCTAGAGATTGCGAACCGTCACCTGGGTTTCCAGGGCCCGGGTCTTGGTACCCTCGGGGGTGTCGGTCTCCCCTTCGATTTTCACCTCGACCGTATGGATCAGGCCGTCCTCGTTCGTCTGGTACTGAAAGTCCAGGAAAGAAACGTTGCGGGCCAGAAGCTGGTCGGCTCCGTTCACCGACCTGACCAGGGCCTTTTCGGTGTTGCGGGAATAGACGATCTGGTTGATCAGAGGAGCACCGGAGCGGGTCCCCACGATGATGTCGCCAGGCTGGAAGGTCACTCCCGATGTCAGATCACTGAGCTTGATCGAGGCGCTCCCCGGAGTGGGGTCGATCGACTGGACGGTGAAGATCTTGGCATCCGGCTCCGAAAGCATGGGGGGCCGGATGATCCGCACCTTGTCGCCCCCTGAAAAGCCGCCGGCCATGACCTCGCTGGCCACCGGCAGGTCATGGAGGGGCCCGGTGGTGGTCACCTCCCCGCTCACCCGGGCGTACCGGCTGCCGAGCGGGGCGGTCTGAATGGTCATCAGGGTGGCCGTGCTGGCATCCTTTTTGATGGGGTCGGCATCGACCAGGAATCCGGCCATCCGGATATCGTCGGTAATCTGATCGAGGGCCAGCCGCAGGTTCGCTTGAACATCCACCAGCTCGATCTGCGAGGTTGAGGTTCTCTGGGTGCTGATATACAGGGTCGATATCGCCATGGCCACGACCCCCATGACCGTCCCGGCGATCAGCAACTCCACCAGGGTCATCCCCTTCCGGTTCTTAACGATTGTTTTCATATCGCCTCATCAGAAATATCGCTTGAGGGTGGTCAGGTCGATCTCCTGCGCCTTCGCCCCCAGAACGCTTCGCACCTTGTGCTGGCTTGTTACCTTGATCTTGATCTGGGTCACGTTGGTGAGCCCCTGGTAATCGACATCGGTGCTGTAGCGGATTTCGTAGGTGCCGCCCCCCTCGGCGATGGTGATCGGCGCGGTCCACAGCGGTAAAGGATCGGTGGTCGACGGGACTTCAGTCTGAAGAATGGCCTCGTCTCCTTTCATCGCGGCAATTTCCTCGATGACCTGCTGCCCGAGCCCGGTAGCGATCTGGATAGCGCTTGAATGGGAGTTGGTCTGAATCGCCGCGACCTGGAGCTGGGCCAGACCGAGAAGGCCGATGGCCAGAATACATACGGCGATCATCATTTCCAGAAGCGTGAAGCCTCTTTGGTTGTTCAGAACAGGGACCATGGCAACCTTCCGCATCAAAAACATGGCATCGGCTTTCAACGTTCAACCGTTGCCTCGCTTATGATGCACTTATCATGCCCCGGACCGGTAAAGCCCCTCAGGCTCAGGGCCACGGTCCTTGACCAGCCCGGTGCCGCCAACGTTCGCCGAACAATCGTGCAAGTTTTGCATGGCAAGCTATGCATTGTTTGCGGGTTGGAAAAAACGGAGCGGCAGGCTGGCCAAGGACCCGCGTATTGCACTATGATTTGAAGAAACCGCTTCGTTGATCGCAACTTCGGTTCCCAGGGAATGCGGCCGGCTTCTTCAATCGTAAAGCCCTGCCCGGCCCCGGGAATCCGCAGGAAAGACCCGGATAAAAACGATGCCCAAAACATCCAAGGCTAAGGCGCGAAATTTGGAACCGGACCCCAGTGAAATTCCGGCCAAACTGACTCTCAATTTCAGAGGGGATCGACTCGTTCGAAACCTTCTGGCTCTCTGTATCTTCGTTGAAATCTCACTGGTGCTTATCGATGCCCTGATCAACTACGGCCGGCTCATCGACATCGGGGCCATGCGCCGTCTCTGCAACATTGCCCGCGAGGACGGCCTGGCTTCCTGGTTTCAGGCCACTCAGACGCTTCTGGCCGGCCTGACCCTCTGGGCCATCTTTCTGATCAACAAAGCCCGGCAAAAACCCGGGCGAACAACCTTGAGCTGGGCCGTGCTGGCCGCTTTTTTCACATTCATGTCGGCCGATGACGGCGCGCAGATTCATGAACGGCTCGGCTCCACCGCCAAGGCGCTTTTCCAAGCGGATCCCTCTTCCCAGGACCCGGTGACGGGGCTATCGCGGCTGATTGAGGTTTTCCCGAGCTACACCTGGCAGCTGTTCGTTTTGCCGGTGTTTATCGGGCTGGGGCTGTTCATGGTTTTTTTCATCTGGCACCAGGAAAGCCGGGCCGCCGCCAGAACTTATCTGCTGCTGGCGGTATCCTGTTTTGCCCTGGCGGTCGGCCTCGATTTTTTTGAGGGCCTGGACCCGGAGCACCGGTTCAACCTGTTGACCTGGATTCAGAACCGCTATGCAGCAACCGAGTATACGGTCTGGCATTTTGCCAAAGCGTTGGAGGAGTTTCTCGAGATGCTCGGAATCTCCCTGCTCTGGTGCCTTTTCACGGCTCATCTGGGGCGGCTGATCGGTAACGGGTTGAGCTTGCAGGTAGGTGATCGAGGGACTTGAAAAAGGCCGCCGAAGAACGCGCGCCTTCTCGCGAGGGTGCAGAAGATACACGGCGGTGAAACGTCCGCTTGGTGGCTTGGTGGAATGAGGCGGGGGAATTCAGAGTTGCTCCCAGGAGCCGACCTTCAGCGGCGAGGCTGAAGCGCCGCCGGGGAATTTGTTTTTCATCTGGGTATCGTAATAGAGCTTTGCCCCGTTTTTGAATTCGACTTCGTTGCCCCAGATTGCCCCGTAGTAGTCGCCGTTGTTTTTGACGTACACCTTGGCCGCGGGGGCGTAGATCAGGCCCTGGAAATCGGCGTTGTTCTTGAACTCGACAGCGGCGTCTGAATTCGAGAATATGGAAAAATCGATCGGAGCACCGCCGCTGAAGTTGATCTCAGCGCTCTGGACCACCGACTGACCCCCTTCGAGAAAGATGTTAACCTCCCCACCTGAGGTATCGATATTCAGCGTCGCCTGGCTGTGGATCAAGGCGATGCTGGTGAAGTAGTAATTTCCGGCGGTGAGCGTGACCGCCTGGTTTTTCCCCAGGCTCAACGAATTCCCGACCCCCGCGGCCGCATTGTCATTGCCGGCTTTGGCGGCCTTGAGCATCTGATCATACTCGCCGTCCGGCGTCAACAACCCAAGGGGATCGGGGTCTATGCCCTCGGCCATGGTAACTGTCCCGCCATCACCATACCCTCCGTCCGCCCCCCCCCGACCCCAGGAAGACCTTCCCATCGATCGTTCCCCCGTTGCCGGTCTCCACCAGTCCGTTGCCGGCCAGATTGGCTTCCCCGCTGGAAACGAACCCCGCATCGCCGGGCAGCGGGGCGCTGTGGTGGTCGTAGCTCTGGATGGATCCGTTGTTTTTAAAAGTAACCCCGCCATCGCCGAAAGCCGCGTACCGGCTCAGTCCGCCTCCGCCGCTCTCAGCCAGGGTCAACATGACCCTGATTGAGGCGGTGGCGTTGCCGGGGCCCCTGCCGGGACTGATGATATTGAAATAATAAGGATCGGCCGCGGTTCCCGAGCCGCCGGCGGCACCGGCAGGATGAGCGGTGTCGGCCGTCACCGCAAAACCGAAAGATCCTGGAGGAGTCTGGAATTCCGTCGGCGGGCTGGTGCCGAATCCGGTTACGAACGCAGCTTTGTCGAGGGTATTGGTGATTTTTTCGCGAAGAACCGCCCGGGCGTATTCGATACCGGACTCGGCATCGTAAAAAGCGAGTTTGTTGCGTTTGTCGTTGCCGGTGATCTGCAGCTCGTTAATCGTGGAATTGATGGCCAGGCTACCGAGGTGAGAGGGCTCGGCGGCGCGGCCATCTTGCCGTCGGCCAAGGCGGCATAGGGTAGAGCGCGCAGGATCTCTACCCGGGAGGCCGCCATGGCGGTCACTTCGGCATGCAGCCGCGAGGAGCTGTTACCTCGAACCGAGCTGACCTGCAGGACGGCTATCCCCAGAACCGCGACGGCGAAAATGGTCATGGCGACCAGCACCTCAACCAAGGTGAACCCCCGAGATCCCCCGAGGTATTTGCTTGGTAATACAGGCGTCATCATGTTATCTGCCTGCCGCTCAAAGTCCGATATTACGACAATCGACCTGAATAGAAGAACCCTTCCTTGGCCGTTCCGTCTGGGGCGAAGGTCACGAAGTCGTTGACATAGTCGATATTGTCGGTTTTGATCGCCTAATCTTTATTGGGTTAATACGGCATCAATCCAGATCGTATTCCTTCACCTTGTATTGCAGCGAGCGCAGGCTGATCTCCAGCAACTGGGCCGCATGGGTCCGATTGCCGCCGGTTTCGGCCAGGGCCTTGCGGATAAACTCGCGCTCGATTCGCTCGATGGCCTTTTTCAGGGAAAAATCCGAAAGTTTCTCGCGATTTTCCCGGCGCACCTCCCAGGGCAGGGTCGGCAGGTCGATGGTATCGCCGCGGCTGAAAATCAGGGTCTTTTCCATGAAGTTCTCCAGCTCCCGCACGTTGCCGGGCCAGTCGTAGCGCTGCAGGGCGGCCACAGCTTCCTCAGCCAAAGCCGGGACCGCCCGCCCTTCGCGGCGGGCGATGGCCTCGGCGAAGTGGCGGGCCAGCAAAGGGATGTCTTCCTTACGCTCGCGCAGCGGCGGGATGTGGACCTCGACCACCGCAAGCCGATAGTAGAAATCATCCCGGAACCTGCCGGCGGCCACTTCCTCCTTCAGGTCGCGGGCGGTGGCGGTCAGCACCCGCACGTCGACCTGGCGCGAGCGGGTTTCGCCAATGCGCCGCACCTCCCCCTCCTGCAGCGCCCGCAGCAGCTTGGGCTGCAG